>Ga0075424_100004637_pt1 | contig 13021 bp, 7 predicted proteins | sample SoiMethybrSBSTD3_FD_75301 | JGI IMG/M metagenome (GOLD analysis project Ga0075424, IMG submission 75301) | Bulk soil microbial communities from a Populus tree surrounding site in Tennessee, USA - Soil MetaG P. TD hybrid SBSTD3 | ecosystem: Environmental > Terrestrial > Soil > Tree plantation... | reverse complement strand
ACCCATTCCCGCCCAGGCGTTCTTCGCCGCTCCATCAGCCGTTCGATTCGGACGTTGAATTCCTCGCCGTGCGCGAGAATCTCCACGCCATCAAGACGTGGTGCGAGCTGCTCAAAATCAGAGGCGAGCATCACGCACAGTGCACTGCCATGGCGAGACAGGAAGTCGACTGCGGCATCCCCATCGTCGAGCAGTCGGACGTTGTGATGCGAGTAGTAGACGAGACTCGAAAAACCGTAGCGGCCAAGCAGGCCAATCGGAACGTCGTCGGTCGCCTGGCGCCCCGCCTCTCGTCCCAGCACTGCCATCGGCTTGAACGGCTCGATGGCGCGCGGCACGACAAGGACGCCGATTAACGCGTATGCGAGCGCAAGCGTGAATGCGATCGAATACACCGCGGCAACCACGCGCCTGCCGGCGTTCGGGGCCAACCCATCGAGCCGCTCGACAAACACGCCGATGAACAACGCCGCCGCGGGATAAGCAGGAAGGACGTAATGCACCACCTTCGAGCGTACGAGTGAAAACACGAGGAAGACGCAGCCAAACCAGATGACGGAAAACATGAACGCCCGTTTCGTGGCCGCGTCGAATCTCGACCACCTCCGCCACACCCACACCGCGCCGGCAATGAACAGTAACGACCAGGGCGCAGCGTCGCCGGGCCACACCTTCAGGTAATAAAAAACGCTTCGCGGCGGCTCGAACGAGCCTTCGACGAATGCGCGCTCGACCATTTCGTGCCCGATCGCGAAATCGACGAACGCGCGACCGTGCTGAACGATCATCGCTACGTACCAGGGGAGCGATATCGCCGCCGCCAGCGCCACTCCGCTCAATGGCCGGATACTCGAGAGCGCCGAGCGTCCGCCGCTGAACGGTGCGTACACGACCCAGACGGCAACGGGCAGCAGACCGACTGGCCCTTTCGTCAGGATGCCAAGGCCAACGCACATCCATCCGATGAATGCCCATGCCGGCGAACCATGCCGCGATGCGCGAACGAATCCGTACAGCGCAGCGACGACAAAGAACACCACGGGCATGTCCGTCAGACCGAGGCGCGCAAACACCACGAATCGAAACATCGTCGCCAGCGAGAACGCCGCGAACAGTGCGGCACGCGGCGAAGCCACTTCGCAGCCGAGCAGATACAGCAACAGCACGACGCCGATCCCGGCGAGCGCCGACGGGACGCGGACCGCGAGCTCGTTGCTGCCAAAAATCTCCGTGGAAGCGGCCTGGAGCCAGTAGAAGAGAATCGGCTTCTCGTAGCGGGGTGAGCCGTTGAGGTAGGGCGTCAGGAAGTCGCCGCGCTCGAACATCTGGCGCGTCGCTTCTGCGAACCGCGGCTCATCCGGTTCCCACAGGGTCGCCCTACCGAGGCCAGGAAGAACTACAAGACTGGCGACGAAGAGAATCGCCGCGATATGCCGGCGCGACGAGAGGTCCAAACAGCAATTTTAGAACTCGACGTGCGTCTGCGCCAGCAGCCGGCGATCGAGCAGTTCAGAGTTGGTGGTTCGAAACTCCTGCTCGAGCGATACGACGATACCCAGACGGCCGCGTCCCCACTGACTCCAATGCGCGCCGCCGAACATGTAGCGGCGTGTCGCATCGCTGTCATTCGACGCATCCGGATCGAACAAATCGAGACGTCCGATGCCAGCCCATCCAGTCGGGCCTTTGCGACCTTCACCGAAGAACGACATCCCCCGTCGCTCCACGTCGCGCGCAACGAACGGATTATCCGTCGCTGTCAGATACTGCGCTGTCGTCATGACGTGCGGGCTCTCGTAGCTGCCCATGACGATGGCGACGTTGCGCGGGCGGTCTCGGGCGTACCAACCGTACGAATAGAAGCCCGACAGGTGCACGCTCGTTGCGCTGCTCGCGTCCGCGAAGGGACGGAACGTGACGCGACCCTGCACGCTCTTGTACTTGTCCTCTTCGGCGCGGCCGTAGCCTTCGCCGTTGTAGATGCCGACGTGAAACTCCGCCCGCTCGCTGCGCGCCCACATGCTGGCGCCGACGTCGCTCGGCCCCGGAATGAGCCCTTCGCGCTCCGCGAACATCGGTCCCTGTACGCGGTACCGGTTCACCGACTCTTCGTACGTGAGCCACGGCGTCTCGTGCATGCCGAACACCACCGAGGCGCTGTCATTGACCTTCGCTTCCAGATACGCGTACTCGAGGCGCAGCGCGAGATTCGTGTCCAGCGTCGCATCGGTCGTCGGTCGAACGTCTGGTGTGAAGCGCGCGCGTACGCGATCCGAGAGCCGTGCGCGCACATCGAAGTAGCCGCGCGTCACGTCGAACGCGTTGTAGCCGTCCTGCTCGTGCAATTCGGCGGAGTACTGCAGAAACGAGAGGATGCCGAAGTTGATGACGGGCGACGTCGTGGCGGGCACGGCCGTGGGAGTCTCAGGCGACTGCGCGAACACTGGAGCCGACAGGCCCAACGCCACGATCGAAACGAGCCACAGACGTTTCATGTTCTTCATGCTCCTCTAGAAGATCGCCGGCGCACCGGCGCGGAAGTCACCATTGAGAATCGGTACGGAGTTCACGCCCAGCCACTGATCGAGCACGCGGGCGTAGACGGATCGGAAGTCCGTTTCGTAGTGAACGTCGCCCGAACTGTTCTCGAGCGTCGGATTGCCGGGCGCGAGCGACGCGGCGGTGCCATACAGTCCGCCGTGCACCATGCCGCCGAAGACCATCATCAGTCCGGCCGCTCCGTGGTCGGTGCCGCCGCTGCCGTTCTCGGAGATCCGTCGGCCGAATTCCGAGAAGAGAATCACGGTTGTGTCGTTGTGCACGCCCTGGTTGCGCACGTCGCTGTAGAAGGCCCACAGTCCGTCGCCGAGCGTGCCCATCAGGTTGCCGTAGGCGCCGCCCGGCCCGCCCTGCTGCGCGTGGGTGTCGTAGCCGCCGGTCTGCACCCAGTAGATGCGCGAGCCGACGCCGCGGACAATGGCGCCCGCAACGGTACGCAGAGCGAGACCGAAGCCATTGTTCGGATACACCACCGTCGGCGTGTAGGACGTCGCCTGTGCCACACGATCGAGCGTCTCGATTGCCCCGCGGCTGGTGCTGTTCACAAACGCCAGGTGTGGACGTCCGGCCGCGAGGTTCGCGGCCATCGCCTGCGCTGCGGCGCGCTCCTGCAACGCCGCCGACCCGCGATTCGGGCTTGCGTAGGTGTAGGTGGTGGAGTTTGGAATCGCCGGAACGCCGGTCTGGCTGGATACCAATGCTCGCGGCGTGTCGCTAGTGGTGTTCCACGCCGCAAGCGCATCGATCGGCCGAGGCAGCGTATCAAGGTACCGTCCGAGCCAGCCGGAACCCGTAGAGGATTTTGGATTGGCGGTGCCCCAGATGTCTGTCGCTTCGAAGTGCGAGCGGCTGGAATTCTCGTAACCGGTCCGCTGCACCAGCGCGAGCCGTCCTTCGTTGAAGACGTTCAGCAGGCCGCCGAGGCGCGGATGCAGGCCGAGTGCGCGGCCTGCCGCGTCGGTGCCCACTTGTAGCACCTGTCCCGCGGGAATCGCGATGCTCGGCCGGCGGTTGTAATACGAGGGGTCCTGATAGGAGACCAGCGTGTTGAGCGCGTCGTTGCCGCCGCCGAGATACACGACCACGAGACGGCGTGACGAGGAGAGACCCTGTGCCTGCGCAATCGCTGTGAGAAACGACGGCGCCGTCAGACCGAGGGTGACGGTTGCGACGCCGTCACGAATGAATAGTCGTCTCGAAATGCGCATGCTCGTCTCCCGTCCTTAAATGAGTTGGTATTCCGACGAGCCGACGAGGAGACGTGCCAGACCCGCGGCCCGTGTGTTGAGTTGTGACTCGCTGCCCGTCCATGGGCCGCCGGCGAGCAGGTAGGACATCAGCGCCTGCTGCGGCGCAGCATCGAAAGGCGCTGGTGTAATCCGATCGAGCATCGCGGACATCAGCGCGTCGACCGTCCCGGCCTCGGGCTGAATCTCGACCGCCAGGAATTCCTTCTGGCTCGCCGCTACCGTCGCGGCGAAGTTCGTCCGCGCCAGCATCGTGCCCGTAGAGAACCAGTTCGCCCCAAGCGGCCACCCGCCGACGTTGGGCGGCTCGAACAGCAGCATGCCCATGTTCGCCAGCGGCGACCGCACTTTGTCGAGCGTGAAACCCTGCCATCCCACCTGCTTGATGGCGCGCGCGACAAATTCCGCCGGCCATGAATAGCGCGCGTAACGCACCGACGGATCGGTGAACCACGGTGACGTCAGCACGTAACGGACGACCGGCCTGATCTCGGTACGGTTCTGCAGATACACGGCAGCGGCGCTGTCCACGAACGTCGGATCGGGCGAATGGATTTCGCTGATGAAAAAGTTCCAGAACTTGCGTGCGAGCCGCTTCGCTGTTTCCGGATGGACCGCCAGCGCGGTGATCAGGTCGATGCCATCCTGCATGCCGGCCGAAGCGCTGCGGGCCGGTATGGTGTGGCTGCCGGTCGTATCAATCGGAAACGAAAACGTCTTGGCGCTCGTCTCGTGTTCGTCGACGTTGTAGACGAACTCCTGGTAGGCGTTCGGGTCGTCGCGCCGGTAGCCGACCGATTCGCGCAGATTCCAGCCGGTGAACACGCGCGCCGCCGCGTAGACGTCGGGCTCGGTGTAATTGCCGACGCCGACGGTAAAGAGCTCCATCACCTCGCGGCCGAAGTTCTCCTGCGGCCGGGTCGCGGTGTTGAACTGGCCGTCGAGCCATACCAGCATCGCGGGATCCATCGCCACCTGCAGCAGCAGGTCGCGAAAGTTGCCGAGTGCGTACTGGCGAAACAGCTCGATCTGCCCCTGCGGCCCGCGCAGCGTGCCCGGCTTATAGGCCAGCATCTTGGCGGCCTGCAGGTTGCCCGAGTCGGTCGCGAGTTTGCTGTAGGCAGTGGCGAAGTGGTTGTGCCAGAACATCGCCATCTTTTCCTGCAGCGGCCGGCGCGAATGGATCATCCGGAACATCCATCGCTGACGCGCATCGTCGATGTCGATGTCAGGCGCGAACAGATCCTTGGACGTCACCTGCGCGAGGTCGGCCCGTCCAATCCGCGCGTCAACGTCGTCGGGTCGTCCTTCGTAGTCGACCAGATGCGCAATCGCATCGGACAACGACATGTTGCGGAACGTTTCCACGTCGGCGGGACTTGCGCCGAATCCGGCGCGCCGCAGCAAGTGGTCGATTTCGGGGTTGAGTTGAGACATCAGGCCTCCTGCGCGACGCCTCAGATAGCGATGTTGACGACGCCGTCGGCGAATGTCGTGGGGAACCGACGCAGTGATGCTTTGGCGGGACCGGCGAGCACCTGACCACTACGGCTGTAGCGAGAGCCGTGACACGGACAGACATAGACGTTGCCGTCCGCTCCGGTGATCGTGCACGACTCGTGGGTGCAGACCGCATCGATCGCCGTGAATGTGCGGGCGTCAGTGCGCGACACCAGGAACACACCGGCGGTCGATTCGACAAGCGCCGCGCCACCGACGTCGTTGAGCGCCGATCCGGCGACCGTAAGCTGCACGGACGAACCCGCAAAGCGGCCTGCCACGACACCGAGCATCGATGCCGGGCCGCTTGGCGAGGTCGGCGACCCGCCGCAGGCGGAGAAGATCGTGGCGATCGTCGCGCCCGATGCGACGTGGCACGCGCCGGCGCAGAAACGCCGCCGCGAAACGAGTGTGTTCCGATCTGACATCGCTGATGTGTCCTGAGGAGTCCGGCAGCCAACTCGGCAATATCGAGGCCGGCGCGAAAAAGGGGCTTTCTCGCGGGTCAGAGGTGCGCCGCCGTCGCGCAGCGATCACAGAGTCGCAACAGCGCGAGGAATTTCGTAAGGCGAGGGCGAGTTCAGAAACGAGGCGTGGTGAACGGCGGCTCGGGACGTGCGAAGAGAAAACCCTGAAGCAGATCGCAACCGAGTGATATCAGTGCATCGCGTTCGGCGGAGGTCTCGATGCCTTCGCCGACAACGTGCACGCCGAGCTCACGGCACGCGTTGATCATCGCGCCGACCAGCTTCATCTTTGTGTTGGACTGATGAATGCCTTCGACAAGCGAGCGATCGAGTTTCATGAAATTCGGTTCGAGCGACGCGAAGCTGGTGAGCCCCGCGTAGCCTGCACCGAGATCGTCGATGGCGATGCGGAACCCCATGCTGCGCAGGCGCGCGACGCGGCCTGCCGCATCCGGAATCACCTCCAAGCGGGCGCGCTCCGTAATTTCCAGCACGACGTAATTCGCCATACGCGCCAGGGCCGTGTCCGGTGAGTAGATCACCGTGTCCATCAGATCTTTGGTGTGGACGTTCACGAACAGCAGCGCGTCAGGCGGGCGACCGACGTATTCACCGCATAAGGTCCTGACGCGCCGCCCGATTTCTATGGTGCGATCGAGGCGATCCGCGGCATCGAACAGCGCGCCGGGGTGCGCGATGGTCGGTTCGCTGGATCGTACCAGCGCTTCGTAGGCGAACGTCGACTGCGTCGACCACTGCACGATCGGCTGGCACAGCATGTAAGCCTTCGCCAGCGCGCGGTCGAAGCGTTCGCCGAGACCGGCCAAATCGCCGACCTGCAGCGCGCTGTCGCCAGCCAGCTCGACGAGTCGCCGCCGCGCCTGGGCAAACCACCGTGCGCGCAACGCGCGCCGCATCACCTCGTGCAGACGCGGCACGTCGATCGGCTTGGTCAGGTAGTGCGTCGCACCATACTCCAGGGCGGCGAAGGCGGTTTCCATATGCGGGCCGTCCGTGATCATCACGATCGGCACGTCGAGATCGCGGGCACGGATCGCCTTCAGCAGCGCCGTGCGATTGTTGTCAGGCAGGTCGATGTCGGAGAGCACGATATCGAACGGGCGGCCGGCGAGGGCCCGTGCAGCATCCTCGCTGGACGCGGACTGCGCCTCGTAGCCTTCGGCTACGACCGCCTGTTCAAGCGTGTTTTTGAGCGCTAGATCGTCTTCGACGATCAGCACCCGTTCGCGCGTCGACATCGGGATGAGGCAGTCTTAAGAATAACCCGCAGCGTATACTGCCCCTCGGTCGGCAACCTTGGAAACTGGCTACGTACGAGAAGACGCGGCGACCACAGGGACCGGGGGCAGCGATCGCTGGACGGATTGGAGAACGTGGTCGATCGCCGCGACGCTGATACTTCTCGTCATCGTCGCGTTCTGGCCGGTTCTGCGCAACGATTTCGTCCTCCTCGACGACCCGAAGACCTTCATCAACAACCCCCATTTTCGCGGGATCGGCGTTGATCAACTGCGCTGGGGATGGACAACTTTTCTGCTTGGCGTCTACCAGCCGTTCGCCTGGATGCTCTTTGAGGGCGAGTACGCAATCTGGGGGCTCGATCCGTTTGGCTATCACCTCGTCAGCCTAGTACTGCATGCTGCCAACACCGTTCTTCTGTACTTCGTCTGCCTTGTCTTGATGGATCGGGCGCGTCCGCCGACTCTGCACGCATCGAGCTGGCCGCGACTTGCGGGCGCTGCTGCCGCAACGGCGCTGTTTGCGGTGCATCCCCTCCGGACAGAGGCAGTTGCATGGGCATCGTGCCAGCCGTATCTCCCGTGCGCGGCGTTTTCCCTCCTCTCCGTCTTTGCGTACGTTAATGCATATCCCGTTGATCGACCACCGAAACGCGCGTGGCAGATCGCTGCGTTTGTCGCGTTCGTGGCGTCGCTGCTTGCAAAGGCGGCAAGCGTGACGCTGCCGGCGGTCCTGCTGGTTCTAGACATTTATCCACTGCGAAGGATTTTCGAACCCACCAAATCCGTACGCAGGTTGTTCGAGTTGTTGGTTGATAAGATTCCCTACGCGGTTACCAGCGCGTTGTTCCTCCGAATCGCGTTCGCCGCCACCGCACACACAACCGCAATCAAACCGGCCGGCGGACCGAACCCACTCGGCGTACTCGTCGCAGAGGCGTCCTACGGATTGTGGTTCCACCTGGACAAGTCGATCAGGCCGTTTGGACTCACCGCGTTCTACGCCGCACCGCCAGCCATTTACTGGAAGAGCCCGCAGTTCCTGACCGCCATTATCGGCGTCGCGATCCTCGGTGTGCTTGTGCTGACGATGGCGCGACGAGCGCCCGGGTTGTGTGCAGCGTCCACGTCGTACGTGATCTTGATGGCTCCGCACCTCACGCGTGCCGGAAAGCAGATAGCGGGCGATCATCATAGTTATCTGCCTTTGATGGCGCTGGTGATACCCATCGCCGCGTTGCTCGAACAGGCTGCGAATGCAACGTGGGGGGGGCGTGTTCGAGTGCTCACGGCCAGCGGCATGGTCACAGCGGCGGTGGTGTTTCTCTCTGTCCTCACCTGGAACCAGTCGCTCACGTGGCGATCATCAGAAGCATTGTGGACACAGGCGTTGCAACACAACCGGCCGGACGTTTCCGAACTTCACAACAACTTTGGAAATGCGCTCGCGAGGGAGGGCGATCTCGATCGAGCGGAAGCCGAACTGCGCGAGGCGGTCAGGCTCGATCCAGCAAACGCGGAGGCCCACAATAACCTCGGCACGCTGCTCGTCGAGCGGGGAGATTACCGCCATGCGGAGGGTGAATTCCGCGAAGCGGTGCGAATCACTCCGCAGCACTCGGAGGCACACAACAACCTGGGAAGCCTGCTGGCTCGTCGACGACAGCCTTACGCCGCCATCAGGGAATATGCCCTGGCGTTGACGGGGAATGTCGATAATGGCACCGCGCGACAGAACCTTGCCTCGATCGCCGAGTCGTTGCCCGTCGACGACGCGGTCGCGACACTCGCCGACGACTTCCTTCGCGATCCGACGAATGTCAACGCCTATGCCGCGCTATCCGGCGAACTACATAGACATGGCGAATAAGTCGTCGCCCTGAGGTCCGGCAGAAGAGCGGCGGATCTTACCGGACGAGATCTCAGGTCTTTTCGAATCGGGCCAGCCGTACACGCTGGCCTTCCTTCAGAAGACAAGCGGCGGGAAGGACAACGGCGCCCTTTGGCAGCTCAATCGTTCGAGATTCAACGCCGTTTACCAGAAATCTGGCCGCCCCTGAGTCCTTGCGCGGCAATTGCAGCTCGATCGAGACGACGCCGGTCTGTCCATCGCCAAACTTCGGCAGGCCTGCCTCTATCGATCGCGTGCTGGTAACGACATCTCCGGTAAACGGATCGTAGGCCCATGCGGTGGGACTCGAGCCGAGATAACCAAAGAAACCCCAGTCAGGGCCAACATCCCACAACAGCATGAACCCGACGCCGATTTGCGCGTTCTTCATGTCCTCCACGACGAAGTCCAATTGGAAAGTCGCGCTGTGCAACTTGAGCTCTGTCGACGCCTGCACCCACGCGGGCGGATAGTGCTTGCTCGTGTACGTTGCTTTCCTCGATTCCCAGCCGATCGTCTGCCCGTCGTCGGATACGGTGAGCAGGTCGGAGTTATGAAGACGATTCCATTCGCAGACCCCGATGTTTGACTCGATCAAGTCGACTGCGCTGAGCAATTCAGGCTCAGTGTTGGATGCCGCGGGGAGCATCGCATCCAGACGCGCTCGAAGGCCGTCGCGCTCACGAGCCTGAGAATCGGCTCGGACGTCGCTCTCATCGGAAGTACGGAGTCCGAGTCCCGGTTCAGTGTAGGCAGATGCGAGGATTCCGAGGCGATCGGCGACCCAGAAGACACCGACTCCGGCCCCCACAAACGCCACCAGCGGCAATCGTCCACTCGGCGAGCCAAGCACCTGCGTTTGTACGAATTGCACGAGAAACAGAACCAGCAGCGCGACGACACCAGCGATTATTCCGACCGTGAGTCGGCCAAGTTTCATGTCCGCACGAGCTCAGAAATCGAACTGCACACCAAGGCGCGCAATGCGGGCCGGCAGAATCGACGCCGGCTGGCGGAAGACGGCAAAGCTGGGATTTTCCGCGAGGACCGGATTGGCATTGAACACGTTGTTGATGTCGAGATTCACTTTCGTTCGCGTGCGGCCAAAACGCAGGATCTTGCCAAGCCGCAAGTCGAACTGATTCCGACGATCACCGTACATTCCGCCGGGGGGAACGACGTCCACGGTGATGTTGTTCGTGCCGCCGGCCAGCGGACGTCCGAGCGAGGGCACGATGGCCGCATTGGTCGCGACGAAATTGCCAATCACCTGAGGCCCCGGCACGCTCTGCAGCGCGCCGCTGATGAGGACGTCAATCCTTGGGATTTCGTACGACCCGAGGAACTTCACCTGCGTCAGAAACGGCGACTGTTGATGACAGTACTGGGCTGGAAACTGCGCGCCGGTGTTCACATCATTCAATACGGGAAAGCTGGTAAGCATCTCGGGCAGCTTTGCGGCTACTTCGCAGTTATCGATGGTGGTGCGCCCGCTGCTCAAGCCACCCTGAAGGTTGACAGCATTGTGTGGACGCGCGGTGAGGATCAGATCGAACCCGTCCCAATGCTCGATCTGCTTTCCATAGTTCTTCGCGAACGTAATGTAGTTGTCGGCGGGCGTGCTGAACATCGCCGGCTTGACGTTGTACAACCCGCCGATGGTGTATCCGCCGCCGTCTGGCAGCCGCGGATCGCCGGGCGCTGTGATGCTGAACACGTCGAAGTCGCTCGCCGAGCGCGCGCGGTCGTCGACGACATTGAAGTTGCCGTAGATGCGGCGAAAGTAACTGAGCTCGACCGACATGCGACGGACAATCTCGTGCTGTACGGCGCCGGAAAACTGCCAGCTGTACATCCGCTTGCCCCAGCCGCTCAGGATGGACGGATCGTAGGTGCTGCCGGGCCGCAGGCTGCCGAAATCGGTGTTGCTCATCGCTCCGCATTCGCCATTGGCGGCAAAGTTCAGCAGATCGCAGTCGGGCCGGAAGTTGACGTTGCGATCGCTCCACGATCGCGTGGCGGTCGTGACGACGCGCTGCGCCGGGTTGAGTCCGTCGCCGAAGATCACGTTCGCGTCGCTGCCGCGAAGTGCTTGCCCCTCGACATACTTTCCGAACGAGCCCTTCACCGCCGTCTTGCCGTTGCCGAACAGGTCGTAGGCGACACCGGCGCGCGGCGAGATGTCGTGCCAGGAGACGCCATCGGTCTCAGGCAGCGTGAAATTGCGATTCGGCACCAGCGGCGCCGGTCCGATGCGCTGTTCGGGGAATGAGCTGGCGAAATGGTCGTAACGCAGTCCGTACGACACCGTAGCGCGCCTGATCGTCCACCGGTCCTGAGCGTAGACGCCCATGTCGGCGTCGAGCCGTGCGGACTGCAGGAACGGGGTGGCGTTCATCGTGATCTGATTCGGATCGCCGTTGTTGAAGCGGTACCAGTACGGCGCATCGAAATTCATGACCAGATTCTGCTTGCTGCCGATGTTGTCCGAGAGGCCGAACTTGTAGCTGTGCGCGCCGGTGACGTAGGAGAGCGCCACGCGGAACGGCGTGTCGTGGCTCTTGTTCCTCATGTTCGACACGGTGGTCGCATGGTGTGTGATCCCGAGCGCCTGATCCTGCACGCCGATCAGGTTTCTCGCGATCGCGTCGACGTTGTAGGCGAAAACGTCTTCGAGGGTGTCGCCGACATCGGGGAGACCGAAGGGATGCGTCCGCCGGCTGTTGATGAAACGGTGATAGACCACTGCTTCGAGCAACAGGTGCGACGTCAGCGGCGCCGTCCACTCGGCGTTCCAACCGCCGTTCGGCCAGTAACGCTGCGGCAAGCCCGATTCTGCGGAGACGATCGCGGTCGTGGCGGTCGAACACTGGCACGTGTACGTGTTCTCGTAGGCGAAGGCCAGCTTGTGAATCGCATTCACCTGCCAGGTCACTCGCCCGGCGCCGTTCCGCGTGAGCACGTCGCTGAATGCTTGCTGGTTGGGGTCGGGATCGTAGGCAAATGACGTCGGACTGAAGGCATTCCGATTCACGAACATTCCCGCAACCCAGTTCTGGGTCCGGTTGTAGAGGCCGGTGCCGAAGAACCAGAGCCGGTTGCGGAAAATCGGACCACCGTAGGCGACATTGACCTCGCCGCTCCGCTTCAAGTTATTCGGCGTACGAAGACCACGCTCCCGCAGTGACTGCGTGAAATTGCTGCCCGCCATTCCCTCGTTGGCGAACGAGCTGATCAGCAGCCCGCTGAACGTGTTGCCGCCTTCGCGCGGAATGAAATTCAGCCGCACACCGGACCCGCGTTCTTCGGTCGATACCGTCGCCGTCTCGACCGCCATCTCCGCGAAGACCGCCATATTCGGCACGCCTTGCGTGTTCGAGCCAGTCTCGACCGTGGAGATCGACACGCCGTTGCGCAGCATCTCGAGATCAGTGGCGCGACTGCCGTGCACGGTCAGCGCGCCACCGCCCGTAGTCGGACTGCCATTGTTGCCGCCGACGTCGACGGTGCTGTTGTTAACACCGGGAATCATCGAGGCCATGAATGACGGATACCGATTAACCGGCGCGTTGTTGATCACTTCCGCGCTGAGGACGCGTTCGCGGTTGGAACTCTGTACGTCAACGACCGGCGACTCACCGGTGACAGTGACCGTTTCCTCGACCGTGCCGACACGCATCTCGGCGTTGACGGTCGCGACGAACGTCCCGCTCAACTCGATCGCCTCACGCTTGACTGTGGCGAACCCGGAAAGCGTGAAGGTCACGGTATAGACACCCGGCCTGAGATTCTCGATGCGGTACTGGCCCGCCTCGTTGGTCGCGACGGACCGGACTTTTTCGATGAGCGCCGGGCTGGACACCTCGACGCTGACGCCCGGGAGTACCGCTCCCGACGTGTCGCGCACAGCGCCGGTAATCGAGGCCTGCGCGTATAGCAGTGACGGGATGAGAAGGAATCCGAGGAAGGCACCCGCGATCGTCAGCCGCTGCATAAACGACCTCCAGACGCGTGACTCAGGAGGGCGCATCATACTCCAGTAATGCTTCACGTCGATGCAGCCCTGCTGGATCTCACCGAGTGGCTGTGCCGCCGGTT
>Ga0075424_100004636_pt1 | contig 13021 bp, 13 predicted proteins | sample SoiMethybrSBSTD3_FD_75301 | JGI IMG/M metagenome (GOLD analysis project Ga0075424, IMG submission 75301) | Bulk soil microbial communities from a Populus tree surrounding site in Tennessee, USA - Soil MetaG P. TD hybrid SBSTD3 | ecosystem: Environmental > Terrestrial > Soil > Tree plantation... | reverse complement strand
AAGTCCTTTGCTTCCCTTAGGAAAAAGTACGCCGGGTAGGCCTCCCGCGCTTGGCAGCTCAAGTTGAACCTTAACTTTGCAGCGCTCAGGGATCGGAAAAGAGGGTTATTGCCCTCTGGGGAATTTTTAAGGGTTGGCTTTCGCTTGAACTGTAAATTTCGGAAACTGAATCACTATTCTCAGCTGAGGTTCAGTGCTCCCGAGTACACCACTCGGGCTTTGGCGGTGTCCCCGCGCTCGATGCGGCCAATCTGGAAAAACTTTTCGCGCCGCCGCTTCAAATCGGCTTCCACTTTTTTCACATACGCCGACGGCACCACCAGAATCATCCCGACGCCGAGATTGAACGACTCCAGCAGCGCGTCCGAATCCATCTTCCCAACCTTCGCCAGGTACTTGAAGATCGGCAGCACTGGCCACGACGCCAGGTCCACCACGGCTTTCACGCCGGCCGGCAACACGCGCGGCAAATTTCCGGGAATTCCGCCGCCGGTAATATGCGCCAGAGCGGAAACCCAGCCGTTCGCCAAAATCGTGCGGAGCGCAGGCGCGTAGCAAAAATGCGGCTTCAGCAACTCCGCGCCAATCTTGTTGCCGACTTCCGCGACGTACGCTTCCGGCTTCAGCTTGGCCACTTCAAACACCAGCTTGCGCGCCAGTGAATATCCGTTGGTATGTAGTCCGGCCGAAGGCAACGCCAGCAGCGTGTCGCCCGGCTTCACATTTTTTCCGGTCAACAGATTCTTTTTCTCCACCGCGCCGACAATGAATCCCGCCAAATCGTAATCGCCCGCCGCGTAAAATCCCGGCATCTCCGCCGTTTCGCCGCCGATCAGCGCGCAACCCGCTTTGCGGCAAGCGCGGCTCATGCCATCCACCAGCTGCTCCACCATGCGCGGATCGATTTTGCCCAGTGCAAGGTAGTCCAGGAAAAACAAAGGCTCGGCGCCCTGTACCAGAATGTCGTTGACGCAGTGATTCACCAGGTCGCCGCCCACCGTGGAATGAATGTTCATCATGATGGCGACTTTCAGTTTGGTGCCGACGCCGTCCGCGCTCGAGACCAGAATCGGTTCCTTGAACTTCTTCATGTCCAGCGCGAACAGCGCGCCGAAGCTGCCGATTCCGCCCAGCACGCCATTGGTAAACGTGCGCGTGGCAAGATGGCGGATGCGGCATTTGGCCTCGTCCGCGACAGCGATATTCACTCCGGCGTCGGCGTATCTCATGGCTTTTTGCTGCGACCCTTATCTAATCGCGGCGCGGCAGGGCAGGAATCGCCGCGGCCTCTGATCTCGATTACCCTGCTTAGAAAACGTGGAACAACCGCCTCCAACGTACCGTTCCCGGATGGACAATGCCATTCAGGTAGGCCAAGAATCTTTCGCCGATCTTACCCGGCTGCCACGGCTCGGTGCCCGCATTCAGGGACATATAAATGAGCACCGGAGTTCCAATAATATCGTTGCGCGGCACGCATCCCCAGAAGCGCGAATCGAAAGAATTTTGCCGGTTGTCGCCCATAGCGAAATAACAGTTCTCGGGAATTTTGTAAGGCATCACCTGCGACATTCCCGCAAACGCGCCGGCGTAGGCACTGGGCTCCACGCGCTCTGTTTTTCCGAGAGTGTACGGTTCCACAAGGCGCTGGCCGTTGATCCACACCGCGCCATCGTGAATATCGATGGTGTCACCTGGCAGACCAATCGCACGCTTCACATAGTCGGGCTGTGATGTATCAAAAGGTGGTTTGAAAATAATGATTTGCTGGTGCTTGGGATTTCGCCAGAGAGGCACATGCCAGCCGGTGAATGGAATTCCGGCGTCGTAGCCGACGCGGCTCATGATCAAGTGATCGCCGATGAGCAGAGTGTTTTCCATCGAGCCGGAAGGAATCACACGCGCCTGGCCGATCGCGCCGTTGATCAGCAGGAAAACCAAGCCGACCCAGAACCACGCGATAATTTCGCGCCGGACCTTCTGTTCCATGGTCAGTTTTTCGGCTGTCAGCTTTTCTGGCGATTTGCTTTGGACTTTTTCGGCCTTCACGGTGTCACCGGCGCCGGACCCGCCGGCTGCTCAACAACTAGAATAACCGAAACAGCCTGCGCCAGCGAACTTCGCTTGGATGAATCAGTGCATTCGCGTATGCGGAAACGCGATCGGCGATCGCGCCGGAACCCCACGGATCGGAAGGCGTATCGAGCGACATGTAAATCATCACCGGCGTCCCGACGATGTGGGTGCGCGGGATGCATCCCGTGAAACGGCTGTCCAGCGAATTGCCGCGATTGTCGCCCATCACGAAGTAACAATCTTTCGGGACGGTGTACGGCAGAACATTCGACTTGCCCGCGAACGGACCGCGGAACATTCCTGGGTCGCCAGGTTCCGTGCGGCCCACGGTGTAGGGCTCATCCAAGCGCTCGCCGTTGATCCAGACGCTACCGTCGCGTACGTCCACGGTCTCACCCGGCAATCCGATCACGCGCTTTATCACGTCGGAAATCTCGCCGGGAATCACGGGGCGGAAAATCACGATCTGTCCACGCTTGGGGTTTCTCCACAGAGGAATGTGCAGATTCGTGAAAGGAATTCCAGCGTCGTAGCCGACGCGGCTCATGATCAGGTGGTCGCCGACCAGCAGCGTATTTTGCATGGATTCAGAAGGAATCACGCGCGCCTGGCCCACTGCGCCGTTGATGAGCAGAAAGGCCAGACCGACCCAGAACCACGCGACGACTTCACGCCTGACTTTTTGCTCCATGGTGAGTTGCGGTTCAGTTTTTTTATTGGATTTTGCGTCGGGCGCTTTCTTAGTTTGCGCTTTCTTGTCCTTCACGTTTCACCTTCACCGGGCGCGTTCCACCATCACCGGAGCTTCGTCGGTCAGTTTTCCGAAACTCGTTCCTTCGCGTACTTCCAGTTGAACCAAATCCGTTGGATAGTTCCCCGTATAACAAGACGTACAGAAATTGCCTTCGCTGTCGTTGACGGCTTGCCGCAATCCGGCAAGAGAGATGTAGCCGAGTGAATCGGCGCCTAGGAAACGGCGAATGTCTTCGGGCGTGTTGGAGGAGGCGATCAGCTCTTCGCGCGTCGGAGTGTCCACCCCGTAGTAGCACGGAGAAATGGTCGGCGGACAGGAGATGCGCACGTGAACTTGTTTGGCGCCGGCTTCGCGCACCATGCGCACAATTTTGCGGCTGGTGGTGCCGCGCACGATCGAATCGTCGACAAGAACGACGCGCTTGCCTTCCATGAGGCCGCGAATCGGATTGAGTTTGAGCTTCACGCCAAAATTGCGAATGGCTTGCGACGGCTCGATGAAGGTGCGGCCGATGTAGTGATTGCGGATCAAGCCCATGCGGAATGGAATACCGGATTCCATCGCATAGCCTACGGCGGCGGGAACGCCGGAGTCGGGCACTGGAACGACGATGTCGGCTTCGACAGGATGTTCGCGTGCGAGCAGCCGGCCGAGCATTTCGCGGCTGTCGTTGACGCTGCGGCCGAATATGGTGCTGTCGGGGCGCGAAAAATAGACGTGCTCGAAAATACAAAACTGGTGCGGCTTTTCTGGCGCGAAGTGAATGGATTCGAGTCCAGATTTGGATATGCGAAGCATTTCGCCGGGCTCGATTTCACGAACATACTGCGCGTTGAGTAGATCGAAGGCGCAGGTTTCGCTGGCGACGATCCAGGCGGTTTCGCCATTCGGCGCGATCAGCTTGCCGAGATTGAGCGGTCGGAATCCGCGCGGATCGCGAATCGCGTAAAGCTCGTCAGTTGTTAGCACGACCAGCGAATAAGCGCCTTCGACCTGATTGAGCGCGTCGCCCAATGCACCGCTGAGATGCCGCGCTTGCGACCGAGCGAGCAGGTGAACGATGACTTCGGTGTCGCTGTTGGTTTGAAAGATCGAGCCTTTGTGTTCGAGCTTGCGACGCCACTCGCCTGCGTTCGTAAGATTCCCGTTGTGGCCGATGGAGACTTTGCCCTTGTTGCAGTCGATCATGATGGGCTGCGCGTTGAGCAGCGCTTTGTCGCCCGCGGTGGAATAGCGCGTGTGACCAATGGCCAAACTTCCCGGCAGCTTGTTCAGAACATCGGGCTTGAAGATTTCTTCGACCTCGCCCATGGCACGGTGGGTGTGAAGTTCGCGGCCGTCGGTGGAAACGATTCCGGCGGATTCTTGTCCGCGATGCTGCAGCGCGTACAGGCCGAGATAGACGAGCTTGGCGGCTTCTTCGTGGCCGTACACACCGACGACACCACAGTGGTCGTGGAAGTGATCGTCGAGAATATACCTAAGTCCACTCACGCGCTTGCCACTCTCTTCCCACATCTAACCACGGGCAAAAAGAGCCTAACCAGGAAAACAAATCCGATGGCAGCGCTCACGGCGCCCAATACCGGAGATGCTTTCCAGAAAATCCCAACTAGGCCGCTCAGAATTGCATTTATCGCCACGACGGCGGAAATGGCGCGGAACCCGTTCGGCCGGGCAAACGACATATAGCCCGCTACGAAACAAAAAACCGCAACGGCGATCTCTGCAAAGTGGCTCACCCAAACGTCGCCTTGCTGAAAGCGACCAAAGAGATCGAGAGACAAAAACCCCCCTATAACCACGGAAAATGCGCCGAAGAACCAACGACCGATCGTATGACTACGATTCATCGCTGCACCACTTTACGTTCGAGAGAGTTGGCCCAGATGTCGCGCAACTTTCTGACGGGAGAGTCGATGATTGCGCGCCCCTTATATTGGATGCGCAGCGTGCCATCGCCGGTGACCTGGCCGATCTGGTCCGCAGCGATGCCGTATTGTGCCGCAATCGTTTGCAGGGCGGCAATGTCTTCTAGGGCGACGCTGACGATGCAGCGGGCGCCGCGTTCATTGAAAAGGGTGGATTCCGCGGAGCCCTGGTCATTCATTTTAATGGCGGCACCGAGCGGAAAAGAACCTGTCTGAAGGCCGGCCACTACAAAACAGGATTCGGCGATGGTTACGGCGAGGCCGCCTTCGGAGATGTCGTGAGCGGACGATGCGATTCCTTCGCTCGCGATGGCGACGAGGCAATCGATGAGACGCTTTTCGGCGGCGAGGTCGATCGTGGGAGGTTGGCCTGCGACTATAGCGGCGATCGTCCTGGAATATTCGGAAGAAGAAAATTCTTGGGACAGCGATGGGGATGATTGGTTGCCGAGCTGGGGCTCAGCATGCTGCGCCCCGACGACGGAGGCGTCGAGGAGGACAATTACGTCGCCGGGGTTGCGGAAGGCGATTTTCATTACGCGCGAGGCATCGTCGAGAAGGCCGAGGACGCCGATGATGGGCGTGGGGTAGATAGATTTGCCAAGGGTTTCGTTGTAGAAGCTGACGTTGCCGCCGGTGATCGGCGTGCCCAGTGCGGTGCAGGCTTCGCCGATGCCGTCAATCGCCTGGGAGAATTGCCACATGACTTCGGGCTTTTCCGGGCTGCCGAAATTCAGGCAATTTGTTGCCGCGATGGGGCGAGCGCCGCTGGCGGCGACGTTTCGTGCAGCTTCGGCGACCGCGTGCATGGCGCCGAGCTTCGGATTCAGCTGGCACCAGCGGCCGTTGCCGTCGGTCGCGAGCGCCAATGCCTTCATCGTTTTCCCGTGGGGGCCATTTTTCTCGGATTCTTTGATCCGAACGACGGCGGCGTCGCTGGCACCCGGACCGGCAAGCGTGTTGCTGCGGACAGAAGTGTCGTATTGTTCGGTGATCCACCGTTTCGAAGCGATTGCCGGCGAGGCTAGCAGCTTCTTGAAGTTTTCGGTGAGGTTGGTGCCTTCGGGAGCGAACTGGAACCAGTCCTTTTCGGTTTCGGCCCGCGCAGATGGTGCGGCGAGCGGGCGGTTGTAGACCGGACCTTCTTCGGCCAGAGGATGCGCGGGGATTTCTGCCGCGACTGCGCCGTGATTTTTCACGACGGCCAACTCGCCGTCCTTTACTTCGCCGATCACCACGGCGTCGAGGCCCCACTTTTGGAAAACGTCAAGGACTTCGCGTTCGCGGCCGCGCTCAGCGACGAGTAGCATGCGCTCCTGCGATTCGCTGAGCATGATTTCGTAGGGTGTCATGCCTGTTTCGCGCTGCGGAACCTTGGCCAGGTCGATTTCGATGCCGGTGCCGCCGCGCGAGGCCATTTCCATGGTGGAGCAGGTGAGGCCAGCGGCGCCCATGTCCTGAATGGCTACGACCGCGCCGGTGCGCATGGCTTCGAGGCAGGCCTCGAGCAGGAGCTTTTCCACGAAGGGGTCGCCGACTTGGACGTTGGGCCGCTTTTGCTGCGATTGTTCGGTGAATTCGGCGGACGCAAGCAGCGACGCGCCGTGAATGCCGTCGCGTCCGGTCTTTGCGCCGACGTAAATGACGGGATTGCCGACGCCTTTCGCTTTTGCGAGAAAGATTTCTTCCTTGCGGGCGATGCCGAGCGCCAGGGCGTTGACCAAGGGATTTTGCGAGTAGCAGGGTTCGAACGCGACTTCGCCGCCGACCGTCGGTACGCCGAAGCAGTTGCCGTAATGGGCGATGCCGCGGATGACACCGTCTAGGATGCGGCGGTTGGCCTTCGCTTCCTGTTCTGAGGTTTTCGAATTTGCGGTGATTTCGCCGAATCGCAAAGAATCCAGCACAGCGATGGGGCGAGCGCCCATGGTGAAGATGTCGCGCAGGATTCCGCCGACCCCGGTGGTCGCTCCCTGGAACGGCTCGACGTAACTCGGATGGTTGTGGGATTCGATTTTGAAGGCGGCTACGAGGCCGTCACCGATGTCCACCACACCGGCGTTTTCACCGGGACCCTGCACGACGAGTTTGCCGCGCGTAGGCAGGCGCTTGAGATGGACTTTGCTTGATTTGTAGGAGCAGTGCTCGCTCCACATCACGGAGAAAATTCCCAGCTCGGTGATGTTGGGGTCGCGGCCGAGAATTTTCCGGATGCGGGCGCATTCTTCGGCGGTTACGCCGTGCTCCGCCGCGATTTCCGGTGTGACCTTGATTTCCGTCGCTGCCGTCGCCATCGAATCCTTTTCTGAATCTTCGTTCAGGCTCAGTTCTACCGTTCTATGCGCTCTTCCAGGGATACCTTGACGGTCTGCCCGGCTTTCTTAGCGATGGCTTTGCGAAGATCGGACTTCACCGGCAATTTGTGCCGGCCGTCGCCTAACGCCATAAAGGAGCTGCGAAATTCATGGCCGTCGATTTTCCCTTTCACTTTGACCAAGCCACGCGTTCCGAAAAACTTAACGGAGTCGGGCCAAATGACATACGTCCATCCGCCTTTATGGGGGCTCTTTTGCAGCTTCGCGACAAATGTTTTTGCGAGTTTCGCCATTTCTACTTACGCCGTGGCTTTCGCCGCGCCGACCAGCGCCTCGGCCATGGACTTGAGGATCACCAGTCCGTCCGCTGAATCGAGCGAGGACTCGACGGCGCGCTCCGGATGGGGCATCAGGCCGGCGACGTTGCGCTCGCGATTGCAGATGCCGGCGATGTTGTGCATAGAGCCGTTGGGATTGCCGGCCGCGTCGTCCGTTCCTTCCGGGTTGCTGTAGTGAAACAGGACTTGCCGGTTGTGCTCAAGCTCGGCGAGCGCGGCAGCGTCGAGGTTGTAGTTGCCGTCGCTGTGGGCGATGGGAATTTTCAAGATTTGGCCCTTGGTTGCGGCGCAGGTGAACGGCGTATCGGTCTCTTCGACGCGGATGTGGACATGGCGGCAGATAAAACGAAGGCCCGAGTTTCGCATCATCGCGCCGGGCAGGAGGCCGGCTTCACACAAGATCTGAAAACCATTGCAGATGCCGAGAACCATGCCGCCGCTTTTGGCGAATTTTTCGACGGACTTCATGACAGGCGAAAAGCGCGCGATCGCGCCGGTGCGCAGGTAGTCGCCATAGGAGAATCCGCCGGGCAGGATAATGGCGTCGCTGCCAGCCAGGTCTTGCGACTGGTGCCAGATGAACTCGACGGGCTTTTTGAGGATGTTGCCGATGGCGTAGAACGCGTCGTGGTCACAATTCGAGCCCGGAAAGACTACCACTCCAAATTTCATAGTGTTGTGGCTCCCGGTGGCATTGGGGAAACTTCATTTTAGCACAGTCGAGTGAGCCCGGGTTCGGGTCAGGCCCGCGGGTGAGAGGCTTTGGCGGCATCTAGCAGGACTTTTTCATAGCGCCATACTTGCAAGGAAAAAGGCCCGTTCGCGGTTTCCAGAATGCTGGTCATGTTTCCGACGCGATGCCATCCGCTCTTTTCGTAGAATCTGGCAGCCCGCTCGTTGCCGATGGCGCACGCGAGCCAGGCTTTCGCCACGCCTCGTTCGGCGAGGCGAGCTTCGACATCCGCGACCAAGGCGGCCGCGACACCGACGCCGCGTGACTGCCGGGAGACATACAGCTGATAGAGCTCGTCGCCTTTGAGGATGCAAAATCCGACGGGCTCATCCGGCAGTCCGATCACGCGCACATCTTCCAGGGCGGCGCGCAGGCGTACTTTGAAGCTTTCCAGAGTTCGATCGCGGGCGAGTTCCTCCGGCAGGATTTTTTCATGCGCGTCGCGCCAACCGTCGTTCCAGATTTGGGCAAGCTGGTTGATTTCGCTTTCGAGCGCGTTCCGAACGTTCATTTGGTATGCCGGAATCAGCTGTGGCCCGCGAAGGCGCGATTCCTCAGCTCGTTGCAGCTGCCAGTAGCTTATCGCGAAGCAGCCTCTTCGCCCGGAAAACGCCGGTCTTGACGGCGGGCATCTGTTTGCCTAGGGCCACGGCCATTTCAGCATAAGTGAGTTGACGGTAGTAATGAAGAACCAGCAGGATGCGATATTCGCGCGGCAGCCGCCGCAGGGCCTGCCTGACGTTTTCCTGATCCTCGCGACGGAGCAGGCGAGAAAACGGCGAACCATCGAGGTTCTCCGGCAGAGAGTCGCACTCCACTCCCTCGACGCAACGATTGCTTTCGACCTTGGCTTTGCGCAGCTTGTCAATGCAATGCCGGCCGGTGACTTTAGAAAGCCACGAGCGCGACTGGATTGGGTTTGCTTCCGTATCGAGTGCGTGCAACTTCAGGAACACCTCGGCGGCGGCGTCCTCGGCATCTTCATGCCGCCACAAATAGCGGCGGCAAATCCTTAGGACGTATTCATATTGCGAGCGATAGAACACGCTGAATAGCTCCGGGTAGTTTCCGAGCGCGGCATGAACCGCTGCGCTGCCGCTGCGGATTCCCGGATCGCCCAACAAAACTGAATTCATCGTGACTGCCATAACGGCTCCTCCCCCACTGGCCAGACATGAAACCGAGCACACCCCCAACGTTGGCCCCAAGATCGCGTTCTTGCCGACCTGTGAGCCCCCGATCGCTTTTCGTCAACCACCAGGAAACGGGGTTGGGCCGAGCCGCCCCGATAGCGGACGGCGCGCCCGAAACTCGTTAATGCAAAATCGGTGCTGCCGTGCGCCGCGCGACGAGCAGCGTCAAATCGTCGCGAAGAGCGCGACCGTCTGCGAAATCCAAAACTGCGCCGAGCGTCGAAAAAAGCGTCTGACTGGCGCTTCCTCCGGCGAACGCGCGCGCTGCCTTCGCTAGCCCCGTCAAAGCAAATTCTTGTTCACGAGGGTTCTCGCACTCAGTGACACCGTCGGAACATGCGAGCAAGGTGTCGCCGCTTCCCATCGTTGCGGTTCCGGCGTAGAACGCCAGTGCGGAGGTGGCGCCCAGCATAGGGCCGCCCGCGTCCAAATACACGATGCCGCTGTCATGTTGCAGAATTAACGGCGACGGCAGGCCGGCATTGCAATAGGTGATCTCGCCGGTTTCTCGATCGAGCCGCGCAAGAAAGACGGCGGCCAGCGGCGGTTCACCGGATGTGGCGCAGAGTTCGTGGTTCGCCGCGGCAAGTGCGTCGGCAGGATCCGCGCATTTTTTGACGCAGGAGTGGATTAGAGAAAGCAAGTGCGGCATCCAGATGCCGGCGCTCAAGCCCTTGCCGGCGATGTCGCCTACGATGATTCCGACCTCCTGGCCGAGATCGAGGACCTTGAAAAAATCACCAGAGAGATGGCGCACGGGGAAGATTTCTCCGGCGACTTCGAATTCCGCAGAATGAAACTGGCGTGGGGCGCAGAGCCTACGCTGAATCTGGGCCGCTTCGAAAAAACTGCGCTGGATTGAAGATTGTTCGCGGCGCATTGCGGCCAATTCTTCTTCAAACGTGCGGATTTTTTCGCGGTATTCCTGAGCGCCCTGAAGCTCTGCCGGATCCGTATCGATTCCCAGCAGCGCATCCTGCTCTTCCGGAACGGCGGCGACGCCGGGGATTTGACTGAGCCACATCTCGTACATTTCGAACCTTGAACCTTTCTTCGACTGCGCCAGACATCAGCCAACGAACTTGTAGCCAACACCATGAACCGTCAGGAAATAGCGCGGGTCTTCGGGCACCGGCTCGAGCTTTTGCCGAATGCGGACAATGTGCGTGTCGACGGTGCGGGTTGTTGGATAGTTCTCGTAGCCCCACACTTCATCGAGCAGGCGATCGCGGCTCAGGGTTTGCCCGGAATGGCACAGAAAATATTTCAAAAGGTCGAACTCTTTTCCGGAGAATTCGATTGGTTTGCCGCCGCGGCGGACTTGGTAGCCGCGGAGGTCCACTTCGATGTCACCGAAAGCGTAGCGATCCATTTCCTGTGGAAGAGTTTGCGTGCGGCGCAGGACGGCTTTGACGCGAGCAAGCAGTTCGCGGATGGAAAAAGGCTTGGTGACGTAATCGTCAGCGCCCAGTTCGAGACCGACGACTTTGTCCACTTCCTGACCGCGCGCGGTCAGCATGATGATGGGAATCGAAGGTCGTTTGGCTTTCAGCTGTTTGCAAACGTCGAGCCCGCTCATCCTGGGCATCATCACGTCCAAAATGACCAGGTCGGGAGAAATCTTGAGAGCCTGCTCCAGCCCTTCGACGCCGTCGAGAGCCGTCGCGACTTGGAAGCCTTCGAACTCAAAATTGTCGCGCAGGCCGGCGACCATGTTCGGCTCGTCCTCGACGATCAATATTTTCGTTGTTCCCATGAACTCTCCTTCGCGGACGAACCCTAACTAAGCCGCAAGCAGCGCGAGAAACTCATGCGGTTGCGTGTCCTTCTTGCACGGACGGATGGATCGGCAAAGCGATCGTGAACTTGCTGCCCTGCTGCGGAATGCTTTCTACCGAGACATTTCCGCCGTGTGCTTGCGCGATGTGGCGCACCAATGAAAGGCCGAGCCCGGAGCCTTTTGTGTTGTGCACCAGCGGGTCGCCGCAACGGTAAAATTTCTCGAAAATCTTATCCTGCTCGGCGGGCGCGATTCCGATGCCGTGATCGGCTACTTCCAGCTTGACGCTTCCATTGGCGCGATAGAGGCTCACGCCGATGTACTTTTGGTCTTTTGAATATTTCAGGGCGTTGTTGACCAGATTGAGTAGAGAACGGGCGATGGCTTCGCGGTCCACATTTACGGGTGGAATGTCTGCGGCGATCTTCTCTTCGAATGCAAAGCCGTTCTGTTCGATCTGGAAGCGATAGGCTTCGAGAGTGGTTCGAACGAGCTCGCCAAGGTCGGTTTCTTTAAATTCATACTCCTTGCGGCCGGCCTCGATGCGCGAAAAATCCAAAATGTTGTTGATGAGGGCGCTGAGGCGTTCGCTTTCTTCGCGAATGATGCGGAAATATTCCTGATATTTTTCCTTGGCGGTGAGGCGGCCAAGTTCAAGCGTCTCCGCATAAAGGCGGATCAGCGCTAGGGGCGTGCGTAGTTCGTGCGAAACGTTGGCGACGAAGTCGGACTTGAGTCGCGCCAGATTCATTTCGCGCGAGATGTTGCGGTATGCGAGGTACACACCGCCCGCCATCAAGAGCGAAAGAGCTCCCAGAACCATGTAGTTGTAGCGGAGAAATTTTGCGCCGATCGCATCGATCGTAGTACCGCGATACTTGATACCGAGAACCATGCCGTCAAAAGCATCACCCAGCGACCGCTCCATTTCCGCCTTTCCGCCGTCCCAGTTAGGGGACGCCACCCACGGCGTGTAGCTTTTCGCCGGCCGCAGCATCAGGGCGGGCGGATTCGCGTCGTCGGACTTGAGCGCGGGGTTCTTACTGCTTAGAACATCATTCATCACACTCGGAAAGAACTTGGTGCGAAGATATTCCGGGTCCATACCGACTACGCCGATTGTGACGCTATCCTTCGGAACATTCTCGGGAACGAACAATCCGATGTCGTGGTAGTAGGGCTGTTCGTCTTTGCCGACTTCCCAGAATCCATAGAACCCGAACGGATTTTCTTCCTTCGCCTCCGACCTTCGCAATCTGTGGACGAAATCTCCCGCTTCAGAGGGAAGCCACTTCGTGGTCATTGCGACTTCTTCAGCCATCCGCCTGCGGAAGTCTTCGTCGTTGTCGCCGCTCGGCCGCGAACGCCACATCAGAATGTTGTGTTCCTTGTTATAGAAAATCGCGTAGAGGAACTCGGGATGGGCCGCCAGGATCCGTTCCATTTCCGGCTTAATCTCGGATTCGACTGTGCCGCAGGGAAACTTCTCGCGTACCGGCGCAAGCATATCCGTAGCTCGCATCCAGATCTTTTTCTCAGCGAATCGCAGGGCGATAGTGAAATCGCGCTGGATCGCCGCCTCGATGGCCTTGTCGCGCTGAATCTTGTGCAGGTTCCATACGCTGAAAGCCATCAGCGAAGCCGCCGGCAGAATAATCGCAAGCTCCAGCGTCAGAAGCATGCGTGTCCGGTCGCTTATGCGCTTCTTCCCCGGTGTGTTCAACTTCATGAGGACAATCCCTTCATTCTTCGACCTGGACCCTGCTCAACCCGACTTCCAGGACCTTGTCGAATATAAGCGCCTGAAATTGCAATGTGTCAAATGGTCGCAAACGATTGTAAAAAGTTGTGAAGTTCGGGGCATGCCGCCTAACTAATTGTAGAAATTAGGGTTACGCCCC
>Ga0075424_100004635_pt1 | contig 13022 bp, 9 predicted proteins | sample SoiMethybrSBSTD3_FD_75301 | JGI IMG/M metagenome (GOLD analysis project Ga0075424, IMG submission 75301) | Bulk soil microbial communities from a Populus tree surrounding site in Tennessee, USA - Soil MetaG P. TD hybrid SBSTD3 | ecosystem: Environmental > Terrestrial > Soil > Tree plantation... | reverse complement strand
CGCGCCTCCGACTCGCGCCGCGATCGCGCCGAGCGATAGCAAGCACAACACCGAGATCACGGCGACTGCGGCCACGATCTGACCTGCCGGTGCCAGAAGAATCGTGAGAACGGGGACGCCGGCACCGATGGCAAACGTCGCCGCTGATGCGAGCGCCGCCTGCAGCGGACGCGCGGCGAGTTCTTCCGTCAACCCGAGCTCATCGCGCGCGTGCGCGGCCAACGCGCCTTTGGCCATGAACTGTCGCGCCACGGCGCGAGCGAGGTCTGGTTCCAACCCTCGTTGCACGTAAATACCGGTGAGCTCGTCCTCCTCGGCTTCCGGTTGGGTCGCGAGCTCGTGTCGTTCACGATCGAGGTCGGCGCGCTCGGTGTCGGCTTGCGAGCTGACCGAGACGTATTCGCCGGCGGCCATGGAAAGGGCGCCGGCGACGAGGCCGGCAACGCCGGCGATCAGGACGTCGTGTCGCGCCGCATTCGCCGCCGCGACGCCGACGACGAGGCTGGCGGTCGAGACGATGCCGTCGTTGGCGCCGAGCACCGCCGCCCGCAGCCAGCCGATCCGCTCACTTCGATGGCGCTCACGATGTGCCATACTCCGCATTCTTACTCATCGTGAGATCCTATCGTTCTCGCGAGCCCGACAGCGAGGCGAGTTCGATCTGATTCTGTGAGCCGCGCGTGATCGTGCATTAGGGCATATGCGACCGGCGGCATCTCCCCCTCACGCACCTCTTCAGCTGCGTCGCCGGCGGCTTTCTGCGGGCGCGGCCATTCGGAGAAGTTCAGGATGGCCCGCCCTTCGTTCACGTCTCGCTGGATCAGCCACGACGCCGGGGCGACCCCCGCATAGATCGGCCACTGCGTCTCGTTGCTGTGGCAATCGAAGCAGGCCTGCTTGGCCAGCGCTCGCGTAGCCGGCGAATCCCAAGTAGGCTCGCCCGTCGTCGGCGGGTTCGCGTGGTTCCGACCGTAAGGCACCAATTGGATCGCGAGCAGTGTTGTGAGCACGCCGACACCGCCCCACATCCACCATCTTGACGTCGGAGATCTCATAAGTGCCTCCGTGGCGCTGCGTTTCAGGGCGCTCGTTCGGCGCCTCAGGTCCGCAGCGTGAGAACGGGACATGCCGCCTGACGCACGACATGCTGCGCCGTCGACCCGAAGAACATGAGGTCGACCGCGCCGCGCCCGTGCACGCCGAGGACGATCAGATCGGCGGCCTGCTCGGTGGCCACCCGCACGATCTCGCGATAGGGCTTCCCGATCGTCTGCACGGTTTCAACCTGGCAGTATGCGCGCACCTGATCGGGGATGACTTTCTGCAAAAGCGCCCGGCCTTCTTCTTCAGCCGCGGCTATGTACTCTTTGATCGTCTTCATGGCCAGGAGTGGGCTGTCGTCCTCTGCCGGCACATTCGGCATAGGCTCGACGACATGGAGCACGGTGAGGAGGGCGTTGGCCTCCTGGGCGATCGACATCGCGTACTCGAGTGCGCGCAGCGAGCACTCGGAGAAGTCGACAGCGCAGACGATCCTCTTGAAAGTCATCGCCGGGATGGCTGCGGACGCAGCCAGACGCGGTGGCACCGTCACTACGGGACACTCCGCTTTCCTGAGGACTTTCTCCGTCACCGAGCCGAGCATGAAGCGTTCGAACCCCGAGCGCCCGTGCGTGCCGAGCACGATCAGATCGCTGTGCGCGGCCGCGGCCTTCGCGACGATCTCCGTCGCCGCGTTGCCCTCGCCGAGCTCGATGTCGACTGACGCGCTCGTGGCCGCGTCCCTCGACGCGAACTGCTGCATGGCGTGACGCACGTCGTTCTGGTTCTCTCCGGCGACGAGCGTCGACGGCATCATCGGGGCCACTGTCGCATAGGCCGAGATCGGAACCGGGGCGGAGACATGGAACAGCGTCACCCGTGCGTCGTACCACTTCGCGAGCGCGATGGCGTGATCCAGGGCGCGCTGTGAACAGTCGGAGAAATCAGTGGGGCAGAGGATGTGTTGAATCTGAATCATGGCTACCAGACTCCAGACGCCTGATGGCGTTTCCGATGCGGAGCGCGATGACTGATGATATGGCGTTGCGTCGTCACGATCGGACGCTCCGTGCCACGCCCGATCAGTTCCAGCAAATCGGCCGTCGTCACGATGCCCTTCACGCGACCCTCTTGTATCACCACGAGACATCCAATCGCTCGGCCGCGAAGCAGGTTGGCGGCCTTCCGCACCGGCATCTCGGGCTCGATCGTGACGACGCTCTCGGTCATGAGCTCGCTGACCAGCCGCGTATCGCGCACGGTGGCGCCATGCAGCCCACCAAGATCCCGGGCCGAGATCACGCCGGCAATCTCGCGGCCTTCCAGGACGACGAGATGATGAATGCCCTTCATGCGCATCAGCGTCCACGCTTCATCGGCTGTCGTCGCTGCGGACACTGTCTTCACGTTCCGTGTCATCACGTCCTGGACGCGCATGATTGGCCTCCGCAGGAAGAAATCGGGGCACGTTCTCCCGGCATTCAGGCGCAACTTGCGTCTGCGGATACCAGCGGGCCCAGGAGCTGAGCGTCCTCGAGTTGCCGTGTGGCCCCGATCCGTCGAGTTCACCTGAGTGCCCGGGGCCGTGCCCCGATATCAGCGTCTGTTGCACAGACCAGACCAATGCCTGTGGCTGTGCGATCGAGCAGGGATGCCTGCATCGCACGCCAGCGATACCGCAATCTCCGGATTCTTCCTCGCGGCTGCGAAGGACTTCACGGATCGACTGGGTCAGGCTCCGGCGCCCACTGGTTGATGTGCACGCGGAACCCAGTATTGCTCCTGCGCGATTGCCCATCCCTGCGGGGCAAGCCGTCGCTCCGCGTCGCCGATCATCCCCGGATGACCGCAGAGGTAAACCACGGTGTCCGCTTTCGCCAGCGACCAGCGTACGAGCTGTGCCTCCAGAATCTCGTTGACGCGCCCGACCGCGCCGCGCCACTGTGCGTTGCGCTCGGCTGACGGCCGACTCACGCTGCGGACATATTGGAGGAAGCAGGGATCCTCTTCACTCACGCGTTGAAGCTCGCGATCGTAGACGAACTCGTTGGCGAAGCTGGCGCCATGCAGGACATAGAAATAGCGGTCAATCGCCTGGTCCGCCGTAGAAGACTCGCGCCGAGCCTGTCGAATCATGCTGATGTACGGCGCGATGCCAGTGACCGTTGCCACCATCACGTGATGGCGCGCGGCAGGGTTGAGCGTGAACCGACCCTTGGCCTCCGACCGCATCGTCACCAGGTCGCCCACTCGCAGTGTGTGCAGAATGGGCGTGAGCGTCCCTCCATTGTTAGGAGGAACGCGTTCGATGAACAGCTCGATCAGGGGCTCGCACGGCGCCGACACGATCGAGTACGGACGCTCGATGCCGCGGACGCCGATCGTGACGTATTGACCCGCTTTGAACGTGAGTGTGTGCTGCGGCCGCAGCCACAGGACGAACAGGTCGTCGGTGTGGTCCTGCCGTCGAACGATTGTTGCCACCTGAGTCATGGACGACCTCGACGCTGCGTGCGTCAGTAAGAGATGCGACGCGTCGGCGGCCCGGCCCGATGCCTGGCGACACGGACGCGAACGTCGACCGCCCGCGCACCCTGCTCGAATACCTTCAAGGGATTCAGCTCCAACTCCTGGATCTCCGGCACGGCCTCGACCAGCGCCGACACGCGCAGCAGCGCGTCGATCACCGCGTGCTCGTCCTTTGGTGCTTGTCCGCGAAAGCCGCGAAGCAGCGCAACACTCTTCAGGCCGTCGACCATCTCCGCCGCGTCGATGTCCGTCAATGGATGGAGACGGAACGTCGTATCGCGCAGGAGATCGACGAGGACGCCGCCGGCCCCGCACGCGATCACCGGTCCGAAGATCGGATCGGTGACGACGCCAACCAGCAGCTCGATTCCACCGGGAACCATCTGCTGCACGACGCCGGCGGTCATGGCATCACCAAGACGCGACGTCAGAGTCGAGTACGCCTGGCGGAGCGTTGTGTCATCCGGAATGTTGAGCACGACCCCGCCGACATCGGTCTTGTGCAAGATCTCTGGCCCGGCCGCTTTGAGGGCCACCGGGTAGCCGATGTCGTTTGCCGCGGCGATCGCCTCGTCCATCGTGATCGTCACACTGGTCGCCGCCGTGCAGAGGCCGACGCATTCGACGAGCGTTTGTGCTTCGGCAGGTGTGAGCCATCCATCGCCTCTCGTGAGCGCGCCGTCGACCACGAGTCGAGCGGCATCGCGTTGAATGCCCCCGGGTGATTCGTGCGTGCCAACAGGACGCCGCCGCCACTCGCCGTACTCGGTCGCCCTGGCGAGCGCATGAACGGCTGCTTCCGGGAAGCGATATGACGGAATCGGTGCAAGCTCTCGGGCCGCGCCTCGCGCGCCCATGAAAGATGCGATCACGGGTTTGGTCGTGCCAGCCGCGCCGCTCGTGATCGCACGCGCCGCTTCGTCTGGGTTCATGACGAGAGGCGGGATGAAGATGACCAGGAGGCTGTCGACGTTCTGATCGGCGAGCAGCAGCGTCGTCGCGCGGCGGTACTGCTCTGGCGTCGCTGCGGCGAGCATATCCACCGGATTCCCAACGCTCGCTGGCGGTGGCAAAAGGTGTCGCAGCGATCCGACCGTCGTGTCGCTCAACGTCGCGAGCTCCAGGCCCTGTGCTTCGCAGGCGTCGGCGGCGAGGATGGCCGGTCCTCCCGCATTCGACAGCACCGCGACGCGCGGCCCGGCAGGTATGGGCTGATGCGCCAGGAGCGCTGCCACGTCGAAGAGCTCCTCGACGGTGTCGGTGCGGATGATGCCAGCCTGTCGGAACAGCGCGTTCACCACCGCATCACTGGTCGCGAGCGCACCGGTATGAGAGGCGGCAGCCCGTGCACCCGAACGCGACCGTCCCGACTTCACGGCCACGATCGGTTTCGTGCGCGCGACTCGTTGCGCGATCTGCCCGAAGCGCCGTGGATTGCCGAAGCTTTCAAGGTAGAGCAGGATGACGTCGGTCCGCGTATCGTCGGCCCAGTACTGCAGCAAATCGTTCCCCGACACATCGGCCTTGTTGCCTACCGACACGAATGTCGACAGTCCGAGATTCAACTGCTGCACGTGCTCGAGGATCGCCAGACCGAGCGCTCCGCTTTGTGTCGAGAACGCCACGCGTCCCTCAACCGGCGTGACCGGGGAGAACGTCGCGTTGAGGCGCACCGCCGGATCGGTGTTGATGATCCCCATGCAGTTTGGGCCGATCATCCTGATGCCTGCGGTCCGCACCTTGCCGAGGATCTCCTGTTCGAGGGCGCGGCCGGCGGGCCCGGTCTCGCCGAAACCGGCACTGATGATCACCAGCGCTTTCACGCCCTTTGCGACGCAGTCGTCGATGACGGGACTGACGCTGTCTCGCGGGACGCAGATCACGGCGAGATCGACGTCACCCGGGATGTCGGTGACGCGGGGAAATGCCGGCACGGTCTCGATGGTCGAGGCAGACGGATGCACCGCATACAGCCGCCCTGCGTATCCACCCGCCGCGATGTTGTGCAGAATCTCGGAGCCGATTCGTCCGCGCTCGCGGTTTGCGCCGACGACGACCACTGCCGTGGGCTCGAAGAAGTGCTTCATCGACGCGGTGGCCGCCGACTGCGACCGCTCGGCGAGGCGCGCCTGGTACTGCGCGGTCGGCTCGAGCCGCAGCACCACGTGACCGATCCCGCCGTCGCGCCTCTTCTCGATTTCGAATCCCGAATCGAGGAAGACGCGCATCATCCGCTGGTTGTCGAGGAGCACGTCCGCGTCGAATACCTCGATGCGATGGTCGCGAGCGATGGCCGCGAGCGTGTCCAGCATGCGCGTGCCGATGCCGCGTCCCTGCAGCGGATCGGCGATAGCGAACGCCACCTCCGCGCGGTGAGGAGCTCCCTCGATGCGACTGTAGGTGGCGACGCCGACCAGGCGGTGTGCGGCTTCCGCGACGAGCGCGAACTCGTTGTCATAGTCGGCCCGAAGCAGCCTCGACACCTCGTCTTCGCTTCCGCCGCCGACCCCGAAGAACCGGAATCGGCGGCTCTCAGCCGACAGGCGGGCGTGCAGCGTGCGCAGTCCATCGGCGTCGTCTGGACGAACGGGTCGCAAGCGCAGGGTCGAGCCATCCCGCAGGACGACATCCGACTCGTACTCTTCAGGGTAGAGGCGTACGGGGTCGAGCGTTTGAGGCATCGACGATCGAGGGGCAACGTCGATGCCAGGACAGAGCCGGCGCGCTCGCGAGAGATGGCTGCAGCCGCAGCGCCCGCGCCGCGGATTTCTCCGCAGTGAGGGGAAGGTTTCGACGGCGATTACCCCGTATCGTCGTCGCAGGCGGTCGCGTCTCTAGGTCCTGCCGTTGGTGTGAAGATTGCGGGAGCACTCCCGCGGAGGCGCGTCATGCGACGTTACGCGGTTCTCGCCGCCGCGGCGGCAGCTCTGGTCCTGACCGGCTGCGCGACCCGGATCGTCAGCTCCCACGTTGAGCTCGGCACCGACTTCGCGCAATACCGCACCTACGACTGGGGGCCCGCCGATGCCTTGCCTACAGGTGATACGCGCCTGGACAACAACGCGATCTTCCGCGACTACTTCCAGGGCGCGATCGAGAAGCAGCTTGCCGCAAGGCGACTCGTGCTCGTGTCACACGACCCCGACCTTCTGATCCACACGCACACGAATGTCACGCATCAGGTCGGCGTACAGCCGATCATCCCGCACGAGTACCCACAGAATCCACGCAGCCAGGGAAACGGCTGCGCTCCCACGATCGCCGAGTACGAGATCAGCACGTTGATGATCGACGTCGTCGATGCGCGGACGAACACGTTGGTATGGAGAGCCTGGTCGCGCGACGACATGTCGGGAACGATCGACGATCAGCAACGGCTGCAGCGGGCAGTCACCGAGGCCGTCGTCGAGATGATGAAACTGTTTCCGAAGCACCTGTGATGGGTTCATGACGGTGGCCGCGGGAAGGAGTCGAGCCATGGCAGAACGCTTCACCTCGCATCTCGAGTGGACCGGCGCCGGCAAAGGGCCGACGAGCGATCCAGTGTCGTTCAGCCGCGATCTGCGCGTGTCGATCGGACCGCGGACGCTCGAAATGTCGTCGGCGCCGGCATTTCGCGGTGATCCATCTCGCACCAACCCAGAGCAATTGTTCGTCGCGGCGTTGTCGGCGTGTCAGACGTTGACGTATCTCTTCCTGGCGGCGAAGAACGGCATCGCGGTAGTGGCCTACGTAGACGAGGCCGAGGGCTGGCTGGAGCGTTCGAACGGAACGATGCGCATGTCGCGTGTGACCTTGCGTCCGCTGATCGTGCTGAAGGATGGCGCCGACGCGAGCAAAGCGCACGAGCTCGTCGACCAGGCGCACGGGCAGTGCTTCATCGGTAACTCGGTGACGACGCAAGTCTCGATTGAGCCTCGCATCGAGTTCGCTGCGACAACGACATTGGTGGCCTGAGGCGCGATGCGGGGCCGTTCGAGTGTCATGCAGTCTCCGATCGCCCTGGAGCCGGCCTTCGCACTTTCGACAGACGCACTTCTGTCGCAACTGGATTCGACCAGAGACGGGCTATCGACTGAGGAAGCCGCGCGCCGGATAGTTCACGCGGGTTTCAACGAACTGCCACCATCGAAGCCCGTCTCAGCGCTTCACATCCTGATTGGCCAGCTCCGGAGCATCGTCGTGATGCTCCTGATCGTCGGAGCACTTGCCGCCGTGTGGCTGGGGGAGCCTACCGAGGGTGCCGCGATTGCGGTCGTGCTGGCGATCAATACCGCGATCGGCTTCTACACCGAATTCCGTGCGCGCCGCGCCATGAGTGCGCTGCTGAAACTCGACGTGCCGCGGGCGACAGTGCTGCGGAGCCATCGTCTTCACGCCATCGACGCGCGACTCCTCGTACCTGGCGATGTGATCGATCTCCACGTCGGCCAGCACGTGCCGGCCGACGCGCGAGTGCTACATCAGACCGACCTGAGAGTGGACGAAGCACTGCTTACAGGTGAGTCGTGGGCGGTTGCCAAACATGGCGGCACGCTTCCGCCGCCGACACCGCTCGCCGAACGCGTCAACATGGTTTACAAGGGCACGACGGTGACGAGCGGCGTTGCTCACGCCGTGGTGACCGCGACCGGCACATCGACGGAACTCGGTCTGATCGGCGCGCTGGTCGGCAGCGTCGATTCTGGGCGAACGCCGATGGAGCGGAAGCTCGACGCTCTTGGCCATCGGCTCGTCTGGCTCGCGCTCGCCGTCACGGGACTCGTGGCCGTGCTCGGCGTCATGCAAGGGGTGGCAGCGGGCGTCGTACTCCAAACAGCGATAGCCCTGGCCGTGGCCGCCGTACCGGAGGGTCTGCCCGCGGTGGCGACGATTGCGTTGGCTATTGGGATCAGGCGCATGACGCGGCGGCACGCGCTCGTCCGTCGACTGCCGGTGGTCGAGTCGCTTGGCTCGACGACGGTGATCTGCACGGATAAGACGCGCACGCTGACCTCGGGCAACATGACGGTCGTGCGAGTCGCGGCAGGTGGAGAACAGTTCCAGCCGCTGGACGACACAATCGGGCGCCCGTCGCCGCGTGTGATCGAAGCCCTTGAAGTCGCGGCGCTCGCATCCCGTCCGCAAGCCGACGCGACGTCAGACATCGGACCGATCGTCGGCGACCCGGTTGACCACGCCCTGATGCAGGTCGCAACCCGGTTCGGCATTGAGCCGTCGCAGCTGACTCCGGCGGGGTCGTATGCCGGGGTGGTTCCGTTCTCGAGCCATCGCCAATGCATGGCCTCGTTTCACCGGTATGGTCAGGGGCTGATCGCTTACGCGAAAGGCGCACCACGGCGAATCCTGGAGTTGTGTGCGTCCGATATCGAGGGCCGAACACTCGATGATCGCGCGCGGCAATGCCTGATGGAGATCAACGATCGATATGCGCAGGAGGGACTCCGCGTACTCGCGTTGGCCAGAGGCCCGGTTGAAAGCACGCACGAATCAGACCTGCGCGCCTTGACCTTCATCGGCTTTGTCGGGTTGATGGATCCTCCCGCGCCTGGCGTCCGAGCCACGATCGCGCGGCTGCAGCAAGCGGGCCTTCGCACAATCATGCTGACCGGCGACCAGCGCCTCACCGCTCAGGCGGTTGCTCGCGAACTGGGGTTGCTCGAGGAAAACGGGCCGGCGATTACGGGACGCGAATTGGACGCCATGACGCCGACCGACCTCGAGGCGTGCGCATCGAGGGTCAGTGTCTACAGTCGAATCAGCCCCGAGCACAAGCTGGCGATCGTATCGGCGCTCCAGGCCCGAGGCGAGATCGTTGCCATGCTCGGAGATGGCGTGAACGATGCGCCGGCGTTGAAGAAGGCCGACGTCGGCGTCGCGATGGGCGTGCGCGGGTCGGATGTGGCGAAGGAGGCTGCCGGCATCGTCCTCCAAGACGATCGATTCGAGACCATCGCCGCCGCGGTCGAAGAGGGACGCATCGTCTTCGACAACATCCGCAAGTTCGTCTTCTATCTGTTCAGTTGCAATGTCGCTGAGGTGATGGTGGTTCTGGTCGTCAGCCTCGTGGCGTCGTCGGCGCCGTTGCTTCCTCTTCAACTCCTCTGGCTGAACATCGTTACCGATACGTTGCCAGCGCTCGCGTTGGCGCTCGAACCTGGCGATGCGGACGTCATGCATCGTCCACCAAGACACCCACACGACGCGATCATGTCCGGCCGCTTCCTGCGGAGCATCGTGTTCTACGGTACGCTGATCACGATCTCCGCGCTGCTGGCCTTTGGCGCGGGCCTGCGCACTGGAATCGAGGAGGCACGGACCGCGACGTTTGCGACGCTTGCCTTGGCGCAGATCTTCCATCTTGGAAACGCGAGGAGCACGAAGGCTGTTGTGACCTGGTCGCGGGCCGCAGCCAACCCGTATGCAGTCGGGGCCGTCGCCCTTTCCATTGCCTTGCAGGTGGTGGCCATGTTCGTCGGCCCGCTGGCCGCGATTCTCCGCGTCGCGCCGCTCGAGACCGGGCAGTGGATCGTGGTGATCCTGGCCTCGGCGATTCCTGCGATCGTCGGACAGACGCTGAAACAGTGGCGCGGGTCTGCCTAACGTAACCGCCCCGTGTTCTTGCCGTGCGCGTATTATCATGCCGGCACCATATGGGTCTCGACACGCTCTTGGCGCGCACGTGGGTCCGCTCGTACGACGCCGTCACCTCGGCGCTGAGCAAGCGCTTTTGCTATGGCTTGTACGACGGCGACCGCCTCGAGTCGCATTACGCCGCGCGCGGTGATGTGCAGGTGCTGTTCTGCATTCCGCCGATGAGCGACGTCAACGGTGCGCTGCCGCACCCGGGCGTCGAGATCTTGCAGACGATCCTCCGCGCGCAGGGCTTCCGCTGTGAGGTGTTCAACTACAACCTGCCGTGCATCCATCCGCGCGATCCGTTCGATCACCTCATTCGGGCGATCAAGACGCTCGGTGTACGAGTGCTCGGCGTCTCCACCTACAGCCAGGCGATTCGCAACACGCTCGAGGGCTTGCAGCGCGTCCGCGCGGCGTGCCCCGACGTGACCGTCGTGCTTGGCGGCCCGCATCCGACCGAGTCGTATCTCAGCGTCATGGGCGTGAGCTTCATCGACTACGTCTGCCGCAGCGAGGCCGAAACGAGCTTTCCCGCGTTGGTCGATATGCTCCTGGCCGGCCGCCGGCCGCGCCCTGGCGAAATCCCCGGCGTCTACTTCCGCGACGCCAAGACGAACACCGTGAGCGGGACGCCGGCGGGCTTCGTCGACTTGGACACACTCGACGAGCGTCAACTGCTTCGCTATCAGTTCTCACCGGCTGAACTCCGGCAGCAGCGCCTCTATCGCGGCGCGCACGGAACCGCTGGCGCCGAGTACTGGCCGGTGGCGCTGGTGCGCGGGTGCCCGTACGACTGCACGTTCTGCGCCGCATATCAGATGTCGGGGAAGAAGCTCCGCTATCGGCGCGTGAATCGAGTGGTGGACGATCTCGAGTTCTACGCCCGCGAATACGGACGGCGGCATTTCAGCTTCATCGATGACGCGTTCACACAGCACTACGAATACGTGATCGATCTGTGCGAAGAGATCCTGCGCCGTAACGTAGACGTGTATTGGACCACCGACAACGGCATTCGATACGAGACGCTTGGCCACGGAAAGCTCGTCGAAGGTCTGCTGAAGAAGCGCGGGCTGGCGAGCGTCGATGAGCTGATTGCGCTGATGATTCGCGCCGGCTGGCGCGGCACGGCGATCGGCATAGAGTCTGGATCGAACCGCGTAAGGACCGACCTGGTGCGCAAGGGCGGCATCCACTTGACCAACGCCGAGATCCTCGACAACCTCGTGCGACTCAAGCGCGTGTCGAAAGAGCAGGGCGTGTACTTCTACATCAACGGCTTTCTGATGGCGGGCTTTCCGGCCTTGCCGCTGCCGAACGGCAAGACCGTTCCGGCCGAAACCGAGGAGGAGGTCGAGGCCACGCGCGCATTCGCCGTCGAACTGCGCGACGCAGGTGCCATCGACATGATGAATCTGAGCATGCTGATCCCGCTGCCGGGCACGGATATGTGGGAGTGCTTGTCGATTCGTCAGAAGATGCAGGTGCTCACCCGCGCGGTGCCGGCCGGCGATCCAGCGGCTCCCGCGGTTCGCGGCATCGTCGAGCGGACGCTCGCGGCGTACCACGATCTCGAAGCCACCCGGTATAACGAGGAGCCCGAGCGCCGCTTCTGGTCCGAGGTCTACCGCCTTCCCGACGCCGCCCAGATCCTGATCATGCAGGCCTACGACTCGTTCAACGTCGACGCCGCGCTGAACATCGAGCTCCAGCGACTGGCGCCGGACTGGTTGTCGCACTACCGCGAGAGCGTGATCGCCGAGTTCTACAGCGGCCTGGCGATGAAGCTGAAGATGATCGGCCACGTCCTGCGTCGAAGCAGCGGGCTGCACGACGCCGCGGCCTATATGACGCTGATGGGCCGCAAGTACGATCCCGCCGCCAAGATGCGACCGGTCGCGACGACGTAGTTGTCCTTGGGCCTTAGTTCTTGGTACTTGGTCCGTTCTTAGTGCTTGGTCCGTCCTAGGTCCTATGTCCCAGGTCCTCGGCCCGAGCGGACCACGGACGAAAGACGGACCAAGGACCAAGGCCCAAGGACCAAGGACTAGACTTACCGATCCTGCGCCCGCGCGCCGCTGAGAATGGCGCGCAATCCGTAATTGCCTTCGTGGCACGCGTACTCGAACATCAGCTCGCCGGTGTTCTTCAGCGGCATCATCAGCGTCCACGGACGCGACCACACGGTGGGGTCATCGATCGTGATGGAGTACTCGAGCGTGTCGTTGGACACGCGCGTGAACTTCTCGATCGTGTGCAGGGTGTCGGTCGATCCGCGGAAATTGGCGTTCGGCGAGAAGTTGGTGGTGTCGACGACGAGCGTGTCGCCCTCCCAGTGCGCTCGCGAGTCGCCGTGATACTGCGTGATGGCCTTCGAGACGTGCGCACCGCCATCGGTCGGAAACAGACGCGCGTCGTGGATCATCTCGGTGCGCAGCGCGACGACGCCAGGTCCCTGGGTGATCTCGAAGTAGCTCTGATAACCCGCACGGATGTTCGGCGTGCCGCCGCTGATGCATCGCGTGCTGAGTGAAAGATCTTGAACGCGATCGGCGGGACCTCGACCCAGGCGCGCGGCGGCTTGCGCTCGAGCGCGCTCGGCAGCGCCAGGCGCAGGCGGCGGGATGCGGCCGTCCGGCGGATCGATGATGAGCGAGGTGCGGTTGTCGAAGATGCGCTCCGACAGCCACGCCTGCCCGTAGTTCCCGACCTGCGTGTCCGCGGAGCTGAACTTCGTCTTGCCATCGAGCGTGGCGAGGATCAGCTCGTCGGCGAAGAACGCGTCGCCGCCGTCCATCATCTTCCGCGCACGC
>Ga0075424_100004634_pt1 | contig 13023 bp, 12 predicted proteins | sample SoiMethybrSBSTD3_FD_75301 | JGI IMG/M metagenome (GOLD analysis project Ga0075424, IMG submission 75301) | Bulk soil microbial communities from a Populus tree surrounding site in Tennessee, USA - Soil MetaG P. TD hybrid SBSTD3 | ecosystem: Environmental > Terrestrial > Soil > Tree plantation... | reverse complement strand
CAGTAACGGCCGATCTCGGCGTCAACGTCGTCGATCGCGATGGTGCCGGTAAAGGCAATGACGACGTCGGGCCGCTCCTCGAGGACGGCGACGCACTCTTCGAGGTGCGTCGGCGCCATCTTGTCGTCGTGCGCTGAGAGCCGCACGTAACGCCCGCGAGAGAACTCGACGGCGATCGCCTGGTTGCGGGCTCCGCCAACGTTACGCTCGTTACGGTGGTATCGAACACGGGGATCGGCGGCGGCGAACTTCCGACAGATCTCCTCGGTCCTATCAGTGGAGGCGTTGTCGGTGATGATCAGCTCGAAATCGGTGAACGTCTGCGCGAGCATCGACTCGACCGCTGCGGCCACGTAGTTCTCGCCGTTGTAGACTGGCAAACAGATGCTGACGGCCGGCACAGCCTCGACATGTGTGTCCATCGGTTTTGCTCGTCTCCTCTGCACCACTTGCCGCGGTGGCCGGACAGTTACCGGAATCTTGCGGCGGCGTTGTCAATTAGGCGTGTCGGGCGGGCGGTCGACGCGCTCCAGCCACGCCTCCCGCCAATACGAGTAGATCTTTCGCGGGCAGAAGAAGCGCCCCGTGCTGCGCTCTCCCGAGCAGACGCCGCCCTCCAGCTTGATGCAGTCGTTGCGGAACCGCAGCATGCGACCGGTGGGCTCTTCGATGATGTGGGTGACCCGTCCCCGGACCTGCATCACTTGGCCGCAGAACGGGACCATCTCGATGTCGAAACGGAGGCCGTGGTTGTTGCCCTGCGTATTGAGCGTTGCCTTGATCTCCTCCCGCGACTTCACCCGCACCCATTCCCCGGGCTGCAGGTTGAGCGGCTGAGGTCGCGGTGGCGACTTTTCGTTCGGCCCCTTCGGCCACCAGCGCACCAGCTTGAAGTGGTGCAGCGGCTGCATGTACGCCGCGTGTGCCATCACCTTGAGGAACGTCAAAAGCCCGACGTTGCCCGAGCGCAATTCGTTTAGGTAGGGACGGGGGTCGGTGGTCGAGAGCGGCACGGATGCCCTGTTCGCCTCCGTCACCTGGCACTTCCAGCGCACGTCGTCGCCTTCGCCCACACCGGACGACCTTACGTTCGGTTCGACGCGAGCCCGCAGCGCAGCGACCTCGGTCGCATCCTGTGCGACGGCTGGCGCGGTGAGCGTGTCGACCTTCTTCAGCCACGCCTCGTTCCAGTAGATGAGGCAGTCGGCCTGACAGCCGCCGTGGGCTCCTCCCTGGCAGCGGAGATCGTCGAGCAGGACGGTGTCGGTCATTTGCCGGCTCTGCAGCGTGACACCGATAGTGTCGCAGATCTTGTCTGCCCGCATTGACACCCTGAAGCGACGGCCGAGGTATTGGATCATCTCAGGCATGAAGGGCATCGCGCCGAGCGTCCCCTGGTCGTCGAGCGTGGCGAGGATCTCACCGGCGCTGCGCACTTCGACGAGATCGCCTCGGCGTAGGGCTCCTTCTCGCATGTCGTGGTCTCCTTACAGGGGGGTCGGCCGTGGCGGCCAGGCGTCGTCAGGGCCGTCTGCTCGGCCCCCGTGGGGCGGAGGTCCAGTCGATGCACCCAACGTCCTGCAGCCGTTTGACCGCCCGGGCGGCACTAGCCTAGCCGTCGTCACTCTCGTTCTGGTTAATAACAACCGGCTCAAAATTCAGCTGTGTACTTGTCAAGATCGTAATTGAGTCATACGCAAGTCCGCAAGGACAATCCTGATTAATGTCCGTAGCGGGTCATTTGTTTGCTATTTGTAGCTCGTGACTTGTCGTCATGTTCGCTGCCTGTTCTGAAGGGCAGCGGACGCGGCGGACCAAGTGGCAAGGCACGAACGGCAAGAAACGGCCGCGCTGGCCACGACCGGGATATCCCGCTGCTCCAAGCTGGCTCGGAGCATCGCCGTATTGTGGCTACCGCAAGAGTTCCGGCTGTTGTGGACCGCCCCCTAACGAGCCGCTGATGTCTCAAGCACCAAGACCCAGTCGCCATCTCCAGAACTATTGTTTCCGGGAGGAGTAAAGTTTCTGCTCCCGAGGTTGGCAAACGGTGAGCCGTCTATGTTCGCATATTCGCCATTCGTCGGGTCATACCAGCGAGCTGTTGCTGTGGACGCGAGTTTCGACATGTCGACTGTGATCGTGCGGACGGCAGGCAGGTAGGACATCACCAAGGAGCCGTCCGAGGTTCGGGCAGTCGTCGCGCAGGTGCTGTTCGTTATCGAACCAACGCCTGAATGCTTGCGCAAACGAGCAAGCGCTCGTTCCATCAAGTTTGGGGCTGTCCCACCATAATTTACGCTTTTTCCGGCGTAGGTCATGGCCATTCCAGCGAGACAGGAAAGGCGATCATAACCGGCAGTCACTACGATATTGGTCTGGTCAGGGATGAGATCGTACCATTTCTTCGACGCGAAGAGATTTTTCATGTAGCTCAGCTGGATCACACCGGGCGTGTCCAAATTCGATTCCCATCCCTTGTGAAGTCGCCAACTGTAGGCGCTGCCGTAAAGCTGTCCCGTGGCGCCGCTTAGCATCGTCCAATATTCCTGTCGGCGCAGGTTTTGCGTGTAACCCCCGTCGGTGCCTGTATTATGCTCGAACTCGTAGTTTGCCTCCACCATGAAGACTGGTTTGAAGTTCGAGCGATTGTATTCGGTCAGAACTTGCGCGTAGGTGGGAAAGTATGAGTACGCCGCATTGAGTTCGATAAGGGGTGCCCATGATTGGTCCTCCAGAGAGCCGCTGGTGAAGAAGTTCAGCTCCACTGTATGGATGTGGTTTGAATCCGCAGTTCTGATCCCACGCGCAACGGCCTGAACCAATGCGGTGTCGGTGGCATCTTTCCAGGACTGAAAATCGTTACCGTGCATCCAGATGATATTAGGAAAATTCTTGTAGCGATTTCCAAGATACTGTCCGTAGGCAAAGGCTTTGTCGATGCCGTTTGCCCGCAACGTGCGCAGCCATCCGATTGTTTCGATGGGGGCCAAAATGACGACCATTCCATTAGCAGCGGCGAGGTTTATTGCGACATCTGCGCGGTCAAAATAGGCAGGGTTTGGCGTCGAAAGATCATTGGCAGTGGTGAACGGCGCGATGCCGTCAAAAGTAGTTCCATCTGCGTTGCAGGCAGTACCATCATTACACAAGAGATTGATCCACAGCGCATTGATGCCGTATCGCCGACGGTTCTCGATGAAGAACGCGGCTTCCATCGGAGACAGGTTACCGATCAAAGCTTGAGGAGAATCGCCGACCATCAGAAACGCAACGTTGTTTTGGTCGACGAGGTAGCGATTGTTGGTGCTCACTTTGAGGGGATAAGCAGTGCTTTCGTTCGTTCCGATGATCCCAGGGGTGTTTTGAACTTGTACGCTGGGTGTCTGCGTCGTTGGTCTCATGAACGTGGATTGCGCATGAGCATTGCTGGCGTCAGCGAATGAACAATGGACACCGACAAGCAACAATGGGACGAGCAGCGTTCCGACGCACTTCCGCGATCTGCAATAAGCATTGCCGTCACTCGCCATGGCAAAGTCTTGCTTGGTGCGGGGACTAGAGGACCCTTTTTTCAGCGTCGGGGCGGACGATCTGTCTCTCCAAATCGAACTATGCCAAACGTCGGAACTCGCCATTTCCAACATCCCTTCATGCTGACACAGAACAATCGGCGTTACTCGAGTGGCGTCCTCAACTTCTTCGGGCCATGTCTAGTACCGGTCCACCCTGTCATTTTCACTAACCTCACGTCGTGGTTCAACATGGAAGTGACTTGCAATATTAACGGGGGCTCGGTTGAAGCCGTCTGGAGGCTCGGGCACGCGCGACCACGGGGATCCGGCAATTGCTCGTCACCCTCAACAAGCCAACAATTTGAGCGGCAAATGAAGCAAGGTCTCTACAGCCAGCGACTTGCTGACGTGCCCCGCGAAGCTATCGACAGGGCGGAGATTTCGCTCATTCGCTCAAGGCATGAGAAAGCCCCTTGGACAATCCCCACAGCTTCCGTCAGCCGGGATAAGGCTGTTAACCTTGATGCGAGTACCGGGCTCACCGCGAATTCTTGGAGCGATCGTGTGATGTCAGACCGGCTGTTTCGTGCTAGCCAAGAGCCACAGGCCGTCTGGCTTCGGTCCTTTATGGATGTTCTCCGTTCAGCCAGATCAGGATAACTGCGTTTTTTCCCAGGCAGAAACGTGCACGCTTCCCCTCTCACCATCAGCGTTGTCGTGCCGACGTACAATCGCGTCGCGAGATTGCGGCATGTGCTAGGGGCCCTCGAACAGCAACAGTATCCTGCGGACGCCTACGAGGTCATTGTCGTTTCTGACGGCTCAAGCGACGGTACGCACGCATACTTGGAAGCGCTGCGGTCCACAATGAGATTGCGCTGGTTTTCGCAGAGCAATCGAGGCCCCGCGGCTGCGCGCAATGTGGGGGTCGACAAGGCGGTCGGCGAGCTAATTGTTTTTGTTGATGACGATGTCGTGCCGGAGGCCGGGCTCTTGGCTGAGCACGTTCGCGCTCATCATGAGGCTAACGGCGAGGCGGTTGTGCTTGGGCCCCTGCTCACGCCTGAAGGCTTTGCGATGGCTCCCTGGGCTCGCTGGGAGCAAGAGATGCTGATGAAGCAGTACAGGGCTATGTTGCGGGGAGACTGGCAGCCAACGGCGCGCCAATTTTACACGGGCAATGCTTCCCTTCGACGGTCTCATATTCTGGCGGTCGGCGGCTTTGACGAGAACTTTCGTCGTGCGGAAGATGTGGAGCTTGCCTATCGCCTTGCCGCCCGAGGTCTCGATTTTGTCTTCACTATGAAGGCCGCTGGCATGCACTATGTCGAGCGCGACTTTCAATCGTGGCTCAATGCTGCGCATGCCTATGGGCGCAATGATGTGATCTTTGCGCGCGACCGAAATCAAAGATGGCTGCTTCCAACAATCCATCGAGAGTTTCAGGATCGCCACAAAATGATCCGATCGCTTGTCCGCCTGTGCAGTGGACGGGCTTGGCTGGCATCGCTTGCGGCGTTCGCACTGAAACTCACCGCCGATGCCGCGACTCTTGTTCATGCTGATGGAATGGAGCGGTCGGCATATAGCGGATTGTTCAACTTGCGATACTACAGTGGGCTGTTTGACGAGCTGGGTGACTCGCAGTTCTTGTTTCGGGATGTTGAGAATCCGGCTAAAGCAGTTTCCAACTGAAGGGATCGTGGAAGGTCTTGAGAATTGATGAGGAAAATAGGCACGGTCGAAGACAGCACTTGCGCCGGCGCGAGGCGCTTTTTAGGATAAGATAAACGGAGTGGGGAGTGGGGCGGGCCGGTGTCCTCGGATGCTGTCATTGAAGATTTGAAGATCAGTGCGCTTCCGCTCGCGGAGGCGGCCGCACTCATTTGCCACAACGCAGGGTCTCTGGCGGCGCAAAATGTCTTTACGCTGAACGTCGACCACGTCGTCAAGATGCGCAAAGACGCGATCTTTCGTGCAGCCTATAGGCGAGTCGGGCTGATCACGGCAGATGGCTTTCCTATCGTGCTGGCCTGCAGCCTGCAGGGCAAACGCGTGAGTCGCGTTGCCGGATCCGACCTGATCGCCCCGATCAGCGCGGAAGCGGCGCGCTCCGGCAAGTCCATCTATTTCTTCGGATCGAGCTTGCAGGTGCTTATCGAGTCGTCGCGGCTTCTCCGTGAGCGCAATGCAGGCCTGACGATTGCGGGCTTTTTTGCACCACCACAGGGGTTCAACCCTACATCTGAGGATGCGCGCCGCTGCATCGAGACAATCGGCAACTCAGGAGCCGATCTCTGCTTCGTCGCCCTCGGCGCCCCTAAGCAAGAGCTGTTTGCTGATTACGGGAAAAGCCTCCTGCCCAACGTATCGTTTGTCTGCATTGGCGCCGGGCTAGATTTCATCGCGGGAACGCAGGTGCGTGCTCCACATTGGATGCGGCGTTGGGGTCTGGAATGGCTTTGGCGTGCTGCCAGCGATCCGCAGCGGCTTCTCTATCGCTATTTGCTGTGCATGGTTGCCCTGCCTGGCCTTCTTACCCGTGCAGCGCTTGTTCCGCGGCGGCGTTGAGATTAATCCCCCGCTGGATGAGCCGCGTATCAGCTGGATGCACGATTGCCTTCTCCTGCATGGCTTGTCTGAACCCAGTCCGCGCGAGCAGTTGGCTGAAATAGGCAACTGTCTTTGTCAGACCTTCACCGTATAGCTCTCAAGTCCGAACGGGCAGTCAAACTAGGACGAGCTTGCGTCCGAAAAATGCTTCGGCATAGCGCTCCGGCGCGCGACATTCCATACCTCGCAGCCGAGCCAATCCAAGAAACGTTTCGCGATCGAACCATCCCTTGGAGCGCTGCGTCCCAAAATGCGAAATCAGGAGATCGATCTTTCGCGTTAGAGCCTTGGCTGAAATCGGTACATAGAAATTGGGCTGGCCCATATCTCCGTCCCATTTGGGAATTTCGTATTCAAGAATGCAGTGATCGCGGAACGTGTTCCAAGTGAGCCTGCTTACCTGGCGATGGTCTTGGTGTGCGTCCTCTCGACGATGCGTGAAGATCAGAGCGGGATCGACACGCTTTTTAAGATCCTCGAACCACGACTTTATCGCCTTGCCCTGCTCGGGAAAAAAGCCGTCCTCAAAGGGCATCACTTCGACTTGAGTGCTTTGCGCTGCTAACAGGAAATCTGCCGCCGACGCTCGGGCTTCTCGCTCGCGTTCAGCACCGCCGCTTAGCACACACCAATGCACGTCGAGGCGAATGCCGCGTTCCAATAGGCTGAGGAGCGTCCCTCCTGCCCCAATTTCAATGTCGTCCGAATGCGCGCCAAGACAGAGGACTGTCAATCTATCGCCCGGCTTCGCAATTTGTAACGGCCTCATCGAGCCCCACTGCCGTTGTTCTTCGACTGAGGGCGCCAGGGCGTCTCTCCGCGCTCGAACATCTCCTCGAGTACTTGTCGGTCTCTGAGTGTGTCCATGGCGCGCCAGAATCCTTCATATTTATAGGCGACGAGCTCCTTTGCTTGTATCAAGCGGTTGAACGGCTCCAGCACCAGCTCTTCGCCGGCGCGCATGTAGTCGAAGATCTCCTTGCGAAAGATGAAGTATCCGCCGTTTATCCAGACTTCCGACTCCTTGTTCGAACGGAAGCGGCGCACCGATCCGTCGCCATCGAATTCCGCCAGATGAAAATTGAATGGTGCGCGTACCGCCACGAAGCAACCAATTTTCCCGCTTTTTTTGAAGAAGTCGATCATGTCGGGCAATGACACGTCGCTTAGGCCATCGCTGTAGTTGGCGAGAAAGACTTCTTCATCCTGAACATGGTCTTTGACGGCGAGAAGGCGTTCGCCGATATTGCGCCACACACCAGTATCAACCAACGTAACGCGCCAGTCGGGAGGCCGTTCGCCCAGAAGTTCAATCTTGCTGCCAAATTCTGAAACAACGCAATCGCTGTCGGTCGATGCTCGGTAGTTCAAAAAGTAGTCCTTGATCACGCCTGCCTTGTAGCCAAGACAAAGAACGAAATCTCTGTGGCCGTGATTGCTGTAATATTGCATGACGTGCCACAAGATAGGCTGCGTACCGATCGGGATCATGGGCTTGGGGATACTTTCCGAATACTCACGGATACGCGTCCCGAGTCCGCCGCAAAAAAGCACGACCTTCATTTGGCTAATACTCGCATTAGGCTTTGACTGTCTCTTCGCCGAAACGGCCTGACCTCTGGTCAAGAACCCCGGCGTTCTTGACTGACATTTGTAAACTCAATCGCATTGAACGCGGCAAACGTCCATGGGTACTGGCATCGTTAGGGCCAAGTTGAGTGATACGGTAAATATTCACGGCTGCACAGAAGTATTGTGACTGCCACTCTGCGTGCCAGTACCGACACTACGGTTACTTTAAGTATATGGGCAGCAAATTATAGCGACAAGAGCTAGGTTAACGCTATACAACGTCTAGACCTTGAAGTGCGGTGCCACAACAGTTTAACCGACACTCAAGCCGCCGCTTGTCGGGTGTTGCAATGGACTTGGCCTTGCGTCATCGTTGGCGGTTAATGGGTACGGATCGTCGATCAGGAGTCGGGTTGTGATTTTTACTGAGACCAAGCTTAAGGGTGCCTTTGTTATCGATCTGGAGCGCAGAGAAGACTCGCGAGGTTTCTTTGCGCGAGCGTTTTGCCAGAATGAATTCAAGGCTCATGGGCTTAAGCCCATTATTGCCCAGGCCAACCTCGCATCCAATTTCAAGAAGGGAACGCTGCGCGGCATGCATTTCCAGTATCCGCCGGCGGCCGAGAGCAAGCTGGTGCGCTGCACCCGAGGCGCAATTCTCGACATCATCGTTGATCTGCGTCCGGAAAGTCCCACCTATCTGCAGCACGTGGAGGTTGACCTTAACGAGGACAACCAGCGCGCACTTTACGTTCCGGAGCGCTTTGCCCACGGCTATCAGGCGCTCCGCGACAACACAGATACAAGCTATCAAGTTGGCGAGTTCTATACGCCGGAGGCGGAGGGCGGACTCATGTACAATGATCCGCGTCTCAACCTGACTTGGCCTCTGCCGATAACGGTGATCTCTGAAAAGGATCAGAAATTTCCCTTGCTTGACCGGATCGAGACTGAGCTGAAGCGCAAGATGAGCCTCCCTGTCGGTCAATACGCGTGAAGAAACAGAATTTTTGGGCGGCCGTTGCCGAGCCCTGCCAATCGAAAGGATGAACCCGTGATTCTGGTCGATACTGCTCTCAAAGCGCGGGCCGAGCAGGGAAAGCCCATTCGGGTCGCGATCGTTGGCGCTGGCTTCATGTGCCAGGGCCTCACAAATATGATTGTAAACAGCACGCCCGGGATGCGCGTTGTCGCGATCTCAAACCGTAGGCCTCAGCGTGCGGTCGAAGTCTTTCGCTACTCTGGCTGTGACAATGTTGCGGTGGCCGAGACACAGCGACAGCTCGACGATGCGATTCTCGCCAACAGGCCTGTCGCGACGGAGGACGGCCTTCTGCTGGCCCGTTCGCCCCTCGTTGACGTGCTGGTGGACGTGACCGGCTCCGTGGAATTCGGCGCCCATGTCGTCTTGGAGGCGTTCAAGCACGGCAAGGATGTCGTGCTGATGAATGCCGAGATTGACGCGACCATCGGCCCCATCCTTCAGGTCTATGCCAAGAAGTACGGCGTCATTCTCTCCGCCTGTGACGGCGACGAGCCGGGCGTGCAGATGAACCTGTATCGTTGGGTCAAGGGTCTGGGATTGACTCCACGAGTGATCGGCAACGTGAAAGGCCTGCAAGACCCGTATCGCAATCCGACGACCCAGAAGGGTTTTGCCGAACGATGGCAGCAAAACCCGGCCATGGTGACGAGCTTTGCCGACGGCACCAAGATCAGCTGCGAACAGTCGATTGTTGCCAACGCCACCGGCTTCAAAGTCAAATCGCGCGGCATGTCGCGCGGTCTGGAATATCGCGGCGACGTCATGCAGATCGGCAAATTGTACGACATCGACGAGCTGCGCGAGCTTGGCGGGATCATCGATTACGTCGTTGGTACACCGCTCACCAAGGTCTATGTGCTCGCCGAGCATCCCGACCCCAAGCAGCAGCATTATTTAAATCTCTATAAGTTGGGAGAAGGTCCGCTCTATTCGTTCTTCATTCCCTATCATCTCGTGCATTTTGAGGTGCCGAACTCAATTGCGCGCGTTGTTCTGTTCCGCGACTCGCTCGCCCCGCCGCTAGCGGGCCCCGTGGTCGAGGTTTGCGCGGTGGCCAAGCGCGACTTGAAAGCAGGTGAGGTCCTCGACGACTACGGCATGTATATGACCTACGGAGAAGCCGTGAATGTCGACGAGATGAGCAGGGGGCAATATCTTCCGGAAGGGCTCGTCGAAGGCTGCAAGCTCAAGCGCAACGTCAGCAAGGACGCTGTTCTCACCTACGATGACGTTGAGCTGCCCCCGGGACGCTTGGCCGACCGACTGCGTGCAGAACAATATCGGCACTTCCGGGCTGAGAACTGGCTCGAAGACTTGCTGCGCGTCCCCGCCTAGGCCTTTTTAAAAGGCTCTACTTGTCTCGTCCTCCCGGCTCCGGCCGAGCAGGAGCCGGGGAGGGGGCATACGCCCTACTTCGCCAAGCTCGCAGCTTCCGTGTGCCTCAGATCCTTTGACAAGATGCCTTCCGCCAACAACTTCTTGATGTGACCAATGCGCTGGTAGCGCGGGCCTTCAAATTCCTCAAGCGTGAGCTCCGAAGCGCGATACGCCTGATAGAGCTGCTCGGCGCCTTTCTTTGCATCCCACTGCGGTTTGAACTGCGGCAGCTTGGTTCGAATTTTTTCGAAGCTTACGCGATAAGAGCGCGTATCCGGTCCGGCATCATCCGCGAATTCGATCTTGCAGTTGGGAACGACACCGGCCACGATCTCCGCCAGATCCCGTATCCGATAATTGTGGGCGGTCTGGCCTACGTTGAAGGCCTCGTTGAACACGACGTCCGCCGGAGCCTCGAGCGCGGCAATGAAGGCGCGCGAGATGTCTTCGATATGAACAATCGGGCGCCATGGGGTGCCGTCTGATTTCAGAAGGATCTTGCCTGTCGTGAATGCCCACGCGACCAGATTGTTCAGCACAATATCGAAGCGCAGTCGGGGCGACACGCCGTAGGCCGTGGCTGGTCGCAGATAGACCGGGCAGAAGCCATCGCCAGCAAGCCGGGAGATGTCGCGCTCTGATGCAACTTTCGATTCGCCGTAGGCCGTGACTGGATTGAGAGCACCGGTCTCGTCGATCATTCCTTCGCCCGCCTTCCCGTAGTTGCTGCAGGAAGAAGCAAACACGAAACGACGGACGCCAGCTTTCTTGGCGAGCTCGGCCAGACGGACGCTTGCGCGATGGTTGATGTCGTCAGTGAGACCGTGCGCCAGATTGCCGAGAGGATCGTTGGAAAGAGCCGCGAGATGCAGAACTGCATCAATCCCTACGACGTCATCGACAGATGCATCGCGCGTATCCTTGCGGATGGTTGTTACGTCGTGGATTTTGCCGCCAGCTGAATATGTGCAGCGGGAATAGAGATCGCTATCCATGCCGACGACGTCGTGACCCGCCTTGACCAGCATTGGTGTGAGTACCGTGCCGATGTAGCCAAGATGTCCGGTTAGCAAAACGCGCATTGTGATCATCCTTTGTTACTTGGCTTCGTTACTTGGCTTCGGCAACGTGGAATGAAACCTAGGTTAACTACCAGTCCTACTTGGTAGGTTATTGCTTCTCGACGAAAAGTTTTCAAGCCTCTGCTGCTGTTAAGGATACGGCGAATTCACGGGCTTTGATGAGGATCACCACCCCGGAGGCGCTGCCTCCCCAACGGGGGCGGGTCAGAAGATGAGCACTCATCGTAGGAATATAATTTAAGAATAAGAACGCGATGACCGTAGCAACTTGCGGTTTCGATGTGCCACGCGTTTGACCATATCCAGAGAGGTGTAGAACTCGGTGAGACTCACTTATTGCTTTTGAAAGCCAGTGCCGGAAGGCCTTCCTTAACATTGGCTTTGTAGATGTAGGTGCGTCACTCGCGGCTTCGGGCGCATGCCCTGCTCGGTAATAAAGCACCGCGCCTCACGGAAGTCGGAAAAGCTACTCTAAGCGCATCGATCGACGGGTGGAAACTTCGTCATCCATGTTTATTTCGTTGAAAGCGGGTGGAGAAGAGCAAGGAGCCGACAATGAGACAGCGATTTTTAGGTGCCGCAGCCCTGATGCTGGGACTACTAATGTCGAATGCAGCCACTGCTCAGCCGCGGAACGACATCGCTGCCTACGCGTGGGTTCCGTGGGGTTACTACCAGCACCCCAATCGCTGCATGGTTTGGGATGGCTATCAGTGGCTGAACATGTGCTGGCGTTCTCGAACCTTTGTCCATCCAGCATGGTCGCGCTTTCGACGTTGAGCGGACAAGGCCTGGCGCTCTGTCTGTTATGCGCAGCGCTCGCTTCTCCGCCCCTTGCGTATGTTGCGTTTTCGTCGAGTCGCTGTAAGCTCTGCACCTCTTTTTGGCGGAGGCCATCATGCGCGCGCTTGCTGTTTCGATCCTGACCGCGATTTCAGTCGTTGCCTCCGGCTGCCTTTCGCAGGAGGTGCGTGCCGACGGCATCAGCGTGCGCCACGCGAAGAAAGTCCGAACCGCCGTACATGTTCGCAAGTGCGGCCCGTATGATCGATGCGGCCTCCCGACCGTTTGCCCCGCTGGAACATGTTACTCGCTCTATGGTGCATACGGCCCCTACGGTGGCCCGGTGTACTGGGGGCAGTATACGTATTCGGGCTGGGGCTATCGCTGACGCCTTGCGCGGTCGCCAATGTTTCATCGAACGTGTTGATTCGCCGTCCTCGGCGCCTGTGCGTAGACGGCCCCAATTTAAGCGACTTGTCGCTTGCTGGCGTCTCATTGTGCTGCAGTTCTGATGCCCGACCAAGAGAATGGCGCCTTTTTGTCAGCAGGGCGGCGGAAATCGCTCATAAGGGAGCGGCACCACTTTTGTAGGTAGTATATTCGGTCGCTAGTAACTTATTGAATTTGCGGCCAAATTTTGATTGGTGATTGTGGCCATTTGGCCACAGGATTCCAGGAAAGCTTGTTTTTACACGGCTTTCTGCTGCAATTTGCTGCGGCGCGTTTCCTTATAGAGTATATCTATTAACTGTAGTCTGAGGTTGATTGGGGCAATAAAAGTGCGGATTCGTGGCATCATGTGGGTCGTGCCACTGCTGAGCATTTTCATCCTGCTCAGCGGTTGTGGTTTGTTGCCGATGAGTGGTCCAGCAGGCATGGACATACTCTCAGGCCAGCGCGACCAGACGAGTCTCCCTTACGCCATCGTCAAGGTCACGCCAAAGGTTGTCGAGGTTCTGAGCAAGAACGCGCCGCGACTGATTGTATTTAACGATCGGCGCCGCCCCAGGGATATTACGTTCGGAATCGGAGATATCGT
>Ga0075424_100004629_pt1 | contig 13027 bp, 13 predicted proteins | sample SoiMethybrSBSTD3_FD_75301 | JGI IMG/M metagenome (GOLD analysis project Ga0075424, IMG submission 75301) | Bulk soil microbial communities from a Populus tree surrounding site in Tennessee, USA - Soil MetaG P. TD hybrid SBSTD3 | ecosystem: Environmental > Terrestrial > Soil > Tree plantation... | reverse complement strand
ACCCTTCCTCGATACCGGCCACATTTGCACCTCCGGCGCGGGCTTGAGCACTTCGTGGCTTTGGCGCCGCCCAGTTGATGCTACCAACGCTTGATGCTGAGGATACGAAAGCCTAATGGCGTAATAACTGCAAAAGGCATGTCTGGACCAAGAGCTAAAAGCTGAACTAGAACGCCTCCGCCAAGAAAACGCGGCTCTCAAAAAATGGCTGCCGCCGGTATTCGCACGAAAGTAAGCGAAAAGGGAGCGGTCTCGATCTATGGCATGGGTCGATTTCCCGTAACCTTATGTAAAGAACAATGGCTGAAGCTGCTGGATATGTCAGACGGCATACAAGCGTTCATTACTGCAAACAAAGCATAATTAAAGACTAAGCACCAAAATAAATAGTTGTCGCGACGCGGTGGTGTTGTAGAAAAGATTTTCCGGCAGGTGCTGGCGAGGATGATCTGCACCCAGCCCCAGTCAATCCGCCCGATTTACAGGATGCCGCCGTACAGAATGTACTGCAACAGGCCGAGGCGCTGTCGGCTGAATGGGCAGCGTGAAATTAGATGCGCGCTGAGGGCCAGACGGCGAGATGCGGAGGGGGCTTTCTGTGTCAAGCAAATCGACCTTCGCGGTTTTGATCGCGGCCCTTGCCGCCATCTTCCTTGCTTTTCTAAAGGAGACTTATTGGTTCGTTCTCATCGAGTTAGCTTTCGACCATCTCGCTTCATTCCTTGGAGTGGAAAAAGCGCAGATGATTGCAGGCGCTGCGCCATACGTAGTTTCTGCGCTGGCTGCGTCTGTCATTGTAACCGTTGCATACCGCGTCGGCGTACGCGACCGCGTACTAAAGCCAAGCCTTGAAATTCTTTATGACCCAACCGACCCGAATTACATGCGACCGGTAACCAGCTTATACGGCCCAACTGCTGAACGTTATTCGATTGGTGTTTTGAACAAGGGAAATGCAACTTTGTACGACGTTACAGTCCGCGCCCTCGATAGCTGGTTCACACAAGAAGCGATCGCGCCGAGCCATACCCTCAGTCCCTCAATCGGGAGTCATAAACCCGTCTGCGTCTTTCAGAAGGACGAATTGCATCCGCACTCATCAGATTTTGCGGAGTTAACGGGGATTGCGTATCAATCGGCCAGCAGTCATCAGGAATATATTTTCAACACTGTGCAACGCTTCACGTTGGAGGCGCTAGCGCGGGATACCCCGGCTATTCGACGCGAATTTGAATTCGATCCGAAGGCCCGCCCTATGGTGCGGATGCTGCCATGAATGCAGATGACGCCGCATCATTCGCCCACGTTTGAGGGGCGGGACTTTCCACTAGCGCTAGTGCATGGGCCATTGCGCCCTTAGCTAGGGCGTTTTAGCCGTTGCACGTTGCCACCGTCCGCCGTCGCCACCGATTGCGGCCACTCAGTTGGACCCAAGTTTGGACCCAAATTCTGAAAAACGGCGAGTATTGAAACATAAACGAAAATCCAGGTACGCCACTAAAAACCGCTCTAGCCCATTGAATTTTCACTGACAGCACGACATAGCCTGACACGCGTCAGCACAGGTCAATACATCTGAACGCGTATTCCTAAACCGAAGGTCGGAGGTTCGACTCCTCTCGGGACCGCCAGCCAAATCAGCGAGTTGTGATTCTTTTTCCCCCACGAACGTTTAAAGCGGACATGATCTTTTGCGGTACGCATGTCCGCTTTTGACCCAAAGCTGACGTCGCTTTATTCAGCTGCAATCGGCAAATTTTCGCGAGGCGCCGTTCTACGTCGAACAATTTCGATTTGACTGCGCAGGTTATAAACCTGGTCCGAGAAGGCTAGCGGAAAATGGATGCGGCTCACGGCTTCATCAATTCGCTGCAGCTCGATTTGCAGCGCCGCCATCGACGGTAACCCTTGCAACGGCGTCATCAAAGCCTGTGAGCCAATCGATTTGCGGACGATGTCGTTCAAACACAGCGACCTGGCGGACAATCCAGCCGCGTTTCTCGAATGTCCGCTAATGAGCAGGCCGATGATGACCAGCGGACTTTCGAGTGCTGGAGCTGCTCGTATTCCGAGACGGTCGTTGTCACGTTTCGCTAGGCGGGTCAGACCGGCGCAAGCCGTGGTCGATGCCGATTGCCGCATTATGGTGTCGGTACGGAAAATATCGGGCTCGGCCCAATGATGCCGCCATCATTCCTGCGGCGCTTCGAATGACGTTGTTATTGGCGACGTGTCTTTTTGAATTCCCCAAAGTCCAATTGACCGCCCGCCCCTTTAACCGGTCCAGTGGCTGCAAAATGAGGGTTTACCGTGTCGCGCGTCCTTACCCTTGAGCCCAAAACCGGTCGAAACAACCGCAGTCGCGTCAAATACGTCTCGCGGCGATTTTTGTCACTGACTCAGCGGCTAGAGCTTCTAAGGCAACACAAAGTCCGCGCTGCGCGATTGCCAAGACAACATTCTCGCGCCCCCATGATGAAAACGTCTGGAAGAGAAAATGATGCAGGGGACTGTCCGCTTTAGTGCCATCGCGGCGATCACGTGGCTTCTCTCTGCTGCGGTCCTCATTGTCTGCTGCCCATTTCAATGCCGCTCAGGCGCAAGGCAGTTCTAAAAAAGACAGGGCAGCCGCGTTAGCTTGCGGCCAAGAACTGAAAAAGCGGTGCAGCGGTGTGCCAGTGCAAGCAAACAACATGCTCGAATGTCTCAGAAGGGAGCAAGGACAACTCACTACAAGATGCGCTGCACTGGCGAATAATATTGGGCGCAGATGCGATAGAGATGCAGCGCGTCTTTGCCAGGGCGTTGTCGCGGGCCAAGGCAATATTCTCGGATGCCTGACAATGGCCAAGCGTTCAGTTTCCCGCCGATGCAATGCAGCTCTTGACGAGGCGTTTCTGCGCCAGTGAAAAACAAGACTCGGGCGATGCGACTGACGCCAGAATGGTAGTTTCGCTACGGGATCATTCGCCATGCCGCGTTATTACTTTTGCCTCACTGACGGCAAACAAGTTCTGAACAACCACAAAGGCATTGATTTGTCAGGCAATGCGGCCGCTCGCGAAGATGCTTTAGTGCTGGCACGCGACCTCAAACACGGGGCCGTCATGCCCGGATGGGATTGGAGCGGCTGGTTCGTCACGATCGTCGACGCGCACGGTCACAAGGTCGACGAAGTGCCGATAGCAGATGTTTGATCTTGGCAGGCGGACATCTGGTCACTGTGGCTCAGTTGCCGTCAACGTGCGTCAAGGACCGCAATGCGGATGCGCACCAATTTTGCGCGTCGACGAAAGATGCCGCCAACCTTGACCTTGTCCACGATCGCAACCAGCCGTCGCCCGTCGTCGATAGCGGGGGCGACCCAATTATGTTGCTTGGGCACGTAACCGAGATGGACGTTACGATGGCGAAATGCCACGGCATGCTTGTCGCGATGATCGGCAACTTCCCGAATGAGTTCGATCGACTCGCCCGGTCCAATCTCCTTGTAGACATAGCGGCGGCGATCAACTCCCTCAGGCGATTTGCGCCTGAGTTCTGCGATCCAGGTTGGATACGATTGCACGCTGCTTTCTGCGAGCAGGGCCAGCGCGTCTGCCCGCCGCTGCTTTCGTCGGGCCTCGGGCGCCAACGTCCGCGGCCGCAGAAGGAACGCATGGATTGTCGGAAGGGTGATCAGGGGCCAAGCAACGAGAGTGCAAGCGAATCCGTAGAGGTACCACGGCATCATTGAGCGCCGCTTGAAGTTGGCAACCATGGCGGGCGCCAATCCCGCCAGCAGCGCCGTCCATATTGTCGAACGTTGCAGCAGCCACGGGATTATGACGTCTTCGTTCATGTGACAACCGCTGCCTCGCGGCGCGCCATCCATCGACAGAACCACCCAGCAAAACGATGGTTCCGTAGCTAGCGATGCGCGCATGAGAAATTCGTCGGCGCAGACCGCGGCTGTGCAGCCTGCGACACAGCCTACTACCGCACGTCGCTTTACCCAGTCGCACGTTCATTGCTAGGCTTTAGTGACGATCGTTCCTAGGAGGATAAGGAAATGACCGTGACATTTCGCGCTCTCGTTGCAGGCGTCGCCGCGGTCGGCTTCCTGGCGGCAAGCCAGGCGACCTACGCGCAAGACAAGACCATCAAAATCGGCGCACTTTTTCCGATGTCGGGGCCGGGCTCGTATTTCGGGGCCCAGGACAAGCAAGGCGTCGAACTGGCGCTGGAGCAACTCAACAAGGACGGCGTGAACGGATACAAATTCGTCGTTCAGTACGAGGATTCGAGCTGCGCACCGTTGCCGGCGACCCAGGCCGCCAAGCGCCTGATCGAGCAATTCAAGCCTGACGTCATCATTGGCGAAGAGTGTTCGGATGCTACCCTTGCCGTGATGCCCATCGTTGAACAGGCGAAGGTGCCTTTGCTCAATGCCGGTTCGTCCTCCATCAAGGTCACGGAGCCGGGCAACCCCTGGACCTTCCGCATAATGCCGAACGAGGTCATGCAGGGCGTCAACCTCGCTGAAAATGCATATAAACGCATCAATGCGCGCAATGCCGTCCTGCTTTTCGAAAATACCAACGCCGGCATCGGCAATGGGCAGGTGTTCAAGGAGAACTTTACCCGGCTTGGCGGAAAGGTCTTGGCCGAGATCGGCTTCGGGCGCGACGTCAACGACTTTACGGCGATCGCGACGCGAATTGCCGGTCTCGGCAAGATCGATGTTATTCCCACCTACACTCTTGAGGGCCAGGGCCTGAAGATAACCCAGGCACTGGCGCAGGCCGGCATCACCAAAGGCGGCGGTGGCGATGCAATTCAGATCGGCACTATTTGGCTGCCATTCGGATTTGAGCAGAAGGCCGGTAAAGCTGCGTTGGGTTACATCCGCATCGTCCAGTTCGATCCAACCGACACCCGCAATGTCGTGAAAGACTTCATCACGACATTCAAGGCCAAGTACAACGCCGACCCGACGCACCTGAACGCTCACGCTTACGACCAGATCATGCTGATCGCAGATGTTGTCAAACGCGGCGGCAAGGATCCTCAGTCGATACGCGATGGACTTGCCGCGACGAAGAATTATTCCGGGGTGACGGGGAGCGTGGAATTCGACAAGACCAATCAGAACACCAAGATGGATACCGTCCATTACATGGAGACCAAGCCCGACATGTCATGGACAAGCCTGAAGTGGAACTGACCCGACAATGACAACAACGATCGTCCTACAACAGGCGATCAACGGCGTCGTTTTCGGAAGTCTCTACGTCCTGGTGGCGTTAGGCCTGACGCTGATCTATGGCGTGCTCGTGCAGATCAACTTTGCACACGCCGATTTTGTCACGCTCGGTGCCTTCGCCGCCTATTTTTTCATGCACTTGATTGGCGCCGGCTACATCCTCAGCATCGGGGTTGCATTTCTCGTGGGCGCGGCGCTCGGCTGGCTGATCAACGCGTCAATTTTCACGCCGTTGCGTCGCAAGGGAAACGAGCTGTTGCCGCTCATCGCCACGATCGGCGTTTCGGTCATGATGCAAAACCTGATGCTGGCGTGGTTCGGGCCGATTCCTTACGCTTTCGAAACACAATACAGCAGCCAGGTCATTCGCTTTGCGGGCATCTTTGTCTCCTGGCAGAACATCATCATTATCGCGGTCTCGTCGGTGACCATCGCGCTGCTCTACGCCTTCATGAAGTTTACGTTTCTCGGCAAGGCGCTGCGCGCCGTTTCGCAGGACCGCGAGACTGCCGGACTTATGGGCATCAATCCCAACTATCTCATCATGCTGACGTTCGTGATCGCCTCCGCACTTGCCGGGATGGCGGGCGCGATGCTGGCGCCCGTGCTCGTGCTCACGCCTTTTGCCGGCACCTCGGTGATCGTGAAGGCGTTTGCAATCGTCATCATCGGGGGCTTCGGCAACGTCGAAGGAACCATCCTCGCGGGTCTGATTGTCGGGCTCATTGAAAGCTACACCACGCAATTTCTCGATCCCGGCCTGATCGATATTGTCGTGTTCGCGCTCTTGTTGCTGATGCTGGCAATCAAGCCGACCGGGCTGATCGCGGAAAGGAGCGAGGAGAATGTCTGATTCCGCGATTTCGCAAAGGTTGGGCAGTGGCAAAACGATGTTGCGATCGCGGCCGATGGGGTATTTCCTTGCCGCGCTCTGCATCATCGCGCTACCGCTGATATTCAACGATACTTACTGGCGCACGAACCTGACGATCTGCGCCATCAACGTCCTGCTCGCGCTCGGCCTTGATTTCATCCTGGGGTATACCGGCCAGCTCAATCTCGGACATTCCGCCTTTTATGGCCTCGGCGCCTACGTTTCCACCCTGCTTATCATCAAGCTCGGCATTCCTTTCTGGGCGGCGTTCGTGGCCGGCGTCGCCTTCGCCGGTCTGGCGGGAATGTTCCTTTCCCTGTTCGCGGTGCGGCTGCGCGGGCACTACCTCGCCATCGCCTCGCTCGGCTTCGCAGTGATCATTTATCAAATCCTGCTCAACTGGATCAGTCTGACGCAGGGGCCGCTCGGCATTTATGGAATTTCGCCTCCACCGGCAATTGTTGTCGGTGGAACGGTGATCGCCGACTTTCGCAACCTGACTGCCTTTTTTTACCTGGTGTCCAGTTTCACTTTGCTCGTCTACCTGCTGCTCGACCAATTGGTCCGTTCCCCGGTTGGAGAAACACTTACCGCGATCCGCGAGGACGAGGTCTCTGCTGCCTCGCTCGGCATCAATGGCGCGGCGTGGAAAGTGTTCGCGTTCGGCCTGGGCGCAGCCGTCGCCGGAGCCGCAGGCTGCTTCTATGCGAGTTTCGTCGGCACGTTGGTGCCCGACGCGTTCTACGTGAACGAGGCGTTCACTATTCTGGCGATGGTCATTGTCGGGGGGATGGGCACTTTGATCGGCCCGGTGTTCGGCGCGATCCTGTTGACACTGCTGCCCGAAATCCTGCGCGGTATGGGCGACCTGCGGCTGGTCGTCTACGGGGCCGCGCTGACGTTCGTTGTTTTGTTCATGCCCGGCGGGCTCGTTCAGGCTGCCCGGATGGTGCAGGACAAGCTTCGGCCAGGCGGACGCGGATCATGACCGAAGCTGCGCCAGCCGAACCCCCTGTCGCGACCGGCACGGCATCGCTGTTGCGGGCCGAAAATCTGCACAAGAGCTTCGGCGGGGTTCACGCGGTTTTTGATATCTCACTCGACGTTCCGACCGGCTCCATTTTTGCGATCATCGGTCCGAACGGTGCAGGCAAGTCGACACTGCTCAACCTGATCAGCGGCATCTATCAACCGGATTCGGGATCGATCTCGCTTGATGGCCAGGATCTCTCGGGAATGCGCTCGCATCGGCGGGTGCGACTCGGACTCGCGCGGACGTTCCAAAAGATACGCCTTTTCAAGCAGCTCAGCGTACTCGACAATGTGATCGCCGGATTTCACGTCCATCACAAGATTCCGGCCTGGCAATGTGTGATTCACGGCACAGCCTACGCGCGCGACCGGCAGCATTGCCGTGAGGAAGCGCTGCGCTTGCTTGAATTCTTTGGCATGAACGCCCGGCTGAACGTGTTTGCCGGAGAGTTGTCTTATGGTGAGCAGCGCATGCTCGAACTTGCGCGCTCGCTTGCCACCAGGCCGCGGCTCCTGCTGGTTGACGAACCGGCGGCGGGATTGAACGCAGCCGAGGTAGAAGTTCTGCTTGATAGAATCCGCACCCTGAGGAGCCGCGGCATTACCGTGATTGTTGTCGAGCACAACATGGATCTGGTGATGAACGTCGCTGACCGCATCATGGTCATGGATTACGGGCGTCACTTGTTTCAGGGCACGCCGTCAGAGGTGCAGAAAAATCCCGCAGTCATCGCGGCCTATCTCGGTGGAGAGCTGTCGTGAGCGTCCTTCTCTCCACCGAGAAGCTTGAACTGGCCTATGGGCAGGTATCGGTCTGCCGCGACATTTCGCTAAGCATCGAGGCCGGTGAAATTGTCGCCCTGATCGGGGCGAATGGTGCGGGAAAATCCACCACATTGCGCGCGATAGCGGGCGTGCTTTCGCCCCGGCGCGGATCGATTTTCTTCTGCGGGCGCGATATCACGGCAAGCGCCTCGCACGAGCGCACGAATCTTGGCATTGCGCTTGTCCCGGAAGGACGGCACGTCTTTCCGTTTCTTACGGTGCGCGAAAATCTCGAGCTCGGCGGCTTCAAGAGCCGCAAGGACAACGCAAAGATCCGCAGAATGATCGGCGAGATATTCGACATGTTCCCCCGGCTATCGGAGCGAAGCGGGCAGAACGCCGGAACATTGAGCGGCGGCGAACAGCAGATGCTCGTGCTTGGGCGGGCGATGATGTCAGAACCGCAGTTGCTCTGCCTCGACGAGCCCTCGCTTGGTCTCGCGCCAATCGTTGTGCAGGACATCTTCCGCACTATCCGGGCGATCAACGCGGCCGGAACCAGCGTGCTGCTGATCGAGCAAAATGCCCGCTATGCGCTGGAGACGGCAAGCCGGGGCTACGTTCTGCAAACCGGCTCGGTGATCGCGAGCGGGACCTGCTCCGATCTCAAACAAAATCCGCGCGTTCAAGAAGCCTATCTTGGTCGAATTGTGTCCTAGGAAACTTCATGACATCTCGCGACTATTCACTGGCAGGAAAATCAGCCGTGGTCACCGGTGCCGGCAACGGTATCGGTCGGGCCATCGCGCTTGCCTTCGCGCAGGCCGAAGCCAATGTCGCCTGCGTCGACATTGATGCGAAAGCTGCCGAGGCCACCGCTGCGACGGCCGCAAATGAAAGCGTCAAGGCGCTGGCTGTCCGTTGCGACGTGGCCGATGAAGCCGACATCGAAGCCGCGGCGAAGGCCATCCTGCAGAAATTTCCCGCAATCCATATTCTGGTCAATGGCGCCGCTGGCTACGATCCGAACGGCACGGTGCTTGATCTCACGCTGTCGGACTGGAACCGTGTATTTGCCGTGAACATCGGCGGCGCGTTTCTGATGAGCCGCGCCATTCTGCCGGCGATGATTGCGGCCGGTGGGGGCAGCATCATCCATATCGCGTCCCAGCTCGGCAGTGTCGCGGCCCCACGGCGTGCCGCTTACTGTGCGACCAAGGGAGCCCTCATCCAGCTGGCCAAGGCCATGGCGACTGATCACGCCGCACAAAAAATTCGGGTCAATGCCCTGTCGCCAGGCGCGGTCGAGACCGAGCGGCTGGCCAAGCGCTTCGGCGACATGGAAACGGCGCGGCGCACAGCCGGCCCGAAGCACCTGCTGCAAAGGCTCGGTCAGCCGGAAGAAATCGCGCGCGCCGCCGTGTTTCTCGCGAGCGATGCGTCGAGCTTCATGACCGGGGCGGACTTGTTGGTCGACGGCGGATATAACGCGACCTGACCCATTCAGCGGCCGAGAATTGTGCCAGCCATTGCACGCGGGTCGCGCTTGGGCCACGCACCGGCATCCGCCGCCTGGAAGAGGTCGGAGAGGTGCGCATTGAACAGCGCCGGCTCTTCCAGGTTGATGTTGTGACCGCAATTCGCCATCACAACGAGCCCGGCACTCGGGATGTTTTTCTTCATCAAAATGCCGGGCTCGAGACATGGCCAGTCCTCATCGCCGGTCATGATCAGAGTTGGCACGGTCAGGGTTTTCATCTTATCGACCAGATCGAACAGCGACGGCCGGCGCTTCTGCACGCCGCGCATGGTGAGCGCGGAGCCTTCCGTCGAATGTTCGGCAAGCTGGTCAGCAAATTCCCGCCAGCCGCGCGGATCCTTGTTCTGGTGCTGCACGCGTGTCGGGCCCAGCGCGTAGGCTTCGGCCGCCTTTCTGATCGTCAGTTCTTCGAAACGTTTTGCGGAAGCCTCGGCCTCCTCGGTAAACTTGGCCCGCTCGCCGGGCGCCGCGCCATAGCCGCAACTTGCAACGACAATCGAGCGGCAACGGTCGGGATAGGCAAATCCGAAATGAAGCGCGGCAAAACCGCCCATCGAAAGTCCGACAATGTGCGCTTTGTCGATCTTGAGAGCATCCAGCACGGAACGGATGTCGTCTCGCGCGCGCTCCTGCGAATAGCGCGCGCCATCCTTCGGGACATCAGACGGAGGGTATCCGCGCGCGTTGAACGTCACGCAGCGATAATATTTCGCGAAATGGCGAACCTGCTGCTCGTAGGAGCGATAGTCGCCGGCAAATTCATGGACAAAAACGATCGGGATGCCTTTGCCAGTTTCTTCATGGTAGAGCCTGATCCCATCATCGGTTGTCAGATGTGGCATGCATTCCTCATTCAGAAGGCTTGGGCGCGTGCTGAAAGGCCGGCGTCGATCGTGATGACCGACCCGCTTGTGTAGCCAGAATGTTCAGAGGCGGCGAACGCTATCGCGGCGCCGATTTCCTCGGCGGTCGCGCCTCGGCCGAACGGCAAAGGCTCGAACAAATCCTTCCAGTTGTCTGCGCTGCCGGTGCGATCGAGAGCCTTCTTTTTCATCAGACCAACCAGCCGCTCGGTTGCCACCGGGCCTGGGCTGATCGCCACGACGCGAATCCCATCCCTGGCGCTGACACTGCCAAGCGATTGGGTAAATGCTGCGAGGGCAGCATTGCCTGCGACCCCACAAATATATTCAGGATCGTGCGTATCAGCCGCGTTGCCGACAACATTGACGATAACGCCGCGCTTGCGCTTTTGCATGAGGGCGTAAAAGGCCCGGCACATATTGATATAGCCGAAGACCTTCAGGTCCCAGGCTTTGCGCCAGGTCACCTCGTCGACCCCGAGCAGCGTGCCGCCCGGAATGGCACCTGCATTGTTCACCAGAATGTCTATGTCAGGATAGTCGCGCGCAAGCCGATCGACGTTCGCACTCTCGGACAGGTCAGCGGCGACAGTGTCGACCCGCACATTTGTCTTCTGCACGATGGCCGACTTCGCCGCGGCAAGTGCGTCTGCGCTACGCGAAACGATAATAACGTTGCAGCCTTCGCCGGCTAGAATCTCGGCTGCGGCGCGACCGATCCCCTTCGAACCGCCCGTAATCAAGGCTGTCTTGCCCGCAATTTTCAAGTCCATGCTTCGTACCCCGCATGATGCTGCAACTATGAACGTCGTGCCGTCGGGCGGCAACAAGCTCCGTTAACGCGCCGCTTCGATCATTCGGCGAATGCCTTCGCGGTGACCTACCCTGGCGCGAAATCCGAAATCGCGTTGCGGCGCATGAGTATCCACCGCACCTCGCGATCCAACCGGCTTGCTCCTGTCAATCTCGAGCCGCAAGGGTTTGCCAGCCGCCGCCGCAGCGGCTGCGATGTCATCAGGTGTTACTCTTTCCGGATGCGCAATGAAGTAGCTGAGCTGCCTGCGACCTTTGGCAAAGCAGGCTGCGACAGCAGCCTGCGCCGCATCGTCGATATAAATGTACGGCCAATCCGTCATTGGCCCGATGCGCGCAACGTGGCCGGCGAGTGCAGCATTGATGATTGTCTCGACCGAAAAAACAGTCCGTCGCCGTGCACCATAGATCGCTGTAAAGCGCAGCGAGCACAGATCCATCGGGATTCTGCCCCAGAGCCCGCGCAGCACCATGTCCATCGCGGCTTTTGAGGCGCCGTAGGTTGAGTTGGGGCGCAGAGGGTAGTCCTCGCCGACCGGTTGGCTTTCGTAGAAATCTCCCAGCGCCGATACCGACGAACAATAGATAAAAGTCTTCACGCCGGCTTCCATCGCCGCGCGCAACAGATTGAGGTTGCCGGCCACGTTGATCGCGATGATCCCAATGGGATCATCCGCCATGACCATTGGACCAGACACGCCGCCCGCATGAATAATGTGTGTGACATTTTTGTCGGCGAGCAGCGCCTTAAGACGTGGACGATCCGAGAGATCGTCGATGATGTCTGCGGTTGCCGATGGGACGGGGTCCAATCCGATCGCGCGACGTCCGTCCCGGTCGAGCAACTTCATGATCGCATGGCCAAGAAAGCCGCTTGCGCCCGTTACCAGCGTCAACTCATCGGCCATGCGAACCCGTCAAACAATTTTTCTGGCATGGAAATCCGCGATCTCTGCATTGCTGTACCCGGCGTCGCGCAGGATCTTGTCGGTGTGGGCACCCAGCTCCGGCAGTGCCGTATCGACGCTTGCCGGCGTGCGTGACAAGCCGATCGGCTGGCCGACAACGCGGATGTCGCCACGCGTGGGATGATGCAGCGGCGCCGCAATGCCGAGATGCTCCACCTGCGGGTCGGCAAAAACTTCGTCCAGCCTGTAGATCGGACCAGCAGGAACACCTCGTTGTTCGAGTTTATCGAGCCAGTGTGACGAGCTCTTTGTCTTGAAGATATCAGAGAGGATGGCAGTTAGCTTGGGCCTATTGCGAAAGCGGAGATCGAGCGTCGCGTATTCGGGTGCTTTTGCGAGATCCGGTTGCCCCAGCGCCACGCAAAATGCGCGCCACTGGCCGTCGCCGCCGACGCCGATATTGATAAACCCGTCCGAGGTTTCAAAGGCGCCCATCGGTGTCGAGTAAGGATGATCGTTGCCGGCCTGTCCCGGCACGATGCGGTCGATAAGATAGCGCGCCGCCTGAAAATCCATGAGGGCGATCTGTGCCTCAAGCAATGACGTTTGCACCCATTGACCGCGGCCTGAGCGCTCGCGCTCGGCAAGTGCGATGAGAATGCCGGTCGCGGCGTAGATTCCTGCCGACACGTCCGCCACCGCGATCCCGGCGCGCACCGGCCCTCCGCCGGGCATTCCCGTCACCCACATCAGTCCGCCCATGCCCTGGGCGATCTGGTCGAATCCGGCGCGCGTGCGATAGGGGCCGCTCTGGCCAAATCCCGAGATCGAGGCGAGGATGATGCGCGGATTGACCGCCTTGAGTGCTTCGTAGGCGATTTCCAGGCGGTCTTTGACGTCCGGCCGAAAATTCTCAACCACCACGTCGGTTTCCCTGACCAATCGCATGAATATGTCATGCCCGGCCTTTTCCTTCAGATTGAGCGT
>Ga0075424_100004628_pt1 | contig 13029 bp, 11 predicted proteins | sample SoiMethybrSBSTD3_FD_75301 | JGI IMG/M metagenome (GOLD analysis project Ga0075424, IMG submission 75301) | Bulk soil microbial communities from a Populus tree surrounding site in Tennessee, USA - Soil MetaG P. TD hybrid SBSTD3 | ecosystem: Environmental > Terrestrial > Soil > Tree plantation... | reverse complement strand
GCAATCCCGAGAAAACAGAGGCACAGGCAGACCGTGGTGGTGACGAAGATGTTGATCCAGGCCTGGTGCCAGGCGTTGGTCTCCATCAGCCGTACCGTTTCGTAGCTGAACGTCGAATAGGTGGTGAGACCTCCCATCATGCCGGTCGTGAGAAAGATGCGCACGTTATCAGGAATGAGCAATGTCTCGCCACCGATCTGCTGGACCAGGCCGATCAAGAAGGCTCCGCTCAGATTCACGATCATGGTGCCATACGGGAATTCTGCTCCGAACCACTGAGCAGCGAGGATCGAGGTCAGAAACCGGAGAATCGAGCCGATCGCGCCTCCAAAACCGACGAGCAGCACACGTTCCAGCAGGGTTCGTCCTCCTCTCGGGCGATGATCGAGTCAACGGCCGGCCACGATTCTACTTCGGTCAGGCACCCTGATGCGGGGCGAGAGCCTGGGCTTCGGCGCGCAGCGTCTGGAGATCCTCCAGCCTGCGCTGGACCGCAGCTGCGCCGGCTGCCTGAGCCTGCCGCGCCTGGTCGAGCATCCGCTCCGTCGAGACCAGGAGATCCCGGAGGCGGTCCCGCAGTGCCGACTCCAGCCGGCGCCGGCTTTCTGACAGCCGTTCAATGAAGTCGTTCTTAAGCCTGGCGCTATTGACTTCCATCAACCTAGACAGATAGCGAATGGCGTCCCATTCGATCGCACGGACCCGGCCGGCCCGCGTACGGAGTAGATCGAGCAGGTACGATCCTACGGAGATGGGCTCGACCGTCAGCATGTCCGTGTAGAAGAACCTGCTCTTCGCGTCCAGAGCCGCATCAAAGTCCACCTCGGCGATCCCCGCCAGCTCTGGCACGAGTCTGAGCCTCTCGTTGAAATCGTCGACCAGCTCCACGAACCGTTGGAAACCCTGCCGAAAGAGCGCCGCAGCCCTCGCCTCTTCCTCGGAGCACCAGCGGTCGAGAGAGCGCCTGCTCACCTCGATGGTCGCCTTCATCGCGCGTAGCCTCAGTGTCGATCCGGCCGGTGTTATTGCTTCGTGCCGAAGCCGAGCCGTGAGCTCTGCCTGCACTTTGGCCAGGTCGGCACCAACAAACTGGTCGCGGTCAGCCGTGAAGGTGCGTACCAGTCTGTCCTGAGCCGCGATTAGGCGTTGCGCGAGATCATCAAGCGTACGCTCCGTCTCGGTGACCGCCCGCTGCAAGATCGCCAGGCGGGCCTCGGTTTCCTGGATGGGGCGGACGAGTGTCGTGCGTTCTTGGTCCAGATTGCGAAGCAGCCTCTCACAGAGGAACGAAAGGCCACGCTCCTCCGCCACCGAGACCAGGTGAGCCCCGGAACGCCCAGCAAGCTTTTCGAGACGTGCAATCAGGGCAGGCCAGTCCCGCTGAGGTCCCGTGCCGGCCAGCCGCTCCAGCGCACTGACCTGAAGAATGGGCCCGACAGGGTGCCCCAGCTGCTGAGCAAGCACCCGCTCGGTGAAACGGATCGCCTCCGCACGGTCGCCATCGGCGAGTCGGTCGGCCTTGTTCAGCACCACGATGAATTCGCTCGCGCCGCGGGCGACGTCTTGAAGAAGTGTCACTTCCTCTCGTGAAATTGGAGGATCCGCGCCGAGTACCACGAGCGAGACATCGACATGGGGAGCGAACTCGCGGGTGGCTGCAGTACTGGCCTCCGACACCGATCCGACGCCAGGGGTATCGACAAGGCACATGCCTGAGGCGAGCAGCGGGCTGGGCACGAAGATCTCCACGCCAGTAACGCCCTTCTCATTGCCTGGGTTGTGCTCCTCCGACACGTAGGTCACGAGATCGCGCGGCTCGCAGTCCTCCCACTCGCGCTCGTCGAAGCGCACCCTGGCGGTCAGGCGCGGGCCGTACCGCACTACCGTCACGGCCGCTGTAACCGGTACCACCCCTGTTGGCAGCAACGGCTGCCCGATGATCGCATTGACGAGAGCGGCCTTCCCTCTCTTGAACTGGCCCACGCTCACGACGTAGAAGCGCCCCTCGCGAGCCCAACCCAGAGGGCAGCGAGGAACCAGATATTGTCCATGTCTACCTCGCACCACGCCGTCCAAGGTCATCACCCAGCCCCGTCGCGGAAAATAGTCACGAGCCGACTCGTCACATCGTCTTCGAGCCTGAGCTTGCGCAGGTCGGCGATCGTCCGTTCTCTGTCGTATGCGGCCCGTCTGAGGGTGACCCGGCCGTCTTCGATCACGGCATAGCTTGCCCGCGGGTCGCCATCCCGCGCTTCCCCGGCGACGGGTCGTTGGGCGTGATTCGACCGCAGCTCCGCACGCGCGTCGCGGGCTACGAGGAAGGCGGAGCGAACGAACACGGCGCCGATCAGCGCGCCGACCGCGATGTCCGGCCAGGGGGACCGCGTCGCCCACACCGCCGAGAGGATAGCCAGCACTAGCACCCTCGAGCGCGGGTGCCCCGCGCCGGGGTCCCGTCCCGCGACATAACCTGCCAGACTCGGGCACAGGCCGCCCGAGGAGCCGATGCCACAGCAGTAGGAGTTAGCCATCCCGACCGTAATCTACCGTCACCGGGGTCCAGGAACTCATGCCGCACCGAATCCCCGCGTCTCAAAGCGTTCTAGGCAACTGGCATCTCCGCACCTCCGGCGTTCGAACGCGACTGTGAGTCCCTAGTGCGCGGTTAGAGACTCGCGAAACAGTTGATGGTCCCGCCAGCAACATGACGGCGGCAAGAGACCAAAAAAAGGTTGGCGACATAGAGGCGTACGAGTGGGCGCAAGCGCCTCTGCGTAGGACTCTACGCGGGAACGATACGTGATCGTCGCGTCGCCGATCTGATCACGCTGGTCGCCGAGGCGCCGAACATGGCGGCGATCAAGAGACCCACGAGGATGTCCGGCCAGCCAGAGCCGGACAGTGCCACGGCAGCGCCGGCCATCAGGACGGCGCCGTTCGCCCCCACGTCGTTCAGGGAGCAGACCCAGGCGGACCTCATGTTGATGTCGTCGGTCCGTCGCGACCAGAGCAGCGCGAGGCAGACGGCGTTCGCGACGAGGGCAAGGACGCCGATGCCGCCCATGACCTCGGCGGACGGGGTGAGTCCGGCCAGAAGCTTCACGACGACCTGTACGAGCACGCCGAGGCCGAACACCGCCATGACAAGACCCTTCAGAAGAGCCGCACGAGCCTGCCAGACGGTCCCCCGGGCTATCACGTAGAGGCTGAATCCGTACACGATGGCGTCACCGAGCATGTCCACCGAGTCGGCCAATAGGGCCGTGGAGTTCGCGATGACTCCCGCGACGCACTCCATGAGAAACATCGCTATGTTGATCCATAGGACGATCCGAAGGACGCGGCGCTGCCGCTCCGGGATATCGGCCCTTACTTCGCAACAGTCCTTCATGAAATCACTCTAGCGCAGCCATCACTCGGTCGCCATTCAGTCAGCCTCCTGAGGCATTGCGGAGCGCCTCGGCGCGCAGGAAGAAGCTCCCCTCGACGACGACGGTTTCTCCGGACTGCACACCACTCAGTATCGTGTAGTTGTCCCCGACCGGCGAGCCGAGCTGAACCTGGCGCTGAACGAACTTGCCGTCCTCTCCTTGAACCGCGACGAAGACGACCTGCCGATCACCGATGGCCTGAACGGCCGACCGCGGCACGACCACCACGCTGGCACCCGGCGTGGTGAAACTCACGGTCACGTACATTCCCAGTCGCAGGCGGCCGTCTGCATTCGGGACCTCGACGCGGGCCTTGGCCGTGCGTGTCTGGGCATCCACCCGGGGATCGATGTAGCTGACGCGTCCATGCAGCGTGAGACCAGGATAGGCGGGGGTGGTGATCGCGGCCTCCGAGCCGACCCTGACCGCCCGGAAGTCCTGCTCGTAGAGATCGCCGACGACCCACACCTCCGAGAGATCCGTCACCGACAGCAGCTCCTGTCCCACGGCGACCACCTGCCCGAGATTGGCGGAGCGAGAGGTGACGACGCCGGAGATCGGCGCAGGCACGACAATGGTGGAGACCACTTGGCTCGAGCTCCTGAGGGCCTGCACCTGCTCGGCACTCAGGCCAAGCAGCTGGAGCCGCTGCCGCGCCGCCTCCACTTCCGTCTCATGAGCCTCGTGGACGGCGGTGATCTCCTCGAGGTCCTGGCGGCTCGCCGCACCGATCTCGACGAGCTTCCGGGTACGCTCGAGCTTCTTGTGATCCGCCTCCAGCATGGCCAACATCGAGAGATACTTGGTCTGGGAATCCGCCAGGTCGGCGCTGAAGAGGGTCAGGAGCGGCGCGCCCCGCTTGACGACCGTCCCCAGGTCAGCGTGGACCTTGGTGACGATGCCGGGAGCTATGGGAGTGACCTTGACCTCCCGGTACGCATTGGCTGTCACGCTGCCGGGCACCGTGGAGATGCGCCCGCCCACGATGGCGCTCACGGGTGCCGTCTTGATCCCGGCCCGGGCCAGTGCGTCAGGCGTGAGGACGACTTCGACCTCTCCGGCGCGCTCGGCGAGCGCAGGCGCCGGTGCGGTCGTCATCGGAGCCGCCGGTGTCCGAATCCCTTCCGTCCGGCGAAGCGTCAGCGTGGCGCCGACGACGGTCCCGAGCGCGATCAGCCCGAGCGCCCCGAGCCCGAAGAGGCAGGCCCTGAGTAGCCTGGTTCGCCTCCGGACGTGTGGAGAGTGGCTGGTGTCGTGTGTCGAGCCCATGTGCGTGACGATCTCCTATTGAGAACCGACGGCTACCGCCCGCTGGATTTCCACCCCGGCGTCGTAGACGAGCTTGAGCGCATCCGTGTAGCCCATCTCGATGTCGATGTACCGACGCTGCTCGGTGATCACGTCGAGCAGTGGTGTGCGACCGAGCTCGTAGGCCTGTCGCACCACGCCGAGGTTGCGGCTGGCCACATCGCGAACGCCGCTGGCGTAGATGACGAGCGCCCGCTGGGCGGCCTCGAACTGGGCGAAGGCCGCCGCGACCTCCTGGCGGACGATCAGCTCGGCGGCCTCCCGTTTGCGCTCCGCTGCCTGGGCCTCGGCCGCGGCCGCCGCGACGTTGCCCTGATTCCTGTTCCTCACCGGCACCACGATCGTGACGCCTCCGCCCACGTAGTTGAAGGTGTCCTGGATGGGACGAGTCCCCCCTCGATCTGTCAGTCCGTTCAGTGGGAAGCCGGTGTCCTGGCGCTGGTAGCCGAGGTTGAAGCGTGCGTCCCAACGTCCCTCGGCCTCTTCCCGCCGGATCTTGGCGTGCGCCATCGCGGCCTCCGCCCGGGCGACCGAGATATCCGGTCGCCCGGCAAGCGCCTGGGCGAGCGCCTGCGTCCGGTCGAGCGTCAGCGGGCCAGGGGCAAGCTCGCCCTGGAGGGCAAGTGGCTCGTCGGGCGACATGCCGGCCAGCAGCCTGAGCTGGAGGCCGACCACCTCGACACGGCTCCTGAGCATGTTGAGGCTGGCTTCGAGGCGATTGACCTCCACGAGGACCAGACTCTCGTCCAGCACTGGGGCAGCCCCCTGCTGGACCCGATCCTGGACGAGGGCGAGGCCCTGGCGATTCGTGCTCAGGAGCTCTTCGGTGAAGTTCAAGTTCCGGCGCGCGGCCAGGAGGTCGCCCGCCTTCAGGCGGACCTCGCCGGCGAGCCGTCGCTCGCGATCGCTCACCTGTGCCTGCTTCATGTCGAGCTCGTGCTGGGCGACGCCGACCCGTCCCGCCTGCCGCCCGTTGAGGTCGAGCGGAATGCTGAGGCCGACGGTTACGTTATTGTCCGGGCCGGACGCGTTGGCCTGGCCCCCGAGATCGAGCATCGGGTTCGGGCGGAGGCCGGCCTGGAGCAGACGGCCTCGCGCCGCATCGACCTCGGCCCGCAAGGCGCGCAGCTCCGGGTTGCCGGCCATCGCTCGTTCCACCACCTGATCCACCGTCACCAGCCCGGGCGCCGTCGGAGACTGAGCAGAGGCGAGCCGCGTGCCGACGAGTAGGCCGATAAGGAGCGTGATCACCGCGACGCGATGCCGCTGCATGGGGACGCCGCTACCGGACCGGAACTGAGAATTTCGCCGAACCCTTCCCCGCGGGGCCGTCCCAGCTCACGGTCACCTGCCGGGTGCCGCTGTCGGGGAAGTCGATGGTGCCGAGGTATCGACCGGGCGCCTTGTCCGGCGACAGCGTCGCGCCCGCCACCATGGGGGCCATCCCGGGCATCGCCATACTGGTACTCAGGGTCACCTTGCCGGCATCGAGCGGTTGTCCCGAGGGCGAGGTAAACTCGAGCACGAACGCGTTCTTGCCCGGCTTCCACTGCCCGGTCTCGCTCTTGAGCGCGACCACCGCGTCCTTGGTCTTCTGCGTCTGCATGACCTTGAGCTCGGCAGGCCAGGCCGTCCAGCCGAGCCCTGCCCCCACGAGCGCCTCTACTACCGCTAGCACCACGATCAGTCGCTTCATGGACTCTTCCTCCTTTGGCCTTGTGGTCAATCGGCTGAGCCCAGCGCGGGTCGCTCATCGATCCCGCGCGGCTCGACAATGGGCCGCGTCGCTCCTCGCTCGAGCTCCCGCTCCCGGAGCCAGGAGAAGACGACGGGCGTCACGATCAGGACGAGCGCGAGGGAGCTGACCATCCCGCCCAGCACCGGAGTGGCCAGCGGCTTCATGACCTCGGCGCCGGTGGAATGGCTCCACATGATCGGCAGGAGGCTTGCGACCACCGTCGAGACCGTCATCACCTTGGGGCGCAGGCGGAGCAGCGCGCCCTCCTTCACGGCATCGAGCAGAGCCGCGCGGGTGAGCCGGCCGCCACACGTCTCGCGCTTGCGCGCGACCGCCTCGTCCAGGTAGATCACCATCACCACGGCAGTCTGGACGGCCGTGCCGAAGAGGGCGATGAAGCCGACCCATACCGCGACCGAGAAGTTGTAGCCGAGGGCCCAGAGGAGATAGATGCCGCCCGCCAGTCCGAACGGCACCGCCAGCAGCACCTGCGCGGCATCCAGGAACGAGCCATAGGTGAGGTAGAGCAGCAGGAAGATGACGAGCAGCACGACGGGCACCACGATCATGAGCCGCTGCCGGGCCCGCACGTCGTTCTCGTATTGCCCACTCCACTCGATGTAGGAGCCCTTCGGCAGTGGCACCGTCTCCGCCACGGCTCGCCGCGCCTCGTCCACAAAGCTCCCGATGTCCCGACCCCGCACATTGAGCAGGACAGTCACCACGAGGAGGCCGTTCTCGCTGGCGATCATGGCGGGGCCGGTGACGGGACGAATCTGCGCCACCTGCCCCAGCGGCACCTGGGCCCCGCCGGGGCCCGTGACGAGCACGCTGGCCAGCGCCTCGGGGCTCGCTCGGTATTGCGGGGCGTAGCGGACGCGCACGGGAAAGCGTTGACGTCCCTCGATGGTGAGGGTGAGGTTCGTCTCCCCGATGGCCGTCTCGATGACATCCTGAATGGCGCCCACCGTGATGCCGTAGCGCGCGGCCACCTCACGGTCCACCCGAATGTCGAGATACGGGGCGCCGGTGACCTGCTCGGGGTACACGTCCGCGGCCCCCGGAATCGTCCGGAGCACCTGGGCCACGGCGCGCGCCCGCTCCTCGAGCGCTCTCAGGTCATCGCCGAAAATTTTGACGCCGACCTCGGAGCGGATGCCCGTCGTCAGCATGTTGATGCGGTTGATGATCGGCTGCGTCCAGATATTGGAGACGCCGGGCATCGTGGCAGCCGCGTCGAGCTCCCCGATGATCCGCTCGCGCGTCATGCCCGCGCGCCACTGGCTCTCCGGCTTCAGATTGACCACGGTCTCGGTCATGTTGATGGGCGCCGGATCCGTCGAGGTGTCGGCCCGCGAGACTTTTGCGACGACGGCGGCCACTTCGGGCACGGACTGGATGGCCAGGTTCTGCTTCCGCGTGATCTCGATCGCTTGCGGCAGGGAGATCGCGGGGTCCGTGATGGGCATGAACATCAAGTCTCCCTCGTTGAGCGGAGGCATGAACTCCTTGCCGATCCGGGGCGTGAGGGCCAGGGCGCCCGCCAGGACGAGCAGAGCCAGTCCGAGCGTGAAGACCCGATGGGCCAGCGCCCAGTCCAGGAGGGGCCGGTAGGCCCACACGAGCGGCCGCATGATCGGGTTGTCCTCCTCGCCACGCACCCGGCCGCCGATGAGGAAGGTGCACAGCACGGGCACCAGCGTCACGGAAAGGATCGTCGCCCCGGTCATGGCGAAGGTCTTGGTGAAGGCGAGGGGGTGGAAGAGCTTGCCCTCCTGCCCGGCGAGGGCGAAGACCGGAATGAAGGCGAGCACGATGATGGCCATCGAAAAGAAGATGGGGCGGCCCACCAGGCGGGTGGCGTCGAGCACGGTGGCCGCGACGGCGCCGCGGTCACGAGGGTTCACCCCACGCTGCTCGATGAAGCGAAACGCATTCTCGGTCACCACGATGGCCGCGTCCACCAGCACGCCGATAGCGATGGCGATGCCGGCGAGGGACATGATGTTGGAGGTGATGCCGAGGTAGCGCATGAAGAGAAACGCGATCAGGACCGCGAGGGGGATCGGGATGGTGACGATGAGCACGGATCGCAGATGGAGAAGGAAGAGGAGATTCACGAGCGTGACCACGACCGCCTCTTCGATGAGCGACCGTCTCAGCGTCGCGACGGCGCGCTCGATCAGGCTCGACCGATCGTAGAAGGGCAGGATGCGGACACCCGGTGGAAGCCCGGCCTGGAGCGCGGCGATCTTCGCCTTGACCCGGTCGATGACCTCCACGGTGCTCGCGCCGTAGCGGGCTACCACGACCCCACCCACCGCTTCCGCCCCACCCTTGACGAGGGCGGCCGTCCGGAAGGCATCGCCGATCTTCACGTCAGCGACCTGCCGAACGAAGATCGGGACACCGTTGTCCCCGCCGATCACCACCTGCTCGAGATCCGTGGCGCTCTCGATGAGACCCAGCCCGCGGATCACGGACCAGGTGCCGCTGCCTTCCACCACATTGCCGCCGACATTGCGATTGCTGCGCATGACCGCATCCACGACGGCGGAGACGGGGATCCGGAAGGCGCGCAGGCGCTTGGGATCGACGTCGATCTGGTATTGCCGGACCACGCCCCCCACGCTGGCCACCTCGGCGACGCCCGGGACGGCATTGAGCTGATACCGGATGTACCAGTCCTGGATCGCGCGCAGCTCACGGAGTGACTGGCCCTGGCCGTCCACCGTGTACCAGAAGACGTGCCCCACCCCCGTGGCGTCAGGCCCGAGCGTCGGGACAACTCCCGAGGGTAGCGCCTTGGTGAGCAAGTTCAGGCGTTCCAGGACCCGGGAGCGGGCGAAATAGAGGTCGACCGAGTCCTCGAAGATCACGTTGATCATCGAGAAGCCGAAGGCCGAGGAGGAGCGCACGACGCGCACCCCTGGCAGTCCCTGGAGGCTGACCGTCAGGGGATAGGTGATCTGGTCCTCCACCTCCTGCGGCGAGCGGCCCGGCCAGTCGGTGAACACGATGACCTGGTTGTCGGACAGGTCCGGGATCGCATCGATCGGCGTCGTCCGGAGGGCCCAGTACCCCCACCCCGCCACCAGGACGAAGCAGGCGATGACGAGGAAGCGATTGCGGATCGAGACGCCGATCAGCCAGTTGATCACTGGCGCCCTGTCCCCGCTCCTCCCGAGGGCCAGGTGGGGTCTCGCCGAAGTCGCCCGATGACCACCCAGAGCAGCACGATAAGGGTCGCGAGCAGTCCAAGGCTCAGCAGGCCGGCGACCCACATCATCACCATCATTCCCATCCCGCAGCCTTCCATCATCATGACGAGCCTCCCTCGCGGCGTCTTGACAGACCCGCTCCCACGCTCCTTGTGCCCAGGCGCCGGCATGGAGACAAGAACCGGCGCGATGGCTGGTTATGGCTTGATGCGTGAACTACGACGAACTACAGGAGGGCGAGAGCGGGCTTGGGCGGTGAGTCGGGAACAGACCAGACATTCTGGGGGGAGAACGCGACACGACTCGGGACCAGAACCGAGGCGGTCTGGGGAGACGGGGCGCTCGCGACCATGGGCGCAAACGAGGGCACGCTGCACAGGGCATCGCAACCGTCCATCATCATGCACCCGGACAGCGCCATACCCACGGGTCCGAGCAGGACCCATATCACGAGAATCGCCAGCGTCGCAACACGAGAGCCCCTCATAAACGGCGAGTATCCAATGGAGATTCTCCAGAGTCAAGTTTGCACGGGAGGTGCGCAGAACTATTTCTTTTCGGCCGATCTGTTTCCGGTCCCTACGGAAGAGGGATTCTAGCGCGTTAGAGATCCAGCTAGAAGGCAGGCTTTTGAGTCGCGCCAAGGATGAAGAGGAAGGTTTCTCCGGAGGGGGGACTTGAACGCGACTTTCAGTCCCCTGCACCGAGAAGTGCAGTGGGCAGGCACCGCTGGTTCAAATCACGGCCCGCAACCACCGACATAGACTCGCCTCACCATCGAGGTAGACGTCGTCTAAATCGCCGAGTCCATCTCGCCTTGTCCCAGAGCCCTTTCACTGATGTCAGTGCGTGGGAATTCACTGGGAATCGATGTGGGAATCCAGTGGGAATGTGGGAATCGGACCGGGTAACCCCGAGGTCGAGGATCGAATCTAGTTTGCTGCGAACCTAGACGTGAAGGCCGCTCGTCGCTCGAACCCGTGTTTGGTCACAGTCACGTTTTCGCCAGCGGTCCCCGCATAGTTCTCGACGACAAGCCATCTTCAATTGCTGCGCGACTAAACCATGCAAGCTCTCGTGGTCACGAAAAGCCAGTGACGCGACGCGACTCGTCGCACGCCTGGGGCACATCAAGGTTGCGGCGCGGCGCCCGCCCACTGCCAGGTGACACCCTCATGGAGTGCCTTGTAGATCTCGTCGCGCAGCAGGTTCGCCTCAGCGTCGGTCAGGGTGCACGATGGATGCCGCAACACCACACGCAGCAGGACGTTTTTTTGATCCTTGGAGATGCCCAGCCGTGTAGCAGCCGCCGCCGGGAGGGCCGCGACAGGAGTCTCCGCGAGCACCTCGATCGCCTCGATGCTCTCGGCACGGTTGCCTAGCGCCGTCCGGACCCGGTCTCCGAGCTCCTCTTTCGTGGTGTCCGCCGCCGTGGCGATGGACAGATCACGACGGACGGCCGGTTGGGAGGAGACGCGCCGGTAGGGAGTAAGGTCGAGCATTTGCTGGGCGATCCGTGGATCGGGTGAGCGTAACAATCGGATGTCATCGATTCCCTTGCGGAGCATGAGGATGCGGTCGAGCCCAAGTCCCATCGCGAGGCCTGAATGACGCTGAGGATCCAATCCTGCCTCCGCGAGGAGCGCCGGGAGCGCGAGGCCACACTCGCCGATTTCCACCCAGCCTCCCGCGGTATTTCTCACTCGAATCTCGAGACCATCGACTGTGTATGGATGGGTTGCCGGGGCGCTCCGAACCTCGGCCCCGGGCAGCATCGCCTCCACCACCTGCCTGATCATCGCCTGTAAGTCATCCGTGCCGAGACGGGTGGCCCGGATCCGCCACAGATCAAGCTGGTGAGGCTCACCACAGTGCAGCCGGTCGACGGTGTCCCGCCGGTAAACGATGCCGGGACAAGCCAGCAAGACATCGTCGTATGGGGCATGCGCGATCATGCGCAACAGCGTCGGAATCATCGCGCTCGTGTGGGTACGGAGGAGCGTCGTCGCAGTGATGTACCGCGTGTAGCGGACATCGCGGGCTGCCCCCGTGGATGGGTAATGCAGTCGGTTGTAGTTCTCGTCAACGGTGACGATCGGCGACTCTCGGTGAACGACGACGGGGCATCCCCACGCCTTGCAAAGCGCCATAGTGGCGCCGGCAACGATGAGTTGCATCGCATGCGGCCCAGCAGCCGAGTCGGTGAGATCTCGAAGACCAAGCGCAGACTGATATGCGTCCGCATCGAGAACAGTATTTGCCATCGCATCCTCCTCATTGTGTCGCACAGCACCCGGTGCCGCCGCCGTCGGCACATGGACAGAGAACACCACGGGACGAGATCGACACGGGCTGCGCTCGCTACCAGAGCGCTAGGAGGACAACCGATGGGACAATGGCGACGTGACGGACTCCCCCCGACACCCGAGCCGGCCTCGGGGGGTGGTAAATCGATGCGAGCGTCCTACGGTAACCATCTTGGTCAAAAAGTTATCATGGCCCAACGGGGCCGTCAAACAACGACCTTGCCGTTACGCTTACTCGGACGTGCTTCTCGGTGATTGCGCCGGCCTGCAATCACCGGAATCGAACAATCTGACGAGTCGCGAACTGGACGAACAATTGGGAGACCGTTCTAGAGAAGGACCGCAGCCAGACGAGGCGGCCCCTGTGAACCGCCGCGATGGGAGATCCGGTGGCGCACGGTGCGTGAGGCGGTCGCCCGTGGTAGGGTCGACACGACCAGAGGGGGACCGATCATGGCCAAGCCGAAGCCACCCCCGCCTCCTCAGCCGAGAGCCGGTGATGTGGTCGTGCTACGTCAGAGCCAGGAGTACGTCGAGGGTGAAATCATTACGGTCTTGGGTGAAGGCCTCTACCGGGTGAAGTGGAACACCGGCGTTGACTACCGGGATCGGATCACGACCGTCACGGTCGCCGAGATTCGCAAGAGGACCTAGTCACCTGACCCACCTGGGCTGTCTGACATTAACGCCAACGGGACTGCGAGGATGTGGTGCGCTCATCCATGGTTCGTCCAGGCGCGCCTCGCCCGGATTCGCGGCGGCCAAGCCCGGACGGACGACTCAGAGTCGAGGGGCTCACGCGTGACGACCGCAGACCCAGACTGGGGACGGTTGGACAGATTCCAAGAACTTGCGGTGTCGCTGGGTTCCTCGGGCCATGATGACTTCGATCTGCCAAGTGGTTGAACCGTATCTGGACTCGTAAAGGAGGAGTCGCCGAGTGGCAAAACTGGAGACCGTGATCAAGGAGGCGATTGCGCGAGGAGCCCGGAGGCAAGTCCGGGTGGGTATCACGCCGCTGCGGC
>Ga0075424_100004627_pt1 | contig 13030 bp, 13 predicted proteins | sample SoiMethybrSBSTD3_FD_75301 | JGI IMG/M metagenome (GOLD analysis project Ga0075424, IMG submission 75301) | Bulk soil microbial communities from a Populus tree surrounding site in Tennessee, USA - Soil MetaG P. TD hybrid SBSTD3 | ecosystem: Environmental > Terrestrial > Soil > Tree plantation... | reverse complement strand
ACGTCGTGCACGGCGGCCGCATCGTCGAGGTCGACGTCACGCAGGTGCCGCTCGAGGAGCGCGCGGTCGGGAAGCGCGTCGCCGCTGGCGAAGCCCTGCGCGCCGTCGTCGGCGGTGACGATCGTGAGCGTCGCGTCGAGATGCGCCCGCGGCTCGGGGTCCCAAGCGGCGAAGAAGGGCGGGTCGAGCGGCAGGCGGTACGAGCGCGTCTCGATCGAGTGAAGCCGCAACTAGATCGTTGATTCCCAGTTGCCGGGCGCCTGGACGCCCGCCTGTGGAATGTCGGCGACTGTGGCGGGGTCGCCGCCCAGCGCATCCCGGCAATCAGGAATCAACGATCTCGCCGGAATAGAACGCGTTGGTCGCGCTGTCGCGGATGTCGACGAGCTCGCGGACCCGGGCGGAGCGGTCGTCCGAGAGCGCGTCCTCGACCGCTCGCCGGACCGCCTCCCGGTTCGCGGCGCGGACGGCGGTCTCGTCGGCCGCATCCGGGTCGACCCACACCGCGACGAGGACGACGAGCTCGGCCGCGTCGTCCTCCGTCAGGATGCCCTCGGCGACGCAGTCCATGATGCCGGCGGCGATTCCGAGCTGGGCCGCGCCCCAGGTGATCAGGCCGTGCAGCTTGGAGGCGATCGTGGCCTTGTTGAGGACGATGGTCGCGGGCCGCACGGCGTTCCCTGCCCCGAGGCAAGCCATCACGGGCGCGTGGCCGGGGCCGGGCGCAGCGAACGCGGATGCGGCGGCCGCCGCCGTCGGCGACCCGCGCCGCGCCAGCACGAGGTTCACGTGGCTCCCGTTCGGCACGGTGCCCGCCCACGCCTCGCCGAAGCGTCCGTCCACCGGGTCCGCGCCGCCGTCCATCGGCCGACACGGTATCGAAGAAGTGGGGGACTACGTGAGATCGATCAGCGTCCGGACGCCGCCGCCCTCGCGCAGATCCGCGAAGGCCCGGTCGATCTCGTCGAGCGGGTAGGTCGCCCCGACCAGCCGGTCGAGGGGCAGGCGGCCCTCGAGGTACAGGTCGAGCAGCATCGGCATGTCGGTGTGCGGGCGGCACGACCCGTAGAGGCTCCCGGTCACCACCTTCTCGTCGCGGACGAGGGCGGCGCCGGGGAGCTCGACGACGGCGCTCTCCGGGGGGATGCCAACGCACACCAGCGTGCCGCCACGGCGAACGGCGCGGAAGGCGGCGGCGACCGCGCCCGGCGCGCCGCTCGACTCGATCGCGTGGTCGGCGCCGGCGCCGGTCAGGTCGGCGATCGCCTCCGGGGTCTCGTCCGGGGCCACCGCGTGGGTGGCGCCGAGCTCCAGGGCGACCGCCCGTCGCGGCGCGGCCGGGTCGACCGCGACGATCGTCGTGGCGCCGGCGAGCCGCGCGGCCATGATCGCCGAGAGGCCGACGCCGCCCGCTCCGAAGACCGCCAGCGAGCTTCCCGCCCCGACCCGGGCCCGGTTCAGGACCGCGCCGCAGCCGGTCGTGATCGCACAGCCGACGAGCGCCGCGACGGTGAACGGCGCGTCCTCGCGGATGCGAACGCAGCTCGCCTCGGGCACGACCGTGCGCTCGGCGAACGTGGAGAGGAAGGAGTAGTGGTGGACGGGCCGGCCGTCGAGCGAGAGCCGGGTCGTCCCGTCGAGCAGCGTCCCGGCCAGGAGCGCCGGTGCCGCGACGTCGCAGAGCGTGAGCCGGCCGCTCGTGCAGTGACGGCACCGGCCGCACGCCGGGAGCCACGAGAGGACGACGTGGTCGCCCGGCGCGACGCTCTCGACGCCCGGGCCGACGCTCGCGACGACGCCCGCGCCCTCGTGGCCCAGCACCGCCGGAAGCGGGCTCGGGGTGTCGCCCGTCACCGTGTTCCAGTCGCTTCGGCAGACGCCGCTCGCGTGCAGCCTGACCTCGACCTCCGCCGGTCCGGGCGGCGCCAGGTCGAGCTCCTCGATCGTGAACGGCCTTCGATGCTCGTGCAGGACGGCGGCGCGCATCTCGATCAGGGTTGTACCATCGCGGCATGCTCCGGGACGAGGCAGCCCGCGCACCGGTCGAGTACCACCAGGTGCTGTGCCCGCCCGTCCCCGAGCCCGGGTTCCACGACCCCGGCGAGCTGGAGCGGGTGTGGGGCGCGCAGTGGGGATCGCACGACGAGGTCGGCGTCCTGCACGACGTGCTGATGCGCCGGCCCGGCGACGAGCTCGCGCAGATCACGGCCGACGCGTGGGACGAGAGCGCTCAGGCGTTGGTCGACCCGGCGGGCGGCTGGTACTGGACCGATCCCGCGCCGCCCGACCTCGACGTGGTCGCTGCCCAGCACGGCGGGCTCGTCGAGGCGCTCGAGGCGGAGGGCGTGCGCGTCCACTTCGCCGACCCGCTCCCGACCCGCTTCACGAAGGCGATCTACACCCGCGACCCGCTCGTGTCCGTCCCGGGCGGCGTCGTCATCGGGCGCATGGCGCCGCTGATGCGCCGCGGCGAGGAGGCGAGCATCACCAAGGCGGTCGCCGCGCTCGGAATCCCGATCCTCCAGACGATCGTCGGCACCGGCATGTTCGAGGGCGGCACGTTCGTGAAGCTCACGCCGAAGGTCGCCGCGTTCGGCACCTCGATCCGCTGCAACGCCGAGGCCTCTGAGCAGCTGCGCGAGCTGCTCGCGCGGATCGGCATCGAGCTGATCGTCGTTCCGATGGGCGGCTTCTCGATCCACATCGACGCGCACCTCGGCATGGTCGACGTCGACAAGGCGCTCGTGGACGCGCCCGGCCTCCCGCACTGGTTCCTCGATCGGCTGGCGGAGCTCGGGATCGAGCCGATCTGGTGCCACCCGGGCGAGGAGTGGGGGATCAACTGCCTGACCGTCCGCCCGGGGCGCGTGATCATGCCCGACGACTCGCCCCGCACGGCCGAGCTGCTCGAGAAGCGCGGGATCGAGGTCGTGCGGATCCCGTACTTCGAGCTGCACAAGAACGGCGGCGGCATCCACTGCTCCACGATGGAGCTGCGCCGCGAAGCGGCGGCTTAGCCCTTGCCCGGGTTCAGCAGCCCCTTCGGGTCGAAGGCCCGCTTGATCTCGGCGTTCAGCCGCTGACCCGCCGGGCCGAGCCGTTGCGCCAGGTGTGAGCGCTTGAGGAGCCCGATGCCGTGCTCGCCGGTCACGGTGCCGCCGAGGCGCAAGGCCAGGTCGAACAGCTCCTCGCACGCGGCCTCGGCGCGGCCGTGCTCGTCGGCGTCCTCGGGCGCGACCAGGAAGCTCGTGTGCAGGTTCCCGTCGCCGGCGTGGCCCCAGCTCATCGTGTCGAGCCCGTGGCGGCGGCCGATCTCGGCCGCGCCGCGGATCGCCTCCGCCAGTCGCTCGACCGGGACGGCCACGTCCTCGGCGAGCTTGCCGCCGCGGACGGCCGTGACCCGTGGCGAGATCGACTCGCGCCACCTCCAGAGCGCGGGGATGCCGTCGCCGGTGGGCGCGGCCGTCCAGGTCGCGCCGGCGTCGACGAGCGCCTCGCGCAGCGCGTCGCGGGCGGAGGCGGCCTCGGCCGCCGATCCGTCCGCCTCGGTCAGGACGAGGAACCCGGCGCCCGGTGCGCCGCCCGGGAAGTCGCCGCCTACCGCCGCCAGCGCCGGCTCGTCGACGTACTCGATGCAGGCCGGCACGACCCCGCTTCCCATCAGCGCCTCGACCGCCGCGCACCCGGCCTCGATGGTCGGGAAGAGCCCCGCGAGCGGCAGCGCCACCTCGGACGCCGGAATCAGCCGCAGCCAGGCCGCGGTCACGATGCCGAGCGTCCCCTCGGAGCCCGTGAGCAGCCCGACCAGGTCGTAGCCGGCCACGTCCTTGCGCACGGGCCCGCCGGCGGTCACGACCTCGCCGGGCGGGATCACCGCCTCGATCCCCGTCACCCAGGCCCGGGTCGTGCCGTACTTGAACGCGTGCGGGCCGCCGGCGTTGGTCGCCACGTTGCCGCCGATCTGGGACTGCTCGGCGGCTCCGGGATCGGGCGGGAAGCGAAGGCCGCTCCCGCGCGCGATCCGCTGCAGCTCCGCCGTCGGGACGCCGGCCTCGACGTGGATCCGCCAGAGCAGCGGGTCGAACGCCCGCACGCGTGCCATCCGCTCCATGCCGAGCACGATCCCGCCCTGCGGCACGGCGCCGCCGGCGAACCCGGTGCCGCCGCCACGGGGTGTGATGGCGAGGTCGTTGGCGTAGCAATGGGCGACGACGGCTGCGACCTCCTCGGTCGAGCCGGGCAGGACGACGGCGTCCGCCGACCCCTCGAGCCCGCGCCCGGCCGTGCCGTCGGAGAGGTACTCGCGCGGCGCCGGCGTGCGCAGCGCGCCGGGCCCGACGATCGCCGCGAGCGCCTGGTGATGCTGTCCAGCCTCCACGCCTGCCATCATGCCAGGCGATGATCGCCGTGACGTTCCACGGCGCCGGCGGCCCGGAGGTCATGGCGGTCGACGAGCGCCCCGATCCCGTGCCGCAGTCCTCGGAGGTGCTGGTCCGCGCCACCCACGCGGCGCTGAACCCGGCGGACGTCGCCCAGCGCGCGGGCAACTACCCCGCACCGCCGGGGTCGCCCGCCGACATCCCCGGGCTCGAGGTCGCCGGAACGGTGATCGCCTGCGGCGAGGCGGTGACGGCCTGGCGGGCCGGCGACCGCGTGTTCGGCCTCGTCGGCGGCGGCGGGCTCTCCGACACCGTCGCCGTGCACGAGCGGCACGTGGCTCGCATCCCCGACGACCTGACCGACCGCGAGGCGGCCGCCGTGCCCGAGGCGTTCATCACGGCCCACGACGCGGTCTTCACCCGGGCCGGGCTTGCGCTCGGCGAGACGCTGCTCGTGAACGGCGCCTCAGGCGGCGTCGGCACGGCGGCCGTGCAGCTCGGCGTCGCCGCCGGCGCCCGCGTGCTCGCGAACTCCCGCTCGCACCGCGAGGCGCTCACGGACATGGGCGCCGAGCCCTGTGTGCTCTCCGAGGCGCGCGGCGTGGATGTCGTCCTGGAGCTCGTCGGCGCGGCCAACCTGACGGGGAGCCTCGACGCGCTCGCGCTGCGCGGGCGGATCATCGTCGTCGGAACCGGTGCGGGCGCGGATGCCGAGCTCTCGCTGCGGGCGCTCATGGGCCGGCGCGCGAGCGTGATGGGCACGGTGCTGCGGGCCCGGCCGATGGAGGAGAAGGCGGCTGCGGTGCAGGCGTTCGCCCGCTCCGTGGTGCCGCACCTGGCGGCGGGCCGCGTGCGGCCGGTCATCGACAGGGTGTTCCCCGTCGCAGAGGCCGCGGCGGCGTTCGAGCATCTGTCGGCGCCGGGGAAGCTCGGCAAGGTCCTGCTCGAGATGAGCTAGTGGCCGCGGCCCGGCCCGCGGAGCGCGGCGACATGGACGGTGTCCTCGACCTGCGGCGGGCGTGGGACCTCCAGGTGCACGGCGAGCCGAGGACGACGCGCGACTTCCTCGCCGCGCACTATCCGGCGGACGGCCACTGGGTGGCCGACGGCCTCGGGGGACGCCTGGACGGCTACGCGGCGGTGGACTCCGGCGGCGGGCTCGACCTGTGGATCCGGCCGGGCGCCGACATCGACGCCGCCCTCGGTGCGCTCGTCGACGCGGCCGCCTCGCACCACGGCGGCCCGCTCGAGGCGGTGCTGCCCGGCTGGGAAGCCGACCTGTGCGCCGCGTTCGAGCGACAGGGTTTCGCGCGTGTGCACCAGGTGCTCGAGATGGGCATCGAGCTCTCCGCCGCGGCGCCCGAGCCGCGCTGGCCGGAGGGCGTCCGCCTGCGGCCGTTCGCGGCCGAGCGCGATGCGCCGGAGGTGCACGCCACCCTGGTGGAGGCCTTCGCCGGGAGCGACGAGCGCGTCGCGCCCTTCGACGAGTGGCTGCCGTGGGTGACCGGCGACCCCTCCTACGACCCGGCGCTCGTCTTTGTTGCGGTCGCGGACGGCGCGGTCGCCGGGGTCGCGCAGTGCTGGACGGAGGGGTTCGTGAAGGACCTGGCCGTCCGGCCCGCCTTCCGCGGCCGCGGGCTGGGGGAGGCGCTCCTCCACGCCGTCTTCGCCGAGTTCGCCAGGCGCGGGGTCGGCGAGGTGCGGCTCAAGGTCGACGCGGACAACCCGACGGGTGCGGTGCGGCTCTACGAGCGCGTCGGGATGCGCGAGCTGCGCCGCCACGCGGTCTACGCACGCGGCTGAGCCGCCGTCGAGCGGCGCGGTCGAAGTCGGGGCGGGACGACGACCTCACCTGCGGTCACGCCCTCGTCGATCGCCCCGACCAGCATCTCGGCCGCAGCCGCCGCTGCTGCCGCGGTGTCCCAGCTGACGCTCGTGAGCGGCGGTGCGACGAGCGGCGAGAGCGGGTGGTCGTCGAAGCCGGCGACGGCGACGTCTCCGGGGATGTCGAGCCCGAGTTCGGCGCACGCCATGTAGGCCCCGTAGGCGAGCGCGTCGGAGAGGGCGAAGACCGCGGACGGCCGCTCGGCCCGGTCGAGGGCGTGCAGGGCGGCGGCGCGGCCGTCGGCGGGCGCGAAGCCGCACCGCACGGTGCGGACGCCGGCCCGCCGGGGCGGCCGGTGGGTGCCCGTGGCCAGCACCAGGATCCGGCGGTGGCCGGCATCGTGCAGGTGGTCGAGCACGAGGTCGAACCCGGCGTCCGCGGCGAAGCGCACGGCTCCGGCGGGTGCCGGCAGCGCCGCGCCCACGGCCACCGTGGGGACGGCGCGCACCACAGGGAGCCACGCGGGCGACCCGGGCTCGACGGGGAGGGCGACGAGCCCGTCGACGCGCTGGTCGGAGAGACTCTCGGCCAGCGCGATCTCCGCGTCAGCATCGCCGCCGGCGTCGGCGAGCAGCATGTGGCGGCCGCGGCGGCGCAGGCAGCGCTGGAGCTCGGAGGCGAACTCCTGATGCCAGAAGTCGTCGAGGCTGCCGCCGATCATGCCGACGAGGCCTGTGGCGCCGCCGCGAAGAGCGCGGGCGATGGGGTCCGAGCGAAAGCCGATGCGCGCGGCCTCGGCCCGGACGCGGGCCTCGGTCTCGGAGGACACCCGCTGGCCGCGCAGGGCGTACGACACGCCGGCCGGCGAGAGCCCCGTGGCCTCTGCCAGGTCGCGCAGCGTGGCACGCTTGCGTCGGGCGGTCGTCTGCGCCATGATGTCTGTTAATCGTTTCACAAGCACCCGGGGGTCGCAAATGGACGCACACGTGGAGCCCGCCCTGGCACGCTGGTTCGAGGAACGGGTGCCGGAATCGGGAGGCCTCGAGCCGGGCCGGCTCCTGGAGCTGGCCCACGACCTCGCAGACCACGCCGACCTGTGGCGTCATCTGGTGCAGCACGACGAGGACCGGCGGGTCTACGTCCGCATCCACCGTGACGAGGTGCTCGACGCGTGGCTCATCTGCTGGTCCGGGTCGCAGGACACAGGCCTGCACGACCACGACCTCTCGAGCGGCGCCGTCCGGGTCGTCGACGGCACCCTCACCGAGGATCGGCTCGTGATGGGCGAGCCCGGCATCGTCAGCACGGCGCACGCGGCCGGTGACGGCTTCTCGTTCGACTCCTCGCGCATCCACGACGTGCGAAACGGCGGAGCGGTCGCGTCGGTCTCGCTGCACCTCTACTCGCCGCCGCTCGAGCGGATGGGGTACTACGAGATCGCCGCGGACGGCTGCCTGGCTCGCCGCAACGCGCCGGCCTCCGAGGAGCTGCCGCCGCCCGTCGCCGCCTGAACGGTCAGCCCGAGCGCGTACCCCAGACGATGACGCCGCCGCCGAGGCTGAGGCGGCGGGCGCGGATGCCCTCCATGCCCGCGGCGGCCCACCAGCCGAGCAGCTCGTCCAGCGGGTGCTCGCGCCAGAAGCGCTCGATGCTCGGCCCCAGGAAGCGGCCGGTCGCGATCCACGCGCGTCCGCCCGGAGCGCCGAAGAGCGGCAGCCCGGCCCGTGTCCACAGCCGCCACGCCGGGAGCGCCGCGCCGCCGGGGACGCCGAACTCGAGCGACGCCATCATCCCGCCCGGCCGGATCGCCTCCGCCATGCGCGCAACGGTCGCGGGCGGGTCGTCGACGTAGCGCAGAAGATACGTGTGGGTGAGGGCGTCGACCGACCCGGCCTCGAGGGGGAGCCGTTCGGCCTGTCCCTCGACGAGCTCGATCCGCTCGCCGAGCCCGGCCGCCTCGACCCGGCGCGCGCCGCCCGCCAGCATCTCGGGGCTCTGGTCGATCCCGACCACGCGGCAGCCCGGATAGCGGCGGGCGAGGGCGAACGCCACCGCGGCCGTGCCGGTGGCGACGTCGGCGACGACGGCCCCGGGGCGGTCCGCGGCGGGCGCCAGCGTCTCGATCATCAGGTCGTGCCAGCGCCGGTCCTGGCCGAACGAGAGCAGCTGCGCCCAGCGGTCATAGTCGCCGGCGATCCCGGCGAAGAGCGAGCGGGCGTGCGCCTTGCGGTCGGAGGTCGCCGTCACGGGCAGTACCATCGCACACGTGTCGCCGGCCCCGCTCGCCCTCGCAGTGCTCGGCCGCGGCGTCGTCGACCCGGCGACGCCGCTCCTGCGCGCCGACGACGAGGCGGTGCTGCGCGGCAGGGCCGCCTTCGAGACGATGCGCGTCTACGCCGGCGTGCCGTTCCGCGTCGACCTGCACCTGCGCCGGCTGGCCGAGTCGGCCCAGGTGCTCGAGCTGCCGCCGCCCGACATCGAAGGACTGACCGCGCTCGTCGGCGACGCGCTGGCGTCCCTGGAGCGCCCGGACGCGGTGCTCAGGGTGGTGTGGACGCCGGGCTCGGGCGACGGCGACTCGATCGGGTTCGTCCTCGTGACGCCACTCCCCGGCGGCTTCGACGAGATGCGGGCGCGCGGCATCGAGCTGGCATCGCTCCAGCTCGCGATCGGCGCGGCGACCCGCAACGAGTCGCCGTGGCTCCTGCCCGGCGTCAAGTCGACGAGCTACGCCGTCAACATGGCGGCGCAGGCCGAGGCCCGACGGCGCGGCGCCGATGACGCCCTCTTCCTCTCGCTCGAGGGCGTCGCGCTGGAGTGCCCGACCTCGAACGTGTGGTTCTGGGAGGGCGGGGTGCTGCACACCCCCGCGCTCGAGCTCGGCATCCTGGCGGGCGTGACGCGCGAGACGCTCCTCGCCGCCGCCCGCGGCGCGGGCATCGACCTCGCCGAGGGCGAGTACCCGCGCGACCGCCTGGTCGGAGCCGCCGAGGTGTTCACGTCGTCGAGCGTGCGCGAGGTGATGCCGGTCGTCCGCCTCGACGGCGAGCCGATCGGCGACGGCCGTCCGGGGCCGGTGGCCGGGCAGATGCAGGCGGCGCTCCGCGCCGCCGTCGGCCGCAGCTAGAGCGCCGCCTCCGGCACCTTGTGCCAGGCCGCCACGTACTCGCGCTGGAGCGGGTGCGTGAGCCTGCCGGCCCAGGCGACCTGCACCATGTCGGGCGCCTTGGGGACGTGGCGCGGGTACATCCCGGCCTCGTACGGCAGGCGGTTGCCCTTGCGGTGGTTGCAGCGCCGGCAGGCGGTGACGACGTTGTCCCACACGTGGGAGCCGCCTCGCGACAGGGGCTTCACGTGGTCGACCGTCAGATCCCTCGGGCCGCCCTCACGGCTGCAGTAGCAGCACCGCCAGCTATCGCGGCAGAAGAGCACCCGGCGGACGACGTTTCGCTTCACGAGCGGGCGCAGCTCGACGTACGCCGGCACCTGGAGGATCACCGGCAGCGCCACCCGCAGGTGCTCCGACCGGAAGACCACCCCCGGCTCCTCGGCGATCACCTGGGCGTGGCCGCAGACGACAAGCGACACGGCCCGTTCCCGGGTCACGAGGCTGGTGGGTCGCATGGTGGCGTCGAGCAGCAGGCAGCGCATGGAGGGCACCTCTCGGTGCCCCAAGTGTAGAGCGACCCGCCGTCGGCGGGAAGGCTCAGGCGGCGACGCGGTAGGTGTGCTTGCCCGCGGCCTTGGCCTCGAGCAGCGAGCTGTCCGCGCGCGCGACCGTCCGGCCGGCGGTGGCACCCGGCTCGCGGGCGACGGCGATGCCGACCGACGCGTGCAGGCCCGCGTGGGCGCCGATTGCCTCCAGGAGGCGGGCGGCGAGCGCGTCGAGGTCGGTCTCGACGTCGGGCAGGATGACCGCGAACTCGTCGCCGCCGAGCCGGCCGGGGATGTCGACCGCGCGGCAGGTCGAGCGGATCGCCGCCGCGACCCGGCGCAGGGCGGTGTCGCCGGCCACGTGGCCCCGCGTGTCGTTCAGCGCCTTGAAGTCGTCGAGGTCGACGACGATCACGGCGACGTGTGACCCGGCCCGCTCGGCCCGGGCCAGCTCGTGCTCGAGCCGCTCGTAGAACGCGCGGTGGTTCAGGACGCCGGTCAGCGGGTCCTTGTCGACCTGGCTTCGCAGGTCCTCGTAGAGCTGTGCGTTTCGCACCGCCATGGCGGCCTGGCCGGCGATCGTGCGGCAGAAGTCGATGTCGCGCTGCGACCAGCGCCGCGCCGAGCGGTAGTCGGCCATCTCGACCAGGCCCACCGAGCGGCCGTTCACCACGAGCGGCAGCTCGATCCATGTCCGCCAGCCCCACTCGATCAGCCTCTGGTGGACGAAGGGCGCGATCCCGGGGTCGGTCATCCGCTGGACGCCGTAGCCGTCGGCGGCGCGGAGCAGGACGCGCGAGGCCGGATAGTCGTCCAGGCGGTAGATGTCGCCGCGGTCGCCCTCCGAGGCCCCCTCGTCGCGGACGTACACCGAGGCCACCTCGAGGACGTCGCGGGCCGGGTGCCAGATCGTGATCGTGCACTCGCTCACCCGGTCGATCGCGTGCACGAGCTCACGCGCGAGCGCGTCCATCACGTCGGAGAACGCGAGGGACTGCGAAAGGGCGACGGCGACGCGGTGGAGCACCTCGAGCTCGCGTCGGTCGCGGCGATGAGCCGGCTTCCGGGGGGACACGAGTTGCATATATCGGCACACGTGTGACGTCGCTGAATCCCGCACCCTCGGTATAACAGGCCGATGGCGAGCCTTCGTGGCGTGATCGTGGATGTCGCGCCGCTCCGCTCCTCGCCCGACTACCGGCGGCTGTGGGTCGGCGACCTGGTCGCCTCGACCGCCCACCAGCTGGTCGCCGTGGCGGTGCCGTTCCAGGTGTTCGTGCTCACGAGCTCGTCGCTGGCCGTCGGCCTCGTCGGCGCCGCGGAGCTGGTGCCGCTCCTGCTCGGATCGCTTGCGGCGGGCGCGGTGGTGGACGCCCACGACCGCCGCCGGCTGATCCTTGTGGCGCAGCTCGGGGCGGCGGCCTGCGCCGTGGCGCTGGCGGTGCTCGCGGCGACCGGGTCGCCGCCGGTCTGGGCGATCTACGCGGTCGCGGCCGTGGTCGCGGCGTTCTCGAGTATCGAGGCGCCGGTGCGCAACGCCAGCATCCCGGAGTTAGTTGGCACTCACTACCTACCACCCGCCCTCGCCCTGAACCAGATCGTCGGCCAGGTGACGTCGCTGGCCGGACCGGCGCTGGCGGGCGTCCTGCTCGCGACCGTCGGCGTCACCGCGGTCTACTGGACGGCGGTGGGCGGGTTCGGGATCGCGCTCGTCATGATCCTGCGCCTGCGGCCGCTCCCGCCCGCGGCGGCCGGCGTGGCGAACCGCGGCTGGGCCGCGGTGCGCGAGGGACTGGCGTTCGCGCGGTCGACCCCCGTGCTCCTCTCGACCTTCGTGATCGACCTGAACGCGATGATCTTCGGGATGCCGCGGGCGCTCTTCCCGGCGCTCGCCATCGGCACCTACCACGTCGGGCCCGACGGGCTCGGGCTCATGTACGCCGCTCCGGGCGCGGGCGCGCTCCTGGGCGCCGCCTCGAGCGGATGGATCGGCCGCGTACGCCGCCAGGGCCTGGCGGTCGTCGTGTCCGTCGTCGCCTGGGGCGCCACGATCGCCGCCTTCGGGCTCGTCCCGCACGACTGGTTCCCGCTGGCGCTCGTGTTCCTGGCCGCCGCCGGGTGGGCCGACGTCGTCTCGGCCGTGTTCCGCAACACGATCCTTCAGCTCGTCGCGCCCGACACGATGCGCGGCCGGCTGAGCGCGCTCCACATCGCGGTCGTCACGTCGGGCCCCCGGATCGGCGACGTCGAGGCGGGCACGGTCGCCGCGCTCACCTCGGTGCGCTTCTCGGTCGTTTCCGGCGGGCTGGCCTGCATCGCCGGCGTGGCGCTGATGCACGCCGTGTCGCCGGTGCTCGCGCGCTACCGGCGCGACTAGGGCTACTTGCGCCGCTTGCGGCCGCCGCCGCGCGCGTAGCCGGCCGGCGCGAACCCGGAGACGTAGGTGACGAGCCGGCCGGGCTTCTTGCCCGCGTCCTCGGCCTCCTCCATCTTGCGCACGGCCTCGCGCACCACCCGGCCGCCGAGGTAGCGCACCGGCTCGGGCGGGAACGCCCGGCCCGGCTCGCGGACGAGGCCGGCGTTCGCCCACTCGTCGTCCCGTCCGAGCGCGAGCGACGCCAGGATGCGCCCGCCGATCCAGCTCGGCCCGACGCCGTTTCCGGAGTAGCCGCCGCCGTGGACGACCCTGTCTGCGAGGCGCCCGAAGATGGGCAGGCCGTCGTCGGTGCGCGCCACCGGCCCCGCCCAGCTGTGCGTGACCTCCGCGCCGGCCGTGGCCGGGAGGATGCGGTGCATGTGCTCGGTGACCCAGGCCGTTCTGCGCGCGTCGTGCTGGAAGCCCGCGCCGATCCGGGCCCGGTAGGCGAGCGTGCCGCCGCCCTTCCCGAAGATGATCCGGCCGTCCCGGGTGGCCTGGTAGTAGTGCACCATGAGCCGGGCGTCGGCGATCGCCTCGGCCCGCGTCCAGCGCATTCGCTCGAGGAGCGCGTGGTCGGGGGCGGTGGCGACGATGTCGCTCGACACCGGGACGATCGCCCGGGAGAGCTCCGGGATCCCGGCGGCCCAGGCGTTCAGCGCCAGCGCAACGGTGCCGGCCGCGATCTCCCCGTCCGGGGTGCGCACGCGCGGCGTGCCCGTGCGGCGCAGGCCGAGCATCGGCGAGTTCTCGTAG
>Ga0075424_100004624_pt1 | contig 13035 bp, 12 predicted proteins | sample SoiMethybrSBSTD3_FD_75301 | JGI IMG/M metagenome (GOLD analysis project Ga0075424, IMG submission 75301) | Bulk soil microbial communities from a Populus tree surrounding site in Tennessee, USA - Soil MetaG P. TD hybrid SBSTD3 | ecosystem: Environmental > Terrestrial > Soil > Tree plantation... | reverse complement strand
TATTCGTCTTGACAAATATATCACAGGCGATCAACTCTTATCTATATTCGCTGTCGCGAATATAAAAGGAGGACGGTATGACTGGCTGCTGTGGCGGCGGTTGCTGCGGCGACTGAGCCGCGTGTACAAACCTGGCGTCACGTGCGCCGGAAATGCTCGCTGACGATCAAAGCTTCCACGCGTTTCCGCACCTCGTCGCGAATCCGGCGGACGTTCTCGACCGACTGGCCCTTCGGATCATCGATGGGCCAGTCATCCCGTTTGATGCCTGGAACGAACGGACAGGCATCGCCGCATCCCATCGTGATGAGCACCTGCGCCGTCGATGCCAGTTCGGGTGTGAGCCTCCGGGGCCGTTGTGCGCTCAGATCGATCCCCGCCTCGCGCATGACGGAGATGACTTCGTCGTGCACAGACGGCGCTGGCTGGGTGCCGGCGGAGATGGCGGTCGCCTGGCGCGGATCCGCGAGTTGATTGAAGAACGCTGCAGCCATCTGCGAGCGTCCCGCATTGTGCACGCAGGCAAAGAGGACCGTGGTCATACCGGGGCGTTGGAATGCGGAACAATAACGTCTTCCGTGCGCGCCGACAACGGTGGGACGAGCCATCGGAACAACCATGTCGCCGCCGCGCCACCCGCGCACTGCGGGGTGACGAAGCCGGGCACGTCCGCCGGCCTGATTCCGGCGAAGGTATCCGTGAACGCGCGCGCCACTGTGACCGCGGGATTTGCAAATGACGTCGACGCAGTGAACCAATACGCCGCGACGATATAAGCTGCAACCGCAAAGGGCACCATGCCGGATCGTCGCCGGCCACATCCCCAGATCACTGCAAGCAGTCCGAACGTCGCGACCGCTTCGCTGAGCATCTGCGCACCACCTGAGCGCTCGTGTCCGGAGATCATCAGGATAGGCTCGTTGAACATCGCGTGTGCCGTCAGGACGCCGAGCACGGCGCCACAGAGTTGAGCGGCGATGTACGCGGGTACGTTGCGCCAGGACAAACCGCCCTGCGATGCGTCCGCAAGCGTGACGACGGGATTGAAGTGCGCGCCCGAGATGGGGCCGAAGGTAGGAATCAGCGCGACGAGCGCAGCGCCCGTGGCGATTGTGTTCGCAAGGAGCGCGATGGCGACATTGCCGCCCGCCAGACGCTCCCCCATGATGCCTGACCCGACGACCGCCGCCAGGAGCAGGGCCGTCCCTGCTCCTTCGGCCACGATGCGCCGGGTCATTGACGTTAGAAGTTGAGGCGCAGCGCGAACTGCACCTGCCGCGGCGTGCCGAGACCGACCGTGCGGCCCACCGTGCTCGTCAGGCGGCCGAACGTGCCGGCCGCCGCGTTGGTGTACGCCTGTCCCGGCTGCACCTTGTTCGCTTCCGTCAGGGATGCGTTCGGCAGCGCATTCGGCAACGTGCCGACCGGGTTGGCGAAGTTGGTGACGTTGAACAGGTTGAAGATCTCTGCGCGCAGCTCTACGTTCGGTCCGTTGCCGACGTTGACGCGCTTGGAGATCACCGCGTCCACCTGCCGGAACCAAGGCCCGTGGATCTCATTGCGCGTGAGGTTGCCGAATGTGCCCGGCTTCGGCGTGGCGAACGCTGCCGGGTTCAGGAACAGCAGTCCGCCGTCCTTGATGAACGGATCGACGCCCGCGACACGGTCCGGCCGGCGCTGGTTACGCGACGCGCCGCCGCCCGGCGTGTTGACAACCGCCGTGCGATCCGCGGCGGGGTTGTTGAACACATTCCCCGTAGCATCGACGTAGACGATGTCGTTGCGCTGAATCAGGACGGGAACCGGGATGCCGCTGCGACCGTTGAAGATCCCACCAACGTTCCAGCCGCTCAGCAGCGCGCCCTTGCCTGGAATCGTGTAGATGGCGCTCAGGTTGAACGTGTGGCGTACGTCGAAGTTGTTGTAGCCGTTGTCGTAGTCGAAGTCGCCGATGGCGCGCGCGTTGTTGTTCGCGGTCACCGCTTCATTCGATCCGCCTGTGTTGCCCCAGCTCTTGCCGAGCGTGTACTGTGCGTTCATCGTCAAGCCGTTGCTCGAGCGGCGTGTCAGCGAGAGCTGCATCGAGTTGTAGCTGTTGGTGCCGCCGCTCGTCTTGTAGTCCACCTCGGCGAACGGACGCTGGATGCTCGCAATCGTTGCACCCGGCCCGCAGAGCGCGCTGGTAACCGGCGTCATCAGGCCGTTGAGTACCGATCCGTTCGAGCACGTCAGGATGTCGAACTCACGTACCTGCGTTGCCGCCGACGCGCCGTTGGTCTGCGCGCCGACCGTGCGGTTGGCGATGCTGCGCAGGAACTGATTGCGCCCCTGGCTGCCGACATATGCGACAGTCGCGGCGAAATTGCCCGGCAGCTCGCGTTGCAGCGACGCCGTGTACTGGTACACGCGCTCCGGCAGCAGGTACTCGTTCGCATAGGCGCGCGGCTGATACGAACGGTTGTTCGGGTTGTTGATGAAGTTCGAACGAATCACATTCGGGTCCACCGGGTAGAGCGCGCCAGGTGCGCCGGCGGACAGCGTCGTGCTGATGCGCTCGGCTTCAATCGGCTGAATCTGATCCTCGGTCTGCCCTGGACCGACGAAGATCCCGAACCCGCCGCGGATAACGGTCTTCCCCATCGGCGTGTAGGTCGCCGCGACACGCGGCTGCCAGTTGTTCCTTGACGACTTGTAGAACGGGGTCGTGTCCGGATCGAGTCGGCCGTTATCGATGTTGAACTTGACGATGCGGTTGTCGGCTTCGTGCAGCGGCGCGTAGTAGTCGTAGCGCATGCCGTAGTTCAGCGTCACCTTCGGGTTCAGGTGCCACTCGTCCTGCGCGAACCCGACGTAGTACTCCTGCCTGATGTGCTTCACGCCGGTCGCGCCGTTGTGGAACGGGCTCGCCTCGCTCAAGTCACCGAAGTACTGAATGGTCGTCGGGTTGTTGGCGAGAAATGCGTCGAGGTTGGCGAAGCTATACGTGATGCCCCCCTGCTGGTCGGTGGTCATGCGGATCACGCGGCTGTCGCCGCCGATTTTGAAGAAGTGAGTTCCGTGAACGACGTTCAGCGTATCCGAGAACGTCAGCGAGTACGGATCGTACGGCGCCGAACGCCCGTTGCCGGCGCTGTTGACACGTACGAGACCGCCGGGAATGGCGAGACCTGAGGTTGCGCCTTGGCCCGCGATGCCGGTGTTGGCGACCGAGCCGCTCAGGTTGAGAATGATGTTCTCGAAGCCGGCGGCAGCCACTCCGCGCTCGGTCGATTTCGCCGCGTTGTAGCCGAACTTGAATTCGTTCGTCATGCTCGCGCCGAACAGACCCTGCAGGTTGAACACCGCGTTGGTCGGCTTCGCCGTGGTCTGGAAGATGCGCCCGGTCACTCCCTGCGGTTCCTTGTTCGTTCCATCGTCGCGGAACACGCGGACGTAGCTCGACCACCGGTCGTTCGCCTTGAAATCGAGGCGCGTGCTGAATGCGTTTTCCGTGACGTGTTGGTTCGTCTGCAGCTGCGCGATGTCGAAGTCAGGATTCGCCGATGCACCGGACAGCACCAGCGCGCCCGGCGCGAGGAAGCCGGAACGCAGCGGCGCGATCGCGGCAACCGCGCGCGCCCACGCCACACTGCTCGGAATCGCTTCGACGAAGTTCAGGCCGGCATCGAGACGATACCCTTCATAGCTGCCAAAGAAGAAGGCGCGATCCCTGGCGAGCGGACCGCCGATGGAGCCGCCGAACTGATTCTGCTTCAGCGCGGACTTCGGCAGCTGGGTGATGAGGCTGCCATCGAGATTGCGCGTGGAGTCGAAGTAGTTGCGGGAGTCGAAGCGGTCGCGGCGCACGTAGTCGAACAGCGCGCCGTGGAAGTTATTGCTGCCGGATTTCGTGATGACCGAGATCTGGCCGCCGGTGCCGGTGCCGTACTCAGCAGGATAGCTGCTCGATTCGACGCGGAACTCCTGGACGTTCTCGAGGCTCGCCTGCAGCTTGAACGGCGTGTTGTTCTCGCCGTTGACGTTGCCGGGCGCGGCGTCGATGATGGCCGACCCTTCGACGCCGTCGTACTTGATCACGTTCTGTTCAACCGCGCGGCCGCTGAAGCGGATGTCCTGCCACGTGCCGGTGCCCGCGTTCTGCGAGCCTGGCGCCTGCAGGAGCAGCTGCGACATCTGACGGCCATTAACCGGCAGCTCCTGCACCTCGCGCTCGCTGACGTTGGCGCCGATGCGCGCGGAGCTGAGGTCGATGGTGTTGACGCGTCCTTCGACCGTCACCGTCTCGGTGACACCCGCTGTCTGCAGCTGGAGATCGAGTGGGAATTCCTGTCCGACCGCCAGCGTCATGTCGGTGTATTCGAGCGGTTGGAAGGACCCGACATTGACGGAAATCGTATAGAGCGACGGCTTCAGGTTGGGCACGACGTAACGTCCTTCAGCAGTCGACGTCACCGTCCGCACCTCGCCGGTCTTCTGGTTCTTCACCGTGACCGTCGCGCCGGGGACCACAGCACCGGCGGGATCGAGGACCGCGCCTGAAAACCTCGCATCACCCTGTGCGTACGACACGGCGGGGACCGCCAGCAGCACTGCCACCGCGGCGACACACAGCACCTTCAGTAAGGAACGATTCTGCATACAACTCCTGGTAGTGAGATGTCCCTGAGCGTTTGTCATTGGTCAAGACCGAGGGTAGGCGTGGCGTGTAACGGAGTTGTGACAGGTTCGATCCCGATGGGTAAAACATCCGCCGCGCGCTAGCATGCTCCGGTGAGCGACGCGCTATCGGGACACATGTTCGATGTGGCCGACGCCATCGACCTCGGCCGCCTGCAGCGCGAGCTCGGCGCGGGCAAGGCAGCCCGGCTGGCACCGAAGCCGACCACCCCTCCCTACGTTCAATACCGACAGCCGCCGATCGCCGTTGATGGTCGCGCCATCGACATGCCCGAGACGGATGGCTTCTCGGTTCGATTGAAGGCGTTCGAATATGGCGTCATCTCCGTAGCTCTGGTCCGGCCGATGACCGGAACGTGGGCTGAGTGGATCGCGTGGGGCAGACGCTGTCAGGACAATCCGGAGCTGCCGCGCAGTGCGGAACATCTTGCGCGCAGGCTGGTACAACGAATAGCGCCTGCGATCACCAGGTCACGCGAGGAGTTTCTCGCGGAGGACTACTTCATCTTCACGGTCACCGCCACCGACGCTATCCTGTCGGCAGACGCGCTGCTCGCGTCGCACGGCGCGTCGATCGCGCAGCTGCTTCGCGGCGAGCGCAGCGCGCTCAGCACTGAAGAGCGCGACGAGGTGCTCCGCCATCACATCTCGTATTTCGAGGACGACCTCGTCATCCCGACCTGGAGCAGCGCGTTCATCCGCGATACCGAATCAGGCGCACAGGCCGCCATCGAGATTCTCGAGTTTGCGAATTCGCAGTTGCTCGAGTTCCGCTACTACGATCAGCTGCTCGATGCGGAGCTCGAACGGATCTACCCGCAGCTGCAGCGCGGCGGCTGGTGGTACAACTGGGTCGCGCGTCGGTACGCGCGCGCGGTTCGGCAAGTACATTCCCTTTTCATCGACGTCAACGAGCTGACCGATCGTACGGAGAACGCGCTGAAGATCGTCGGCGACGTGTATGCCGCGCGGTTGTTTGCGCTCGCGGCCGCGCGACTCGGATTAACTCAGTGGAAAGCGAGCGTGCAGGAAAAGCTGCGCACGCTCGCCGATATCTATCGCGTTGCCGTCGAACAAGCGTCGACAGCGCGAGGCGAGTTTCTCGAACTGACGGTGGTATTGATTCTGCTGATCGAATTGGGGCTGCTGCTGGCAGGAATGGCGCGATTTTGACCGCGCCGTACAAACGCAGCGCGCGTCAGAAAGCGGCTTACCGCCTGCTGGCCGAAGACATGTACACGCCCTCGGTTTTCAAGAACGCGTCGATCCTTGCCCTCACAAACACGCTCTTGCGAGCGCGTCGTTCAAACCTGGCTCTTCGCATCCCGTCGGTTCTCCGGTCATGCGCGATGCACCGTGCGTCCGCAACGTTCACCGCATCCTCTTTCGAAGACGCGCTTCACATCACCAACGAAGATGCGCCTCACATTTCCGGACCAGCAAGCTGGCTCGTCTCCTTCCGGCGCGCGCAGCGTGGCGAACTCTACAAAAGCGCAACTCAGAGATCAACTGTTTTTTGATGCTCGCACGAAAAATTTTGCATTCATCGCGACGATCGCGCGGGTCAGCTCCCCTAAGATCGAGATCGACATGCCGATTGGAATCGTCCGCCACGCGGATGGCGTTGCGCGCTGCTGGTGGGCGGGCAACGATCCGCTTTATGTTCGCTACCACGACGACGAATGGGCGCGTCCTGTCGTTGATGACACTCGCCTCTTCGAAAAAATCTGCCTCGAAGGATTCCAGGCAGGTTTGAGCTGGCTGACGATTCTTCGCAAACGCGACGCGTTCCGACGCGCCTTCGCCGGCTTCGACATCGCGCGCGTGGCGCGCTTCGGCGCGCGTGATATCACTCGCCTCCTCGACGACAGCGGCATCGTCCGCCATCGCGGCAAGATCGAATCGACGATCAACAACGCGCGTTGCGCAGAGGCGATCGTGCAGGAGTGCGGCTCGCTTGCGGCATACGTCTGGCAGTGGGAGCCCGATGTGAAATCACGGCCACGGCGTTTGACGAAAGCGGCGCTCATGGATCTCGCCGTCACACCTGAATCGAAGGCGCTGAGCAAGGACTTGAAGCGCCGCGGATGGACGTTCGTCGGACCGACGACCGTCTACGCCTTCATGCAGGCGATGGGACTGGTCAACGATCACCTCGACGGATGCGCGGCGCGCGCGCCTATTGAAGCCGCTCGGCGCGCGCTCGTCCGCCCGCAACGCGCGAAAGTTCGCGACTAATCGCCGCCAGCCGGGTTCTCAGACTCAATCGCCTCGTCATTATCCGGGTTGGGATCCGTCGACGGTGGATCGCTTGCGGGAAAAGACGCCGCGATGGTCTCGTCCAACGCGGCCTCGCGTATGCGCCGCTCTTCTTCCGCGCTGTGCTCGTGTCGGGAACGATCGTCAGGCATCTTGCCTCCTCTACCTGGACTGATCTGATCGTTGTCGGCGCAGATACTCGCGCGCGAACGGACAGACGACGATTAGCCGTAGTCCGGCCGCCCGCGCCGCCGAGACGCCGGCGTCGACGAGGCGATCGGCCAGGTGCCGTCCGCGGATTTGCGGCGGCACTTCGGTGTGCAACAGCGTCAACGCCGCCGGGCTGCGCTCGTACGCGAGGAAGCCCGTGTAGCCGTCAACCATCAGTTCGAAACGGTGTGCCGCGGTGTTGTCCACAACCTCCGGCCCGTCCGCGGCCGCCATTTAGCTGGCTTCGACGAGCGGCGTTGCGACGACGTGCTGCGACACGAACCAAACCTGCAGCTCGTTGGTCCGGATCACATCCGTCACGATCAGATCGTTGGTGCCCTCGTCACCATGCTCCGCCGCCAGATTCGCCATGGTGCGCGCTTCCTTCAGGACGATCTCGTGAGCATGCAGCAGACGTGAGATCTGTATCGGCACCTCCTCACGGCCACGCGGCGGACGCGGAATGATGGTTGTCTCGGCCACGTCCGGCGCCATCGCGACGCTGACGCCGCCAAGCAGCTGAATGCGCTCGGCAATGGCATCCACCAGCTCGTTCAGCTGTTCGTAATGCTTGTCGAACAACAGGTGCAGCGGATAGAACGTCGGTCCCGAGACCTGCCAGTGATGTTTCTTGTACAAATCGCGCAGCGTCATGACGTCTGCAACGAGCTGATTCAGGTTTTCTACGCTCTCCTTGCATACGGCCTCGTCGAGCGCGATCGGCAGCTTGACCAGGTGGCCGAAGGGATGGAACTCGTGCGCGTGCTGATGCGTGATCGGCGCCGCGTGCTTCAGGATGGTTTCCGCGTCGATGACTTTCGTCGCCATAGTGCCTCCGTTAAAACGCCTCGGCCAACGTCAATGCGAAGCCGTCATCGCGATCGATCCATTGAGCGGTCGATCGGAAGCCGCACGACTGGAGAAGGCCCTGCACGTCGCGTGGAACGTACTTGTACGAACTTTCGGTCCAGATGAATTCGCCCGGCTGCAGGCGGATGTCGACGTCCGCGCGCCGGATACGCAGTGGCTGCGCGGACCGCGCCACCAGATGCATTTCGACGCGCGCGGCCGCTTCGTTCCAGATGGCGCGATGCGAGAACGCGTCGAGGTCGATCTCGCCGCCGAGCTCGCGGTTGATTCGAAGCAGCAGATTCTTGTTGAACGCAGCCGTGACGCCGAGCGGATCGTCGTACGCGAGCAGCAACTGCTCCTTCGGTTTGACGAGATCGACGCCTATCAGCAGCGCATCGCCAGGCATCAGCGCCGCATGCACGTTCTGCAGAAACGCCGCGGCGCCCGGGGCATCGAAGTTACCGATGTTCGATCCGAGAAACGCCACCAGCGTCCGCCCGTGTGCTGCGGCCGCCGCCTCGCGCAGACCCACGTCATAGGTCGCGCGGTGCGTGACGATGTGGAAGTCACCAGCCGTGGCGACGGTCTGTGCTGCAAACGTCAGCGCGCTCGCCGACACATCGACAAGATGCACGGTCGCCTCGCCACGCGCGCCGCCTGCCGCGAGGAGCATCCGCAGCTTGTCGCCGCTGCCGGGACCGAGCTCGACAATCGTGGTCAGCGACGGCAGCAGCCCGAAGATGTCGCCGCTGTGCGCCTCGATGAGACGCATCTCCGCTCGCGTGATCGGATACCACGGCAGCCGGCAGATCGTCTCAAAGAGCGCGGAACCTACGTCGTCGTAGAAATACCGCGAAGGGAGCTGATGCGGTCGCAACGACAGGTAGTAACGGACATCGGCGGCGAACTGGTCGACCACGCGCGCGTCGAGGTCGGACACCGCACGCGATGGCAGCGGCGTCATCTCGCGTCCTTCGCCAGCCTGAACGTGGCGTAGACGTACGGATACTGCGCGCGGAACCAGTTTCTGAACGACGGCCGCAGCAGTTCGCGCGCGGTCGCCGGCGACGCGCCTTTCATCACGTAATGCTGACCGTCGAAGAAGTCGGCGGAGTACTCGGGATACGACGGCATGGCACGAAACCCCGGAAACGGCGCGAACGCCGTGCGCGTCCACTCCCAACCATTGCCGACGAGATCGTGGATGCCCCAGGCGCTGCCGCCCGCGGGGTGTGATCCGGCCGGTTCGGGATCCCAGCTCGCGAAGTCGAAGACGCCATGCGCGGCACGCGGCTCCTCTGCACCCCATGGATGCATGCGTTCGGAACCGCCCGGCGTGCCGTAGGCCGCGCGTTGAAATTCGCCTTCGGCAGGCAACCGTGCACCTGCCCATCGCGCGAATGCCGACGCTTCCGCATGGCTCACATAGACCGGCCACGAGAGCGGCAACGAAATCCACTCGAACATGCCGCGCCACCACCATGCATCGCCGCGACGGGCCCAGAAGTGGGGATGCGACACGCCTGCACGCTGCAGCCACGCCCAGTCGTCCGCGGTCCACCATTGCGGATTCTGATAGCCGCCGTCCGCCACGAATTCGAGATACCGCTCGTTGGTGACGTCGTGCGTTTCGATCGCGAACGCCGGCACGTCCAGGACAAGCTGCGGATGCTCGTTGTCCCATCCGAACGGAATCGCGCCGCGGGCAACGCCAAGCGTCGCACGGCCAGCGGGCACGTCGATCCATTCGATGGAAGGTGGCGGTGCAGCCACGCGTGGTGTATATCCCGCGGGCCGCCGCTTGTGATCGTGCGGAAGCTGGTGCCACATGTAGAGCATCGTCTCCTGGTGCATTGCTTCGTGCTCCAGGATGGCGAACGCCGCTTCGGCGCCGTCGAGCAGCGGATGGCCGGGGCGATCGAGATCCTCGCGCGCAAGCGCATCGAGTACGTGTCGGTCCGCTTCAGCGGCGAACGCCTGCACCTCGACACGTGTCGGCCACATGTTGCGTGCGCCATCAGGCACGTAGGAATCGTCCGGATCTATCCCGCGCGCAAACAACTGCTCGAGGCGAGCGTCGATACCCGGCTTTCCGAGCGCCCGCTTGATCAGCGTGTTGAAGCTGAACGCCGGCAGGTGGCCCTCATAGAAGACGACGGGCTGACGCAGGTGAATCGGCCTGCTGTAATAAGCATCGTCTGACAGGAGATCGAACAACGCACGCGATCGGTCGCGAACGCGCACATACGTCGACGCGAAATCCGTGGTTGACAGCATTAGTTCACCTGAAGCACCTGATGAACAAACGCGACGGCGATCGATCCCTCGCCGACTGCGGATGCGACGCGTTTGACGTTGCCGCAGCGGACGTCGCCTACGGCAAACACACCGGGTCGGCTGGTCTCGAGCAGGTACGGAGGACGCGTCAGGGACCAGCCAGCACTTTCTAGGTCCTCCTGCGAAAGATCGGGTCCGGTCTTGATGAAACCCTTTCCATCGAGCACAACACACCCCTTGAGCCAGCCGGTGTTGGGCACCGCACCGGTCATCATGAACACGTGGCGGATGTTTCGCGTCTCGACGTCGGCGCTATCCTTCGCGCGCCATTGGATGCGCTCCAGATGACCGTCGCCTTCGAGCGCCACGATTTCCGTATGTGTCCGCAGCTCGATGCGCGGGTTGTCCTCGATGCGGCGGATCAAATAGCGCGACATCGAATCCGCCAGCCCGCTGCCGCGCACCAGGATGTGGACGCGGTTGCACTTTTCAGCGAGGAACACCGCAGCCTGGCCGGCGGAGTTCCCGCCGCCGACGACGGCCACTTCCTCGCTGCCGCAAAGCTGCCGTTCCATTGCCGTGGCAGCGTAGTAGATGCCTGCACCTTCGAAGTTCGAAATGTTCGGAATCGGCGGCTTCCGATACTGCGCGCCCGTGGCGATGATCACTGCCTTTCCTGGCACCTGCTGGCCGTCATCCATGGTCACGGCGTACGGGTGACGCGCACAGGCGAGGTTCGTTCCGCCGTTGGCAATCGCGATCTCGGCGCCGAACTTCTGTGCCTGCGCATAGGCGCGCGCGGTCAGCAGTTCGCCCGAGATGCCGGTCGGAAACCCTAGATAGTTCTCGATACGCGAGCTCGCGCCTGCCTGTCCACCCGCGACATTCGCTTCCACCACGAGGACGTCGAGCCCTTCGGAGGCACCGTAGACTGCGGCGGCGAGGCCAGCTGGTCCCGCGCCGATGACGACGAGATCGCGGACATGCGTGCGGTCGATCGTCTCGTTGAAACCGAGACAGTTGGCGATCTGCTGATTCGTTGGATTGCGCAGGAACGTATCGCCGCGGCAAATCAATACCGGGACATCGGCCACCGGGATGTGGAGGCGATCGAGCATTTCCTGCGCGACCCGATCTCGATCGAGATCCAAGTACGTAAATGGATGGCCGTTGCGCGTCAGGAATTCCCTGATGCGCAGCGTCCCTGCGCAGTGCACGGAGCCGATCAACAGCACATCCCCCAGGTGGCTGTCGATCAACAGCGCGCGGCGAAGAATAAACGCGCGCATGAAGATGTCGCTCAGATCGGCATCCGTCTGGACGAGCGTCATCAACCGCTCGCGGTCCAGCTCGATCACCTCGCCGTCTTCGCTGACGCGCAGTGTTCCCATCGCGCGACGGCCGGTAATCATGTTGGCCTCGCCGGAGAACTGCCCGGCGTGGTGCGTCGCAACGACCACTTCGCCGCTCTCCGTCGTCGGCCGCACCGCCTCGATCGCCCCGTTGACGACGATGAAGAATGGCACCACCGGGTCGCCGGCCTGCACGAGCACGTCGCCGCGCGCCACCATGCGCCGGTGTCCGTGTGAGGCAATGCGCGCGATCTGTCCGGCGGTTAACGTGGGAAAAGCACGATCCTGGTCCATGCGCATGAGCTTCGACAGTTTGATCAAACTTATAGACGCACGAGATGGTCAGGAGATTCAAGACCCTTGCTGGTCGTCAACGGCGGCCTCCGACCTCATCGAGATGACGCAATAAGTCCGCCGGATCCTCGAACACCCGATACGCGCCCGAGCGCTCGAGCTCTTCGCGTCCGTATCCTCCAGACATCAAGCCGACGGCGAGGAACCGCGCCCGGGTCGCGGCAAGCATGTCCCACACGCTGTCGCCAACGACGGTGATCACGTCCGCGTCGCTGCGCAGGCGCTCGGCGGCCGCGAGAAACAAATCGGGGTCCGGCTTGGCGTATTTCACCTCGTCACGCGTGACCACCGGCACGCGCGAGAAATCGAAGCCGAGCGTCGCGAGCGAGGGACGCGCCGTTTCGATGCGGCTGCTCGTGGCGATGGCGAACGGGATGTCGGCGTCCGACAACGCCGCCAGCAAGGCTCGGGCGCCGGGCAGCGGCCGAACAGTGGCGAGATTGCGCTTGTAGGCGTCGCGGTGCTGCTGTTGCACCCGGTCGATCCTGTCGGCGCTGAGCTCCTGGCTGGTTTCACGCAGCAGCATGTTCGTGAAGAGGCCGCCGCTCATGCCGATCTTCCGGTGAATGCGCCAGACCGACAGCTCGATGCCTTCGGCGCTGAGCGCGTCGTGCCAGGCCAGCACGTGCTGATACACGCTGTCGATCAGCGTTCCATCGAGATCGAAGATGAACCCCATCCGCTCGCGCGACGACATGCGATGCCTCCGAGCCTCTCACGGTAGCAGAAGTCTCCTTGACATCCTCTTCGTTCCGGGCACACGCTGGCGAATCGCTGCCGACTCTGCAAAGACGTGGACGCTCGTCGCGACCATCCTCGGGTCCAGCCTGACGTTCATCGACGCGACGGTGATCAATGTGGCGCTGCCTGCGCTGCAGGCGGACCTTCACGCCACGATTACCGACGTGCAGTGGGTCATCGAAGCGTACGCGCTGCTGCTCGGCGGACTAATCCTGGTCGGCGGCTCGCTCGGCGATCAATTCGGGCGAAAGCGGACGTTCCTCCTCGGCGTCGTCGTGTTCGCCCTCGCGTCGATCGCCTGTGGCCTCGCCAA
>Ga0075424_100004622_pt1 | contig 13037 bp, 12 predicted proteins | sample SoiMethybrSBSTD3_FD_75301 | JGI IMG/M metagenome (GOLD analysis project Ga0075424, IMG submission 75301) | Bulk soil microbial communities from a Populus tree surrounding site in Tennessee, USA - Soil MetaG P. TD hybrid SBSTD3 | ecosystem: Environmental > Terrestrial > Soil > Tree plantation... | reverse complement strand
GTCCTCGTCCAGCTGGCTCAGCCCTCCGCTGTATCCCCCCGCGCGGCTATCGATCGTGAGCTGGAAACCGGCGGTCACTTTGGGTGTGATACGCGCATTGCCCGTGAAATCAAAGCGGCTAGAAAAAGGGGTGCTTTCAATGCCGTAGTAGGTATTCGAGCTGTGGCCATCATCCCACCACATGATCATCCGGTTGACTTGCCCAGAGATCGTCAAGGACATCTTGCGATTGCCCTTGATCGCAGTTGTGGCCTCAAGCTCCGCGATGCGGTCCTCTAGGTCACCACAGCAGGCATCACCGCGGTCGGCCGCAAATATTGACCCCGTGCTCAAGGCAACAGCGAACACAATAATGCTTATATAACCTAAGAATCCCGCACCCAAAGCTAATATCTCCCCACACGCGCACAGACCCTAGCGCAGGTACGTGCTACGCGCGACAGGCGGAGTTCGCACAAGTGTTTTCGTCAGACTACTGTAGCAATTGTGCAATAGCGCCAATAGGGGCGACGTTGCCGTTCCCGCCGCACCAACCGCCTTGCCACGCTCTGACTGCCGCAGACCTCGATGGGACACTTCGAGAACAGATGGTCCGAAGTGCTTTCAGAATGGAGCCTGACAGGTGCATCACCGATTGGTTTCAGCCCTGTCCCACAACCGGCCCTGAGCATCTGCACCACTAGCGTCTTAGAGATCTCACTCAATTACTTCTCCAGCTTGCGCGAGGATGGGCGCCGGTAGTTCCAGGCCAAGCGTTTTGGCTGTTTTGAGGTTAATCACAAGTTCAAATTTAGTAGGCTGCTGGATGGGTAGTTCTCCAGGCTTCTCACCCTTAAGGATTCTGTCGACATATCCAGCAACACGTCGATACTGATCAATTAAGTCAATCCCATAGGACATCAGACCGCCATCGGTTACATATTGCCTCCACGGGTACATCGCGGGCATTCGGTGTCTGAATGCAAAGTCAACGATTAATTTCTGGTTGGGCGCAGGCTGAGGTGCCACAAACAATGCTTCCGCGTTCTCCTTCTCTATGAAGGCAAGAGCATCTTCGTAATTCGTCAATGTGTGCAGCGCAGGGATCAATGTCACCCCCAACTTTGACGCCACCTCGCGAATGGCCAATCCATTGGTCGCCTCCCAGTCCGATCTGGTACCTAGGAACGCAATGCGGGATTTCATGGGTGCTGCCTGGATGAGGAGCTGCAAACGCTTGGCCTCAAACTCCGGTCCAGGATGATTTGAGAAGCCAGTGATGTTGCCGCCCGGCCGTGACAGGCTTTGAACTATGCCAAGAGCCACGGGATCAAAGCCAGCAGCCATAACGATGGGCACCGTGCTAGTCACACCCATCATTTCTTTCGCGAGAGTGGTAGTTGTGACGACGATGACTTCCGCCCCTTCGCGAATGAGCGCGGTAGCAATGTCGGCCCCTCGGCCTCGGACGCCCTCACTGGATCGCCGTATCAAGGCGAGGTTCCTTCCATCTTCGTAGCCAAGGTCGCGCATACCCTCCGCGAACGGGCGAACAATGCCGCTTCTGGGATCATCAAGTGGGTAGAGGTACGCGGTTCCAATACTCGTGACGAACCCAACTCGGTAGACCCGCGTAGCGGCCGTGGTTTGAGCGTTGGTCGGCGTGGGCATACCCAGTGCACAGCATCCCAGCGTAATGAACCCCCGTCTGTTCAAGTTCACCTCCGTCAGGAGAGATTTACTTCCATGAATGCCGCGATTGCTTGGCGCTGAATAAGCATCATAGTCGTCTGTAAGACTATGACCACTTCAACGCGCTCGTTGACTAACACCCCTATTGCACGGGCGACGTCTTCCGGGGATCGAACATCGGATGTGAAAACTGCTACACCTAGTGCCTTAGCAGCGTCTTCCAACTCCTGTCGTTGGGGTGGAGCCTTCGTTTCACTTAAATTGCCGAGGATACCAACTTTAGCGGCATTCGCGACAACTTCACGCGCAAGCTCAATCTGCTAGGCGGGCAATCCTGCAACGTAGGGCGTAATTCCGGTCACGCTCCCACTCGGTCGGGCATAACTAGCCACCAAGCCCAAATGCTCGGCATCAGCGAGCGTGCCAGAGACTATGGGAATCGTTGAGGTAGTCTTCTTCGCTGCGAGTGCGGTATCGACGGCACTGGCGACGATGACTGCAGGTTCCAATGCAACGATTTCTGCGGCGACATTGGGCAGACGGTCTACCTGGAAGTTTGCAAAGCGCGACACAAACTCAAAATCGCGACCCGCGACGTAACCCAGTTCCTCCAATCCTTCTCGGAGGAAGCCGATGTACCTTTCAGCACCCGCCCCCCCCGGCGCCTGAACCGAACCACGCGATAAGAGCGCGCTTCTGCGGAGCTTGCCCGCGCCCCCTCATTGGCCAGGAAAGCGATGTAATGAGATCGCGTCGCCTCATTCCAGATCCCCATCCCTGGCCGTCGTTGGAAGCATATCAGTGGGGGGCGCCCGTTCACATACTAAAGGTTCGCCAATTTTGCTTCGCGAACGGCACGACTGGCTCAGGACTGGATCGGGTCATCTACGGTCGATCTACGCCGTTCAATTCCACGGTAGCCCTACCCTCCTATAGCTGTCACGATTGCTGCGACGGCGAAGATGCCCTTTGTGTGCCAAGTCCCGACCTATGCATGCTCAGCATACCTGTCGCGGTAGGGACTCGGGCTACCCCCGCGCTCCTCCCGCACTGCCGACGGCGCGCGCGGATAGGTCGTAAGCGGGCCTGAGAAATCATGGCTAGCTGATTGGTTCCGCGGCATTCGCATCCCGCCAGGTGGCCGGCGGCATACCGACCGCGCGCCGGAACGCCCGGCTGAAGGCCGCTTCGGACTCGTAGCCCACGCGTGCCGCCAGCTCCGCCACACCGATATTGCTCTCGCGCAGCATGCGGCGAGCGAGGTGCATACGCCAGCCCGCGAGGTATTGCATGGGCGTCTCGCCGACCAGATCGGCGAACTTCTTGGCGAGCGCCGCCCGCGAAATCCCCGCGCTCACGGCCAGATCCTCCACTGTCCAGGCGCGCGCGGGATCGCCGTGCAGCAGGGTGAGCGCACGCCCCACGTGGTCGTCATTCAGCCCCGCCAGCCAGCCGCTGTGGCCATCGCTGATGTAGGTCAGCTGCCAGCGCAGCACCTCCATGAACAGCAGCTCCGATAGCCGCGACAGCACGGCCCGGTTGCCGGGCCCTGATCGCGTTGCTTCGCTGACGAGGTGGGCGATTGCGGCCTGCCACCAGTGCGGCTGCTCCTGCAGCCGCACTGGATCTGCGTATCGGCCGGTGTCCGTGTAGGCCTCCAGCACAATCGCGCCGTCTCGGACGCGGACGCATGTCAGCGACGGCATGGCATCGAGCAATGGGCCGAAGCGATGGTCGGAGTGCAGGAAGCCGCACACGAAGCGGCTTTCCTCACCGCCACCGCCATACTGCAGCACCGAGATCCGCTCGGGAGATGGCCGGTAGATGTCCTGGATCGGCACTGGAGCCAGTCCCGGTTTGCTGGCGAGCACGTGCTGCGTGCCGCGCGCGAACACCACCACATCTCCGGCTTCGAAGGCGATCGGCGCAACGCTGCCCCAGCTCAGTGCGCCCTGCCCCGCTGTTGCGATATGGAACGGCATCACGGCTTCAGCGCCCGGAATGAGCCGGGATGCCAGCATCTCTGGCGGCGAGGACAGGATCGCCCAGGGGTGCGTGAACTCGCCGCAAAAATGGATGGCGCCGGACAGGCGCACGACCCGCAGCACCTCGGAGAGAACGTCCACCAGACCTCCCAGGACGCTCGAGCCCGCCGATCGGCAGCCGATTTGGCGTCCGGGCAAAGACTCTGAGGGTTGCAGTCATGGCGTCAAGCGGCATGTGCGGTCAATCTCGCACCGACAACGGATCGACGCATGGACGCGAGACTGCAGAAACGGGTGCAGCGCTACGGCTGGGACAAAGCCGCCGCGCACTACGAGCGTTCCTGGCAGGCCCAGCTGGAGCCGGCTCAGACCGCACTCCTGGAGATGGCCAGCCTGGCGCGAGGAGAGCGGGTGCTCGACGTGGCCTGCGGCACCGGCCTCGTGACCTTTCGAGCAACAAGAGCCGTTGCACCGAAGGGCGAGGTGCTCGGCTCCGACATTTCGGAGAAAATGCTCGCGACGGCGAGCCAGCGGGCGATTGCGCAGAACCTCGCCAACTGCAGCTTCCAGCGCATGGATGCTGAACAGCTCGCACTCGAAAGCGACACCTTCGACGTGGCGCTGTGCGCGCTCGGCCTGATGTACGCGCCGGACCCGGAGCGCGCAGTCGCCGAGATGCACCGCGTCCTGAAGCCAGGAGGCCGCGCCGTCTCGGCGGTGTGGGGTGAGCGCCGCAACTGCGGGTGGGCCGATATCTTCCCCATCGTTGACGCACGCGTGCAGTCGGAAGTCTGCCCGATGTTCTTCCGCACCGGCACGGGCGATTGCCTCGAGCGCGCCTACGCGACAGCAGGCTTCGGCGATATCCGCACCCTCCGGTTCAAGACCACGCTCGACTACGCCAGCGCCGCGGAAGCATGCGAGGCGGCCTTCGTCGGCGGCCCCGTAGCGCTCGCCCACAGCCGCTTTACGGAGCCGATGAAGGTCGAGGTCTACGCGGAGTATCTTGCATCGATCGAGGCTTGCCGCATCGGCGACGGTTACGCGGTTCCGGGCGAGTTCGTGGTGGTGGCCGGAACGAAATGAGGAGGCAGCATATGACCAATCTGCAGGCGCGCGAATCCCTGGAGCTGGCGAAGCGGCTCTTCCTGGAAAAGCCCGCGGCCGCCAGAAAGCCGAACACGGCCGCGTCAGCAGTCTGGCGCAACGGCCTGTCTTGCGAGGTGTCGGGTCCCGGCGCCGAGTGGGCCATTACCGACATGCCGGAGCCGATGGGCGGCGCCGGCGCCGGCTCCAATCCCGGCTGGCTGTTGCGCGCCGGTATTGCCTCGTGTGCCGCCACCGCCATTGCCATGCGCGCCGCCATGCAGGGCATCGCGCTCGAGACACTCGAGGTGAAAGTCGAAAGCGAATCCGACGCGCGCGGCCTCGTCGGCATCCCCGACGCTCCGACGGCATTCGGCAATCTGCGCATGTCGGTCAGAATTGGCGCGGTCGGCGTCGACGCGGCGCGACTGCGCGAGCTGGCAGCATGGGGCGGGGCGCACTCGCCCGTCAGTTGCACGTTGCGGGCTCAGCCATCCGTTGACATTGAGGTGGTTTGAAGATGTGCATGGAGCAGAAGCAGTTTTCCTAAGTCATTGTCCGACCTAGGTCATGGGCTGGGCATCGCGGTCACGAGACGGGCATGTCTGTTGTACCTCTGGATTCCTGACGAACTCGCTGCCCCGCCGAACACTCCAGCTTCGTGCCACTCGCAGACCTGAGCACTTGCACCAAAATGCGCGCACGTAGCACATAAAGCCTGGAGTTATTCGATCACCTCGTTGGCGCGGGTGAGGGACGTCGGGCTTTCAGCTGTTTGAGCTCAGGGTCATTGCGTTCGAAGTCGAACATTGGAGCTAAGGGGCGCAACAAGCTGTTGGTCCAGTCTTCACGCCACCGAAAATAGAGCCAGCGACGCTCGAGATGGCCTCCGAACAAGAGCTTCGTGGCGTAAGTTGTCCCGCCCATTTCGAGCAGCGGAATGTGCCGTTCGATAGCAAACTCGATCAGCTTCAGCCAGATGATGAAGTAGATATTGTACTCACGAGCTTCAGGATACTTCATGCCAATCTTGTCATCGAGAATCCGATCGTCACCTATGAGGAAAAGCGTAAAGCCAAGGAGCTCGTGTTCGCGCCAACACAGCATCACCTGGGCCCGGCCTCCGAGTGACGAGACAACTTTGCCGACATACGCTGGGTCGACCTGTTCAAAGCCGGCGTAATCAACGCTGCTTTGCGCCAGCGTGTTGGCAATCAGCCGATTAAGCTGTGGCTCGAGGCCTTCTATGGAGCTGCGGAACTCGATCCGCAGCTTGGGCAGGGTACGCAGCTTGCGCTTGAAGTAGGTAGAAATCTGTCTGGAATGACTGGCGAGGTACTCGTTAAGGGTGCCGAATGGAAGGGGCAACGTGACAACAGGCACGCTTGCGACCCGGGCATAGCCATGCTCCGTCAAGCAGTCGTGGAATTCCTCGGCCTCCGCACCCAAACCCTTCACGGACAGCAATGCGTCGTGCCGGGCGTGAGCCTCTTCGCGGAGGCTGTGAAGCATGGCCGAAAACAATCGCCTACGCTCTTCGCGTCCGAGCCGGGACGAGAATCCGATACTGCACGCGTCAGCCATGGGCGAGTCGATTCCAAGTACGGGCAGGCTGATGAGTCTCGGCGCGCGCTCAAAAATCCAGTCGCCCGCTCGCCGCCACGATCCCTGAAACGGTGTATCGAGTCGGTAAAAGGTCCGGAAGAGGGGCGCAACTGCTGCAACGTCGGCGCCCTCGCCCGCAGCGATGGCGCCCAGAACGAACCCAGGAGGCGGTATATTCCCGATTGCTTGATAGAATTCCCAACTCTCCGCCGCACCCGTCAGCAATCCGCCATTGGGTGCACGAGGTAGCTCAGCGAAGCTCGTGTAGATCCGTGCCTCAGACATACCAGCTAGACGGCCCGCCCTAGATGGTCATCCCCCATCGAAGGCTTCTCTACGAAGGCTTGTTCCAGGCGGACTGCCTCACTCGTCTCCTCAACCGCGTCGTCCGTCTGGTCCTCTAGTTCATAGAGAATGCGGTCTATCGGGTCTGCTTCTTGCTTTGTAGATCGCCCGAGGCGATGCCCCAATAAACCGTTCAGTCTGGCACCGCTCAAGATCAGCACAAGCACCTTTAGGAGCATCGTAAGCGTAAGCCTGCCTACGCCAGGATTTGGCGATCGCGTGGAGGCGGGTGGTGATACCTTGGTGTCTGTTCGAGCCGAGGTCACCATGGACGATAGTGCTCCCGACCGTTCCAAACGCTGCGTCAACGAGCGGATCGACATCCGTGTTGGCGTTGAACGCCGGCGCCGATGGGGACGCGAGGACAAACTGCGGATTGTTCGCGAGTCACTGGCTCCGAATGCCGTGGTGACCGAGCTGGCGCGCCAGTACGAGATAAGCACCAGTCTTCTATACACATGGCGCAAGCAGGCGCTTGCCGGTTTGCTGGAAGGCTTCACGCCGGTTCGCATTGTATCGAATGCTGAGGCAAGCACGCTGCCGGCGATAGAGGAAGTTAAGGACACAACAGGCAAGGAGATCAAGCCGATCGTAAGTAGGTCGGGGGGCCTCATCGAGGTGGAGTGGCCGAATGGCATTGTGGTGCGCGTTGATGCTGACGTTGATGACCGGGCATTGAACGCTGTCCTCGCGGCACTGGGGGCAAAATGATTGGCCCGCCTCCGGGTACTCGCATCTATTTGGCCTGCGGCGTGACGGATATGCGGCGCGGGTTTGACTCCCTCAGCGCGCAGGTGGAAAGCGCATTGAACCTCGACCCCTACGGCGGCTCGATCTTCATTTTCAGAGGCCGTAGAGGCGATTTGTTGAAGGCCCTGTATTGGGATGGACAAGGTCTCGTGCTCTATGCCAAGCGACTCGAGAAGGGTCGCTTTGTGTGGCCGCAAGCCAAAGAAGGAGCCGTGTCGCTGACGGCAGCACAATTGTCGATGTTAGTTGAGGGAATCGATTGGAGGCAGCCTGTGTGGACCGCTCGTCCCCAAACACAGATCCAGGTGTGATTTGCGTCCATTTGACTCAGGGAAGGCACAGCGAACGACGGTGGAGGTAGGCAGCGAACAGAGTTAGTCAGCCTATGTGCTCACTGATTCTCAGGATCTGCCCAGCGACGTCGCCGCGCTCCGCGCGCTGATCCTGGCCGAGCGCGCCGAGCGTCGTGCTGAGCAAGCGGCCAGCGCCGAAGCGATTGCAGCCCGAACAGCCGACCTCCTCGCCAAGCAGATCGAGATCGAGCATTTGAGAGCGATGCTGGCCAAATTGCGCCGGCAGCGCTACGGCCGCTCATCCGAGAAGCTCGACGCCGAGATCGATCAGCTCGAGCTCACCCTCGAAGATGCCGAGGTTGGGCAAGCGCAGGCCGAGGCAAAAAATGCCGAGCAGACCCAACCCACGGGGCAGGGCGAGCAGCAGACCTCACGGCGGCCGCGCCGACCCGCAGTGCGCAAGCCGCTCCCCGATCATCTCCCGCGCGAGATCGTCGTCCTCGAGCCCAAGTTCACCTGTCGCTGCAATGACCCCTCCTGCCGCACCAAGATCCGCGAAGAGGTGACCGAAGTGCTGGAGAAGATCCCCTCGCAGCTCAAGGTCATCCGTTACATCCGTCCGATCTACGCCTGCCGCGCGTGCGAGATGGTCACGCAGGCACCAGCACCCGATCTGCCCATCCTCAAGGGACGGCCAGGCCCAAATCTCATCAGCTATATAGCGATCGCGAAGTACTACGACGGCCTGCCTCTCTATCGTCAATCCAAGATCTTCGAGCGCGACGGCGTCGAGATCGAGCGCATGGTCCTGGCAGACTGGATGGGCCATCTCGCTTGGTGGATCGCGCCGCTGGTCGAGATGATCGGCGCCTATGTCATGAGCGCGCTTGTAATCCACGCCGACGACACACCCATCAAAGTTCTGGCTCCCGGCAAAGGCCGCACGGCCACGGGCCGGTTTTGGATCTATGTCGTCGACGAGCGGCCCTGGGTGGGTGAACGTGCGCCGGCAGCCTTCTACCGCTATAGCCCTGATCGGAAGGGCGAGCGCCCCGCAGAGCACCTCGCCGGCTTCTCCGGCTTTCTGCAGGCAGATGCCTACGCGGGCTACGCGCTGCCGGGCATCACGCACGTGCAATGCATGGCGCATGCACGCAGGTACTTCTTCGACGTTTTCGACGCGACCAAGTCGCCAGTCGCGGAGGAAGCGCTGCGCCGGATCGGGGCGCTCTATGCCATCGAGGCCGAGATCAACGGCAAGCCCGCCGACATTAGGCTCGCCGAGCGGCAGGCCCGAGCCGTGCCGCAGTTGACCCAGTTCAAGGATTGGCTCGAGGGCGAACGCCGGCGATTGTCGCTGAAGAGCCCACTCGGCAAGGCACTCCAGTACAGCCTTGGTCGTTGGGAGGCGCTTGCGCGCTACGCCAGCGACGGCCGTCTCGCCATCGATAACAATGTCGCAGAAAGAGGGCTGAGGACCATCGCCGTGACGAGGAAGAATTTTCTCTTCCTGGGCAGCGACGAAGGCGGCCTGCGCGCGGCACACATATACACCATGGTCGAATCGGCTCGGCTCAACGGGCTCAACCCGCAAGCCTATCTCGCCGACGTCATCGATCGTATGGCCAAAGGCTGGCCGCGCTCCCGTCTGGCCGAGCTGTTGCCCTGGAACTGGTCCGCGACCAAGGTTATCGAGGCGGCCGCTACTGGTCCACCCGCTGCTTGACGGGCGAGAACCCCAACCGCCGAACGCCGTTATGCGGCCGGCAGAGCTCGCCTTAAGCGCACTCTTAAGCTGCTCGTAAGCGCAATCGGCCACGGTTTGCCCTCGCCATCAGCGACGCAGACAACTTACTACCGTTCGCTCGAGCGCTGCGCGGGCAATCCATGTGTGGGTCGGCTTACGCTATCGATAAACGTGATGAAGCCCTCCGAGCACAGGTATCGCGATGATCTCTCGAGCTTGAGCGCTTCGATGAGGCGCGCCTGCTCCCGGTGCGCAGGGCGCCCGTTGTCCCAGCGATCGATGCGGGCGCGAGCCGTTGAAATAACCGACATATTCGGCCAAGACCTTCTGCAAATGGCTCTCATTGAAGATGAACACGTGGTCCAGGCACTCGGTTCTGACGGATCTCACCCAGCGCTCGGCTATGGCATTGGCTCGAGGTGACCTGAATGGTGTGCGAACCTGGGCAATACCAATATTGCGCACCCGACGATCGAATGTGGCACCGTAACAGCTGTCGCGGTCATGAACAAGAAATCGTGGCGGCGTGCGATCCCAAGCGCAGCATCCGACCATTTGCTGAGCCGCCCACGAGGCGGTGGGATTCGGCGTCACGTGCACGTGGAGAACTTGCCGGCTGGCGTGATCGATCACGAAGAACACCTACAACATTCTGAACGTGATCGTTCGGACGCAGAAGAAGTCGCACGCCCAGACAGCTGGCGCGTGCTGCCTCAGGATTGACTGTCACCGGGAAGACGGCCCGCGATGACGGCCTCGATGCATATACTTGGCGACCGTTCTTGCCGAAACTTTGAACCCAAGCCGCGCCAGCTCCGTCTGGACTCTCGATGGTCATGCGACGGATCAGGGTCCGCAGCTCCGCGGCAATCGGTCCGCTGCTCCCAGGGGCAAGGATGATTTTCCCACGAACGCGCCCTGCCCAGCTTGCACGTTACGCGATGCGGTTCAGGAAGATCGGCAGCCCACGTTTGTTGGCATAGATGGGGCGGTAGCGGTCGGTGCTGTACGTGCTGGCGACGTCCAATGTGCGGGGCCCGAGCTTGGGGTCAGGGATCGAAACTAGATCGTAGCGCCCATCCACTAGAGCCGACATCAGGCCACTCTTGCCATCTAAGATGGCGTCGTACGCCATGTTGCCGAAGGTCAAAGCCACCAGCTTATCCATGAAGTCGGGGTCACCCGAGCGAAGGTCGTATGTGAGGTCCGAGACGATCGTCTCCTCGCCAGTGCGCCGCCCGATCTCATTGGCAAGCACTTCTGCCACGCTCGCCTTTTTGCGATGGCCGTAGGGATCGGGCTCGCCGTATTCTTGCGGCTTATAGCCTTCCCACCCCGCGCCTTCGCTCAGCACAACCAGCGAGTAGTTGCTAGGGTTGGTTCGCTTTTCTTCCAAGAGCAGTTGGATAAGCCTGTCGAGGTTCACACTGTACTCGGGAATGACACACCGGACCGAGGTGACATATGCCGTGTACAGCGCCGTAAACCCTGCATCACGTCCGAAAACGCGGAAAATGCCGATCCGCTCGTGCGAGCCGACCGTGGTGCGCTGGCGCTGGATGGCATCGCTCGCGCGCGTGATGGCCGTGGAGAAGCCGATGCAATACTCAGTGTTGCGGACATCGTTGTCCATTGTCTTAGGAATGGCGATGATCTTGACGCCGAGCCTTTCGAGCTTGGTCGCGTAACCAAGTGTGTCATCACCGCCAATGACGATAAGGTGTTCGATGCCGAGCGCTGAGAGGTTCTCCAGCACCTGGCTAGAGAGATCCCAGGTTTGGGTGGCGATGCCCTCCTTGGTGCTCAGAGACACCGGAAGGTCCTTGCCAGCTAGGTGACCGGGGAGCTTCCGCACTCTGGCTGGGTTGGCTCGGCTGGAGTGCAGCACGGTGCCTCCGCGCCGGTCGATGGTCCGGGTGTTTTCCCGGTTTAGCGGGATTATGTAGTGTGACCTGCTTGCAGGATCGTCGAGGTTCAGGTGCGTGAGCCCTTCCCAACCGCGGCGAAGACCCAAGACCTCAATGCCATTCTCGCTGCTGCGGTAGGTAACGCTCTTGATGACCGAGTTCAGGCCGGGGACATCACCGCCACCGGTCAGAATACCGATGCGCTTCTTCGGCATGGCCCCTCCCTAAGTCGAACACTCTTCTTAAACGCCGGAAGGCTTCACTTCGCTCCCGTCGTAGGATCCAAGAGAGCCGATGGCAGATTTCTCTTTCTCCACTCTTCGTCAATCTCAAGACCGCGAAGGCGATAGGGGTCCACGGTGCCACCAGTCGCTTCCGGCCCACGGGGTTCATCAAGTGAATGGCTTCCTTCTATAGACCTTGTCGGCTCGCGCCCATTCGCTTCGAAAGGAGACGAATACGCCAAGGCTGCGAGTATTGGCGATGCTCTCGGCGCGATTGCCGTTGGCGAACAGGCCGTAGTGGCGAATGCGATGGAAGCCTTTCGGCAGCGCCCATGGGCCGTCACTTCATGAAAACTGCGGCGCCTTAAACGGAGCCGTTGCCCGCAAAAGGTCTTTTTGGAGACATGCCCTGGCCGAGCTCAGAGCGCACGGTCCGGATCGCCGTGGGGGAAGCGGCCCAATATGAGGAGGGGGACAATGCCTGAAGTGTACATCTACTCGCAAAGGGGCTGCACGAACGATGAGAGACGTGTTCTCGTGAAGGAAATCAGTGAGATAGTTGCCAGAAACCTCAAGGTCGCGCCCGAGGTGGTGATGGTGCAGATCATTGCAAGGGATCACTCCGGCAAACACCGAACGTTTGTGCACCGAGGCGCAAGCGATGTCATTCATTGAAGCTCGCAGGCACTAATCGATGCAGGCAAGATAGACCTCGATGAGAGCACGGTCACCTGAGAGGGCAAGCTCGCGGAACTGCGCGCAATCTTCGCCTTCGATTAGCGGAAGCTCGAGAAGAGCAAGTTCGGCACTGTCTGATCCACAACGGACCGCTTCTGCTGCGCCTGTTCTTCTTCCTGCGGCGATGCTTCGCGGCACAGGACAGGAAGCAGAGAGCGCTGGCCGCTCTTTGACCGTGGCGTCTCAGTTTGAATTTGTAAGCGTCGGTCGGATGCCCGAGCGGTAGTACATGGCCATTTCGTGAAGTGCGCCAGCTTTTAGCGCGGCAACATCTGTGCTGCCCTCGCCGGCGACGGACAGCATCACTTTTGCAAGCCTTTGCCTCATCGACTTCCAAAAGGACTATCGCCAAAGTTGCCAGCGATCTCTGTCCATGCCTGGTCGAATGCTGTCCCATAGCTTGCACAGCCTCAGGTCCGAACGCGGTCATTCGTGTCATCTCCCGCCCCGCTCTTGTCTCAAACGACAGGACACGTCTCGCCGGAGTTCATGACGCGAGCTTCACTTCTCACGGAAAGCCCTGCCGAGTTCAAGCTTGCTCACCATCGCCAGCAATTAACCATCCGGAGGAACCCGATTTCGGTGACGGAGACCTGTAGGGCGCAAGAATTAGAGCCGCGTCGTCGTCATGCGGCTTGCTGATAAACGTGATGAAGCCCTCCGAGCACAGGTATCGCGATGATCTC
>Ga0075424_100004621_pt1 | contig 13038 bp, 8 predicted proteins | sample SoiMethybrSBSTD3_FD_75301 | JGI IMG/M metagenome (GOLD analysis project Ga0075424, IMG submission 75301) | Bulk soil microbial communities from a Populus tree surrounding site in Tennessee, USA - Soil MetaG P. TD hybrid SBSTD3 | ecosystem: Environmental > Terrestrial > Soil > Tree plantation... | reverse complement strand
CCCTCGAAGAGCAGGAACGTGTGCGTCGGCGTCTGCAGGATTCGCCACGGATAGGGATCGCGGCGAGGCACGCCGGTTGGAAGACAGTTCGCTTCGGGATCGTCCTTGGCGTTCCGGCTCTCCATGATCTTGAGATACTCCGGACGGATCGGCAGCATCTCACCCTTCGCGAGTCCATCGGCGATGTTGCCCACCGGCCCGCCGCCTTGCCACACACCGGAGAGATCGATCTGACCGTTGGGAAGACGAGGCGCCGGTCCGGTCGGCGCAACCGGCGCGCGATTGAGCCCGCCCGATCCCGCTGGCGACGTCGCTGCCGGTTGAGTCTGCTGTGCGCCTAGTACCGAGATCGCCAGCACACAAAACACGATCGCCATCAATCTCGCGATGCGCGTCATGGCGATAGGCTCGCTACTTCTGCGCCGGCGGTGGTGCATCGCCGCCCGACGAGCCGGCGAATACGCGGCGGCCATCGGCGAGCTTCACCACGCGCGCGTTGGCCATGTTCGATCCGTCCTTGGCGCGCGAGCCTTCCACGGTGACTTCGTCTCCGACCTTCAGCGAGTTGCGCGTCCATCCGTTTCGAACCAGCACGTTGGGACTCGCCAATTCCAGATTCCAGTTGGTGACCGCGCCCTTCTCATCCTTCACGTCCACATAGAAGCGTGCGTGAGGATTCATCCACTCCACTTTCGACACGGTCCCCTTCAACGTGACCGGCTTGTTCGCGTCGTATTCAGCGGCGAACGAGTGATGCGCGATGACGGGGCGCGCCATCACCATCAGAACCGCCACACTCGCGACTACAGCGGCGATGACTCTCATCGACGTTTCCTCCCTGACGGCCCGCCGCAACTGTGGCGCCGTCCGAGCGGATCGTATCAAACCTCAAGAATCTTGCGTCTTGAGTTTTGCCTTTTGAGTTTTGCCTTTTGAGTCTTGCCTTTTTTGAGTTTTGCCTTTTGAGTTTTGAGTTGGTCAACGCTCCGCGAGCACGAAGTCCGGCCTGGTGTGCTTGCGCAGCTCCAGCACTCGCTGCATCGACAGCTGTACGTCGCGGTAGACGGCGCTTCCAGGCTTGATGCCCAGTTCCTGAAGCGCGATGAGCTGTCGGTAATAGGCGCCGCGCTCGTCGCCCCGGTGCTTGAGGTGCCATTCCTCGTGCACGAGGATGCTGGCCAGCTTTTTCACCGCCTGCGGATCGCCGCAACGGCCCCGGGAGCCGCTCGCGTCGCGGACGACGACGGACGAGCCGATGACGTAGATCGTGCCGGTGCTCTGCCGGACGAACGCTTCGGTGCCCACAGAGACGTACGGTGGCGCCGTATCGAGGATTTCGATCGGCGGCATGGTTGCCTCCGATCGGTTGAGCATCGCGAGCGCACACACGAGCGCTGACGCGGCATTGAACATGGCCAGCCTCCACGGTCGAAGGGCCGATCATTTCGATCGACCGACGCGGGCTGGCCTCCCCTATACTGGGGGGTGGTCCGGCCCGCAGTCTATGCCTGCGGGTTGTGATCAGGGGGCACTGATGCGTTGCCGCGCATCGGTGCCCCGCCCTCTCCATTTCAAACCCTATTACTCGAACTCACCTCGCTCGGTTCACTAAGCAAGTTTTGTGCTTTTGACGGTACCAACCGCAAAACGGTTCGTATCAACGTGGATGATTTCCCACGCGACGGCCGATCGTTCCAAATTCGCGAAACGAACGTCCCAACAATGGAACCGTTCGAAGTTCGAAGTTCGATGTTCGAGGTTCGACGTTCTGGTCAATGCGAACCTCGAACCTCGAACCTCGAACCTCGAACCTCGAACCTCGAACTGATCGTGCAGTCGCCGCGCGCTACTTGACGATCGCCTGCGCGACCGCGTTCTCGAAGTCGCGCTGCAGCGCCGGCGTGCTGGTCTGCATCATGATGATCTGCACCATGTGCTCTTGCGGCTCGATGTGGACGTTGGTGCCGTAGGCACCCGCCCAGCCCCACGCGCCTTTCGAGACGCGCAGATCGGCGGCGATCGGATCCTCGACGACTTGCACGCCGAGACCGAATCCCATCCCGTGCGCCGGACGGCCGAACTGACCGTTGACGAGGTCGCCGGTGTGATTCGACGACATCAGCTCGATCGTCCGCGGACCGAGGTAGCGTTTGCCATTCACCTCGCCGCCGTTCACGAGCATCATCGCGAACTGCGCGTAGTCCTCCGCCGTCGTCACCAATCCGCCCGCGCCCGAGAAGTACGTGGCGCTGCTCAATCCTGTTTGGTTCTCGGCACGCACTAACCCATTCGGGGTACGTTGATAGAGCGTGACCACACGCGATGCGCGATCGGGCGTCCACGTGAAACCGGTGTCCTTCATGCCGAGCGGATCGAAGAGTCGCTGCTTCAGAAACGTGTCGAACGGTTGACCCGATGCGATCTCGACGATGCGACTGAGCACGTCGAAGCCGGCCAGCCCGCTGTATCGCCACAGTGTGCCCGGCTGGAAGTCGAGCGGCACCGCGCCGAGCTTCGGGATGTACGTCGCGAGCGTATCGCCTTCACCGCGAGTGGCCGCTGCGCCCGCATGCTGATTGCCGAGACCGCCGCTCATCAGCCCGGAGCCATGCGTCAGCAGATCGCGGATCGTGATCTCGCGCGTCGCGGGAACGAGATCGATGTCGACCGGCGGGGCGCCGCGGCCGCCGCGACCTCCCGCCGACGCGGGAGGCTCGACACCGCCTTTTGCGACCGCCACCTTCGCGCCCTTGAACTCTGGAATGAAACGCCATACCGGATCGGTGAGGCGAACCTTGCCTTCTTCGAGCAGCATCATGACGGCCACCGCCGTGATCGGCTTCGACATCGACGCGAGCCGGAAGATCCCATCCTTCGGCATCGGCCGCTTCGACTCGATGTCGATGAGACCGTGCGCGTCGAGATGAGCGAGTCGGCCGTTCCTCGCGACCAGCGTGACCGCGCCCGAGATCGCTTTCGCGTCGATGTGACGCTGCACGGCCTCGTGAATCCGCGCCAGCCGTTCAGAGGACAGACCGACCTCCTCTGGTTTCGCGACGACCGGGCCGGCCTGGATGGGCAGAGCAAGACACGCACAGACCAGCAGCAACGCCGAGATCCATCGAGCCATCGATCACTCCTACGAAACTGTGAAATGGCGCAGCCATGTCACGCCGTACTCCGATTCCCGAACCAAAGTCTGCCTCCAGGGCGCACAATCAACCCCCTCCGAGCACAGATCCGCGTGATTTCGTGCAGATCGCGACGGCACGCCGGTTGAAGTATCAACGGTCACTGACGCCGCACGCCATGGCGGCTCAGGGCTGCCTCTCCCTGAAAGAGGCGCACCCTCTCCCCCGCCCCGATCGCTTCGCTCCTGCATATGTCTTGAGCGCGGCGGTCGGGGCGTCAAACACACCCCCACCCCCTCGCTCCCTGCGTTCGCGATCGCCGTGGATGATAGCTCGGGATGTCGCGATGCTTCCGTGACGATCGGAGCATTGCAGTTCTGTTCGATCGATGCGCGTTCTGATCGTGTGGATGGCGGCGGAGTGAGCTTGAGGCGTGCACCGCCGCGCATTGATGACCTTTGTGACCCACGCTCCTGCTGGTTCGTCTCTTGCTGTAACCCTCTGGAGAGTGGAAATGCGTCACATATTGACCTTCGCGTTCATGGCGGCACTTGCGTCGTCAGCTTGTGGAAACAGCAATCCGTCGGGCCCAACGGGCGGGACGGGTACGTTGAACATGCGATTGACCGACAGCCCCTTCAGCGATGCGAAGGCGGTCCTCATCACGTTCTCTGAGGTCTCCGCGCACCGCGAGGATGCCGACTGGGCGAAGGTGCCATTTGCCGACGCTGCGGCCACCGGTCGCACGTGCGATCTCAAGAAGCTGGAAGGACCCATCGACATCCTCGGCTCGGGTCCGTTGACCGCGGGGCACTACACGCAGATTCGTCTCGTCGTCGCGAGCGCGACGATCTATTTCGAGAACGCGTCGGCCGATGGTCCCGCGTGCGCCACCACGATCGCGGCGCCCGCCGGTCGGAGCGCGAACCTCGACATCCCCTCGGGTGAAGTGAAGCTCAATCGCGGGTTCGATCTCGCCGCCGACGGCGCCACCACCATCGTGCTCGACTTCGATGGCGACAAGTCGATCCACGAAACCGGCAACGGACGTTTCATGATGAGCCCCGTGATTGGGGTCAAGAGCGTGCAATGACCATTCAGCGCAGCTTCTTCGTCGTCGCACTGGCGCTCGGCGGCCTCGTGGCCGCGCGAGGGGCGGACGCGCAAACCGCGTTCAGCGTCTCAGCGAGCGTTGGTGACTTTCACGTCGCGGTGTCGAACTACTATCACGTGCCGGAACGTGAGGTGATCGTCGTTCGCGAGCGCCGCATTCCCGACGAGGAGCTGCCGGTGGTGTTCTTCATCGCGCAGCGGGCCCGTGTGCCTGCTGCGCGCATCGTCGAGATGCGCCTGCACGGCGACTCGTGGTGGGACATCTCGGTGCGCTACGGCCTTGGCGCCGACGTCTATTACGTCCCAGTCGCGGTCGTGCACTCGGGTCCTCCTTACGGGCGGGCCTACGGCCATTACAAGAAGCCGAAGAAGCAGTGGAACACGATCGTGCTGACCGACGGCGACATCGTCAATCTCGTGGAGCTGCGCTTCATGTCGGAGCACTATCACGTGGCGCCCGAGCGCATCGTGGAGCTGCGCGAGCGCGACGTCGACTTCGTGACCATTCACGGCGACGTGTCCGGCCACCACGTCGCCGCCGCACGGCACGATCGGGATGATGACAACGATCATGGCGAGGGTCACGGAAAGGGCCGCGGCAAGAAGCACTAATTGAACACATACACCGCGTACGACTCGTTCTCGAAGACCTTCTCGAGCGGGATCGGCGACGGATGCATGTAGTCCTTGCGAATCAGCAGATGTGTCCAGCGGTACTTGCGCGCGGCACGGTCAATGTCATCACTCCAGGCATCGGCCTGTAACAGCGTCTGCAGCTCGCGCCGTTCGCGCGAGAACTCGAAGATCTCATAGGCGTAGTTCACCGCGAACGCCTGATGCCCGAAGAGCGCGGGAATCTGCATCTGCCGGTTGTTGCGATTGAACCGTTGCGCCGGGTAGCGCAGGTCGTTGGTGACGACGATGGTGTCGCCGCGAGGTATGGTCGCGAGCGCTGCGGCGATCGAGCGGTTGTCGACGAACTCGTGCCCGCGCTCGGGATCGCGGATGAGAACTCCTGAATAGCGACCGGCCACGATGGCGGCGGGCACCACAGCCAGCGCCATCACCGCCATCACCGCCATCCGTCGTCGAGGACCGATACCCATCCAACTCCGGCCGACGACGCTCAAGACAAACGCATGAAGGAGTATCGGCACCGGAAGCAGGATCTGAATCCAGTCGTCGGTCGCTCCCCCGGCGCCGGCGCGTGTGTCGATCGCGCGCGTGAGATTGACCACCAGGAATGGCGCCACGCCGAAGAGCAGCAGCGGAACGCGCAGCGGCTCAGCGTCCGTGTTCGTTGACGCTCCGATGACGAGCAGCATCGGCAGCAGCACCCAGACGAGATCGAAGATCATTCCGCCGAGAGCCTCGCGGGCAACGACGCCTTTCAAGTGGAACAACGGAAAAAATTGTGTGGCGTAGCCGCCCTCAACGTGCGGTGCCAGCCAGAACGCGACATAGGTCGCACCGAACAGCGCCGCGGCAGCGATCGCTGGAATCAGCGGCTCGAAGCGGCGGGCGACGGCGGCGCGATACGTCTGCGCGAGCACCAGCCCGGCCAGCAGCGCGATGCCGGTCGCATTCTTGACGATCAGCGCGCAGCCGGTCAGGAACACTGGCAGCCGCCATCCCCGCGAGGGAGCGGCCGCATACGACGCAATCGCGGCCAGCGTCACGAAATGCGCGCCGACGTTCTGAGCAACGATCGACGCCACACCCCATAACTCGTAGTTCTGGACTACGGCAACGATCGGCTCGACCGAGAACGACGTCGCGGCGAGCCATACACGTGGTCCGATGTAGTCCCAGAAGGAGTACCACAGCGACGGGACGGACAGCATCAGCATCGGCACTGCAAGTGCCGACGGGAGCGCCGGACAGAGGCTCTGCTTGGCGACGACCGCCGCCGCGGCGATCCCGATCGCCAGCAGCGGCAGAACGATCACGAACAGCGACTGGTGCGGCGTCAACCCCGACGTGCGCATGATCAAAGCGGCTGCGCCGTGCACCGCGAGGTGATATGGGCGCCGGCCGCCGAGATTACTCAAGGATTGCGGCGGGTAGATGCGAGTCCGCGATAACGACTGCACCTGCTCGAGGGCGTACGGCGTATCGACGTTGAAGAACACCGGCGCGTAGTCGCCCGGCGCCATGCGAAATGCAGAGATCGCAAGCGGCGAGATCAGCACGACGGCGAGCAGGCCAGCCACGACGCCGTCGCGCGTGAACACCGGACGGGTCGTGGGCAACGAAAAGGCCGCGCCGCGCCGAAGTGCGATGGCCGTGAGGAACACTGCCACCGGTCCCACATACCAGCGCAGCGACAACACCAGCGACAGGAAGAACGCGATCGTCGACAGCAGCAGGCCGGCGATCAGACGGACGAACGCCCAGGCGATGGAGCGATCGTCGTCATCGCGAGCGACCAGCAATGAGCCAGGGATGGTGCCGAGGGCGTACAGCGTGCCGAGCGCGAGGGCGACGCGAACGAAGCTCACCCCCGACACCAGAGACGCGACCAACGCACTCAAGAACGCAAGGAGCAGGGCGAAACCGGCCCCTAGTATACGTATTCGCGATCTCTCTCCACTCCCAGCCTGGCCCTGTCGCCGGCGCCGGCAATTGCGCGCAGCCCTATGCGATATTCGGCATGGCTTGCCCCGACGAGCCCGAGTCGCCGCCGGCGGAACACGGCATCTCTACCGTTTCTTGGTGCTATCATCGTTCCTCCCCGTGCAGAACGGCATCCCGCAGCACATCGCGAACTACGATGTCGAACGACGTCTCGGCCGGGGCGCGATGGGGACTGTCTATCTCGCGCGTGATCGCGAGTTGGGCCGGCACGTTGCGATCAAGCTGATTCAGGCGGACGTTGATTCGCCCGACATGCGCGAGCGCTTCAACCGCGAGGCGCGCTCGATCGCCGCACTGAACCATCCGAGCATCGTCACGCTCTACCACGCCGGACAGGAAGACTCCGTTCCCTATCTCGTTCTCGAATACATCGACGGGCGTTCCGTCCTCAACGTAATCGGCAAGCGCGAGCCCGTGCCGCTGCCGCGGCGGCTGCTGTGGATCGAGCAGTTGTGTGATGGGCTTCAGTACGCGCACGAGCGGGGCATCATTCATCGCGACATCAAGCCAGCGAACTTGATGATCGATCACCTCGATCGGCTGCGCGTCCTGGATTTCGGCATCGCCCGAATTTTCGGCGAGTCGAAAACTCAGATGAGCTCGCTGATCGGGACACCCGCGTACATGGCGCCTGAGTACATCCGCGGCGAAGGCATCGACGCGCGCGCCGACGTGTTTGCCGCCGGTGCCGTGGCATACGAGCTCCTGTCGTATCAACGGGCGTTCTCGGGCGATACGCAGTCGACCATCCTTCACCGCGTCCTGTCGGAGATGCCGCCGCGATTCGTCGAGGCCGGAGCCACCGACCTCGATCCTGAGCTCGAGCAGATCGTCTTCCGCGCGTTGAGCAAGGATCAGCATTCGCGCTACCAGACGGCGCGCGAGTTCGCGGAAGCGGTCCGCACCGTACGAGCTCGCATCGAAATGAGCCCACAGGCGTGGGTCCAAACCGGCGCGGCGGCCGCGACGGTCGTGATTGACAGCAGGCACACGCCGACGGAGCCCTCAGTATCAGGAGTTGGTGTCGCGCCGGGCGGCGAGACGACGGTTTCGCATCCGGCAACGATGGCGCCGACGCAGATCGTCGATTCGCTGAACAAGACCGATCGGCCACAAGGCGATCAGTACTTCGGGGGCGATGAGCAGCCGGCGTCGTACGAGAACACCGTCCTTTCCAACACGCACGGCACGGGCACTGTTGCTCCCGACGCACCGAAGGAACCGCCACACGAGCCTCGCGCGGTCACGCCGCAGCCCAGCAACAAGTGGCGGTACGCCGCGATCGCCGCGTGTGTGGTCATTATCCCGGCGGCGCTGTTCACCGGGCTCTCGTATTTCGACAAGCCGACACCCGACACCGGCGGCGGGTCGACGACGACGGCTGGAGGTCCGCCTCCCAACAATCCGCCCATCGCTCCGCCGGTCTCCAATCCGCCAGTTGTCGACAACACCGGGAAGGCCACGGACGGAAGCGCTGGAAAGAACGACTCGACGACCAGGGACACGTCCGTCGATCTGAAGAAGCCGGGTGACACTGGAGTGATCGTCCCGGGCACCGATGTCACCAAGACCGAGATCACCCGAACCGCTTATGAACTCTTCAACGGCTCGAACGGTCCCGCGCTGCCGGGTTTGATCTATCGCATTCTTCAGCGCGCTGACGGCAGCGATTCCGTCATCAGCGTCGATCCACGCGAGAAAGTCTTCCGGACCGGGCGCGATCAGTTCCGCTTCGCCTTCCGCGCGAACATCGATGGCTATCTCTACGTCGCCCAGAAGAACGACCGAGGCGATTGGGACGTCGTGTTTCCGGAGCCTGGCGTGAACGGCGGCAGCAATCGGGTGCAGAAGAACCAGGACTACGTCGCACCAAGCCCGGACTGGTTTCAGCTGGATCCGCCGTCGGGCACCGAGCAGGTGTTCGTCTTCCTGAGCAAGACGCCGGTAGGCGCCTTCAACGATCTCAATCGTCCGGTGACGAGCCAGGCGACGCTGTCGCAGGCGGAGATCGACAAGCTGAGGAGCACCATCGGCACCCGCAAGCTGGTTGTCGCCAAAGCCGACATGCCCGCCACCGCGTCCACTGGCGGCCAGGGTGTGTACGTCGTGGACCCCGAGAGCTTCGCCAACGCCATGATGGTCACGTTTGAAATGACCCACAAGTAGGCGCGCGTTCGCGCACTGACCTGTCTATGCTCAGTCGCTCCCTTGCCACGCTCGTCGCACTCGCGTTGTTGACCGCTTCCACGATCGCCGGGCAGTCGGACAGCGACGAGCTGTCGACCATTCGCGGCCGGAAGTTGACCATCGTCAAGGACAACGCCGGCGCCCAGGCGATTACCGGTGTGCCGCGCGGGTACGCGCTCATCGTCGGCATCTCGAATTACAAGAACCTCGACGCCAAGCGGCAACTGCGATTCGCCGAAAGCGATGCGCAGAGCATGTATCGGCTGCTGATCAGCAAAGAGGCGGGCGCGTTTCCGCCCGAGAACGTCCACATTCTGACCGGCGCCAAAGCCACGCTCCAGAACATCAAATACGAGTTGGAAACCTGGTTGCCGTCCGTCGCACAACCCTCGGATCGCGTCATCGTGTTCTTCGCCGGACACGGCCTCGTCGACAAGGGACGTGGGTACCTGGCCCCGTATGAAGTCGATCCCAACAAGGTCGAGTCGACCGCGTACTCGATGAACACCGTCGGCGAGGTGATGGCGACGCGCATCAAGTCTCGATGGAAAGTGCTGCTCGCCGACGCGTGTCACTCGGCCAAGGTCAATGTCGAGACGACCAACGAGGGTCTGGGCGACGCGTTCAGCAAGATGCCGGCGAACTTTCTGACGCTGACCGCGACCACCGAACGCGAAGCCAGCCACGAGGACTCGGCCCTCTCGACCGGCTTCGGGCTGTTCACGTACTTCTTGGAACAAGCATGGACCGGCAACGCCGATAACGATCCCTGCGACGGCAGGATCACCGCCGACGAGTTGGTGGAATACGTGCGCACCAACGTGCGCGAGTACGCGCGGCGAAGAGGGCTGTTTCAAACGCCGACGGCGCGCGGCGACTACGACCCTGAAATGCTGCTCGGCGTGAGCCTCGTGTGTCTGGGGAAACCGGCGAGGGATCCAGAATCGCTGCTCGGAACCGCGGCCGTCGAAGTCAATCTCGACGAGGTCACGCTGTACATCGATGGAAAGCTGATCGGACCGCTCAAGAAAGACACGCCGCTGGTGGTTCCGCGTCTGACCACCGGCCCGCACGAGTTCAAGGGCGTCCGGCAAGGATACGAGCCCGACGTCAAGCAGATCATGATCGCTCCCGGGCAGACCGTCACCGTGACGCTCCGCATCCGGTATCAGCGGGTGATCAAGAAATCGGCACTGGATCTGAATCAACAGGGCGAGCGGCTGCTCAACACACAGCGCTCGGCGATGAACCCGGTGAACATCCTTCCTGTTGCCCGCAAGCAGGACCAGAAGGATCTGCTGCGCGCCCGCGACCTCTTCACGCGCGCGCTCGACGAGGATCCCAAGTACCCGGAGGCCGCCTACCACCTCGGCGAAGTCAACCAGCTGATCGACGACCAGCCGGCGAGCCTGAAAGCGCTTCAGCGAGCCATCGACATCGATCCCAATTACATCGAGGCGCGCTCGCAGCACGCGGCGCTGCTGATTGAAACCGGCGACACCGATCAAGCCATTCGCGAGCTCACCGACGCCTTGCGGCTGGATCCGAACAACGACGGCCTCCATGCGATGCTGGCGCGCGCCTATTTCGATCGCGGCTCCTGGCGCAACGTCGTCGACGCGGCCGACAAGGCCATCGCCCTCAACGACTCGAACGATCAGGCTCAGTTCTGGCGGGCGGACGCGCTCCGTCAGCTCGCGGTGCTGGAAAAGGATCCCGCGCGTCAGAAGCGCCTGTTCACCGATGCCCGCGCCGGCTATCGCACGTTCATCAGCCTGACCAATTTCGAGTCGTCCAAGGCGTCGCTCATCGCCTTTCATTTCATCGGTAGCGGCATCGGCGGCCGCAAGCACGCCGATCGCGAGGAGTCGTGGCGCCTGATGCGTACATCAGCATTCTCGGGGCTGTGCATCACCGAGAACCGGGTCGGCTACCGTTTGCGGGCGCGAGAGTATTGCGAGCGTGCGTTGAAGTACGACCAGACCAATCCGATCACGTACTTTCTGCTCGGAAACATCAATCGGGATCTGTTCAACGACTACGAGTCGTGCGATTACATTCTGGCGGCGGCCCGCAACTACGACAAGATGGTGTCGCTCAACCCGGATCTTCAGGAATCGCGTAATGCCCGCTTCTACCTCGAACAGATCTCCGGGACCCTGCCGAAGCTGAAGTGCAAGGGCACCTGACGCCCCGCCTGCTCGCATCCGAGCGCATCGACAGTTCCAGTCGCACGGCTTTTGCCGCCGATAACAGGGCATTCAGTAACCTTCGCCAGCGCTAATACGATGACGCTCAATCGACGCGAGTTCGTTCAATTGGCCGCAGCGATGGGGGCCTCGCTGGCGTGGGGCGGCTCGGCTCGAGCGTCAACCACCGACTGGCATGAGCGGCGCGACCGTTATCCAGAGGGCGTCGCGTCCGGCGATCCCGATCCGAGCAGCGTTATCCTCTGGACTCGGCGGCCGTTCGAGTCGGGCGGCCGACGGGTGCTCACGGTGGAGGTTGCCGAGGATGATGCCTTCCGGCGGGTCGTCGCAAAGGCGTCCGCGCCGGTCTCAGCGGAATCGGATTGGACGACGCGCGTGCTGGTCGGTCATCTCAAGCCTGCGCGCGTCTACTGGTTCCGCTTCACCGATGGAGAGGGGAACGGTAGCCGCGTCGGCCGCACGATCACCGCGCCGCTGGCGAACGATCCGCGGCCGGTCAATTTCGCCTTCGTCAGCTGCCAGAGCCTCAATGAAGGCAAGCTCAATGGCTATCGCCGGATGATCTTTGAGGATGAACGCGCGGCGCCCGCCGATCAACTCGGTTTCGTTCTTCACCTCGGTGATTTCATCTATGAGGTCGTCGAGTATCCCGACGAAGTGCCGACGCGGTACGATCGCACGATCTACGACGTCGGGCGGATTCCCGATGGCGGTCAAAGCGGAGTCGGTAAATTCCATTACCCGCTAACGGTCGACGGCTATCGCGTCGTCTACAAGGGCTACCTTGCCGATCCCGATCTGCAAGACGCGCGAGCGCGCTGGCCGTTCGTCGCCATCTGGGACAATCACGAATTCTCCTGGCAGGGCCGGCAGAGCATCGTCCAGGCGGGCGGCCCTCCGCAGCCGGGCCAGACGGTCAAGGTCGCCGCCAACCAGGCCTGGTTCGAATACATTCCCGCGCGCGTGAAGGCACCGAGCGGATCGCTCGACAGGTTCGGCGCGGTGGCGGTGAAGAATGTCCCGATAGAGAAGTGGGACGACAGTTACCTCGGCGACGAACCCAACAATCTGAAGGCCATCAACAGCCTGATCGCCTATCGGTCGTTGCGCTACGGCCGGCACCTCGATCTCATTCTCACCGACCAGCACAGCTTCTGCGGCGACGACCCGACGGATGCCGATGGCGTCGTCAAGATCTACGATCCGAGTTTCAACGGGATGTTCTCTGAACCGGCGATGATCGCGCTCGATGCCGGCCGAACCTTCAACGGCGGCAAACCGCCCTCCGAACTCACCTTTGGTGACATACGCATCCCCAATCCTCGAAAGGATTCAGCGCCGCGCACGATTCTCGGGAGCCGCCAGAAGACGTGGTTCCTGGACCAGCTCCGCCGGTCGTGGGCTACCTGGAAGATCTGGGGCAATTCGCTCGGTACCCTCGACTTGCGGGCCGACCCGCAGAACCTCCCCGATGGACTCACCAAACAGAACTGGCCCGCGGACGCGTTTGCGGTGATGAGCAGTGGCGATTTTGGCAGCGCCTATCATGAGCGTGGCGAAATCTATGACCTCGTCCGCGATGCAAAGATCACCGGCTTCGCGATCGTCTCTGGCGACCGTCACAGCTTTTGGGCGGGCTATGCCGCCGCCCGATTGCCACCCGCGGAGTTCGAGCCGGTCGGGATCAGTTTCGTCGGCGCCTCGCTGGCCAGCCCTGGGGCGATGGAGGCTTTTGAGCACAGTCTTCGCAAGGATCATCC
>Ga0075424_100004620_pt1 | contig 13039 bp, 7 predicted proteins | sample SoiMethybrSBSTD3_FD_75301 | JGI IMG/M metagenome (GOLD analysis project Ga0075424, IMG submission 75301) | Bulk soil microbial communities from a Populus tree surrounding site in Tennessee, USA - Soil MetaG P. TD hybrid SBSTD3 | ecosystem: Environmental > Terrestrial > Soil > Tree plantation... | reverse complement strand
ACCTCGGACGGCGTTTCATACGTTGGGCCGAGGAGACCTGCGTACACGCCTTCCTGAAGCGGCAGGCCCTCGGCAGCCGCTACCTCGCGCACGAGCTGTTGCAGCGCGGCGTCGTACGGCTCGGACATATCCGGAAACCGCGCGTCGCCCGGCTCGAGTGTGCCGACGAGCGGATTACGGAACATCAGATTGACATGATCGCGAATGAGCATGAGATCGCCGGGAGCCAACGTGCGGCGAATACCACCGGCGGCATTGGACACGAACAATGTCGACGCGCCCAATGCATGAAGGACGCGCGCCGGATACGCGGCCAGCGCGGCGTCGTGCCCCTCGTACATGTGGAACCGACCCGCCAGGGCGAGCACCCACTTCCCCGCAAGACGACCAGCAATGAGTGCCCCCGAATGCCCGGCAACAGTCGTCGTCGGAAATCCCGGGATCTCGGCAAACGGAATCGAAGTGGCGTTCTCGATCTGTTTCGCCAGCCCACCGAGTCCCGAGCCAAGGATCACGGCAAGTGCGGTTGGGTGCCGCGGGAGGCGCGGGCGCAACAATTCGGCCGCGTGTCTCGCAGCTGCGGACCCGAACTCCGTGCTCATCGCGATTCCTGCCCCAACGCGTCGATCTCGCGCCTCATGTCGTGAATCAGGCGTCGCCGCTCTTCCCATGGCAGGAACGCACTCTCGAAGCCGTTGAGCGCCACGCGTGTCAATTCCCTGAAGTCGAAGCGGAGGTGTTCGGCGGCGTGCGCGTATTCATCGGTGAGCGTGGTGCCGCTCATCAGGCGGTTGTCAGTATTGAGCACCACGTTCATCCCGCGATCGAAATACCGTCTGAGAGGATGCGAGGCATAATCCGACACGGCCCGCGTCTGCACGTTACTCGTCAGGCAGATCTCCAGCGCGATCCTGCGGTCGTTCACGTATTCCACGAGCGACTCGTCTTCCACGAGATGCGTCGCATGTCCGATTCGATGCGCGCCGCAGGCGTGCACCGCCTGGCGCACTGAAGACGCCGCGTCCCCTTCCCCCGCATGACACGTACACGCGAGATCGTGCTCGCGCGCGTACGCGAAGGCCGGGGCATGCAACGCCGCCGGGTGCCCGGCCTCGCCACCAGCGAGGTCGAAACCGACGACGCCGCGATGCCTGTAGCCCACCGCCAATCGAGCAAGCTCCAGCGACAATTCCGGCGACATGCTTCGGATCGCGCAGACGATGACCCGACCCATGACACCGAAGTCGCGCTCGGCGCGAGCAAGACCGCGGAGCGGCGCCTCGATGGTTTCGCCGAGCGCGAGGCCGCGTCGCACGTTGAGGACGGGTGAATAACGAATCTCGAGATATCGTACACCATCGCGCGCCGCGTCTTCGGCGAGCTCGTATGCGATGCGCTCGAGCGCTTCCGCGGTCTGCATGACGGACAGCGTGGTCTCGAACCGCTCGAGATATTCCTCGAGACTGCGCGCGTTCCTCACGATCATGTACTCGCGCAGGTCCTCGGCGTCCGAGCGCGGCATGGGTTGGCCGTACTCCTTGCCGAGGTCGATCAATGTTTGCGGACGAACCGATCCATCGAGGTGGCAGTGGAGCTCAGCCTTCGGCAAGCGGCGAAGGAGCTCGCGAGTGATTGCTGCCATCCCGGGCTACGGTGCCTCGAAGCCGGCGTCGTCGTCAGGCGCCCACGTGCGGTCGCGCCGCGGGACGAGTCGGAAGATCGCACCGGCCTGAATCGGGACAGCCACGTCGGCGGGTAGGCCCCGACTGTCGGTGACGACGCGCTCACCTCGCGAGACTGCGTCCGCCGCCACCGGGTCGAACGCTCGAACGGCATCGAGCGCCGTCGCGCCCGCCGCCACATCGAGACCCCGACCGTTCACGAACACGCGCATGGATTGAATCATGGTGTGGGCTGAATGACGAAGCGCTCATCCTTCGGTGCCATCACTGGCGACGGGAGACGTCGCAGGTATGCGATGAGCGCATCGAGATCGACGAGGTTCGCCGGCTCCACGCGCACTGCGCGCGGCGCGAGACCGAGACTGTCGCCGAGCATGAAATCGTTGATCACGACGCGATACGTCCGGTCATCGGCGAGCGGCGTCGTGCCGACCGCGAGCGCCGTGATGCGTGAGCCAGGGGGACGCGTGGTGTCGTAGACGACGCGGGCTCCGCTCACGTGCACATTCGGATTGCCGCGTCGAACGGACTGCTCGAGGTACCGACGCAGCTCCGATCCACGAACCGTCACGCGAAACAGTACGTTCGCAAAGGGGCTCACCTCGAACAGCGAACCGTACGTCGCAGTACCCGCTCGCAGGTTGGCCCGAATTCCGCCGTTGTTCATGATCCCGACGTCGCCGCCACCTTCGACGCGCATCGCATCGGCAATGAGATTCCCCAGCGGATACTGCGCGCCGTTCCGGAGCATGTCCTCGCCGATCTGCGCAATTTTGCGGTCGACGAGCGGAGCGACGCGCCGAGTTGCGTCATCGACGAGCGCGCGAATCGCGGCGTTCGGCGCGAGCGAGTCCGTGTACACTGGACGCACTTCGTGTGTCGCGGTGCCGCCGCGGAGCGGAATGTCCACGACACCGATCGCCTGGCCGCGAGACATCGCCTGGACCACGGGAATGCCATTGACCTCGGTGTTGACGAGCGAGTGTGTATGTCCGCTGACGATGGCGTCGATCTTCGTCGTCAGGCGCTTGGCGAGATCCACGATCTCGCCGGCACACGACGTGCTTCCGTCGCGCCCGCAGAAAGCGCCCTCGTGCGCGAGCACGATCACCGCGTCGGCACCGCGCGCGCGCAGCGCCTTGGCCGTACTGTCGATGATCGGCGCGGGATCCGCGAACACGAGGCCGGCGACGTTCGCCGCCTTCGTGGTACGCGGCGTCTCGATGTCGGAGATGCCGATGATGCCCACCCGATAAGCGCCGCGTGTGACGAGCGTGTCGTCAGGTATCCACGAGATGTCGCGACCCGCGGCGTCGCGTACGTTGGCGCCGAGGATCGGGAACTGTGCCGCGCGCATGATTGCCCGCAGCGTGTCGCGTCCCCAGTCGAAGTCATGGTTGCCCAGCGCGGTTCCCGCGTAGCCGAGCTTGTTGAGCACGCCGATGACGGAGCGGCCGTACGACAGATTCGAAGCCGGCGTGCCCTGAAACAGGTCGCCGGCATCGACCAGCACCGATTCACATTCCGGCGCAGGGCACTCGGCGCGCGCGCGCTCGATGGCCGCAGCTACCCACGCCGCGCCACCACGCATCGCTCCGTTGTTGTCGGGTCGCGGCTCGAGCGCACCGTGGAAGTCGTTGGTCGTGATGACGCGAAGCCTCGGAGCCGGGAGAGGGGCTCGCGGCGCCAATGCAGGGGCACGCGCTGCCGTACGCCGCGATCCATATTCGCCGCGGTTCATCTCCGTGTAGGCTTGAGCTCCCGCTGCAGCCGGCTCGAGCGTCCAGTTCCTGTGGAAGAAGTCTTCCGGACGCAGCACTCGGCGCTTTCTCACCTCGTCGATCAGAAGCTGCCGAATCTCCAGCTGACGATCGTCGAGCAGCGGCGCGCCGGCGAGCATGGCGTATCCGCCACCGCCGGTCTGACGGTAGTTGTTGAGCGCGAAAGTGAAGCTGTCGTCAGGCGCGACGGCCCGACCTGCCACCTCGAGTCGAGTCACGCGACTGCCAACGGGCCGCGAGACGTCGAGTGTGTAGTCTGCGCCAGCGACGATGTCGAAGTTGAAGCCCGGCACCGAATCGTTCACCACGGGCGCCCCGGGGGTGAACGGCCGATAGTAGCGGGCACTCTGCTCCAGGTATGCGCGGAGCTGGGCCCCTGAGATCTTGATCGATCGCAGCGTGTTGTCGTACGGATAGAGCGCCGCGATGCGCGACACCGTAATGGCGCCGGAATCGATCGAGGCGTCGAGCGAGAACGACGCCGTCGACGCCAGCTGTGCTCCCGTCGCTGCGCGCTCCACCTCGAGCACGAAGTCGATCAGAGGCGTATCGGCGACGCGCGACGAGTCCGCCCGCCAGATCGTGGGCGTCGATCCGATCGGCGCCGTCGCGTAGGCGATCGTCGCGCGATGCATCGCCTCGGTTGCCGCGACGACCGCCGGGCTCTCCGCGTGCCTAACGGTTGGCACCAGCGACGCGTGCCGAGACGCCACGTGCCAACGCCCACCCTCGCGAACCAGCTCGAGATGCGCGACACCCACGCTCGTCGCCCAATTCTTCGGCTGAACGAGGAGCGTCGACCCGATCGTCGTATCTGCCATCTGCTTGTGCGAGTGGCCGTAGACGATGAGATCGATGCCGCCGACCTCGCGCGCGAGTCGCGCCGCCACATTCTCGCTCGCCACGCCCGTCGAAACCGTATCGTAGCTCGACGGTTCGTTGAGCCCCGAGTGGACGCTGACGACGACGACGTCCGCGCCCGCCTGCTTCGCCTCTGCAACCGCGCTTCGAACGTCCGGCACGATATCACGGATCGTGAGACGACCTCGAAGGTTGTCGCGATCCCAGAGCATCGAGCCCGGCGTCGTTGCGCCGATCACGCCGACCTTCACGCCGGCCCGTTCGACCATCACCCACGGACGAAAAGCGCGCTTGCCGTCGGTGGTGTACGCGTTGGCGGCGAGAAAGGGGAATCGCGCCTCGCCCACTGCCCGTTCGAGCGTCGGCAGCCCGTAGTTGAACTCGTGATTTCCGATCGCTGCCGCGTCATACGCCATCGCATTCATTGCGGCGATCACGGCATGCGGCTGGTCGGGTTGGACACGTGCCGCCACGTAGTCGAGTGGATTGCCCTGCAGCAGGTCGCCTGCGTCGACCAGGATCACGCGCCCTGGATTCGCCACCCGCACCGAATCGACGACCGTAGCCGCCGACGCGAGGCTATGCGCGCTGTCCGGTCTGTCCGCGTAGTAGTCCCAGGCGCGAAGGCGTCCGTGGGTGTCGGTAGTGGACGCAATGACGAGGTCGACCGTGAGACGAGGTGAAGGAGCGCGCGACGCGCTCGAGCACCCCGACATAAGCGCCGTCAGTGTCACGAGATACCACGAAAATCGCATGCACGGAACCTAGCCGCCGTCCCCCTCGGGACGGGAGCCCGAGCCCATGGTCCGTTGACGCAATCGCGTATGCCCCGCGAGCTTTCCCGCGTCGCCGCTCCCAAGCTGCCTCACGCCAGCGTTTATACAGTTTTGTGACACGTCGAATGCTTCTCCTGCGCTGGAGGGCCGTGCACTTTCCGTCCTGCAAGCCACGTCGGTGGGGCCGCCGATGAAGCCGCTCGTCATCGGGGTCGCAGGCGGGTCCGGGTCCGGCAAGTCGACGGTGTCGCGAAACGTCGCGCAGGCGCTGCCGAATCACTCCGTCGCGTTCATCGACATGGACGCGTACTACTTGAACTACGCGCACCTGCCGATCGAGGAGCGCCGCAAGATCAACTGGGACCATCCCGACGCGTTCGACTGGGAGCTGCTGGTGTCGCAGCTCACGCGGCTCTCGTCGGGCGAGTCGATCGAAAAGCCGGTGTACGACTTCGTCGCGCATACACGCAGCAACAGTACGGTGTTGGTTCCGCCCGCCGAAGTCGTCGTGGTTGATGGCATCCTGCTGTTTGTCGACCGTCGCATTCGCGAGCTGTGCGACGTGAAGGTGTTCGTTGACGCCGACGCCGATACGCGACTCATTCGCCGACTGCGTCGGGATATGAACAAGCGTGGGCGACCGCTGGAGGAGATCCTGGAGCAGTATCTTTCCACCGTCCAACCGATGCATCTGGAGTTCGTCGAGCCCAGCAAGCGATACGCGGATGTCATCGTTCCGCGTGGTGGACACAACGCTATCGCCATTGAGATGATCGTGGCCAAGATCGAGCGCCGGCTCGCGGCGCGGACCACATGATCGCCGCTGCCGCAGCAGCCCGCGTCGAGTCCCCCGTCGACCGCGTACTCGTGGTCGACGACGAGCCGGACATCGTCGCGCTGGTAGCATACCACCTGGTGAAGGCTGGCTACCGTGTCTCGACGGCGAGCAACGGTCGTGAAGCGGTGGCGGCGGCGAAGCAGGAACGGCCGGCGCTGATCGTGCTCGATCTCATGCTCCCCGGCATCTCCGGTTACGAGGTCCTCGAGCAGCTTCGCGCCATCGAAGCGACGAAGGACATCGCCGTACTGATGCTCACGGCCCGCCGCGAGGAGCAGGATCGCATCCAGGGCCTCTCCCTCGGCGCCGACGATTACCTCACCAAGCCGTTCAGCCCACAGGAGCTGGTGCTGCGCGTCGCGGCCATTCTCCGGCGCATGAGCGCAGGCGGAAATGGAGCGAGCGACGTCCTCGCAATCGGCCCTCTGCGCATCGACCGGGCGGCGCACCGAGTCACCGTGGACGCACGAGACATTGAGCTCACGCCCACCGAATACAAGCTGTTGCTCACGCTCGCCGATCGACGTGGCCGCGTCCAGGCGCGGTCACACCTCCTGGAAACCGTGTGGGAGGCCGCCCCGGACATCCAGACCCGCACCGTGGACATGCACGTGCAGCGGCTGCGGGCGAAGCTCGGCTCAGCGGGGGACCTGATCGAAACCGTGCGCGGTTTCGGCTATCGTTTGCGGGGAAACCAATCTCGCTCGGCCTGATCGGCGCCCTAGGCCCGGTGCGACAGGCGCCGAGCGAGTGACGATCTCCCCGCGGCCCCTCACTCGATGAGCCTAACGAAACGGCTGGTCCTCGGCGTCGTGCTTCTCGTGAGCGCGCTCGCCGTCGGCATCGTGCTCATGGCGGGAACTCGATTGCGCCAGCGCCTCGAGCAGGAGCAGCTCGAAGCGCTCACGCGCGAAGCCCGCCTGGTCGCGACGCAATGGCTACCGGGAACGAACGCCGACGCGCTTGCCGATTCAGCTGGCGCAGCCCTGCGGCGACGTGTCACCATCATCGATCAGAGTGGCGTCGTGCTCGGCGATTCCGAGTTCGACGGGCCGGCACTCGCGGGACTGGAGAACCACGCGACGCGGCCAGAGGTCGTGATGGCTCGCGCGGCTGGAGTGGGCCACAATCAACGCGAGAGCCGCTCGGCCGGCGACGAAGAGTTCTACGTCGCCGTCAGGCACCCGCGCGGGTTCGTTCGCGTGTCGATCGGCACGGCCACGCTGCGGAGCATCGTGTGGGGCGCACAGCGCGACGTCCTCGTCGCGAGCTTCTTTGCGCTCTTCGGCGCGCTCGTGCTGGCGTATCTCTTCTCGCGTTCGGTGTCACGTCCCGTGATCGAGCTGCGCGACGTGGCACGAGCGATAGCCGACGGTGACCTCGATCGACGTCCGGCGCTCACGGCGCCGGGCGAAGTCGGAGACCTGGCACTCGCGCTGCACCGCATGGCCGAGCAGCTCGGCCTCCGTCTCGAAGCATTGGAGGCGGACGAGGCCTTGCTGATCGGGGTGGTAGAGGCGCTCGCGCAGGGACTGGTCGTCATCGATCGTGGCGGCAACGTCGTCCGGCTCAACTCGAGCGCTCGACAGCTGCTCCAGCTTCAGGCGGAGGTCCCCTTCTCCGTCGACCGGCTGCCCCGCGAGGGTTCGCTCGTTCGAGACGTGCGCGCCGTCATGCAAGGCACGCCCGTGGAGACGTCCGAGCTCATGGTGGGAGGCCGGACACTGGCACTCACGGCGCGGCCCCTGCCCAACGGTGGCGCCGTGTTGGCGTTCATGGATCTCACGGCGCGGCGTCGCCTGGAGACCATTCGCCGCGACTTCGTGGCGAACGTCTCACACGAGCTCAAGACGCCGCTCACGGTGATCAACGGCTTCGCCGAGACTCTCGCGGACGGGCACTTGCCTGACGACGACCGCCAGCGTTTCGCGGCCACTATCCAGTCGAACGCGCGACGAATGCAACGCATCGTCGACGACCTGCTCGATCTCTCGCGGTACGAGTCCGGTGCGTGGCGCCCCGATCCGGCGATGGTGGACGTCCACGTCACGGTCTCGGAGGTGATGGCGGCCGTTCGGCCAGTTGCCGAGGCCAAGCGGATCGCGCTCCTCGCCGAGATCGGCGCCGACGCTGAGCGATTGTGGGCCGATCCGACGGCGCTGCGCCAGATCCTCGACAATCTCGTGCAAAACGCCGTGCGCTACACGAACAATGGCAGTGTCACGTTGTTCTCGCGCCACGTGGACCACGGCATCCTGATCGGTGTACGCGACACCGGCATCGGCATCCCCTCCGACCACTTGCCGCGGGTCTTCGAGCGATTCTACCGCGTGGACCCAAGCCGGTCGCGCGACGAAGGCGGAACGGGGCTTGGCCTGGCGATCGTCAGGCACCTCGCGGAAGCGCACGGCGGGGCAGTGCGCGCCGAGAGCACGCTCGGGATCGGCACCACGATCGCCGTTCTCTTCCCGCCACGAAGCGACGTTACGAATCAGTGACAGGACGCGGTCCACGCTGGTGACGGCGCCGGGCGAAGCTTTCCGTAACGGCAACCTGACCGATCCTCGCGTGGCACACTGATTAGCAGTGAGCCGTCGCACCAATGCAGCCGTCCCACTGACGCTCCTCCGGGTCGAGCGTCGTGACGCGTTCGTTGCGATTCCGTGCCGGCACCGAGAAGCCGTCGGAGCATTGTAACGGCTGCCCGCGCGTGCGCGCGCGACAGACTTCCCCACCAGTGAGAGAGTCATGAGCGCTTCTCCCAATTCCGTCGCTGCACGCCTGTCTGGCGCCCTCCGTCTTGCCCTCGTTTGTCTGCCGCTGCTCTCGATGCCACTGCTCGGCCAGGAGACCGCGCCGTACGTGGGTCGGATCGTCGGTCGGATCATCGATGCGTCGACGGGTGCCGGGTTGTCGGACGTCGGCGTTCAGGTGGTGGGCACGACGCTCGGTGCCACCTCTGGCATGGACGGTCGCTATCAGATCGCGAACGTGCCCGCGGGCACGGTGACGATTCAAGTACGGCGCATTGGCTTCACGCCCAAGTCCATCACGGGGATCATGCTCGCTGCGAACAAGACGCTCGAGCAGAACATCGTCATGGAGACGGCGGCAGTGACGATCGCCGCACAGACTGTCACCGCGGCGCGAGAGCGCGGTACGGTGGCGTCGGCGCTCAATGATCAACGAACCGCCGTTGGCGTGACGAACTCCGTCACGGCCGAGGCGATCTCGAAGAGCCCGGATGCCGACGCCGCGCAGGCGATCCAGCGCGTCAGCGGGGTGACGGTGCAGGACGGCAAGTACGTGTTCGTCCGAGGACTCGGTGAGCGATACACCACCACGTCGCTCAACGGCGCTCGCGTCCCAAGTCCCGAGCCAGAGAAGAAGGTTGTGCCGCTCGACCTGTTCCCGTCGAACCTTCTCGAAGCAATCACGACGTCCAAGACATTCACGCCGGATCAGTCGGGCGACTTCAGCGGCGCCCAAGTGAATCTCAAGACGAAATCGTTCCCGGCCGAGCGCCTGGTGCAGCTTTCGTTATCGAGCGGGTTCAATTCACTCGCCACGGGAAAGGATATTCTCACGCCCCCCACCGCGGGACGTGAATGGCTCGCGATGGCGGCCGATCGCCGCGAGCTGCCGTCGCGCCTCACGGGAGTCACGGACTTCGGGCAGCTCTCGCGCTCCGACATCAACGGGCTGATTCGCGCGCTGCCCAGGGACTGGATGTTCTCGCAAGCGAACGGCGCGCCTAACGCGTCCGGCAGCATGTCGGTGGGTGGCGAGGATCCGCTTCTCGGTCTGCGGATAGGATACATCGGTTCGCTCACCTATTCGCGGTCTCAAGAGCTCCACGACGGCGAGGTCCATGCGCGCGCCGTGCCCGGTGACGCTTCCGGCACGCCGGTTCCCTACAACACGTTCGTCGGGAGCACGGGTCAGAGCAGCGTGCTCTGGGGCGGCATGCTGAATCTCAGCACGTATCTCGGCCGCGCCACGAAGCTGGAGCTGAACAATACGTACGACCGGACGGCCGACAACATCGCGCATCTCGACTGGGGTACGCTCGAGGAGTTCACGCAGATCGACAGCGTGCGCCGCACGTCGTCGCGGTACGTCGAGCGCACGGTTCGCTCGGATCAGCTTCGCGCCGAACATCAACTGGGTGATCGTCAGCGCGTCACGTGGTCCGTCACGTCGTCAGGCGTCACGCGCGACGAACCGGATCGGTCGGATCTGGCGTACGGCTACGAGTTCGCGCCCACCGGCGAGCGCCTCCCGCTGGCTTGGTTGGGGTTCATCCCGGAAGCGGCGAAGCGGACGTCGTCGTCGCTCAACGAGACCGCGCTCACCGGAAGCCTCGGGTACGCACTGACGCTCGGACCCGCCGAGCATTCCACAGTGCTGAAGCTGGGCGGCGAATATCGCCACACGTCGCGCGATGCGCGAACGACGTCCTACAACCTTCGAGCCAATGGCCTCTCGTCGGCCGAGCGCACTGGAACGCCCGATCAGATCTTCTACGGTGCGTACACAGCAGGAGCCGAAGACAAGATCATCCTCGAGCCGAATACCGCGGGCGGCACCTACGACGCTCGTGATAATGTCTCGGCTGGGTACGGGATGGCGGAAATTCCTCTCGGCTCTCGATTCCGGCTGATCGGTGGTGCACGCGTGGAGCAGTGGGAGCTCGACATGAACGCGCAGCCGGTGTCTCTGGGCAATATCCCGATCACTCGCCGGAACACCGACGTGCTGCCCTCACTCGCGATCAACACGACGCTTACGGCGAACCAGACGCTGCGACTTTCGGCGTCACAGACGCTGGCGCGCCCCGAATATCGTGAGCTCGCACCGGTGAGCTATCGCGACATGCTGGGAGAGCGCGAGGTGTTCGGCGACTCGAGCCTGGTGCGCACGCTGGTGCAGAACTACGACCTGCGATGGGAGTGGTACCCGAACTACACCGAGGTCCTGAGCCTCGCGGTATTCGCGAAGCATTTCGACAAGCCGATCGAGCCAATCGACGTCGCGACGTCTGGCGCATCGCAGCTGAGCTTCATCAACGCCCAGTCGGCCTTCAACTACGGGGTGGAGCTCGAGCTTCGCAAAGGACTCGGATTCCTCGCGCCGGGGTTCCAACCGCTCAGCGTCTTCAGCAACGTCACGCTGATCAAGAGCCGCATCAACACGAGTAACAGCAACCTCTCGGCACTCACGAACGACGAGCGGCCGATGGTGGGTCAGGCGCCATACGTCGTGAATAGCGGGCTGACGTACTCCAACCTCTCGGGCTCCACGAATGCCACGTTGCTGTACAACGTGGTTGGCAAGCGGATCTCGTCGGCCGCCGTGACGCCGGTGAAGGTGGACACGTATGAGCGCCCGCGGCCGCAGCTCGACTTCTCGCTGCGCTTCCCGATGTACGGCGGAATCAAGGGCAAGTTCGACGCAACGAACCTGCTCGACGCGCCCTACGAGGAACGACAGGGCGACGTGGTGCGCTACCGCTACAGGACCGGACGGTCGGTGAGCCTCGGCGCGAGCTGGCAGTTGTAGCTCGCACCGAGTCGCGCGGTAACCGTTGCACAACGTCGGTCTCACCGTGACGGCACGGTTACAACGATGTCGTCGTTCGCGTAACACGCGCGCGCGATATCCCGACTCTCATCGAGAGGTGAATGTCTGCCTACGCTCACCAATTCTGCAGGCACGCCGCCTCGGTGACACTTCCCGTTGGCAAACCCACAACACGCTCCACGAATCGGAGAGCTATTTAATGCGAATCCACTCCCGTTCGGTCGCCATCGTCTCTGCTGCGTTGATGGCGCTCCTGTCGGCTTGCGGAAGCGACAGCACGGAACCACCGCCGCAACTCACCGCCCCCTCCGGCGTTACGGCGACATCGACGTCGACGACTTCCATCCGCGTTTCGTGGAACCAGGTCTCGGGCGCCGATTCGTACGAGGTGGATCGCGCGAGCGGGACGGGGGCCATGGCGAACATCTCGACGGGCCTAACGACGACGTTCCTCGAGGACGCCGGACTCAATCCGAGCACGCAATACCATTACGTCGTCCGCGCCGTGAAGGGGACAACGAAGAGCTCGAACAGCTCGCAAGCGTCGGCCACCACGGGCACGCCGGGGCCGAAGGTCGCCGTGATCAACGGTGTCACGACGAGTCGGACGCTCTTCGCCGACACCGTATACACGCTCAGCGGCTACGTCAAAGTGAGCAACGCCTCCACGCTCACGATTCAGCCGGGAACGAAGATCATCGGCGATACACTCGTGGCGGGCAGCTCGCTCTGGATTCTGCGCGGCTCGAAGCTCATCGCCAACGGCACCGCCGCCAATCCGATCGTGTTCACGTCGGCTCGCTCGTCGCCTAACCGGAAGCCGGGCGACTGGGGCGGCATCATCATCGTCGGCAAGGGCATCATCAACCGCACGGCGAACCCGATCTTCACCGAGGGGCCCACGGGCGCGGCGGAGAACTATGCGGGCGGCACCGACAACAACGACAACTCCGGCTCGCTCACGTACGTCCGTGTGGAATTCGCAGGCTACGACGTCTCGAACGGCGGCGGCCAGGAGCTGAACAGCATCTCGAGCTATGCGGTGGGCAGAGGCACGACCTACGACTATCTCGAGTCCATGGCCGGCCTGGACGACGCCTTCGAGTTCTTCGGCGGCGCGGTCGACATAAGACACATGTTCTCGTTCGAGTCGGGTGACGATCATTTCGACTGGACGGAGGGGTACTCTGGTCGCGGTCAGTTCCTCATCGCCTTGCAGACGTCCGTGATCCAGCCGAAGACAGGGACGGGTGTCGTGTCGTCTGATCCTCGCGGTTTCGAAGGCGATGGCTGCGAAATCGATAAGGCTGGTTGCACGTTCGTAAATCCTCCGTTCTCGATGCCCGTATGGGCCAACTTCACGGTGATCGGTCCGGGCCCGGGCGTCTTCGGGCAGACCGACGGAAACGGCGCCGTCATTCGGCGCGGTTCCGGCGGCACCTTCGTCAACGGCATCATCGGTCGCTGGCCGGGCGTCGGCATCAGCATCCGCGATCAGGCGAGCAAGGATCTCCAGAA
>Ga0075424_100004619_pt1 | contig 13039 bp, 12 predicted proteins | sample SoiMethybrSBSTD3_FD_75301 | JGI IMG/M metagenome (GOLD analysis project Ga0075424, IMG submission 75301) | Bulk soil microbial communities from a Populus tree surrounding site in Tennessee, USA - Soil MetaG P. TD hybrid SBSTD3 | ecosystem: Environmental > Terrestrial > Soil > Tree plantation... | reverse complement strand
ACCGGTGCTCGGCGCGCTGGCGCCGGTCGCGGCACTCGCCATCGGCTGGATCGGCGCCGCGCTCGGCGCCCGGTTCGAGTGGCGCTACGTGCGGCGCATCGGACGCGGCACGTGGCTCCTGGCCGCACTCTCCGCCGCCGGTGCCTTCGCACTCGTCTCGCTGGGTGCGTGGCTGCTCACCCGGGTCGTCCCCTCTCTGTCCGTCGCGTGGACGCCGCGCCTGCCGGCCCTGTTGACCCTCGGGGCAGTGGCCGCCGCCTCCGGGCCGGGGGCCGTGACCCTGGTGGCCCGGGCGGTTGGGGTCCGCAAAAGCGTGACGCGGGCGTTTTCCTTGGCCGCGGCGCTCGAGACCGCCTGTGGCGCACTCGCCTTTACCCTGCCGCTCGCGTTGCACCGCGCTCATCCGCTCGGAGGCCGCGTCGCGCTGGGTTGGCTCGCGTGGCTCGTCTTCGCGGTGATGAGCGGCGCGTTGGTCGGGACGGTGTTCCTCGCGCTCACTCGACAGCGGTCGGAGCGGGCCGATGTGGGCTTCGTGCTCCTCGCGACGCTGCTGCTCGGCGCCGGCGTGGGCTACGCGGTGGACCTTTCGCCTTTCCTGGTGTGCGCCCTCGCGACTGCGCTGATCGTCAACGCATCGCCCCGGCGGCACGCCGTGCGCCAGGTGCTCACCGACTGGGAGCATCCCATCTACGCGATCTTCCTGGTACTCGCCGGGGCGCTGCTCACGCTCCCGACGCCGTGGGTCCTGATCGCGGTACCGCTGCTTGCGGCCGCGCGCGCAGGCGCCAAGTGGGTCGCCGTGCGCTACGGCAGTGTCGCGCTCCACCTGGCCGGCTTTCCCCCCAATGGCGGCCTCGGCACGGTCGCGCAGGGCGGCGCCGCGATCGCGTTGGGTCTCAACTTCTGCATCGTGTACAGAGGCGAGCCCAGCGGTGCAAGCGGCGCGCTGCTGACGACCATCGTGCTCGGGGTCGCGGTGGCGCAGCTCGCCGCGCCGCCGCTCATGGCGCTGGCTCTTCGAACAAGGGTCGCGAGCCCCGTGGCGCCTGCGCCGTTGACACCGGCGGCGGCGCCGGCCGAGCTTAGTGCCAACGCTACTGCGGACTGGCCGCGATGATCCCGACCTGGGTGGCGGTGGTAACCGGGATTTCCCTCGCGATTCTAGCGCTCGCGGCCATCGTGATCGCAGCCGCGTCGGTGGTCGCGGCGCTCGGCGTGCGGGGGTTCCTGCGGATGCTGCACGAGCTGGCCGGCCCGGCCGTCGGGGATGTGCGGGCACTCGTGGCAGCGATCCGGGCCGAGGCCGAGGGGTTGGCCGGCACGTCGCGCGAGTTGCGGCAGCGGATCGTCAGCGCCGCGGATGCGGCGGAGGCCCGGCTCGCCGAGCTGGACGCCGTGTTCGAGGTGGTCCAGGAGGAAGTGGAGGCGACGGTGCTCGACGTGGCGGCCACCATGCGCACCGTGCGGCGCGGCATCTCGCTCCTCGAGTGGGGCCGCCGCACGCTCAAGCGCGGGAAGAAGAAGCCCTGACGAGGATCCAGCTCCTCGCGGCGGCGGCGGCTGGCCTGGTCGCGGTAGGCCTGTTCCCCGTCGCGGCGTACGCGTGGACGCCCGGCACGCATGTCTACCTCGGCGAGTCGGTCCTCGCGAACCTGCACCAGCTGTCCGGTGCCGTGGCCGACCTGCTGCGCGCATTTCCCTACGACTTCCTCTACGGGAACATCGCTGCCGACACCTCGATGGCGAAGAAGTACGCGCCGGTGGGCCGGCATTGCCATGCCTGGCACGTGGGCCAGGAAATTTTCGACCTGGCTCATACCGATCCGCTGCGCGCCTTCGGCCTCGGCTATCTGTCCCACCTGGCCGCGGACGCGGTGGCGCACAACTTCTTCGTGCCGCGCCAGCTCCTGCTCACCTCCGGCACGGCGGCGTTGGGCCACAGCTACTGGGAGAGCCGGTTCGAGACCCATCTCGGGCCCGCCTACGCGAGCACGGCCAAGGAGCTCATCCTCCAGGATCACACGCCGAGCGATACCCACCTCGACACGATTATCTCGCCCACGCTCTTCAGCGTGGGCACCAGCCGGCGACTGTTCCGTGGCATGGTGCATCTCACCGAGAGCGAGAGCTGGCGCTGGGCGTTCCAGATCATCCTCGAGAACACACGCTGGGACTTGCCCGACGCGGACGTGGAGCGTCACATGGCGGTGGCGTTCGAGTACGTCATGGAGATGTTGGGAGAGGCGGACGCCGCAGCGCGACGGCTCGATCCGGCCGGCGACCAGGCGCTCAAGCTCGCGAAGCGGATGCGGCGCCAGGCGCTTCACGAGGGCGGTCGCGAGGATCCCGAACGGATGCTCGAGACCGCCGAAGACCACTTCGGACTGCCCACGCCCTCGCTCGCCTACTGGAAGCAATCCCAGGCGCAGCGCCCCTGGCGGGACCGGGACCAAGGCCGCGACGAAGGCTAAGAGCGCGCGCCGGCATCCATCGCCTCGATGCGGCGCAGCTCGTCCGCCGCAAAGCGACGCCGCATCGCGGGCAGAATCACCAGCGCGATCAGGGCCGAGGCCCCACCGATCACGAGCAGCGGATACCACACGTGCCGCGGCTGGGCGCTCAATGCGGCCGCCACCCCGACCAGTGCCAAGCAGGCGCCGACCGTCATCATCCCAACCAACAGTCCGAGCACGACGCGACGGGCCTTGCCCCAACCGCTCAGCACGCCGATGATCGCCCCAACCACGCCTACGAGGCTGCCCAGCATCGCGCCAAGCAGCGTCCCTGATCGCGCGCTCCACCACCCACCTTGCGCCACGTCCGCTGGGGCGGCCGCCCGCTGAAGGTGCATCGGCCCCAGCCAAACCGTACCAGCCCCGGGCAGCACGAGGTTGATCTCCAGGCGGCTCGGGGCCTGTGACGTGCCGCTCATGTCGAACGGAAGCTCGAACCGCCGCCAGCTCGATTCGCCGTGGAGCGCGGCCAGCGGGCCCTGCGCGGCGAGCGTGCGGCTGAAATACCGCTGGCCGTCCGGGAACACCGTCCACATCTCGAGGTAGCCCTGCCCCTCCACGCCCTGGTAGCTAACCTCACCGGAGACGACGTAGCGCGGGCCGGCGATCTGCGGGCGATCGATGGTGACGAGATGAAGAGACGTCGCACCCGAGGCCGTGGCGCGAAGCTCGAGCGCCGGCGCGCCACCCGGGCCAGCGCCGGGCCGCACCACACCCGCGGTCACGACCGTCCGCGACCAGTCGATCGTCAGGTCCTGTGCGGCCACCGGACGGGCGGCTACCAGGAGCGCCATTGCGGCGCTAGCGAGCACGTGTCTCATGTCGATCCTCCTGCTCCTTTCGATGAGCTTCAAGGAGCGCGTGGAACGTCTCGGCGCTGAGCAGCCCGTCCGCGTACGCGGCACGCAGCCGCAGCTCGAACGGACCGGCGTCCGGCGCCGCGTCGACCAGCTTGACCTTTTCGATCAGCCGATCCAACCGCAGGCGCACCGTGGGGTACGAGATCCCGTACTGGGCGGCGAGGTCCTTCAGCGTCCCCCCGGCCAGCAGGAACCGCTTCAGGAAGCCAAGATCTTCCTCGCTCAAGTGCTCGATCCACGGTTTAGCCACGTGCTCAGGCCTTTCAGTATATTTACTTCGATATCAATATTATTGATATAATAACTAAAGTCAAGTTGAAGGAAAAAAGAAAGGCGCCAGATATCGCCTGGCGCCTTCGTAACTCATGCTATCGTGGGCGTTTAGGGCTTAGGACGCCAGCTTCTCCTCCAGCACCCGCTGGGCCAGCTTTGGGTCCGCCTTGCCGCGAGAGGCCTTCATCACCTGCCCAAGGAAGAACTGCACCAGCTTCGTTTCACCAGTCTTGTAACGCGTCACCTCGGCGGGATGAGCGGCGAGCACCTCGCTCACCCACCGTGCGAGCACACCGGCGTCCCCCACCTGCATCACACCCAATGCCTCCGCCACGTTGCGCGGCTCACCGCCGCGCTCGGCGACCTCGGCGAACACGCGCTTCGCCGCCTGATGGCTGACGGTGCCGCCCCGCACCAACCCGATCAGATTCGCCAGCGCGCCGGGCGGTACGCGCAGACCGTCGCCGTGATCCTTCGCGTCCGCGAGCACCTCCGTCATGACCCAGTTGGCCGCCGTCTTGGGTTCCGCTCCCGCGTGGACCACGGCTTCGTAGTAGTCCGCCACCGCGCGATCGGCCGTGAGCACGGCCGCATCGGTCACGCTCAGCGCGTACTTCTCGACGAAGCGCTCGCGCTTCTTCGCCGGCAGCTCCGGCAGGAGGGTCTGCTGCTCGGCGATGAACTCCTCCGTGAGCACCAGGGGTGGCAGGTCCGGGTCCGGGAAGTAGCGGTAGTCGTGGCTCTCTTCCTTGCTACGTTGCGGTCGCACGCTGTTCGTCTTCGAGTCGTACAGCATGGTCTGCGGCGCGACGGTGCCCCCGCCCTCGAGCACGGCGATCTGGCGATCCCTCTCCACCGTGAGTGCCTTCTCGACGTAGGCAAACGAATTGATGTTCTTCACCTCGGTCTTGGTGCCGAGCGCGGTCTCGCCGGCGCGGCGCACGGAGACGTTCGCGTCCACCCGCAGGCTGCCCTTTTCCATGTCGCAGTCGGAGATCCCCGCGTACTCGAGCACCTGCTTGAGGGTGAGCAGATAACTGCGGGCCTCGTGGGGCGACCGGAAGTCGGGACCCGTGACGATCTCGATGAGCGGTACGCCGCAGCGGTTCAGGTCGATCGCCGTCTGCTTCGGGAAGCGGTCGTGCAGCGACTTCCCCGCATCCTCCTCGACGTGCAGGCGCTGGATCGTAGCGGTGGCGATCCCGCGGTCCGGCGACAAATACGAGAGCGACCCGTTGGTCGCGAGCGGCTGCTCGAACTGCGAGATCTGGTAGCCCTTCGGTAGATCGGGGTAGAAGTAGTTCTTGCGCGCGAACACGCTGCGCGGGTGAACGGTGCACCCGACTCCCAGCGCCGCACGTACCGCGAGCTTCAGCGCCTGCTCGTTCGGCACCGGAAGGGCTCCCGGCAAGCCGAGGCATACTGGGCAGACGTTGGTGTTGGGCGGGGCCCCGAAGGCAGTCGAGCAGCCGCAGAACATCTTCGACAGGGTACGTAGCTGGACGTGCGTCTCGAGCCCGATGACCGTCTCCCAGGCGCCCGCCATCACGCCTCCTCGCCGGCGGGCACGGCCCGCTCGAGCGCGTAGGCCGCCTCGAGCATCTCGTCCTCGAGGAACGCCTGGCCGATGAGCTGGCCGCCGATCGGCAAGCCCTTGATGCGGCCGATCGGCAGGGAGATCGCGGGTAGCCCCGCGAGGTTCGCCGTCACCGTGAAGATGTCGGAGAGGTACATCGCCACGGGGTCGTTGAGCTTCTCCCCCGCCTTGAACGCCGGCGTCGGCGTGGTGGGAGTGAACAGCAGATCCACGCCGCGATCGAAGACGTTGCGGAAGTCCTGCGCGATCAGCGCGCGCATCTGCTGAGCCTTCCGGTAGTACGCGTCGTAGTAGCCCGACGACAGCACGTACGTTCCGACGAGCACGCGACGCCGCACCTCGGGGCCGAACCCTTCGCCGCGTGTCGTGCGGTACAGCGCGCGCACGTCTTCCGATCCGTTGAAGCGCGGGCCGTACCGGGCACCGTCGTAGCGCGCCAGGTTAGACGATGCCTCGGCGGGCGCGATGATGTAGTAGGTCGCGACCGCGTACGGCGTGTGGGGCAGCGAGACCTCGCGCACCGCCGCGCCCAGCTCGCGCAGCAAGCGGATCGCGCGGTCCGAGGCGCGGCGCACCGCCGGATCCAGGTCCTGCGGGAAGTACTCCTTCGGCACGCCGATCACGAAGCCTTGAAGCGACTCGGGCACGGTGGGCAGGCGCAGCGAGTCGCGCTCTTCACAGGTCGAGTCTCTGGGATCGCGCCCGCTGATCACCGAGAGGACGCGCGCGGCGTCGTGCACGCTCCGGCCCAGGACGCCGATCTGGTCGAGCGAGGAGCCGAACGCCACGAGGCCGGAGCGGCTCACCCTCCCGTAGGTGGGCTTGATCCCCACCACACCGCACAGGGACGCCGGCTGACGCACCGAGCCCCCCGTCTCCGAGCCGAGCGCGGCGGGCACGGCACCCGCGGCCACGAGCGCCGCCGAGCCACCGGATGAGCCGCCCGGTACGCGCGTCTTGTCGAAGGGGTGGAGCGACCGGCCGTACGCCGAGTGCTCGGTGGACGAGCCCATCCCGAACTCGTCGCAATTCGTCTTCCCGGCGATCAGCGCGCCCGCCGCTTTCAGCTTCGCCACGGCGGTCGCCTCGTACGGCGAGCGGTAGCCCTCGAGGATCTTCGAGCCGCAGCTCGTGGTGAACTCGAGCGTGCAGATGTTGTCTTTCACCGCGACCGGCATCCCGTACAACACGCCCGACGGATGCGCCACCGACGCCTGAGCGACCAGCGACTTGCGCAGCTCCTTGATCGGCGTGAGACAGGCGTTCAGCCGCTTGACTTTGACGATGCGGTCGGCCGCCGCCTTGGCGCTTGCCAGCGCTTCGCTGGGATCGCTCACGCTCCGGCGTCCTCGAACTGCCCGAGCTTGGGCACCAGGAAGAAGCCGTCTCGGAAGGCAGGGGCAAGCTCGGCCGGTCCGAACGCGAGGGGCCAGGGCTTCACTTCGTCGGGGCGGAACCGCACCGCATCCGGGCCCGGCACGAACGGCTTCACGGCCTCGCTCGCCGGTACCGCGTTGATCTGCGCGACGTACTCGAGGATCCGGGACATCTGCTCGGCCAGGAGCGGTAGCGCGTCGTCGCTGACGTCGAGCTCCGCGAGCCGCGCGATCCTCCGGACTTCGTCATGCGTGACGCTCATGCGCTCTCCCACTCGCGCTCGAGCCCGGCGTAGGCCACGAGCAGCTGCTTGGTCCCGATCTCCTGATCGTCGAATTCCACGGTGACCTTGAGCTCGCGGCCCGAGCCCGACACCGCGCGCACCACCCCGCCCCCGAACTTGCGGTGCCGCACCCGCTCACCGGTCGCGTAGCGGGGCGCGTCCTGCGAGGCCTCGACCTCCCAATCCAGCTCCGCCGGCGCCGGGCGCTGCACCCGTCCGCCGCGCGCCGCGCCGCGCATCCCGCGCGCGCCGCGATCCCACTGCGGCGTCGTGCTCCGCTCCTCGAGCGCGCCCGCCGGCAAGGCCTCGAGAAAGCGCGACGGCTCCGACAGCTCGAGGCGCCCGGTGCGGTACCGCGTGCGCGCCCATGAGAGATACAATTTTTCGCGCGCGCGCGTGAGTCCCACGTAGCACAGCCGTCGCTCCTCCTCGAGCCCCCCCGGCTCGCTCGCCGATCGCGCCAATGGGAACAGACCATCCTCGAGCCCAGCGAGCGTCACGACCGGCCATTCGAGCCCCTTCGCCATGTGCACCGTCATCAACGTGACCCCGGTCGGGTCCCCCGTCGCCTGGTCGGCCGACGCCACGAGCGCCGCCTGCGTGAGGTACCGCTCGATCAGAGTCGGTCCCTTCTCCCCTTCCCCGGCCTCATCACCGGCCTCATCCCCGTCCGCTGCCGTTTCCGCCCACGCCGCCGCCCCGGCGATCAGCTCCTCCACGTTCTCGAGCCGCTCGACGCCCTCGGGGCCCTCGTCCCCCAGGTACTGGGCGTAGCCCACCGCCGCCACCACCTGTTCCAGCGCCGTGGCGGGATCGACCTGGCCGTGCGTGGCCCGCAGATCGTCGATCAGCGCGGCCACGCCGGCGAACGCCGCCCGCACATTGGGGCGCAAGTCGGGGATCCGTTCGGCCGCCCGGGCGGTTTCGAGCAGCGGCTTCCCCCATTGCGTCGCCGAGCGCAGGAGCGGGGTGAACGACGCGTCGCCGATCCCCCGCCGCGGCACATTCACGATGCGGGCGAACGCCTCGTCGTCCGCGGGATTGGCCATGAGTCGGAGGTACGCGAGCACGTCCTTCACTTCGCGGCGCTCGTAGAAGCTCACGGCGCCGACCAGACGGTAGGGGATCCCCCGGAAGCGGAACGCCTCCTCGAGCGGTCGCGACTGTGCGTTGGTGCGGTACAGGATCGCCATCCCCTCGTATGCCACGTCGCCGTCGGCCGCCCGGCGACTCAGCTCGCTGGCGAGCCACTCCGCCTCGTCCCGCTCGTCCGCCGCGGTGAGCAGGGTGACGGGCTCCCCGGCCGGCTTCGCGGTGAATAGCGTCTTGCCGAGCCGCCGGGCGTTTTCCGCGATGATGCCGTTCGCCGCGTCGAGGATCACCTGGGTGGAGCGGTAGTTCTGCTCGAGCTTGATGAGGGTCGTACCGGGAAAGTCCTGCTGAAACGACAGCATGTGCCGCACGTCCGCGCCGCGCCACCCATAGATCGCCTGGTCGTCGTCGCCCACCACGCAGAGGTTCCGGTGTTCCATGGCGAGCTGCTTCACGAGCCGGTACTGCGCGGCGTTGGTATCCTGGAATTCGTCCACCAGCACGTGATCGAAACGCCGCTGCCAGTATGCGAGCCGCTCCGGATGCTCCGCGAACAGCGTGAGCGGAAACAGCAGGAGATCGTCGAAGTCCATGGCGTTGGCCTGGCGGAGCGCAGGGCCGAGGCTCGCATAGATCTCCGCCGCCACACGCTCGAGCGGGCCGTCGGCGCTCGCGCCCAGCTCCTCCGGAAGCACCATCCGGTTCTTCGCGCCCGAGATGATGGCATGGATTGCGCGCGGGGGGTTCGCCTTGGGGGAGTGCCCGCGCTGCTCCAGCAGGCGCTTGATGAAGGACTCCGAGTCGTCCTGATCGTAGATCGTGAAGTTCGGCCCGAAGCCCAGCAGGGCGGCCTCGCGCCGCAGCAGGCGCGCGGACAGCGAGTGGAAGGTCCCGATCCACAGGCCGCGGGGGTCGGCGCCGAGCAGCGCGGCCACGCGCGCGCGCATCTCCCCCGCCGCCTTGTTCGTGAACGTGACGGCGAAGATCCGCGACGGCGCCACACCGCGCTCGCGGATGAGATGCGCGATCCGGGCCGTGAGGACGCGCGTCTTGCCCGACCCCGCTCCGGCAAGCACCAGGAGCGGGCCGCCGGGATGGCGGACGGCGGCATCCTGCTGGGGATTGAGCGCGAGGTTCACGTTGCACTCACCAGCGGGAATTCGAGCACGAATTCGGCTCCCTCTCCGGTCGGTGCCGGCCGGTACACCAAGCGGCCACCGTGCTGTTGCTCGACGATGCGACGCGCCAGGGCCAGGCCGATGCCCCACCCGCCCGGCTTGGTCGAGACGCCCGGCTCGAACAGCTGGGCCCGCACCTCCAGTGGCACGCCGGGCCCGTCGTCGATCACGCTCAGCCGCGCGGTGCGGGCGGCCGCTTCCACAGCCACGTCGATGCGCCCGCCCCGTCCCGAGAGCGCGTCGATCGCGTTTTTGATCACGGCCTCGAGCGCCCATTCGAGCAGCACGGGATCGCCGAGCGCGGTGGGGCCGGGTCCGGTCGCGCGCAGGGTGAGCGTCACCGGGCTCGCGAGCGTGGGGAGCCGCGGCCGGAAGTAGCTCACCACGCGCTCTGCCAGGGCGCCCAGCCCCACCGGCTCCCGACGTGCCGGCCGGCCGATGCGCTCGAACCGCTTGGCCACCCGCTCGAGCCGCTCGGCATCGGCCTGAAGATGCTCTGCCAGCTCGACTCCCGTGGTACCCGGATTTTCCCGCAGGTAGGCAATCCATCCCGTGAGGCTCATGAGCGGCGTGCCGAGCTGGTGGGCCGACTCCCGAGCCATGGCGACCCACAACCGGTCGCGCGCGGCGGCGACCTGCGAGCGGTAGGCCCACCCGGCGAGCAGCGCCAGACACAGGAGCACCGCGCCTTCGAGCGCGGCGATACTCGCGAACCGGCGCGCCGCGGTTCCGGTGCCGTAGTGGATCGTGCCCAGGCCGGGCTGGACCAGCGGAGGATTCTCGACGTCGAGCTCGGAGATCCACGCGCGCAGCTGCGCCGTATCGGCGCCGATCTCCGGAGGCGCGTTGTCGAGTGCGGTAATGTGACCGGCGGTATCCATCACGACGATCGCGATCCCGAGGGAGCGGACCTGGCGCGCGAGGTCGAGCAGCGCATCGGTCGCGGCGTCCGGTCGCGGATCGTTCAGGCCGGCAAACACGCGGCCGAGCAGCGTGCTCGTCTGGCGCGCGTCGTCGCGCAGGTGGCGCGCCACCACCCACGCGTACCAGATCGTGATCCCACCGAGCAGCAGCGCCAGCCCCGCCACGACGGGAGGACCCGCGCGGCGAAGCGCGGCGTTACGCGCCATCGGCGGAGGACGTCACGAGGCGCTCCATTCCGAGGTACGGGACGAGCGCCGCCGGAACCGTCACGGAGCCGTCGGGCTGCTGCCTCGTCTCGAGGAGCGCCGCGATGGTGCGCGGCAGCGCTACGCCCGACGCGTTGAGCGTGTGCACCAGCTCGGGCTTCGCGCCGGCCGACGCGCGGTAGCGGATGTTGGCACGCCGCGCCTGGAAGTCGGTGAAGGTGCTCGAGCTCGACACCTCGAGCCATTGACCGACGCCCGGCGCCCAGACTTCGAGGTCGTACGTCTTCGCGCTGGCGAACCCCAGGTCGCCCGCCGCGAGCAGCACGACGCGGTAGGGGAGCTCGAGCCGCTGCAGCACGGCCTCGGCGTGCCCGGTCATCCGCTCGTGCTCGGCTGGTGATTCAGAGGGCCGCGCGAACCGCACCAGCTCGACCTTGTCGAACTGATGCACCCGCAGCAGTCCGCGCGTGTCCCGCCCGGCGGCTCCCGCTTCCCGCCGGAAGCACGGCGTGTAGGCGGTGTAACCCAGCGGCAGCTTTCCGCCGTCCAAGATCTCGTCGCGATGCAGGTTCGTGACGGGCACCTCGGCCGTCGGAACGAGGAAGAGATCGTCGGGTGCCGTCTTATACGCGTCGTCGGCGAACTTGGGGACCTGGCCCGTGCCCTCCATGCTCGCGCGCTTCACGACGAACGGCGGCTCTACCTCCACGTAGCCGTGCTCCCGGGTGTGCAAGTCGAGCATAAAGTTGATGAGGGCGCGCACGAGCTTCGATCCAGAGCCCACAAAGACCGGGAAGCCGGACCCCGATATCTTCGCGCCGCGCGCGAGGTCGAGCAGCCCTAGGTGTTCGCCGATCTCCCAGTGCGGCTTGCCGCCCTTCGGCGTCGGCTCACCCCATGTCCGCACGATCGTGTTGTGCGACGCGTCGCCGTCCGGCACGTCCGCCAGCGGCACGTTCGGGACGTAGAGCAGCTTCGATTCGAGCTCGTCCTCGACGGATTTGAGTTTCGCTTCGAGATCGGAGATCTGCTTCCCGAACTCGCGCCGCTTCGCCGTGGTGGCGGCCGGGAGTCCGCCCTCCGCCTTCACCTGCGCCGCGTCCATCCGCGCCGCTTCGTTTCGTTCGGCCTTGAGCTGGTCGAGCTGGCCGGTGAGCGCCCGGCGGCGCATGTCCAGCGCCTCCAGCTCGTCGAGCAGTCGTGTGACCGTCGGATCGCCGCGTCGGGCGAGCGCGCCGCGCACCTGCTGGGGCGAGGCGCGTAGAAGCTTGAGATCGATCACGCCGCTACTGCTGCGGGAGTCCGAGCTGGAGACCGCGGTAGCCGCAGTTCTGGTCGACGAGGATCTCGAATTCCAACCGCCGCGCCGTCGTGTCCACGGCCAGCACGCGCAGCTTGGCGTAGAGCGGGAGCGTCACTCCGAACGAGCATAGCGTGGGCCGAGAGCGGACCACCACGACGGTCCCCGTGTCGACGGCAATCGGCTTGTCGAAGATGTAGCCGCCGGTCGGCGCGAGCTTGATCGCGGCGAACGGCGTCGTGGAGGCCTGCACACCGGACAGCTGGCCCAGATTGATGGCTCCGGTGGGATACAAAGCGGCCGCGTGCAGTGAGTCGAAGTCGAACGCGAAATCGAGCGCCGTGGTCAGGTCCGTCCGCACAGCCTGTGCGCCCAGGAGCGTGTAGGCCGACGGCAGGGTGAGGGCGGTTCCTCGCAACGCGTACAGCGACACCGTGTCGACGGCATTGGGGAAGAACGGCGCGGGGAGGCCATTCGTGTCGGTGCACCCGGCGACGAGCAACACGAGCCCGGTCAGCGCGACCTCGCGCGCGGCAATTCTGCGGTGGGGAGGCATTCGGTGCGGGGAAGATACCCCGCGGCGTCCAAGTGGGTCAACCCACGGTGGCTGCTTGACTTCGCTAGTTTCCATTCCTAGCTTGGCCGCCGTATGGCGACAATCCGGGATGTGGTCGAGGCACTCGCCCGCCGCGGCGGCGTGGACGCCGTGGTGGTCGTGGGGCGTGACGGGTTACCAATTGACGCCCGAGCGGCCAACGGTGTCGACGCAGAGAACGTAGCCGCACTGCTGCCGTCGGTCATCAACGGGTTGGCCCAGCTGGGCGAAGCGGGAGGGCGCGGGCAATTCGGCACCGGCGTGCTCGAGTTCGGCTCCGGCCTCGCCGTCGTCTCCGTCCTCAACGCCGACGCCTTACTGATCGTCCTGGTGCGGCCGTCCACCAACGTGGGCGCCCTGCTCTACGACCTGCGCCGCCACCGTTCGGCGATCGCCGGCTTGCTCTGACCCCGAGTCGCCCGCCTTGTCGCCCGTCCGGCGGCACCTCCTCGTCGTCGACGACGAGCCGCATATCGGGTTGCTGCTCCGCCCGCACCTCGAGCGCCTCGGCTACGTCGTGACTCTCGCCCGCACGCTCGCCGAAGCGCGCCGGGCGTTGCAGGGCGGCGACGGGCCGTTCGACGCCATGCTCCTCGATCTCCATTTGCCCGACGGCTCCGGCCTCGAGCTCCTGCGCGAGCTCCGGTCCGCCGCGGCCACGCGCGCGTTTCCCGTCATCGTCCTCACCGCCGAGGGCGAGGATCGCATCCTGGGAGAAGCGGAGGGGCTGGGCGCCGGCCTGCTCACCAAGCCGTTCAGCCCGAGCAAGCTCACGGCGCGCATCGCCGCGATGCTGGGTGACTCGCCTCCCCCACCCCCGCCCCCATCGTCGGTTCCCCGG
>Ga0075424_100004618_pt1 | contig 13040 bp, 13 predicted proteins | sample SoiMethybrSBSTD3_FD_75301 | JGI IMG/M metagenome (GOLD analysis project Ga0075424, IMG submission 75301) | Bulk soil microbial communities from a Populus tree surrounding site in Tennessee, USA - Soil MetaG P. TD hybrid SBSTD3 | ecosystem: Environmental > Terrestrial > Soil > Tree plantation... | reverse complement strand
CGAAGCGGTGCGTGCAGCGCGCTGCGTAGTCGAGAGACCTCGCGTTCAAGCACTGCGCCGCAACTTCGCTGGTGACTTGACCACCGGGTCCCACGACTGTGCAGGATTCTCGCTCTGCTCAAGTGCTGCTGCGCTCGGGATGATCTCGCATGAACTCGACCCTGCATGAAACTCTCGTCGCGCCGAGGCGAGCTTTGATAAAGAACATTAATGCGTGTATGTGAGTTTATGGCTACGGATGCGGCCGGCGACCAATTCTCCGATTTCTGTCGTGCTCGCATACGGCTGACCCGCGGAGACCAAATCGCGCGTACGATTCCCAGCGGCTAGTGCCTCACGCACCGCAGATTCAATCGCCGCAGCCTCGTCCTCAAGCTGGAACGAATGCCGTAGCAGCATCGCGGCGGAAAGAATTGCTCCGAGCGGATTAGCGACGCCCTTGCCGGCAATGTCCGGCGCCGAACCGTGAATCGGTTCATACAAACCGACTTTCCCGCCGATGCTCGCCGAAGGCAACAATCCAAGCGAGCCCACCACCGCTCCCGCCTGATCGGAAAGAATGTCGCCGAACATGTTTTCGGTGAGGATCACATCGAAAGTCGCTGGCCGCGACACCAGCGCCATCGCTGCCGAATCCACATACAAATGCGACATCTCGACGCCGGGAAAGTCTTCGCCAATCCGGTTCACAACCTCTCGCCACAGGCGCGATGAGTCGAGCACGTTGGCTTTATCCACGGAGGTGAGTTTCTGTCGACGCTTCTGCGCGAGTTCAAAGGCGAGACGCGCAATGCGCTCAATCTCTGGCTCGTTATAAGCCATGGTATCTATCGCTCGGCGGTCTCCTGCAGTTCCACTTGTGCTACGCGCGCCAAAATACAAGCCACCCAGTAGCTCGCGGACGATCATCACGTTCGTTCCGCGCACGATTTCAGGCCGTAACGGAGACTGCGCTTCCAGCTCCGGCAAACATATCGCCGGCCGAAGATTGGCAAAAACACCCAGCACTTTTCGCAACCGAAGAAGCCCGGTCTCGGGCCGCAGCGTGGCCGGATATTGATCGAATGCGGGTCCGCCGACCGCACCCAGCAGGACCGCATCGGAAGAGAGACAAGCCTCAATCGTGTCTTGGGGCAGAGGATCGTTGCTTTCGACGAGTGCGGCGCCACCAACATTCTTTTGTGTAACGCGCAGCTCGTGGCCGAATGTCTGCGTCGTCGTTTGAAGAACAGCGACAGCTTGCGCGGTGACCTCTGGCCCAATGCCGTCACCTGGAAGAGTTGTTATGTTTAGCAACATAGCTGTGAGCGCGGCCGAGCCCGACTGATGATTTTACCTAAGAATCACGGCTGGCTATTACTTGAGCCAGCTGCGATCGTCGGCTACCTTCAAAGACAATCGCCTTTCTGGGTGGCCGACCGTTACCATGGAGCTCTAAAGGAATTGACGAATTAACTTGTACCGGAGCGCCACTTTTGCCTTGGTTCTTTGTTCTTTTCTTTCTTTCAGGATTCTGCAGCATATTGTATGAACTGGTTTGGCTGCGGCTTTCGATGGCAAGTTTTGGGGTGACGAGCGCCCTCATCTCGATCGTGCTCTCGGCATTCATGGCCGGCCTCGGTCTGGGGTCGTGGGTAAGCGGTAGGGTTGTCCGAAAACACGGACCGATGTCGCAGGCCGTTGCGCTGCGAATTTACGCAGTGATCGAACTCCTCGTTGGAAGTTCCGCTCTCCTGGTGCCGCAACAATTACGCCTTGGCCGGCAGCTGTTGCAAAGCTTTGTGCTGCCTTCTTCGGCACAATATTACCTCGCTTCCGGAGTTTGGTTGGCACTGACCGTTGTCCCTTGGTGTGCCTGCATGGGCGCGACCATTCCCCTTGGCATGCAGGCCATTCGTAGCGGAGTTGAGAGAGAGTCGCCACGCGCATTCAGTTACTTATATCTGGCCAATGTGCTCGGCGCAGTCGCGGGCGCGACGGTTCCGCTGCTCGTGATTGAGGTGTATGGGTTTCACGGTGCATTGCGGCTTGGAGCCATCCTGAATGGCCTTTTGTTTGTATCGGCGATGCTGCTGAGTTTCCGTAGTCGAGTTGCGCCGCCAACCCGCTCTCCCGATGTCCTTTCTGCTGTTTTGTCGCCCGGCGCGGAAATCGATGCAAAGTTCACGCTACTGTTTCTTCTGTTCACTACTGGGCTGACCAGCATGGGAATGGAAATGGTCTGGATACGGGAATTGACACCCTATTTAGGTACTGTGGTTTATGCGTTTGCTTCTATCTTGGGAACGTACTTACTGTTCACGTTCCTTGGCTCTCTGTCGTACCGGCGCTGGAGCTTGCGCCATGCGCAAGAACAAGGCGTCGTGTGGATGTGGCTGGGCTTGGCTGCACTGCTGCCGCTGCTTACTGCCAGCCCAAAGATCCGTTTATGGCAGGGAGTAAGGCTAATTTTCGGCATCGGCCCTTTTTCTGCAATTTTGGGTTTTGTGACTCCCATGCTAGTGGACCGCTGGTCGCGCGGCGATCCGGATCGCGCGGGCAAGGCCTACGCTGTGAATACCGCGGGCTGCATACTGGGGCCGTTGCTTTCCGGCTTTTTGTTATTGCCATGGCTAAGCGAACGCTGGGTGCTATCAGTCCTTGCTTTTCCGTGGCTGGCGATGGGAATCAAACAATCTCAAACTGTGATCTCGCACGACGGTCGGCATAGGGCCCGGGCCAAAGTGTGGGCCGCTGGAGCGCTGGCACTGCTATTGCTTGTTTTCGGGAGGGACTTCGAATCACGTTTCCACCACCCGGAAGTGCGGCGCGACCACACCGCAACTTTGATCGCTTCCGGAGAAGGGATGAATCGTCATCTTTTCGTCAATGGAATCGGAATTACCGTTCTGACGCCGGCCACCAAGATGATGGCACACTTGCCGCTTGCGTTTCTTGATCGTCCCCCGCAGAACTCCCTTGTGGTCTGCTTCGGCATGGGGACAACCTATCGCGCTCTGCTTTCTTGGAACATTCCCGCAACTGCGGCGGAACTGGTGCCCAGTGTGCCAAAGCTATTCTGGTATTTTCATTCCGACGCGCCTCAGTTGCTACGCTCGCCCCTATCTCACATTGTGATTGATGACGGGCGGCGATATCTGGAACGGACCAAGCAACAGTACGATGTGATCACAATTGATCCGCCTCCTCCGGTGGAAGCCGCAGGGTCCAGTCTGCTCTACTCCAAAGAATTCTATGAAACGCTGAAGCCACACCTGCGTTACGGAGGCATCTTGCATCAATGGCTGCCGAGCGGCGATGCAGTGGACGATGCCGCCGTGACGCGAGCACTGCAGGAGTCCTTTCCCTTTGTCCGGGCTTTTTATGAACATCCGAAGGAGCGCTGGGGCGTTCATTTTCTGGCCAGCTTGCAGCCGCTCCGTAATTGGAGCGCAGCAGAGTTAGCGCAACACACACCTGAAGCGGCTGCCAGAGATCTACTGGAATGGGGGCCGGAAACCGATGCCGAACATCAGTTCGGCGCCTTGTTGCGAAATGAAATCTCGCTCAGTCAGATGATCGCCGAAGCGCCAGCGGCGCCCGCTTTGCAGGATGACCGTCCAGTCAATGAATACTATCTCCTTCGGAGGGAAATACTGCCTAGGTTGGGCGACATTCGTTTTCGCATCCGGGCGAGCGTACAGAGCTTTGGCGATGCTCAGAGAAACTGATTCTTAAGGCGGCTCTCGGCCTAATCACACTCCCCACAAATAATCTTCCTGCTCCGAATGATTGTCGGGCGCTGCGTTCGGCGGCAGGCTGACCGCGCTGAAGTCCGATGGAACGGCAGGAAACAACCTGCGCACTTCCTCAGCGCCGGCAGCAACCGCTTGCGCCTGTTCTGCCGGGACAGGCGACGGCGGAATACGATGGCTCTCACCATCGCTCTCGCGAATCAGCTCGAGCAAATGATGATCGTGCACGTGCTTGATCTCATCCGCAAGAACTACAAACCGTCGATAGATTTCATCCAGCTCACGCCTCTCGAAGTGATATCCGAGTTGCTCGCAGCGCAGGCTCAACGCATGCCGCCCCGAGTGTTTGCCCAGCACCAGCTTCGAATCCGGCACTCCGACCGACTGCGGCGTCATGATTTCGTACGTCAGGCGGTTCTTTAGCATCCCGTCCTGGTGAATGCCGGCTTCATGCGCAAACGCGTTGCGGCCGATGACCGCCTTATTCGGCTGCACCGCAATGCCGGTGATCTCTTCAAGCATCTGACTGGTCGGATAAAGCTGCTCAGTTGCAATGGCCGTGTAATACGGATACTTATCGGCCCGCACTCGAAGCGCCATCACAATTTCTTCCAGCGAGGCATTCCCTGCGCGCTCTCCAATTCCGTTGATCGTGCACTCTACCTGGCGCGCGCCGTTCGCGATCGCCGCCAACGAGTTTGCGACCGCGAGGCCAAGATCATTGTGGCAATGCGTAGAAATCGTCGCCTTCTCGATCCCGCGCACTCTTTCGCGAATATTGCGGATCAACTCCCCAAATTCCGCTGGGACGGTGTAGCCCACTGTGTCAGGAATATTCAGCGTGGTCGCGCCCGCCTCGATCACGGCATCCAGCACTTGAAACAAAAACTCGGGATCGGTACGGGTCGCATCTTCCGGTGAAAACTCGACGTCATCGCAGAAGGTACGCGCCAGGCGCACTGAGCTTGCAGCCTGCTCCAGGCACTGCTGCCGCGAAATCCGGAGTTTGTGTTGAAGGTGAATGTCGGACGTCGCAAGAAACACGTGAATCCGGGGACGGATCGCCGATGACAATGCTTTCGCCGCGCGCTCAATGTCATGCCGCGCAGCTCGTGCCAGGCCTGCGATGATCGGCCTCGGAACCGCAGCCGCGATCGCCTGCACCGCGCCGAAGTCGCCGTCTGAAGCGATCGGAAATCCTGCCTCGATCACGTCCACACCAAGCTGGTCGAGCTGTCGCGCCAACCGTACTTTCTCGTGCACGTTCATGCTGCAGCCGGGAGACTGTTCGCCATCCCTCAGCGTGGTATCAAAAACAGTGATTCTCGTGCCTTCCATTCCTCACTCCAATGCTTTGAATTCTCTTGATCTTAAGAAAGCGAACCCCAAAAGCAAAGTTTATAATTTTTCTACATTCAGTAAGTAAATCTGATATGATCAGAAAAACTTATAGTTATAGCGACAAACATTAATAGGAACAGCGTTGGACATCTCCCAACTTGAGGTCTTTCTCGCAGTCGCCCGGGAGGGCGGTTTTTCCCGTGCAGCCGAGAAACTTTACCGAACCCAGTCCGCAGTCAGCCAGGCGGTTCGCAAGCTCGAAGATGAAATCGGCGAGCCACTCTTCGACCGCTCCTCTCGTGAAGGTCTGCTCACCGACGCTGGACGCATCCTGCAGGAGTACGCCGAACGCCTGATAAACCTGCGCGAAAACGCCCGCGAAGCGCTGACCGAACTGCGCGAGCTGCAAATGGGCAAGCTGGTCGTCGGCGCAAACGAGCTTACCGCTCTTTACCTGCTTCGCGTCCTTGGCGAGTTCCGCCGCCTCCATCCCGCTATTCGCATCGTGGTGCAGCGCTCACTCGGCAGCCAGCTCCCCGATGACGTTCGCCGCCATCGATGCGAGTTCGGCGTACTCACCTACGATCCTCAGGACGAGGAGCTTTCGTCCATCGTCGTCTACTCCGACGAGTTGATCTTCGTGGTCCCGCCACAGCATCCGCTGGCCCGCGAAAGCCGTATCAGCATCCGCCAGCTGGGTGCCGAATCCTTTGTCGCACACATCGTGCCTTCGCCCTATCGCGACCGAGTCATCCAGTTGTTCGAAAAACACAAGACACCGCTGCACATGGGCGTTGAGCTGCCGACTCTGCAAGCCATCAAGCGTTTCGTTGCGCTTGGCAACGGCGTCGCGTTTCTTCCAGAAATCAGCGTTGAAGACGAAATTGCTCGCGGCGATCTCGTACGCATTCCTATTCAAGAGTTAAGCGAACACCGCAAACTGCGCCTGATCCATCGCAAGGCCGGCGCCCTCTCCCACGCAGGCCGCGCATTTCTTAAGGTGGCAGAATCTGTCGCTCACACGCATGGCGGCCGGTACTGCTTCGAGCGCGACCGCTGAAGTATCCCCTCGGTGGCGTTTCTGTGAACCTCTGTGAACTCTGTGGTTAAGGTCTTTACTCACGCATCGCCACAGAAGCGTCGTGAAGCCCGGGCCGTTCGCCGCAACGAGAATAGGCCTTCCGGACATACGATCCAGCACGTTCTGCTATTGTTCTGGGAACCCGTTTGCCCGTTTGTACATCTGAGGTGTGCGCATCTACACCTTAAAGTAAGCAAGGTTGGAAGCTCGCGTTGATGGCCTCGTTTCAAACCAGCCGTCGGTATGTTCGTATCGGAGTGCTCCTGTGCCTGCTCTCGGTGGGCGCATTTGCTCAGCAAGCCCGCGTGTTCGGTACGGTCAAAGATAGCAGCGGCGCAGCTGTCGTCTCCGCCCGCGTAACCGTGCATTCCGCGAACAAAATTGAAAGCGTACAAACCGACCCTGCCGGCAAGTTTGAATTCACTGATGTGGCGGACCTCACCGGCACAATCGAAGTCACCGCCGCGGGTTTTGTTTCCGCCAGCCAGAACTGGGCCTCGACCAATCCTGAAGTTGATTTCGTGCTGCGCCCTTCCAGCGCGTCGGAACGCGTCATCGTGTCAGCTACTCGTACTGAAATGAAGCTTTCAGATGTGCCGGGCAGCGCGGTGCTGTTGTCCGAAACCGACGTCACGGCCAACCCTGCGCTCACCACCGACGATCTTCTGCGCCAGGTTCCCGGTTTCTCCCTGTTCCGTCGCTCCAGCAGCCGTGTGGCCAATCCAACAACTCAAGGAGCATCCTTGCGTGGCGTCGGCGCAAGCGGCCCCAGCCGAGCTCTTGTCCTTGAAGACGGCGTGCCGCTCGTCGATCCCTTCGGCGGCTGGGTCTACTGGGACCGCATCCCGCGCGCCGGGCTTTCGAGCGTCGAAGTATTCCGCGGTGGATCCTCAAGCTTGTACGGCAGCAACGCTCTCGGCGGTGTGGTGCAATTTTTGTCGCGCGTGCCGGAAGGTCCATCGGCATCCGTAGACGTGTCCTACGGCAACCAGGACACTCCTGATCTGTCATTGTGGGCAGGAACAGCTTTGTCGCGGTGGGATTTCCAAACGTCGGCCGATCTATCAAAAACCGATGGGTACATCCTCTTGCCTTCGTCTCAGCGCGGCCCGGTTGACCGGCCCGCCGATTCCGAACATGCAACCCTCAGTGCTTCGGCGGGATACCGCTTCGCTGACCGCGGCAGATTTTCTTTGACCGGAGGCTATTTCACCGAATCGCGTGACAACGGTACCGTCTTGCAACATAACAGCACTGCAACCGGCTTTGGATCAGTTGCAATTGACACTCCGATCGGCGATCGCGCCCAGCTCAGCGCACGGCTCTTTGGGCAAGTGCAGGGCTACGATCAGACGTTTTCGTCCGTCAGGACTACCACGGTGCCGCGCGACACCGAAGTCTTGACCAACATCCAGCGTGTTCCCTCGCAACAACTAGGCGGCGCTGCGCAATGGACTGAATCTCTGAAGTCCAACACCCTGATCGCAGGGTTCGACTCTCAGGAAACCATGGGCGCAAGCAACGAACAACTCGTGCTCGCTTCTATGCTGAGCGTCGCCGGAGGACGCGAGCGATCGACGGGGGTGTTCGGGCAAGACATTTTTCGCATCAAGCAATGGACCATCATTGCAGGCGCGCGCTGGGACAACTGGAACAATTTCCGCGGGAGCAGCATTCAAACACCGCAAGGCGGTGGCACGCCAACTGTCGCAACGTTTCCCGACCGCAGCGAGAACTCATTCAGCCCACGTCTGTCAATCTTGCGGCCGCTATCCAGCAATCTTTCTTTATCCCTGTCTGGATATCGCTCCTTTCGCGCTCCGACACTGAACGAACTCTACCGCAGTTTTCAGCAGGGAACGGTTTTCACCGAGAGTAACGCCTTTTTGCGCGCCGAAAAGCTCACCGGGGCTGAAGCTGGACTCCGCGCCGTCGGCTTCGATCGAAAGCTCGAATCCCGGGCAACTTTCTTTTGGGACGATATTACCGATCCAGTCACCAACGTGACCCTCAGCACCGGTTCTACCATCATTCGCCAGCGCCAGAACCTCGGCAGGACTCGCTCCTTGGGAGTCGAACTGGATGGCGCCTTTCACATTACCAGGGCGATCGAATTTTCCGCCGGATATCAGTTCGTGCACGCCTACGTCGAAGATTCGTCGGCCTCTCTAATCGGCAAAAACGTCCCCGAGGTTCCCCGCAATCAGTTCACCTGGGAGGCGCGCTACTGGAATCCCGAGCGCGTAATGGTCAGCCTGCAAGGCCGCTTCTCCGGCGCGCAATATGATGACGACATCAATACGCTTTTGCTGACGCCCTACTACGTGATGGATTTGTTTTTGGGCCGACAATTACCCCGTGGCGTAACCATTTATTTGGCCGGTGAAAACGTAACCAACCAGCGCTACCCGACGACCTTGACCCCGCCGACTCCCCTCGTCAGCCAAGGCCCGCCAATCCTCGCGCGCGCGGGCATTCGCTACGACTTCCCGTCCCGAAAATAAAATTCGACGGCTCTACGGCTTTCCCTGATGACACGCTCCTGCCGCGGGATTCGCAAAGGATGTCGATGCGGTGAACCAATTCGCGGCTGTGATGTAAGCTGCAACCGCAAACGGCACGACTGATGACCGCGACCTTGAACATCCCCATATCACGGACATCCATCCGAAGGTGGCAATGAATTCGCTGAAGACCTGCGAGGCTCCGCTGCGAACGTGCCGCGATGCCGAGAACAGGCCCAGTCCAAACATCAGGTGAGCGCACATAACGCCCACGAAGGCGCCAAGCACCTGAGCGAGAATGTATCCCAGCACCTCCTTCCACGGAAGTCCTCGTTGAGAAGCGTCCGCCGGAGTAACCGCTGGATTGAAGTTCGGCTCCTGATACAGGGCTGAAAGTAAAGATGACAGCGATTAATGCCGCACCTGTGGCAATCGAATTTGTTCGCCCATGATGCCGGAGCCAACAACGGCCGCCAGGAGGAAAGCCGCGCCGACGAATTCCGCTGCCATTCGAGCTTGCAAGGTGAATTTCATTGGCGGCCTATTCTCTCTAGTTCGTTCTTGAGTGCAAGTCTGTCGATTGAGGCGAGCGGCAAGGAAAGGAAAAGGCTAATGCGACGGTCAAGTAAAAAGAACGCATCTCGGAAAGCCTTCTGCACTTCTGTGTCTGTGCCTTCAACCGCAGCAGGATCAGGAACGCCCCAGTGGGCCGTCATCGGTTGGCCCGGCCACACCGGGCAGACCTCGTTTGCAGCGTTGTCGCAAACTGTAAAAACAAAATCCAACTTGGAAGCATCCGGCTTCGAGAATTCGTCCCACCTCTTGCTTCGAAATCCGCCGGTGGGGATGTGCGCAGTTTCAAGTTGCCGCAAAGCTTCGGGCCGAACTTTTCCTGATGGATGGCTTCCAGCGCTGTAGGCAGTGAAATGCGGTCGCCCCTTAAAATTCATGATCCCTTCAGCCATGATGGAGCGGGCCGAGTTTCCTGTACACAGAAAGAGCACGTTGTAATGAGGCTTCATAATTTGCACTCAGTTGCAGCATGTAGGAAAACAACACGACTGTTTCGAAGAGGGTTTCACCGCTCTGACGAAGGCGCTCATGAACTTCCCGTCCACTTGCGGTGCGAGTGCATCCACGTCGATGTTCTGGCCGGCCAGAAATTCCCTTGCGTCTTTAACTCGATAGATCCTGGTGGGCTCAACTTCCACCTGCTCAAATCCTGCGGCGGTCAACTTGCCCCGATATTCATTCTCATCGAGGGCCCCAGCCACGCATCCCACCCAAAGCAGCACGTTCTGCCGGATTTTAGGCATGATCTCGCCCCGAGTTACGACGTCTGAGACGGCAAACCTTCCACCCGGCTTCAGAACTCTGAACGCCTCGCGTAGCACTCGATCCTTGTCGGCAGAGAGGTTGATGACGCAGTTGGAGATGATGACATCGACGAAGTTGTCAGGCAGCGGAATGTTCTCGATTTCGCCTTTAAGGAATTCGACGTTCTTCATTCCGGCTTTGTGCTTGTTGTGGTTTGCCAGTGCCAGCATCTCGTCCGTCATATCCAGGCCATAGGCTTTCCCGGTCGGTCCGACTCGCTTGGCGGACAACAGCACGTCGATGCCACCACCTGAGCCAAGGTCGAGCACAACCTCTCCGGCGTTGAGTTTCGCCAGGGCGGTTGGATTTCCGCAGCCGAGCGATGCAAGCAGGGCTTCCTCGGGGATCTGCCTGGCCTGCGTACTGTCGTAGAGGTTTGATGTGATGGGGTCGGCGCAGCCCGCCGTTGCACTGGCGCCGCAACATGAACCGCCGCCGGTCTTTACTCTTAATGCGGCTTCTCCATATTTTTGTTTCACTATCGACTTGATATCTGTGGTGCTCATTGATGTCTCCTCGTCTTGCTAGCGACAACATGTGACCTGTTCTGGTTTGACTGCCTTGTTGCGAGTGCAGCACTCCGCATAAAGGAACTGAAGCAACTGTTGGAGCGCATCTGTGTCGGCGGTGTACCGAAGAAACGTGCTCTCTCGGCGCACCTGGACCAATCCTTCATTTTTCAACTTGTCGAGATGGTGCGAGAGCGTGGAGTTCGGAATCTCCAGCTCCTCCTGAATTTCTGATACCACCATGCCGTCCGGGTGGGCCGACAGCAACAACTGCACGATTCTCAGCCGTGCCTCTGTTCCCATTGCCGAAAACATATCTGCGAACTTGACCACCCACTCCTCGGACTTTGCCATATTTCGATATTTGCAGAAATATAGTGCACTTGTCTTGTCAAGGAGGGAGCTCGGGTTCCCCGGTTTTGCGCTGGGCTGGGTTTCGTTAGAACGGTGTTTACTTCCGTGCAGGCGCCGTGGACTCGCGCACCACAATCTCCGGTTGGACCGCGATCTCGCGTTCCATCTCTTTGCCGTTTTCGAGACGTTCGACCAGCATTTCCACCGCCAGTTCGCCCATCCGATGCAGAGGCTGCCGCACCGTAGTCAGGCTGGGATAATGAAAAGCGGCGGCCGGGATGTCATCAAATCCGAGCACTGAGATGTCGCCAGGGACCTGAAGGCCCGCCTCGTGGAATGCCCTCATGGCGCCGATTGCGGAAATGTCGTTATAGGCAAGCAGCGCTGTAAAAGGACGCTTGCACGCGATAAGTTCCTTGCCGTACGGATATCCGAGGCTCGGCGTCGAATCCTCGGACACGATCTGCACCACTAGCCCGGGATCGATTTCGATCCCCAGTTCGCGCGCAACCTCCTCCACCGCCGTCCATCGGAATTGCGAATCGGCGCTATCCGGATGGCCGCGCATGAATGCAATCCTCCGGTGTCCAAGCTCGACAAGATGCCTGAGCGCCAGCTCCGCCGCGTGACGGTGATCAAGTACAATGTTGGTGACGCCCTCGCTGTCCTTGTGGCCTGGAATCGCGACCGCCGGCACTTGGAGCGAGTGCGCAAGATTAAAGTCAAGCGTAATGATCCCCTCGGCCCCGCGTTGCAACAGCACCCGTGAATAGTTTTCGAACAAATCGGGATTGTGCCTGTGGACTCCCGTTACAAAGAAATAGTTGCGCCGCCGCGTGCCTTCTTCAATGCCCGCGATGATGGAGGAACTGTACCCATCGCCGATTTCATGCGCGATCACGCCCAGCGTATAGGTGCGCTGCTTACGCAGCGTCTGCGCAAAAAAATTAGGGCGATAGTCGAGCTTGCGAGCGGCCGCGATGATCCGTTCGCGGGTGGCTTTAGGAATGTGCTTGGACGACGGGGCGTTGTTCAAAACCGCCGACACCGTCCCAGGCGAAAGCCCCACCGATGCCGCTACCGATTTGAGCGTGACCGCTCCCCCGTTTTTCTCTGCGGTCTTCTTGTCCTGAGTCATATCTCCTTGGAGCGGCGACGTAGCCGGTCCGGCTCAGTTGTTTGTATGCGACGCCTGGCATCAGATTCGATGCCTTCAAGGGATTTCATTATATGGCAACAAGGCTACGCCGCAAGTTTCTTTGCGCGGTCACACACCCAAAAAACATCCGGGCCAGGCCGGCAATTCGCTGAAACACGTTGCGCTTGCCTGTAACTTCCTATTTACGGCGTCGCTTGCTACAACGAGAAACCAAAGTAAAGAATGCCGCAGGGCTGATTTTCCCGGATCGAACCCATTAGGGTCACCGGGCAATAGCCGAGCCGCTTGAAACTAGGCTGTCCAGGGCGGCCAGCATCTCCGCGCTGTGTCTGGCAGGATTCACACTCAGAAAGGATTGAGCGATCTTGCCGTCTGGATCGATTAGGAAAGTATGGCGTGCGGAGATCTGCGTGACACCAAAATTCATCAGCGATCCGTATTGCTTCGATACCTCATGTGACGTATCCGCCAGCAATTTGAAATTCAATCCTTCCTTTGCGCAAAACTTCTTGTGCGAGTCGGCGCTGTCCACGCTCACTCCCAGCACGACCGCGTTGCGCTTCTGGAACTCTGCCTGATCATGCTGAAAGTTGTGCGCCTCGATGGTGCAGCCACTGGTGAAGTCCTTCGGATAAAAGTAAAGCACCACCCACTTGCCACGATAATCTTTCAAACTCACCGTGTTTCCGTCCTGAGACGTAAGCGTGAATTCAGGCGCATTCGTCCCTTTTTGCGGAACAGGCGTCTTGGAGAAAAGCCGCGAACCCAAAATCAGCCAAATTGCTCCAATGACGACGACCGCGATGATCCACATTCGCACATCGCCTCACAAAACAAATAGGGGTGCCCCACTTCGCCCCGGTTTTGGGAGAAGTGGGGAATTCCCATCGCTCAAGACAACTATGCCGACTTCGGCAGAGCCTGCATTCGTCTCTCCATCTCCTGCGCAGACACGTCCTCTTTATGAGTAGAGATCATCCA
>Ga0075424_100004617_pt1 | contig 13042 bp, 12 predicted proteins | sample SoiMethybrSBSTD3_FD_75301 | JGI IMG/M metagenome (GOLD analysis project Ga0075424, IMG submission 75301) | Bulk soil microbial communities from a Populus tree surrounding site in Tennessee, USA - Soil MetaG P. TD hybrid SBSTD3 | ecosystem: Environmental > Terrestrial > Soil > Tree plantation... | reverse complement strand
GCACCTGCGCGAGAGCCAGAGTCGCCTCCTGGCGCAGCACACCGTCACCCAGATCCGTGCGGAGGCCGCCTCGAAGAAGCAACGCCTCGGATACTCCGGGCGGTCTGCGAGTCGTTGGACTGGGATGTGGGGGCGTTGTGGCGGCGTGACCGCGAGGCGGGGGTGCTGCGTTGCGTCGAGATCTGGTCCAAACAGTCCGTCGACGTGCGGAACTTCGCGGCGGCCAGCCGTGCGGCGACCTTCGAACCCGGCATCGGACTACCCGGGCGACTCTGGTTCAACCGCGAACCGTTCTACATTCCCGACATCGTCCGCTACGCCAACTTTCTGCGCGCGCCCATCGTCGACCGCGAGGTCTTGCACGCACGCGGCGTTGGGCTTCCCCATCCTGCTTTCCGGCGATGTCCTGGGCGTGATGGAGTTCTTCAGTCACGAGATCCGGCAGCGGATCTCCCGTATGGTGCTATCTTCCAGTTCTCGCTCGTAATGGACTTCGGCGCGGCTGCGGAGGGCCAGGTGGCTCGTGTCTCAGTCGCAGTGCCGTGATTCGACCGACCGGAACGGAGGTGCAGTGATGCAGCAGGAACATCCCATTCGAGTTGCCGGAGGAACGCTCGGGCGCGAGCGTCACATCTGCGCACTCTTCAACAACCGTGACGAGGAGCACCGGGTGCTGCGCTCGTTCATCACGGAGGGCTTCGATCGAGGGGACAAGGCGGTCCACGTCGTGGGCCCCGAGCAGCGGTATCACCACGTTACGCGGCTGCGGGAGGCCGGCATCGACGTGGAGGAGGCTATCGCGAGAGGTCAGCTGGACGTGCTGGCGTGGACGGACGCGTATCTGCGAGGGGACCGCTTCGACCAGGACGCCATGCTCCTCTTTGTGGAGGAGCTGCTGAGCGCCGGCGGCGCATCGGGTCACCGGCGGACGAGGCTGCTGGGGCACATGGAATGGTCGCTGCTCGACAAACCGGGCGTCGAGGACCTGCTCGAGTACGAGACGCGGCTGAACTACCTGCTTCCGAAATATGAGGACCCGGTGATCTGTTCATACGATCTGTCGAAATTCGGCGCGCGCCTGGCCGTCGACATCATGCGAACGCATCCGGTCGTGATCGTTGGCGGGGTCCTGCAGGAGAATCCGTTCTTCGTTCCTCCTGATCAGTTCCTCCTCGAGCTTCGTGAGCGGGGCGTGGCGCGCCACGGGACACAACGCCTGCACTGAATCGCATGGATGTGCAGCTCGAGATTCGCCGGCTGCGAAGGACGCTCAGAGACCTGGTGGCGCTCTCGACCGTCCCCGCAGCGTGGGTCGGCCGAGAGCCGGCGGCCGTCGTCGCCGGGCTTGCCGACGTGCTGGTAGGTGGGTTCCACCTCGATTTCGCATACGTGCGTCTGTGCGACCCCGGCGGCGGCCCGGCCGTCGAGGCCACGCGGGGCGAAGCGTGGCAAGGATTTCCCGAGTGGCTGCGGCGGCGCCTCACCGGCGAGGCGGCGCTGGTGTCGCGTCCCGAGATCGTTCCCGACGTGGGGAATGGCGATCGATCCTTCCGCGGCGTCGTGATTCCGGTCGGCGTGAACGGCGAGAGAGGTCTCGTGGCCGCGGCGTGCGATCGCGCTGAATTCCCCGACGAGACGGACCAGCTTCTGCTTTCCGTGGCCGGCAATCACGCCGCAGCCGCGTTTCAGACCGCGCGCCTCATCGAGGCGCACAGTCGCACCGAGGAAGCGCTATCTCGGGCGCGCGACGAGCTCGAGCGGAGGGTGGCGGAGCGGACGGTGCAGCTAAGCCGAACCACGACCGAGGCGCTCGCCACGCAGCGACGATTCCGCGATCTGGTCAATTCCGTTGAGGGAATCGTGTGGGAAGCGGACGCCGCGAGGTGCGCATTCTCGTTCGTGAGCGAACAAGCCGAGCGCCTTCTTGGCTACCCGGCCGACCATTGGTTACGCCAACCCACGTTCTGGAGGGACCACATTCATCCGGACGACCGCGACTGGGCGGTGCGGTGCTGTCAGGTGGCCGAGACCGAGAACCGCAGCCCGGACTTCGAATACCGGATGATCGCGGCGAACGGACGCGTCGTGTGGTTTCGCGACCTGGTGAGCGTGGTGGTCGAGGACGACCGTCCGGCGCGCCTGCGTGGCGTGATGATCGACATCACCGAGCGCAAGCAGGCGGAAGAAAATCGCCAGGCGCGCCGGTGGGTCATGGAGGGCCTCGATCGAGTCAACCGTGCGATCCAGGGAACGAACGATCTGGAGCAGATGATGAGCGATGTGCTCGACGTGATGCTCTCGATCTTCGCCTGCGACCGCGCGTGGCTCGTGTATCCGTGCGATCCCGACGCCCCGTGGCACGGAGTGAGCATGCAGCGGACGCGTCCGGAGTTCCCCGGCCTCTTCGCGGTAGGCGACCAGGTGCCGATGGAGCCGGACACGGCCGATGTGTTTCGGACCGTGAGGGCGGCCAGAGGGGCCGTGCAGTTCGGGCCGCATTCGGAGCTTCCGCTGGGCACGCGGCTCGCGGAGCGTCTGGGTACGCAATCCCGGATGGTCATGGCGCTCTACCCGAAGGGCGATCAGCCGTACATGTTCGGCGTCAGCCAGTGCTCGGATCCACGCGTGTGGACGCCACAGGAACAGTTCCTGTTCGAAGGCATCGGGCGTCGACTCGAGGATGCGCTGACGAGCCTGTCGATCTTCCACCGCTTGCGCGAGAGCGAGAAGAGGTATCGCCACATCTTCGAGTCGACCGGGGTGTCGATCTGGGAGGAAGACTTCTCACGGGTCAAGGCGGCAATCGAGGAGCTCCGCGCCAGCGGTGTGCGCGATTTCCGCGCATACTTCACCGCTCATCCGCAGTTCGTTTGCGACGCCGTCAAGATGGTGAAGATCGTCGACCTCAACACGGCATCGCTCAAACTGTTCGCGGCCGACAGCAAGGAGCAACTCCTCACTTCGCTGGACAAGCTCTTCGTAGCCGAGACGAACGAGGCGTTCGTCGAGGAGCTCCTAGCGATCGCCGACGGCCGCACGTTCTTCGAGGCCGAGACCGTGTTGCAGACCCTGAAGGGCGAGAGGCTGACCGTGCTCTTCACGATCGTGTTCCCGCCGGCTTCCGGCCGGGTCGAGAGCGTGCTGGTCACGGTCGTCGACATCACCGCGCGGAAGCAGGCCGAATACCTTACCCGGCAGGTGTTCGAGGGGTCGCCCGACGCCGTCGCCGTCATCGGAAGAGATTACCGATATCGACGTATCAATCCGGTCTACGAGCGCAACTGGGGCATGCCGGTCGACACGATCGTCGGGATGCACGTCGCGCAGCTGCGCGGCGGCGAGGCGTTCGACCGATCGCTCAAGGTCAATCTGGACCGCTGCTTCGCGGGAGAGCAGGTGACGTACGGCGAGTGGCTCACGAATGCGGCCGGTCGCGTCTACCACGTGCGGACCTACACCCCGATCCGGAACACGTCCAACGAGGTGAGCGCGGCGCTCGTGATCAGCCGCGATCTGACAGAGCACATGATCGCCGTGGAAGCGTTGCAGAAAGTCCAGGCCGAGCTCGCGCACGTCACCCGCGTGACGACACTCGGTGAGCTGGCGGCTTCGGTCGCCCACGAGGTCAACCAGCCGCTCGCCGCCATTGTCGCCGATGCCAATGCCTCCCTGAACTGGCTCGCAGAGGCGCGCCCCGATCTCGATCGCGTGAGGGAGGCGCTCGACGCCATCGTGCGCGACGGCCACCGGGCAGGGGATGTGATCCAGCGGATACGCCAACTGGCAAGGAAGGCTCCGCCACGCAAGGATGCGGTAGACCTCAACGAGGTCGTTCGTGACGTCGTGGCGCTCGTGCGGGCTGAGCTGCGTCATCAGGAAATCTCGCTGACGCTGGACCTCGCCGCGAAGCTGGCCCCGGTGCAGGGCGACCGGATCCAGCTGCAGCAGGTCCTGCTCAACCTCCTGATGAACGGCCTCGAGGCGATGGCGCCGGTGACCGACCGGCCGCGGGAACTGATCATCCGATCCGAGCCGCACGACGACGATCACGTGAGGGTGGCCGTGCACGATACCGGTATCGGCGTCGCCGCGAACGACCTCGACCACGTGTTCAGCGCTTTTTTCACCACCAAGCCCGGGGGCATGGGCATGGGCTTGTCGATCAGCCGCTCGATCGTCGAGGCGCATGGCGGCCGGCTGTGGGCCACTCCCAACTGGCCGCATGGCGCGGTGTTCCAGTTCGCACTGCCCGTCGTGACGGCCGCGGGCGGCGTTTGGACGGAAAGACTTGAGGATCTGTAGGGACCTTCGGCTCGTGGGGCCCTTACCCGACGAAGGTAGGGTAGACTCGCGTCCTCCCCGCTCTTTACCATTGAGCGTGAGAGGGTTTCGACAGAACTTGGACCGGCGAATCGGATGAATGAGCAGAACGGGCGGATGGTTTCGATCGTCGACGACGACGCATCGCTGCGTCGGTCGCTCGGCAATCTTCTGATGTCGGCCGGGCTCCGCGTCGAAACCTTCGAATCAGCCGAGGTGTTCTTGGAATCCGGTTCGCTGGACAACACCGGCTGTCTCGTGCTCGATCTACAGATGCCGGGGATGGGTGGGCTCGGCCTCCTGAAGCGTCTCGCCGACTCCGGCTCGCGGATCCCGGTGATCATTCTGACCGCGCACGGCGGCGACGACATGCGGCAGCGCACGCTCCAGGGTGGCGCGACCGCGTTCCTGGAGAAGCCGGTCCGGGGCCCCGCTCTACTCCAGGCGATACGGAGCGCGCTCGGCGCGGCGTGAAGAGCCGGACAGACTTCCCGTTCGAGGTGGCCGATGGCAGCGAGCACTCGTGCCGAGCAGCTGGCTGTGAGCGACACCGAACACTCTCGACGACGTGACGTATCGCGTCGCGCCGCAGCCGACGCGACGGCGACGGGTGCGGTCGTCTTCGTGGTCGACGACGATCCGTCCATGCGCGATTCGTTACGCCGGCTCATCACGTCTGTAGGATTCAAGGTCGAGGTGTTTGCGAGCGCGCGCGCGTTCCTAGACGGCCGTCGTCCTGACGCGCCTGGATGCCTCGTGCTCGACGTCCGACTGCCCGGGCTGAGCGGCCTCGACCTGCAGCGGGAGCTCGTCGAGACGGACGCGGAGCTGCCGATCATCTTTCTCACCGGTCACGGCGACATCCCCATGTCGGTCCGGGCCATTAAAGCGGGCGCCGTCGAATTCTTGACGAAGCCGTTCCGCGAGCAGGAGCTGCTCGACGCCATTCGAAGCGGAATCGAGCGCGACCGGGCGATCCGTGTGGACCGTCAGGAGCGCGCGGAGCTACGGCGCCGGTACGGATTGCTCACACCGCGAGAGCGCGACGTGCTGGGCCGCATTGTCGCCGGTCTGCTCAACAAGCAGATCGCCGGCGAGCTCGGCACTACCGAAGCGACGGTCAAGGAGCAGCGCGGGCACGTGATGGCGAAGATGCAGGCAGGGTCCGTGGCCGAGCTGGTGCACTTGGCGTCTCGGCTCGGCATCACGCCTGCCGTCGGCCGGAAAGTGCACGGCGCGGACGCCGATCACGGGGCGCATCGCCCCCAGCGCTGACCTCGGGCACCAACTCCTCCCAACGCAGCGTGCTAAGAGCCGATCCCCGCCGATCGACACCTCCTCGCGCCGCCCGGCCCGGCGCGGGCGCACCGCGGAGCGAGGCGAGCTAGACGGCGGCGGCCTGGAGACGGGTCTGGAGGCGACCGAGGAGCGCGGCGCCCTGGCCTGCGAGCCAGTCGCACGTGGACGCGTAGCCGAAGCGGAGCGCGGCGCGGCTCGCCTCGAATCCCATCGAGGGGCCGAAGAGCGGCGCGTCGGCCTGCGAGGGCTGAATCACGAAGAACTCGGTCCGCGGGTACTTCACCCGGAGTGTCGCCAGGCCGAGCTGCAGCAGGTTCTGGCTGTAGATCCGACCCGCCTGCTCCAGGATGGCGTAGAGCCCACGGTTCCGGAGTGGCGTCACGCCCTTCTCGTAGTTCGGCACAAGCGGGTTCACGACGACGACGACGCTCGCGCCCTCCTCGGCGGCGAGATCGGCGTGACCGCTGAAGCCCACGCCCCCGTCCACGTAGTCGTTGCCGTCGATCGCGTAAGGCTCGAAGAAGCCCGGGATCGCCGAGGACGCCGCGACCGCGTGGCTGATCGGGACGTCGCGGAGCTCGTCCTTGCCGAAGACGACGCGCTGCGCCCGCTCGAGATCAATCGCGGGAATCAGCAGCGTGCGCTCGAGCCCCGCGAAGGCGTTGCTCAAGCCGCGCGTCGCGAACGCCTCGCGCATGAAGCGCTCGAGCGCCCCCAGCGAGAAGAACCCCGCGGGCATGTCGGGCTCGGCGCGGGCGAGCATGTCCGGCACCGAGCCCCGCCAGCCGCGGACCGCGTTCTTGCCTACGGCCCAGACGAGGCGGCCGAAGCGGGACGCGGCCCGGAGGAACGAGTCGGAGGCGTAGACGGCGCCGCGCCGGAAGTTCAGCGGGTCGTCGAGGTTCCCGTCGATGACGCGGAGGATCTCCGAGGCGCGGACGCCGTTGGCCAGGAGCGAGGCCACAACCGAGCCGGCGCTGCAGCCCACGTAGACGTGGAAGCGCGCGTCGCCGTTCAAACGATCTTCCAAGGCCGCGACGGCACCGACCTCGTACATCCCGCCGATGACGCCGCCGCCGGCGAGGGCGAGGCCGTAACGCTTCTCGCCCCGAGAGCGCCAGAGGCCCTTCCCGCGCTGGAAGATGTCCAGAAGATCCCCCGGAGACCGACGCGGCGACGCGTCGTCGTCGACAATCGAAACCATCCGCTCGTTCATCAAGATTCCTTGGCTGTCAAGGTACGGCGCGGGGGGACGCGAGTCTACCCTACCTTCGTCGGGCACGCTCCCACCGCAGCGAAACCCGCTTACTGCGCTCAGCATCGTATAGGCAGGAGGTGCGGCGACATGAGTACTGGGACAGCGATGGATTACCTTCCGGACACCCCATGTGTCGCGCGCGCATACTGCCCCGGTTGTGAGCCCGACGCCGACCCGAGCCACGACATTCTCGACATGCGCTGGTGCGAATCTCACACGCCTGCGCGAGATGGCGTCGACGACGACGTGGTGACCGCTGCCGTGTACCTCTCGGGAAGCGCTGAGGCTGGCGGCGACGACAATCGGCGCTGGTGCGACATACTCCACGGTCGCCGCTAGCGGCGGTCTGGTTTTCGGACGATCGGCCTGGAGATCGTCGTTGGAACCGCTCGTCACCGCACCGTCTGGGATATCCCGCGGAGCTCGAGCGCACGGCCACGCTCCGCAACGGAGCATGCGTACGCCTTCGACCGATTGTTCCCGGTGACGAATCGCGACTCGTCGAGCTCTACGGCCGCCTGAGCGCCGACACGGCCTACCGGCGGTTCTTCACCGTGATGAAGGCGCTACCGTCAGAGCTGGCGCGCTACTTCGCCAATGTGGATTACCGTCGACGGCTGGCGATCGTCGCCGAGCCGCCGGCCAGAGAAGCGGATGTACTGGTCGGTGTGGCCCGTCTGGAGCCCACGGACACACCGACGATGGCGGAGCTTGCGCTCGTCGTGGAAGACGCGTGGCAGCGGATGGGGCTCGGCGCGATCTTGCTCGCTCACATCCTGTCGAGAGCAATGAAGCACCCAAAAAACGATGCCGCGGTGCGTTCTACACCAGCATGGGGCTCGGCTCGACCCTGTTGGGGCGACGGCTTGGGCGGGCACGGATTCAGCGTAACGTCTGCGGGCCCCGTGTCATCCCAACGGGTGGCATGGAGAAGCGTTCGGTGATGTCTATCGCGGGATTGGCCATCGCCGCCATCGGCCAGCTCACGGGCTGCGCCACGATCCGGGGAGCGCAGGCGCGCAGCACCGGAGCGCTGTTGGCCGCGGCCGGGTTCGAGCAACAGCGCGTCGACGCCGCCGAAATCGACCGAGTCGACGTGACACCGCCCTACCGGCTGGTGAGCCGCACCAGGAATGGAGCACTGCAGTACAGCTACGCGGATCCCGAAGGCTGCCGGTGCGTCTACATCGGCGGCGCCGAGGAATACGCTCAGTATCGGCGCCTCGCGGCGGAACGGCGACTGGACGAGGAGCGGTGGCGGGCCGCCGAAGACGTATGGGATCGGGATTCGTGGGGACCATGGGATTGAGCGAGAGAACGTGAACAACGCGGTCGTCGGTGGTCTTCCCGAGAGCAAGGTCCGCCGGGTGATCGCATTCATTGAGAACAATCTGCACCGACAGCTGCGGCTCGAGGAGCTCGCCGCGATCACACACATGAGCCCATATCACTTCGCGCGGCTCTTCAAGCGGGCCACGGGGATATCGCCGCATCGCTTCGTGGTGCGCCGCCGGATCGACGCCGCGACCGCTCTGCTGACCGAGTCAACGTCCTCGATCAGCTCGATCGCCCGCGCGGTGGGGTTCAGCACCGCGAGTCATTTCGCGACGACGGTTCGGCGGATGACGGGCATGACACCGAGCGCGTATCGAGCGCGCAGAGTCGTCGCCGAGCCGCCAGTCGAGACCCCGCCGGGCGCCGCCGCGGACGCGGACGAGACGGTTCCGACCCTACTAAAGTAGGGTAGATCCCCACCCGACCAATGTCGGGTAGAAGTGTCCCGCCTCGCACAGTAGCCTTCGCGACAGATGAACACGAACATTCACCGTCGACGCGAGGGCAGCGAGATGAATCTTCAACTGTCGGTTGCACGCGAATTCCACGCCGTTGCGAATCGGCCCCACACCGACCGCGATCACGACCTCGTTCAGGCGCTCAGGCTTCGGGAGCCGAGTGGCACCGAGACCCTGGTCACTCGGTACGGCGAGCGGGCGTATCGCCTGGCCAGCCGCATCACCGGCAACGCGCACGACGCGGAGGAAGTCGTGCAGGATGCGTTCTTGATCGTGATACGAAAGATCGACACCTTTCGGGGTGAGGCGGCGTTCGGATCGTGGCTCTATCGCATCGTGGCGAATGCGGCCTACCAGAAACTGCGCGGCCGGCCATACTGCCGGCACGACATCTCGCTGGACGAGGTGCTCCCGCTGCTCGACGAGTCGGGGCGACACGTCACACCGGCCGTCGACTGGTCGCCGCGCGTGGACGATCCAAGCATCCAGCTCGAGCTGCGCACGGCTCTGACCGCGGCGATCGACGAGTTGCCCGCCGCGTACCGCGTTGTGCTGGTGCTTCGCGACGTCGAGGGGCGATCGAACGGGGAGATCGCGGACGCGCTTGGCCTCAACGTCGGGGTCGTGAAGACTCGCGTGCATCGCGCGCGGTTGTTCCTGCGGAAGCGACTGACCGATTGCATGCCCGGACTCGAGGCGACCGTCCCCGCATAACGGGCATCTCTCCGGTACCGTGACAAACGTGGAGGAGAGATCCAGCGCGGCGCCCGGTGCTGCCGCCTGTCACCACGGCCCCGAGAGCAGCATCTATACGGCATGAACGTTATGGCGGCGACGGCGGCCCCGGCGACGCCGAGCATATTCGCGCCGGTGTCCACCCCGGCGGTTGCCATTCGCGACCTGTCGTTCCTGGTGCTCATGATCGTGACGTTCATCTTTGTCGTCGTGGCGGGCGTGACGGTCTACGCGATCATCCGCTACCGGCACCGCCCGGGAGACGACCGTCGCGATCCGCCTCAGGTGTACGGCAGCACGCAAATCGAGCTGGCGTGGACGGTCGTGCCGTTTCTCATCGTGATCGTCCTGTTCCTCACGACCACTCGCTATATCTTCGCGATCGAGCGGCCGGCCCCGACTCGGGACACACTCGAGGTCGCGGTGGTGGGAAACCAATGGTGGTGGGAAATCCGCTATCCGCAGCTCGGAATCGTGACGGCCAACGAGCTGCACGTCCCGGTCAGCGACGCGTCCCGGCCGACGCGGACGTTCATCACGCTCCAGTCCACCGACGTCATTCACAGCTTCTGGATCCCGCAGCTCGCGGGCAAGACCGACGTCATCCCCGGCAAGACCAACCGGAGCTGGATCGAGCCGAGGACGCCGGGCACCTACGTCGGGCAATGTGCCGAGTTCTGCGGCGTGCAGCACGCGTGGATGCTTCTCAGGGTCACCGTGCACCCGAGGGACGAATTCGATCGGTGGGTTGCGGCGCAGCAGGCCGTAGCGGCTGACGGTCCTGAGGCCCGGGCGGGGCGTGACGTCTTCACGTCCGTCGCCTGCGTCAGCTGTCACACGGTCCGAGGTACGCCGGCGAACGGCGTCTTTGGACCGGATCTCACCCATCTGATGAGCCGCGCGACAATCGGGGCCGGAGTGGCCCCCAATACGCCCGAGACTCTGCGGGGCTGGGTGAAGGATCCAGGCGTGCTGAAGCCCGGCGCCCGCATGCCGGCGATGAACCTCTCCGGTGATCAGCTCGATCAGCTGGTCGCATACCTCACGACTCTTCGGTAGGAGACCGCCGACCATGAGTGTCGTTGCCCCTCCGATCACGGCCCGAGAGGCCGAGCGCGAGCCGCCCGGCCTGCTCACGCGACTCCACGAGTGGGTCGTCACGGTCGACCACAAGCGCCTCGGGATCATGTACGTCGTCGCGGGCCTCGCGTTCTTCCTGATCGCGGGTCTCGAGGCATGTGTGATACGGTGGCAGCTCGCCGTCGCCGAGAATACCGTCGTCTCCCCGCAGGTCTTCAACCGCCTGTTCACCGTGCACGGCACCACGATGGTGTTCCTCGTCGGTATTCCCATCGTGTTCGGCTTCGCCAATTACCTGGTGCCGCTCATGATCGGAGCCCGCGACCTCGCGTTTCCGAGACTGAACGCCTTCGGCTTCTGGGCGTTCTTCTTCGGGGGGCTGCTGCTCTACTTCAGCTTTCTGGGCGGGGACGGGCTCTACGGCGCGGGGTCCGCGCCCGATGTCGGGTGGTTCGCCTATGCGCCGCTCACCGCGCGCGCCTTCTCCCCGGGGAACAGCACCGACTACTGGAACCTGTCCATCCTCGTGATGGGGTTCGGCACCGTGGCGACGTCGATCAATCTCATCGCCACCACGCTCACGATGCGCTGTCGGGGCATGAGCCTCGGACGCATGCCGCTCTACGTCTGGATGATGCTCGTGGTGTCCGGCATGGCGGTGATGGCCCTGCCGCCGCTTTCGGCCGCACAGATCATGCTGCTGCTGGATCGCTTTGCCGGCGCTCACTTCTTCGACACCCAGGCCGGCGGGTCCGCGGTCATGTGGCAGCATTTCTTCTGGTTCTTCGGTCACCCCGAGGTCTACATCCTGATGGTCCCGGGCTTCGCCATGGTGTCGGAGATCATCCCTGTCTTCTCGCGGAAGGTGATCTTCGGCTACCCGATGGTGGTGGCGGCGTCGCTCGCCATCGGGTTCCTGGCGATGACTGTCTGGGCCCACCACATGTTCGCGGTGGGCATGGGGGCGCCGCTGAACTCCGCGTTCGCGGCCTCGACGATGCTGATCGCCATCCCCACCGGGATCAAGATCTTCAACTGGGTGGCGACGATGTACGGCGGCCGCATCCGCTTCGCGACGCCGATGCTCTTCGCCTGCGCGTTCCTGTTCCAGTTCCTCTGCGCCGGCCTCACGGGTATCATCCTGTCGGTGGTGCCGTTCAACTGGCAACTCACGGACTCGTACTTCGTCGTGGCGCACTTCCACTTCGTGCTCGTCGGCAGCCTGATCTTCACGATCTTCGGCGCGATCTACTACTGGTTCCCGAAGGTGACTGGACGCCTCCTGAGCGAGCGGCTGGGCCGCTGGCACTTCTGGCTCTTCGTCGTCGGGTTCAACCTGACCTTCCTGCCCATGCACTGGGCCGGGATGCTCGGCATGCCTCGCCGGATCTACACGTATCCCGCCGACCGCGGCTGGGACCTCTGGAACCTGATCGCGTCCCTGGGCGTGCCGTTCCAGGTACTCGCCGTCCTCGTCTTCCTGATCAACGTCGTGATCTCGCTACGACGGGGCGCGCCGGCCGGCAACGACCCGTGGGACGCGTGGACGCTCGAGTGGGCGGCGGCGTCGCCGCCGCCCGCCTATAATTTCGACACCGTGCCCGTCGCCGCCAGCCGCCGGCCGCTCTGGGACCTCAAGCACCCGGACGATCCCGACGGTCCGCACGAGTGAGCTCGTTCACTGTCGCCGGGCACGCCGAGCAATGCGATACGTCCCACTTTCGGTCTGGCTCACGGCCATACGCGACGTAGGGGCACGATCCCTCACCGGCACGGCCGATGGAATTGGCGGAGTGCTCACGCCGGGGGCAACACAGCCGTCAGGGCTGTGGAGAAATCGGCTGCTACGCGGTCATCGGATTATTGCGAAAAACGGGTCAGCCGGCTTGTGAGCGACCGCGGGCGCGGCTCACGTGCCAGCTCGGCGTGGTTGCTGGTTACTGGCCGTACGGCGAAGCCTCGGGGGCGTCACCGCGGTTCCCGGGGTGACAGCGGTGATGCGGTTGAGCTCGTTGCGGTCGTCGGCGACGAAGTCGACCAGTACCCGCATGCCCGCCGTGAGGTTGGCGAGCATTCGGGAGTCCGTCGTGTGGAGCTCGGTGCGGCGCGGTCGATGAAGCGGATCGTGCCGACCTCGCGCACGGCCGAGCCACTGTCCGGACCATCAGCTATCGCGGTGCCGAACGACAGTGCCAGCCCTCTAGAGCCATGGTTGCGAGCGATGTGCCGCATCGCATTGGATCGTTCTCCTTCTGCCGAGTTCTACTCGGCGATTGATCGTTCCAACTCCTAGAATGGCGGCAGCGTGCGCGTCGTTGTTCCGCGTTCGTGCCCAACTTACCGATTGAACATCGTACGTCACGATGCAGGCGACGCAGGACCACAGCGAAAATCGCGGCCCTGGTCGCGATTCGTTAGTTACTCAAGGCGGGGCACGGGTGTTGCGGGTCGAGGAAGTCTTACCGAAGCGGCGCCACACCGGCAGCGCGAGAGACCGGTTCTCCACCTGATGTGGCGTAGCGCGGTCTCGGCATGCTGTTCATCGTGTCTCGTCCCG
>Ga0075424_100004616_pt1 | contig 13043 bp, 10 predicted proteins | sample SoiMethybrSBSTD3_FD_75301 | JGI IMG/M metagenome (GOLD analysis project Ga0075424, IMG submission 75301) | Bulk soil microbial communities from a Populus tree surrounding site in Tennessee, USA - Soil MetaG P. TD hybrid SBSTD3 | ecosystem: Environmental > Terrestrial > Soil > Tree plantation... | reverse complement strand
GACGAGCTGCTGATCTCCCAGCCCGACACCGGCGAGCAGGCGCTGGAGATCACCGAGACGCTGGTGCGCTCCAACGCCGTGGACGTCATCGTGATCGACTCCGTGGCCGCCCTCGTGCCGCGCGCCGAGCTCGACGGCGACATGGGCGATTCACTCCCCGGCCTGCAGGCGCGGCTCATGTCCCAGGCCCTGCGCAAGCTCACCGCGGCCATCTCGCGCTCGGGGGGCGCGGTCATCTTCATCAACCAGATCCGCGAGAAGATCGGGGTCATGTTCGGCTCGCCCGAGACGACCACGGGCGGCCGCGCGCTCAAGTTCTACTCCTCCATCCGCCTCGACATCCGCCGCCAGGAGACGCTCAAGAACGGCACCGAAGCCATTGGGGCGCACACCAAGGTCAAGGTGGTGAAGAACAAGCTCTCCCCGCCCTTCCGGGAGGCGGAGTTCGACGTGATCTACGGCGAGGGCATCTCCAAGGAAGGCTCGGTGCTGGACGCCGCCGTCGAGCAGAGCCTCGTCGAGAAGTCGGGCACCTGGCACACCTACAAGAACGAACGCATTGGACAGGGGCGCGAGAACGCCAAGAAGTATCTCAAGGAGAATCCCAAGGTCCTGGCGGATCTAGAGGCGAAAGTCCGCGCGGCCCTCGGCCTCAAGCCGGCCAGCGGCACGGGGACGCCAGCCCCCGAGCCTCAGAAGGCCGCCACCAAGTAGGAGCGTCAATGGATTTCCAGCAGCTACTCACCGAGTGCGTGAAGCGCAACGCCTCCGATCTCCACCTCAAGGCGGGCTCCTGCCCCATCGTCCGGGTGCACGGTCACCTCGAGACGCAGGACGACCTGGCGGCGGTGACGCGCGACTTCATGCGCAAGTCGGCCATGAACATGCTGGGGGAGATCCGCTACAACGCCCTCATGGAAGGCGAGGAGATGGACCTCGCCCACACCGTGCCGGGGATCGGTCGCTTCCGTATCAACCTCTTCCTCTGCCAGGGCGACGTGCGCGCCGTGCTCCGTCACATTCCTGAGCACATCCCGGCCTTCGAGGGGCTGCACCTGCCCAAGGTGCTGGAGCGCCTCTCCCAGGAGCGGCGCGGCCTCATCCTCGTCACGGGCATCACCGGCTCAGGCAAGTCGACCACGCTGGCCGCGATGCTCGACTACATGAACCGCTCGCGCAACGATCACATCGTCACCATCGAGGACCCCGTGGAGTTCGTCCACGAGGACAAGAAGTGCGTGATCAGCCAGCGAGAGATCGGGCAGGACTCCACGAGCTTCGCCCAGGCCCTGCGCGCCGCCCTCCGTCAGGATCCCGACATCATCCTCGTGGGTGAGATGCGCGACGCGGAGACCATGGAGGTGGCGCTCCACGCGGCGGAGACGGGCCATCTCGTGCTCTCCACCCTGCACACCCTGAACGCCACCGAGACGATCAACCGCATCATCTCGATCTTCCCGCCCCACCAGGAAGACCAGATCCGCGCCCAGCTCGCGGCGGTCGTCCAGGGGGTGGTGTCGCAGCGCCTCGTCGTGCGCGCCGATGGCAAGGGACGCGTGCCCGCCGTCGAGGTGATGATCATGACCGGCCTCGTGCGCGATTCCATCCGGGAGAAGGCCAAGACGCCGCAGATTCCCAACGTGATCGCCTCCGGCCAAGCCCAGTACGGCATGCAGACCTTCGACCAGTCGCTCCTCGGCCTCTACCGCGAGGAGCTCATCACCTACGAGACGGCGCGGGATGCCGCCACCAATCCGGACGACTTCGATCTCAAGGTCAAGGGCATCTTCTCCACGGGCGAGATGACCTGGGACGCGAACAGCGGCGGCTTCGTGACCGGCAAGGACTCGCCCGCTGCCGCCATGAGCGGCAAGCCGAGCCTCAAGCCGCCGCCGAGCGTGGCCAAGCGAGCCTGAGACGGTGCCGCCACCGGGCCGCGGAAAGCGCGGCGCCCGGGAGCTGGATGCGAAGGCCGCCAAGCTGGCGGCCTTCGAGCTTTTGGCGCGCAAGGCGTGGAGCGCGCGCGAGCTGACCGCCCGTCTCAAACGCCGCGGAGCTCCCGACGACGTCGCGCGCGACGTGGTGACGGAGCTGGCCGCGCGGGGCTACGTGGACGACGCGGCTTTCGCGCGCTTCTGGGCCGAGTCGCGCGCGCGCGGCCGTTGCATCGGTAGCCGCCGTCTCCGCCAGGAGCTGCTCCAGAAGGGCATCCCGCGCGCGCTTGCCGCCGCCGCGGTGGCCGCGGCTTTCGAGGAGAGCGGTGAGGCGGCGCGCTGTCTCGAGGCGGGCCGCCGTCGCCTGCCCGCTCTCCTGCGCGGCGGGGCCGCGCGGGTGGCGCCGCGGCTTCGCGACTATCTCCTCCGCCGTGGCTATCCGCCCGCCGACGTGATGCGAACGGTGGCCGTGCTCACCGGCGCGCTCCCGGACGAGCCCGACGAGACCGGCTGACCATCGGTATAATGATGGCCATGACCGGCTCCGAGCTCCGTCAGAAGTTTCTCGACTACTTCGCGCGCCACGGCCACACCGTGGTGCGCTCGTCGCCCCTCGTGCCCGCCCAGGATCCGACGCTTCTGTTCACCAACGCGGGCATGGTCCAGTTCAAGGGCGTGTTCCTCGGCGAGGAGACGCGCGCGTACACGCGCGCGGCCACCGCGCAGAAGTGCGTGCGGGCGGGGGGCAAGCACAACGATCTCGAGAACGTGGGGCGCACCGCCCGTCACCACACCTTCTTTGAGATGCTGGGCAACTTCTCCTTCGGCGACTATTTCAAGGACAAGGCGATCGAGTTCTGCTGGGAGTTCCTGACCCGGGATCTCGGCCTTCCCAAGGACCGGCTCAAGGCGACCGTCTTCACCGAGGACGACGACGCCTTCGCCCTCTGGAAGCGGATCGCCGGCCTGGGGGACGACCGCATCCTCCGCCTGGGCGAGAAGGACAACTTCTGGGCCATGGGCGACACCGGCCCCTGTGGTCCCTGCTCCGAGGTGCACTTCCACCAGGGCGATCACATCGTCTGCGCGGAGGAGCAGGCCGGCCGGAAGTGCCTCGGCGCCGCCTGCGACTGCGACCGCTGGCTCGAGATCTGGAACCTCGTCTTCATGCAGTTCAATCGTGACGCCTCGGGCACGATGACGCCGCTCCCCAAGCCCTCCATCGACACCGGCATGGGGCTCGAGCGGGTCGCCGCCGTGATGCAGGGCAAGGGCTCGAGCTACGAGACGGACCTCTTCCGTCCCCTCATCGCCCACGTGGAGCGCCTGTCCGGCAAGCGCGACGGCGCCCACGCCGAGGACGACGTCTCCATGCGCGTCATCGCCGACCACGCACGGACCGCCACTTTCCTCATCACGGACGGGGTGACGCCCTCGAACGAGTGGCGCGGCTACGTGCTGCGGCGAATCATGCGCCGGGCCATGCGCCATGGCCGCATGCTCGGGCTCCGCGAGCCCTTCCTGTGGGACGTGACGAGGACGGTGGTGGACATCATGGGCGCCGCCTATCCGGAGATCGTGGAGGCGCAGGCGCGCGTGCAGAGCGCAGTCCGGCAGGAGGAAGAGCGCTTCGCGGAGACCCTCGATCTCGGCATGGCCAAGATCGACGAGTACGTCCGCACGCACGCTCGCGACGTGCGGGGTGGTCCGAATGTCGTGGACGGGAAGTTCCTGTTCACCCTGTACGACACCCACGGTTTCCCGACCGATCTGGCCAAGGAAGTGTTCGAGGATCGTGGCTTTTCGGTGCCCGACGAGGCGATGCAGAAGTTCGAGACGGAAATGGAGGCGCAGCGGGCCCGCGCTCGGGCGGGAGCCTCGTTCGGAGGCCCCACCGACGGCGAGGGCTCCGTGGAGATCTACCGCCAGCTCGCCGCGCAGTTCCCCAAGCCGGAGTTCCTCGGCTATACGGAGATGGCGACGCCGGCGCGCGTCCTCGCCCTCGTCGCCGGCGGGCGTCGGCTCACCGAGGCGAGCCAAGGGCAGACAGTGGAGGTCATCCTCGACCGCACGCCGGCCTACGCGGAGTCGGGCGGTCAGATGGGCGACACGGGGGCCATCATCGGCCGCGACGGGCAGGGCGTCATCGAAGACACCTACTATCGCGGCGGCCAGATGATCGTGCACCGCGTGCGGGTGACGCAGGGCCACCTGCGCGAGAACCAGGAGGTGGCGGTCTCCGTGGATCCGCGCCGGCGCCAGGGGCTGCGTCTCCACCACACGGGCACGCACCTGCTTCACGCCGCCCTCCGCAAGGTGCTGGGCACCCACGTGCACCAGGCCGGCTCGCTGGTCGCCCCGGACCATCTCCGCTTCGACTTCTCCCACGGCGCCTCCGTGAAGGACAGCGAGGTGGCGAAGATCGAGGACCTCGTCAACGAGCACGTGCAGGCGAACATCGTGGTCACCCCTGCCGAGATGGATCTCAAAGCTGCGCTGCAGAGCGGGGCCATGGCCCTCTTCGGCGAGAAGTACGGCGATCGCGTGCGGGTGATCCGCATCGGGGACTTCTCCACCGAGCTCTGCGGCGGCACCCACCTCGGGTCCACGGGCGAGATCGGCCTCTTGAAGGTCGTCTCCGAGGGCGCCGTCGCCTCCGGGGTGCGGCGCATGGAGGCGGTGACGGGGGAAGCCGCTCTCCGTCACGTGGGACAGGAAGAGGCGGCCCTGCGCGAGTCGGCGGGCCTCCTCAAGATCCCGCCCCTCGAGCTGCCCCAGCGGCTCCAGAAGCTGCTCGACGAGCAGAAGCAGCTCGAGAAGCAGCTCCGCGAGCTGGAGGCGCGCGTGGCCAAGAGCCGCGCCCAGGATCTCGCCGCCTCTGCGAAGACGGTGGCGGGAGTGGCCGTGCTCTCCGCCCGCCTCGATGGCCTCGACGCGGAAGGGCTGCGCTCGGTGATGGACACGCTGCGCGAGCGGGTGAAGTCTGGCGTCATTTCTCTCGGCTCCTCGATGGACGGTAAAGTCACTCTGGTCACTTCGGTCTCCCAGGACCTGACCAAGCGCATCCAGGCGGGCAAGATCATGCAGGAGATCGCGCCTCTGGTCGGCGGCAAGGGTGGCGGCCGGCCCGATCTCGCACAGGGCGGCGGCACCGACGCCTCTCGCCTCGACGAAGCGCTGGCGCGGGTAACCACAATCATCGAGCGCCCGGGAACGGTCTAGCGACGCCTTCGCGTCCGCCACGCGGAACAGCTGGGCGTCGATCTCTTTACGCTGATGGGCAGGGGGGACACTGCCGTGAACTCCGCCGTGCTCTTCGACTTCGGCGGCACGCTGGACGCCGACGGCGTGGCCTGGAAGGAGCGCTTCCACCGCCACTTCGAGGCGGAGGGCGTCCACGTCGAGCCCGCGCGCTTCGATCCGATCTTCTACGCTGCCGACGACGCGCTCGTGGGCACGGTGCCGGAGACGCTCTCCCTCGACGAGACGGTGGAGCGGGTGGCCACGGCGGTGGCGGCGGCGCTGCGTCCCGGCGACGCCCGCCTCGGCTCGAGGGTAGCGGCGCGGTTTCTCTCGGAGGCGCGCGCGTGCTTTGCGGCGAATGCGCCCGTGCTCGAGCGGCTCGCGCGACGCCATCGCCTCGGCGTCGTCTCCAACTTCTATGGCAATCTTTCCACCGTATGCGATAATGCCAATGTCCGACGCTACTTCGATGTCATCGTCGACTCTGCGCAGATCGGGCTGCTGAAGCCTGATCCGCGCATTTTCCTTGCCGCCATCGAGACGCTGGGAATCGAGCCTGCCCGCACCGTCATGGTGGGCGATTCGCTGGCTCGTGACATGGCGGGGGCGCGGGCCGCGGGCATGGCGCACATCTGGCTCGCTTCCGATCCGGCGCGCCACGGACCGCCGTGCTGCCAGGAGGATCGCGTGATTCGATCGCTGCGCGAAGTGGAGGGACTGCTGCTGTGACGTGGGAGCCCGTGCTCTCGGGCGGCATCATCGCCGCCGGCGAGGGCAGTCGCCTGAGGCAGGCCGGCTGGATGGTGCCCAAGCCCATGGTGCCGGTGGCCGGCGTCCCCCTCATCGAGTCGACGATCCGGAACTTCGTAGCCGCGGGCATCACCCGCCTCTTCATCATCGTCAACGAGCAGGAAACGGAGTGTGCGGCGTGGGTGCGGACACGCTTTCCCGCGCTCGATCTGCGCCTGATCGTGAAGACGACGGCCTCCTCGCTGGAAAGCTTCCGCGAGGTGACGCGGGACGCGGGCGCGGGCCGCATGCTCGTCTCCACGGTGGATGCCTGGTGCCGGCCCGGCGACTTCGCCCGCTTCGTGGAAGGGGCCCGGTGTCGCCCGCTCGAGTCGACGGTGCTCGCCGTGACACCCCTCGTGGAGGACGAGAAGCCGCTGGGCGCGACGCTCGACGCCGACGGCCGCATCCTCTCGCTCGGCGGGGCGGCGCCCACGCTGGTGACGGCCGGCATGTACCTGGTATCGGAGCGCGCGCGACGGCTCGAGCCGCCCGCCCGCCTGGGCCGGCTGCGCGAGCACCTGCAGTGGCTCCTCGAGACCGGTGAACCGATGTACGGCGAAGTGATCGAGACGGTGGTGGACGTGGACCGGGCCGAGGACGTAGCGCTCGCCGAAGCGCTCGCCGCTCGGGCCCAGCATTGACGACGAGGAGGGCGACGAGAAGGGTCCAGCTGCGAGGCGCCGCCCGAAGGCTGCACGCGAGGCGTACTCCCTGTACGTTGAGCGTGCAGGCGAGGGCGGCAACGAAGCAGATGGGCCCTTCTCGGCGCCCGACAGGAGGGATGAGGTGAGCGATCCTTATTGCTGGGGCATCTTCCGGGAAGAAGCGCACTCGCCGGGTCGGGAGAGCGATGACTCGGAGATCCTGCGCCTGACCGCGAAGGGACTCGAGGCCAAGGGCTTCCAGGTCGAGCTCATGACGCCCGACGAGCTGGGCGGTGCCGTGGAGACGCCGCCGCGCGGCATCTTCCTCATGTGCGAGCGCCCTGAGGCCCTGCAGGCTCTCCGCGCGCTGGAAGCGGACGGCGTGCGCGAGGTCAACAGCCCCGCCGCGGTCTTCGCCACCTATCGCGATCGCATGATCGCCCAGTTCGCGGAGGCGGGGGTGGCCTTCGTGCCGAGCCGTCTCGTGAACACCTCGGGTGAGCGGGTGGCCGTGCCTCAGCCGGTGTGGGTGAAGCGTGCCGACGTCCACAACACGCAGGCGGGCGACGTCGTCTACGGGGCGGACGCCGACGACGCCGCAGCCGCCCTCGCCGTAATGGCCGCCCGCGGCATGGCTCGCGCCGTGGTGCAGCCGCACGTGGACGGCGACCTCATCAAGTTCTACGGCATCGGCCCCGGCGGGCTCAACGGCGAGCCGCCCTGGTTCCGGTGGTTCTATCACAAGGAGCAAAACCTGCGGCAATTCCCCTTCGATCAGCGCGCGGTGGCGCGGCTCGTGCGCCGGGCCGCCGCCGCCCTCGGCCTCGAGATCTACGGGGGCGACTGCATCGTCACGCCCGCGGGCGAGCTCGTGCTCATCGACCTGAACGCCTGGCCGAGCTTCGCTCTCTTCCGCGAGGAGGCGGCTTCCGCCATCGCCGCCTATCTCTCCGTGCGCTTCGGGCGAGGTGGGCGATGAGCCAGATGCGCGAGCCGGGTCCGCGGTCGCAGGAGATCGTCGCGAGGGAGCGGCGCCACGCCGCCGCCGGCATGCAGGGCTTCGCCCTCTACGCGGGGCTGGCCATGGCGCGCGGGCGCGGCTGCACGCTGATCGACGAGGACGGGCAGGAATACATCGACTTCATCGCGGGCATCTCCATCGGCTCCGTGGGCCACTGCCATCCCGACTACGTGGAGGCCCTCAAGCAGCAGGTGGAGAAGCTCACCTTCGGCAGCTTCACCACCGAGGCCCGTTCCCGCTTCCTCGAGCTGGTCGCCTCGGTGACGCCGGCCGGGCTCTCGCGCATCCAGATGTTCTCGGGCGGGGCGGAGGCGGTGGAGGCGGCCCTGCGGCTGGCCAAGGTCGCCACGGGCAAGGACGAGATCCTCGGCTTCTGGGGCGGCTTCCACGGCAAGACGGGCGGCGTGCTCGGCCTCCTGGGGAGCGACTTCAAGCATCATCTGGGTCCCTTCGTGCCCGGCCAGCACTCCGCGCCCTACGCCGACTGCTATCGCTGCCCGCTCAAGATGACCTATCCCGAGTGCGGCATCGCCTGCGCGGAGTTCGTGCGCGACGTGATCCGCTACCAGACGGCCGGCGAGATCGCCGCCATCATCGTGGAGCCGATGCAGGGCACGGCAGGCAACATTATCCCGCCTCCCGGCTTTCTCCGCGCCGTGCAGCAGGTGGCCAAGGACGCGGGCGCCCTCCTCATCGCCGACGAGATGATCACGGGCTTCGGACGCACCGGGCTCATGTGGGGCGCGGAGCACGAGGGCGTGGTCCCCGACATCATGACGGTGGGCAAGGGCATGGGCGGCGGCTTCCCGATCTCCGCGGTGGTCTCCACCGACGACCTGACCAGCCGCAAGCCATGGTCCAATCCCTCCGCCAGCTCGTCGTCGTACGGCGGCAATCCGCTCGCGTCCGCGGCGGGGCTGGCCGCGCTCCAGATCATCCTGAAGGAGAACCTCGTGAAGAACGCCGAGCGCGTGGGCGCGGTCATGCTCACCCGCCTCGAGGAGCTCAAGGAGAAGTATCGGTGCGTGGGCGAGGTACGCGGCCGCGGTCTCCTCCTCGGCCTCGAGCTGGTCAAGGACCGCCGAACCAAGGAACCGCTCGGCAAGGACGTGACGCAGGCGCTCTACAAAGAGTGCCTCCGCCGCGGGCTTGCCGCCATGACCTATTCCCCGACGGTGCGGATCAATCCGCCGCTCGTCATCCGCGAAGAGACGGCGCTCAACGGGCTCGCCATCCTCGACGAAGCCCTGGGGGCGATTGTCAGCGCGCACAAGCTCGACTAATGCGGCTGCCCGTGCCTTCGCGCGTCGCTCCCGGTGGCCATCGCTCTCGGGGTGTCGGCCGGGGTCGCCCTAGCATGCGCCGCGGCGCCATCCTCGGGCTGGGCAACGTCGCCCTGCACGGGCACGTGCCGGGGTGGCTCGGCCGGAGCGACGTCGAGATCGTGGCCGCCGCCGATGCGCGCCCCGCGCAGCGCGCGGAGTGCCAGGCGCGGCTGCCCGGCGCGCGCTGGTACGACTCGCCCGAAGCGCTGCTCACCCGCGAGCAGCTCGACTTCGTGGACATCTGCACGCCGCCGTCCAGTCACGCCCCGCTGATCCTACGTGCCCTCGATGACGGCCTGCACGTGCTCTCCGAGAAGCCGCTCGTGAGCTCGCCCGATGATCTCCGTCGCGTCGCGGCGGCCGCGCAGACGGCCCACCGGGTGCTCCACACCGTGCACAACTGGCATCACGCGCCCATCCTCTCCCTCACCGCCGAGCTGATCCGCGCCGGCGAGATCGGCCGTGTCCAGCGCGTCGCGTGGGAGACGCTCCGGCTGAGGCCCGCGGCCGCCGGCGACGGCCGCGACGGCAACTGGCGCGTGGATCCCTCGGTGGCGGGGGGCGGCGTGCTGGCCGACCACGGCTGGCACGTGTTCTACGTGGTGCCTGCGTGGATCGGGGCGCGGCCTTCGAGCGTGGTGGCGCGGCTGGAGACGCGCCGTCACACCGCCTTCGCGGTGGAGGACACCGCCTCCGTGAGCCTGCGCTTCCCCGCCGCTGCCGCGGAGATCTTCCTGACGTGGGCGGCCGATGAGCGGCGGAACTGGGTCGAGGTGGACGGCACCGAAGGGCGCATCGAGCTGCACGACGACACGCTCGTGCTCAAGGGCCGGAGCGGCGAGCGGCGCTGGCCCGGCCTGCCCGCGCTGTCCGACGGCTCCCACCACCCGGACTGGTTCCACCAGGTCGCCGACCGTTTTCTCGGCGCCATGGCGGCGGACGCGGAGGGTCAGGACAACCTCGCCGAAGCTGCCCTGTGCGCCGCGATCGAGCACGAGGCCCGTGAGTCGAGCCGGCGCGACGGCACCGAGCGGCCGATCGGTCCCGGCCTCGTCGTGAGGGCGGGCGCGTGACGCTTCGCCAGCGGGTCGCGGAGGTTTCGCCTCCCGAGGCGGTGCTCCTCGTCGTGGAGGCGGGAGCAGGGCCGGACATCACCCCCGACACCATGGTCGCCGGCCTGCCCCTCGGCAAGCGCATCGCGTTGGCCGCCGTGCGCGCCGGCCTCTCGTCCGGCGACGAGCCGGGATCCGGGCGCCGGCGTCTCGTTCTCGTGCCCGCGAATGTGATTCCCCAGGTGCAGTGGCTCCGCAGCCTCAAGGACATGCCGCTCGAGTCCGAGACGCTCTGGGTCGACCCCGCCATGGTCGCCGTGGTCGAGACCGACGATCCCGAGCCCGTGCTGCTGGCGGCCGCTGGGGCGGCGAGCCCGGCGGACCTTATCTCCGCGCTCTCGGGCCGCTTCAAGACCATCGAGGCGGCCGCCAGCCCCAAGGGCCGCTTCGCCGTCCGCGCTGCGGCCGATCTTCGCGCCGCGGAGACCTGGCTCCTCCGCAGTCTCATCAAGGACAGCGAGGGCTTCATGTCGCGTCATGTGGAGCGGCGCATCTCGCTCGCGGTGACGCGGCGGCTCGTGTGGACCGCGCTCACGCCAAACGGCATGACCGCCGTCTCCCTCGCCGTCGGCCTCGCGGGCGCGCCGTTCTTCCTCTCCGGCGTGCCGGAGTGGCAGGTGGCGGGGGCGCTGCTGTTCCTTCTCCACTCGATCCTCGACGGCTGCGACGGTGAAATCGCGCGCCTCAAGTTCCTCGAGTCCTCCGGGGGGGCCGCCCTCGATTTCTGGGGCGACAACGCCGTGCACGTGGCCGTGTTCAGCTGCATGGCCCTCGGCTGGAGCTTCGCGTCCGGCTCGCCGTGGCCGCTCTTCCTGGGGGTGGTGGCGGTGGCGAGCACCCTCGTGGCCGCCTTCGCGGTGGAGCCGCACAAGGTCACGCTGCCCACCCTGCCCGCTGCGCGCTCCGCGGGAGCGCGCATGGCCGACGCGCTGGCCAATCGCGACTTCATCTACCTCATCATCGCGCTGGCCGCCTTCGGGAAGTCGGCGTGGTTCCTCGTGCTGGTGGCGCTCGGCACGCCGGCCTTCGTCCTGTTGCGCCTGTGGGCGGATCGACGGGAGGGGAGCACCTAGCGCGTGGCCGGCTTCATCGATGTGCTCCTCCGCGGCCTCGCCCTCTGCGGCCAGGCGGCGGCGATCGGCGGTGTGCTGTTCGCCCTGCTCGTGCTCCGGCCCTCCCTGCGGGAGCGACCTGAGCTCTCCCCGATCCGCGGCCGCCTCCTCGTGCTCATCGCGCTGGGCGGGCTGGCCGTCATCGTGGGGCAGCTCTCCACGCTCGGAGTCCAGCAGGTCGTCCTCGCCGAGGAGAATGACTGGCCGATCCGGGAGATCCTCGCCACCGCCTACTTCGAGGCGAGCGTGTGGCGCATCCTCGCCTGCGTCGCCCTCATCGTGGGCGCCCTCCGCCTGCGTCGGCATCCCGACTCGCGGGGATGGTGGGTGGCCATGGCGCTCTTCACCATCGCCCTCGCCGCGGGGTCGGCCGCCATCAGCCACGCCACGGCGCGGCTGGAGCACGGCGGCATCCTGCGCATCTTCGACCTGCTCCACCAGTACGCCGCCTCGGTCTGGGTGGGCGGCCTGATGCATCTTTCCCTGGCTGCCTTCGGCCGGCCGCGGGAGCCGTGGCCCGCCACCATGCTCAAGCGCTTCTCGGCCATGGCCCTCGTGTCGGTGGCCGTGCTGGTCATCGCGGGATTCGGTCTCACCTACTACTACGTGGACGGCTTCGACGCCTTCACGGGCACGGCCTACGGAATGATGGTCGGCACCAAGATGGTGGTACTGGGGCTCATCCTCATCCTGGGCGCCCTGAACTTCTTCGTGGTGCGCCGGCTGCCCGATGCCGACGCCGTCTCCGTGCTGCGCCTGCGGCGCTTCGTGGAGGTGGAGCTGGGCCTGGGCGTCACCGTGCTCTTTGCGGCGGCCTCGCTCACGTCGCTCCCTCCCGCCGTCGACGTGGTCGCGGACCGCGCGACCCTGGCCGAGGTCGCCCACGTCTTCACGCCGCGCCTGCCCTCGTTCACCTCGTCGAAGCTCTCGGACATGCCGCTGGAGGATCGGCTCGCTCCCCGCACCGACGCCGACCGCCAGTGGAGCGAGTTCAACCATCACGTGGCGGGCACCTTCGTGTTCCTCATGGGCGTGCTGGCCATCCTCTCCCGCACGGGCCGGGCGCCGTGGGCGCGCCACTGGCCGCTCGTCTTCTTCGGGCTCGCCGCGTTCCTCCTCGTGCGCAACGACCCCGGCTCCTGGCCGCTGGGGCCGCAGGGCTTCTGGGAGGGGATGCGTTACTCCGAGGTGGTGCAGCACCGCATCTTCGTCCTCCTCGTGCTGGGCTTCGGGACCTTCGAGTGGATGGTGCGCACGGGGCGCATCCGGTCCAAGCGCGCCGCGCTCGTCTTTCCCATCCTCTGCTCGGTGGGAGGCGCGCTCCTTCTCACACATTCGCACGCCTCGCTCAACCTCAAGTCGGAGTACCTGATCGAGGTGACGCACGCTCCGCTGGGCGTGATCGCCATGCTCGTGGGGTGGGGCCGTTGGCTCGAGCTGCGCCTGCCTCCGGGTGAGACGAAATTGCCCGGGCGCGTGTGGTCCATTGGGCTCGCGATGGTGGGCGTGCTCCTCCTCCTCTACCGCGAAAGTTAGTCAGGCGGGCGAGAAGGGCCCATCTGCTTCGTTGGCGCCCTCGGCAGGGGGCTCAACGTAGAGAGGCTACGCCTCGCCACCTGCCGTCGGGCGCCGCCTCGCAGCTGGACCCTTCTCGCCCGCCTGACGGCCGCTCGGTGAAAATCTAGCGGAACGTCTGCGCTATGGGGGATAGGGCTCGGCTGGTTCGTTGGCGCCCTCGGCAGGGGGCTCAACGTAGAGAGACTACGCCTCGCCACCTGCCGTCGGGCGCCGCCTCGCATCTGGACCCTTCTCGCCCGCCTGACGGCCGCTCGGTGAAAATCTAGCGGAACGTCTGCGCTA
>Ga0075424_100004615_pt1 | contig 13045 bp, 12 predicted proteins | sample SoiMethybrSBSTD3_FD_75301 | JGI IMG/M metagenome (GOLD analysis project Ga0075424, IMG submission 75301) | Bulk soil microbial communities from a Populus tree surrounding site in Tennessee, USA - Soil MetaG P. TD hybrid SBSTD3 | ecosystem: Environmental > Terrestrial > Soil > Tree plantation... | reverse complement strand
GAGGCCTACGGCGACCGGAACGCGTGGCGGAAGCTCGTGCGAGGGGCGATGGCTCAGCAGTTCGGCTGGCACCGCTCCGGCGAGCAGTATTTCGCCTTGTATCGCCGGGCGCTCGCCGTGCGGTCGGCCTCCACTTGACCGGGAACGCGGTGGAGTTCGTCCTCGCGCTCCACAGCCACCTCCCGTACGTCCTCAATCACGGCCGCTGGCCCCACGGCAGCGACTGGCTGTGCGAGGCGGCGGTGGACACGTACCTCCCACTCCTCGAGCGGCTCGAGGAGCTGGCCGCCGAAGGGACTCCGACCCCGCTGACGATCGGGTTCACGCCTGTGCTGGCGAACCAGCTCGCGAGCCCCGCCTTCGCCCGCGAAATGGAGGCGTTCTTCGCGCAGCGGCTGGCCGCTTGCGACGAAGCGCCCGCGGCGCTACGGGCGTCCGGCGATGGGTCGCTCGTGCCGCTTGTGGACTACTGGCGGTCGCGGCTCACACGCCTGCGGGAGCTGTTCCGAAAAATCGACGGCGATCTCGTCGCTGCCTTTCGCCGCCTCCAGGAACAGGGCCGCCTCGAGATCATCGGATCGGCTGCCACGCACGGCTACCTGCCGCTGCTCGGTCGGGACGAAAGCATCCGGCTGCAGCTCGCGGTGGGCCAGCAGGAGCACCGGCGCCTGTTCGGCGTTGCGCCGGTGGGTTGCTGGCTGCCGGAGTGCGCCTATCGCCCGCGCGGGAAGTGGCGTGGGAAAAAAGTGCGGCGCGGCATCGAGCAACACCTGGCGGACGCAGGGTTTCGCTACTTCTTCACCGATGCTCATCTCGCGCGCGCTGGCAGCCCGCTCGGCGCCTACGGCGAGATTCCGCTGGGCGCGGAGCGGTTCGACGCAGAACGGCGCGATCCTGGCTCGCCGACGGGCGCTCGAGTGCGGGCCGCGCGCTCGCCCTACCGGGCGTACCGGGTCTCCGGTCGCGGTGTGCGCCCCGCCGTCGCGGCACTGGTACGCGACCCGCGCTCTTCCATGCAGATCTGGAGCCGGCACCAGGGCTATCCCGGCGACGAATGGTACCTCGAGTTCCACAAGATCCGCTGGCCCGGCGGCCTGAAGCTCTGGCGCGTCAGCGGCGCGAACGTGGACCTGGGTGGGAAGCGCCCGTACGAGCCGTCGGCGGCGCACGAACGGGCAATGGGGCATGCCTCCCACTTCGTCCATCTCCTCCAGGGCCTCGCGCAGCAGCAAGCCGACCGGGGAGGGGACGGCATCATCGTGGCGCCGTTCGATACCGAGCTGTTCGGGCATTGGTGGTTCGAGGGGGCGGACTTCCTGGCCGCGACGTACCGCGCGCTGCGCGGCTCCGGTAAGGACGGTGTCCGCGCGGTGACCGCGTCGCACCACCTCGAGGCCCATGGTCCTAACACAGCGCTGCAGTTGGCCGAGGGCTCCTGGGGGGCGAACGGCGACCACAGCATGTGGCTGAACGACCAGACGGCGTGGACGTGGGAGCGACTCTGGGGGCTGGAAGACGCGTTCTGGGATGCGGCGCCGGCTGCCCTCGCCTCGGCCGCCGCTCGCCCCGTGCTGGCGCAGGCGGCTCGCGAGCTGCTCCTGGCGCAGGCCTCCGACTGGCAGTTCATCATCTCGACGGGGGCGGTCGTCGATTATGCCGAGCGCCGCTTCACCCTGCATTGTGACGACGCGGAGCGCCTGATCAAAGCGCTCTCGGGAGGCGACCTCGAGGGCGGGGGTCGCTTGGCCGACGAGCTCGCGCGCCGGGACGACCTCTTTCCGGATGTCCTCGCAGCGGTGATGCAGGCGCTCGGCCGCTAAGACGCATGCGGTCCATCGTGATTCACGGCCACTTCTACCAGCCGCCGCGCGACGACCCGTGGCTCGGCACCATCCCCCGTGAGGCGTCCGCCGCGCCGTACCACGACTGGAACGAGCGCATCGAGCGGGAAAGCTACGCGCCCGTGGCTGCGTCCCTCGCGTCCCTGAGCTTCGACTTCGGGCCGACTCTGCTGGCATGGATGGAGCGGTACGCCGCCGAGACGTACGCGGCCGTGCTCGCCGCCGATCGCATCGGCAACGCCGTCGCGATGCCGTACCATCACACGATCCTCCCTCTCAGCTCCCGGCGGGACAAGGAGACCGAAGTGCGCTGGGGAATCGCCGACTTTCGCCGGCGCTTCGGGCGCGAGCCCGAGGGCATGTGGTTGCCGGAGACGGCGGTGGACGACGAGACGCTCGACGTGCTGGCCGCCGAGGGGATCCGCTTCACCATTTTGGCGCCGCACCAGGTCGAGCGCGTGCCGGCCGGCGGGCGCCCCGGCTGGCATCGCACCGGCGGCGGCCGTCGCATCGCCCTGTTTCTCTATGACGGCGCGCTCTCGCACGACGTCGCCTTCGGACCCCTGGTGCGCGATCCCGCCGCGTGGATCGAGCGGCTCACCGCCCGCGATGGTCCCGAACTTGTCTCGATCGCGACCGACGGAGAGACGTTCGGGCATCATCATCGGGAGGGCGCGGTCACGCTCGCGCGGGTGCTGGACGCTCTGCGCCAGCGCAGCGACGTGCGCGTGGACACCTTCGGAGCGTTCCTCGCCCACCATCCACCGCGGGAAGACGTGCGGTTGGTGGCGCCGAGCGCGTGGAGCTGTCCCCATGGAGTAGAGCGCTGGCGGTCGGACTGCGGCTGCCGCGTGCACGGGGATCGCGCGACGCACCAGCGCTGGCGCGCCCCGTTGCGGAGCGCGCTCGATTGGCTGGCGGCGGAGCTGCACGGCGTGTTCGAGCGGGAGGGGGGCACCATCTTCGGCGCGGACCCATGGACGGTTCGGGACGTGTATGGCGCGGTGTTGGGGGCGCCGGACGACGCCGTCACGGCCTTCATAGGCGAGCGGCTGCGCCACCCCGACGATCGGAGCGCGCTGGCGCGGGCGCGTGAGCTGCTCGAGCTCGAGCGCCACGCGCTGCGCATGTTCACCTCTTGTGGCTGGTTCTTCGATGACATCGCCGGGCTCGAGTCCCTGATCGTGCTGCGCTCGGCGGCGCGGGCCATCGAGCTGGCGGGCTCGGATGCCGCCCGCCTCGAAGCGGGTCTGCTGGAGCGCCTCGCCCTGGCCCCGAGCAACGATCCGGCAGCCGGGACCGGGCGGGAGCTGTATCTGCAAGGCGTGAAGGCGGCGCCGCCCCGCGGTGTGCCCATCTGATGGGTCCAGTACGGTTCGTGTTCGGCGTGCACTTCCACCAACCGGTGGGGAACTTCGACCACGTCTTCGAAGACCACCTGCGAGACGTGTACCTCCCCCTCGTGGAGCGGCTTACCGCACAGCGGTTCCTGCCGTTTGCGCTGCACATCTCGGGACCGTTGCTCGAATGGCTCGAGTCGCACGCTGGCGCTTACCTCGATTCGATCGGTCGCCTGGCGGCGGACGGCCACGTCGAGCTGTTGCTGGCGGGATTCTACGAGCCGGTGCTCGCGTCGCTGATGCGTCCGGATCGACTCGAGCAGATCGGCTGGATGCGTGAAGCGATCCGGCGCCGCTTCGGCGTCGAGGCGACGGGCCTGTGGCTCACCGAGCGGGTGTGGGAGCCCGATCTGGCCGGTGACCTGGCCGACGCGGGCGTACGGTATCTGCTCGTAGACGACCGGCACTTTCTGGTGAGCGGCTTCGAGCGGGACCGGCTGCATGCGCCGTTCCTGACCGAGAGCGGCGGCAAGCGCGTCGGGCTGTTCCCGATCGATGAGCGGCTCCGCTATCTCATCCCCTTCAGGCCGCCGGCGGAGATCAGCGCCTACCTCCGTGAGCTGCGGCAGGCGGGCAGTCCGCTCGCCGTGTTCGTGGACGACGGGGAGAAGTTCGGCGGCTGGCCCGGAACCAAGGACTGGGTGTACACGCGCGGTTGGCTCGCACAGTTCTGCGACGCTATCGCCGCGCTGGTGGCGGCCGGCGAAGTCCGCCTCACGACGCCGGGAGCGGCACTGCGTGACGTCGCGAGCGCCGGGCTCGCGTACCTCCCGACCGCATCGTATCGCGAAATGGAAGCCTGGGCGTTACCGGCACACGCCGTCGCGCGACTGGTCGCGCTGGAGCGCGACCTCGGCGAGGAACGGGTAGCAGGGCCCGACGGCGCGTTCCTGCGCGGCGGCCACTGGCGGAACTTCCTCGTGAAGTACCCCGAGGCGAACCGCATGCACAAGAAGATGCTGGCGCTGTCGGCGCTGTGCCGCGCGCGTGGGGACCCGGCAGCGGCGCGCCGCGCCATCGGTCGCGCCCAGTGTAACGATGCATACTGGCACGGCGTGTTCGGGGGACTGTACCTGCCGCACCTGCGGGCCGCGATCTGGCGCAATCTGGCGCTCGCCGAGGGCGAGCTGCGTCGCGGAGAGGGGCTGGCGGTCGAAACGCTCGATCTCGACGCCGACGGCGCCGAGGAGCTGTGGATCCATTCGGGCACCTGCTCGGCGCTCGTCAGCCCGCGGCGCGGCGGCGTGATCGAGGAATACACGCTGTTTGACCGGGGCATCAACTATGCGGATGTGCTGACCCGCCGGCGCGAGCCGTACCACCTGCCGCCATCCGATCAGCCTGGCCACGCGCAGGCGAACCACACGACCGACGGTGCGCCCAGCATCCACGACATCGAGGCGGCCGCCCGTCTGCAACGCCTGCCGCCGATTGACCGGTCGGACCGCGCGCTGTTCGTGGACCGAGTGCTCGCGAGCGCCGTGACGCTCGACGCCTATGTCGGCGGAGCTTTCGACTCGGTCGCCTGCTGGGCAAGCACCGTGTGCCACGCGGGCTTAGAGCAGTCGGCGCATGCGGTGGAGGTCGTGCTTCACCCTGCGTCCTTGCCTGCAGGGCTGCTCGAGAAGCGGATCAGGCTGGACCAGGCCGGGGAGTTGACCGTTCGGTACCGCTGGGATCCCAAGGCGTTTCCGCAGGATGCTTTCTTCTGTCCCGAGATCTCGGTCTCGCCCCAGGTGGAGCTCGATCTCACGCCGGCCGCCGATGTGTGGAAGTTTCCCATCGCGACCGTGTCTCGCTCCGAGCGCGGGTTCGAGGAAACGGTGCAGGGCTACTCGTACACGCCGCGTTGGCCGATAGGCGCCGGGGAGGGCCGGGTCACCGTGCGCGTGCGACCGTAGAGAATGCCGTGGAACCGCGGGTTTACCCGCGGACCAACAAGGGCACCGCTGTGGCCCTTCCACTTTAACTAGCCTGCAGGGCATCAACCCCCTTGTTCGCAATTTTTCGGTACGAGTTGCAAGAATCCGGTTCTTTCCCTGGGCTTCCCGCACCTATCGTTGGCGCGTGTCAGCCTACGAAGATTTGGACGCGTTCAAGGCCTGTCATCAGCTCACGTTGGCGGTGCACCGCCTCGCGGAGAAGCTGGAGGAGCGGGACGCGACGCTGAGTGGGCACCTGTGGGCGGCCGCCTTGTGTGCGTCGAGTCGCATCGCGCGCGGGTCGGCGTTCCGGAATCGCCGCATGTTCGCGGCATGCGTCGATCGCACCCTCTCGGCGCTCTCCGAGATCTCCTATTACCTCGACATGGGGTACGCGATGGGTCTGATTTCAAAGGAAGACCATCATGAGATCGAAAGCCTCGGCGGGCGCGCCTTGTTCTACTCGATGAAGCTGGTCATGTCGCTCGCGGGCGGGAGTCCGGACGAAGCCCCCTAGGTCGCCGGCCTAGGGTCCTACCAGCTCTAGCAGGTCACGCACCACGAAGTCGGGCTGCGGATCACCGTCTCGCCGACCGGCGCCGGTGGGATCGAGCCACACCGTCGCGAGCCCTGCGCCGGCCGCACCGCCGATGTCGCAGCGGAGATTGTCGCCGACAAAGACGACCTCGGAGCGCGGCACCGGGAGTGCACTCACCGCCTGGTCGAAGAGCTTACGGGAGGGCTTGATGCTGGAGGTATCCGACGAAAAGACGGTGACGACGAAGAGGTCGAGCACACCGGCGCGCTTGAACTCCTCGAGCCAGAGGTCCTTCCGGGATAAGATGTTGGCGACCAGGCCGAGGGGGTGGGAGCGAGCCAGGCTTCGCAGCGCTATCGCGTAGGAGTCGGGGACCTGGCCGCGCTCATGCCGGGCGATAACGTCCTCGAGCAGCTTCAGCTCTCGCTGGTCGAGCCCCTGCGCGTCCGGCAAGGTGCGCAGCGTATCCAGAACTCGCGGGAACGAATCGCACCGCGCGGGATCGTTGTAGATCCGTTCCATAATCTCGTAGCAAGCAGGAATGGCTGCCTGGACCACTTCAGACGCGAGCCGCGATCCGCCGAGTGAACGGTACGTGGCGGCGTAGTCCTGGTCCGGGCCGAAACGGTCCCCACCGAACATGAGGGTTCCGTTCATGTCGAGGAGCACGGCGCCAAAGCGGGAGAGGATGTCGGATGTGGCCACGCGCGAGGGTGGTAAGCTGCGGGGCGAGCGGGGGTGGGCGCAAGGGAGCCACGGAGCGGCGCCGTGACGTACGTGAGCGGCGATGCTAGCTTGTCGGCGTAGGCACACATCGAGGGGCTATCATCTTGATCTCCGACCGTTGTGTCGGATTGCGAGCGGTCGCTGCGCTCGTTCTGGCGCTTGGCGCTTGTGCGCCGTCTCAACGGCTCTCCCCCACCGTCCAGCTTCTCAAAGTGGCGTCCGACCCGTCCGCGCCTCTCCCCCGCCCCACTATGCCACCTCCGGCGGACACCAATGACGCGAGGGCCTACTACGAGCGCGCCGTCCCCCTTATCCAGGCCGGCTACAACCTGGACACCGCGGATATGGCGTTGTATTGGGCCTCGCGGTTGGATCCTGACTGGGCGAATCCGCTTTATGCCCGCGCCATGGTGATCCTTCGCGCCCTGCGTGGAGACTTGATCGCAGCGCTCTTCCGCTACCGCTCAAGGCAGCGGCTGACTCTCACGCCCCAACAGGCTCAGGTTGTCGACTCGCTCGTGCGACTTGCGTGGGCTCACAATCCTCTTCTGTTCACGGACATCGATTTGTTCGTCATGCCTCTGAGTCCGCCGGGCGCTGCACCTGACCCGGGTCTGGAGGGATGGCGGGCGTACAAGCTCGGAGATTTCTCACGCGCCGAGAGCCTCCTGGCAGTGGCGTTACGGCTGCATCCGGATCAAGTCGAGCTGCGGGTCTCTCGGGCCCAGTCGCTGGCCCTCTTGGGGCGTTACGATAGCGCGGCCGCGGAGTTCGGCGTCGCTCGGGATACGGTGCGGGCGCGGGCGGTGAGCCACGCGTCGCCGATGCTACCGTCGCTCGAGATGTTCGAGTATGCGATCGGCATCGTGCGCGTGAACCAGGGCGACTTCCGGGCCGCTCGAGAGGCATTCGGGCGCGCGCTGACCGAGAACCTGGCTTTCTACTGGGCCCACGCGCGGCTTGCCGGGGTCAACCTCGCGCTCGGCGACACCACGGCCGCTATCACCGAGCTGGGTCTGGCGGTCGAGATCGAGCCGGACGACCCCGCGCTCCGGCTGTACAACGGGTACGTATTGCGCTTGGCGCGACGCTATACGGAGGCGGTGGCCGAATTAGACGTGGCGATACGGCTCGACCCGTATTACGCGCCGCCGCACGTCCAGCTCGCGCTGGTTGCCCAGGCGGAGGGGAACAGCGCGGCAGCGGCGGACCACTACCGGCGGTTTCTGGCGCTCGCCGCACGCCGCGACCCCGATCGTGCCAAGGTCGTGCGCGCACTCGCGGCCCTCGCAGCGCCGCCGGATTCCCGCTGAGGCAAGGCGTCACGGTCAATGAGGTAGGGGAGCGGGAGGTTGGTCTCCGACTACCGCGTAGCTCGCGCTGATCAGGTCGACCAGCTCAGGAGTCGCCCGGGCATCGGACGCGTTGATCGCGAGGGCCCGCGCGAAGTACGACACCGCTTCTCGGTCGCGTGCGACAATGCTGGCGCAATACGCCAGGCCCAGCCATGCATCGATCTCCGCGAGTCGTTTTGAGAGGGTGCTCTCCAGGTAGCGCGTCGCGATCGCGCAGTGTCGTCGTGACTCGTCCAATCGACCCAGTTGTGCGAGGGCCACCGCCGCATAGGTGTGCGCGTCTGCCAAAGAGGAGTCGAGGCGCACCGCAACGGCAAAGGCCTCGGCTGCTGGCCCGAACGCGTGCAGGCCGAGGTGCGCACGGCCGAGGTGGTATGGCATGGTCGGGTCCGCGGGCCACAATACGATGGCGCGCACATATAGTTTGCGAGCATCGTCGAACTCGTTCGAGTGAAGCATGGCGGCGCCGACCTCGGCGTAGGTGCTCGCGCGCTCCCCCTCGAGGGCAACCAGCTCACGCAGTGCCTTCCAGGCGTCTTCGGCATGGTAGAAACGCGCGAGGGCAAGGACGTATTGGCGCAGCGCCTCAGGGTTGCGAGGTTGCGCCTTCGCCATTTGGCGACACACATCGATCTTCAAGTCGCCGTCCTCTAGTGGGGCGCAACTCTCGGCGAATGACCGCACTTTCACGTCGTGGAGGAGCGATAGGATGGCCGACCACGCCTCACTCTGAGTTTGAGCAACCACGAACTTCTGAAAGTCCACGTCCGCTGAGTAGCCCGGTGGTGGATGTTGACCCGTTTCACACAGCAAGCGCGTTTCGAGACGGACCCGCGCCCACGGGCCGGTGGGCTCCACGGCGATCGTGAGTGTGGTTCCCGGATAGACGAGCCCTCGCCATTGCGTGAAGACGACGCTAGTCGGCCACGAGAACCTCGGAACGGTGACGAGCGGTCCGGTTGTGTCCGCGAAGGTGTAACCGAGGACGGTGAGCGCCTTGACCACCTGTTTGACGACCACATCCCGGGAGTGCGGCTGGACCCACGTGTTCTCCTGCACCGCCGTACTTGCTCGTCCCCCGGAGCAAGAGGGGGTCTGAGCCGTCCCTGCCACCGAAGGAGTCAGGCATGCGAGGATGAGAAGGGAATGAGTGGTGCGCGAGGAGCTCATTCGCGAACGTGATTAGTACGGTAAGTCCTTCGGTCCAAGCCCGACGTGATCTGGCTCTGGATCGTGCTCAAACTGCACCGCTGCGATTTCCTTGCGGCCTTGGCGCACGGCCTTGGCAACCCGATGCATGCCATCCATGACGGAGCCGTTGGACGATACAATGATCGGAAACGACAGATCCGCTTCGTCTATCAGGGTCATGTGCTCGATGATAGCGCGCCAAGTTGGGGGCTCGTCGTCGCCATGCCAGGCCTGGTCGAGCTCGCGGATGCTACTGAGTGGAATCTGTTTGCGCGGTAACTCATTCGCGAGCTGCACCAAGCGGTCTACGTCCCATGCCTGAAGACTGCCGCTCGACTTTCGGAAATAGTACTGCTTTCGCACGAGCCAGCTCTCACCGCGCCGTGGTCAATACGATGTTACGGTACTCCACCGGCCCGTGATCGCCCTGCAGCATGATCGGCCCCGGCTTCTCTTCATCGCTGTCGAGCGCCCCGCCCGTGATCCCGGGAATGGTGGTGCGACAAATCACCTGATGTCCGTTGAGCACGACGGTGACGATCCGCCCGATCAGCGTGATGTCATAAGTCTGCCACTCGCCGGCGCCCTTCGCGGCATTCTCGTTGGGAATCAGAAACCCGTAGATCGCGCCGAGGCCGCCGGTCGACGTCTCGCGCCCGGTCGAATCCTCGATTTGCGCCTCATAGCGCCCGCGCAGATACACGCCGCTGTTGCCGCTCGGCGGATAGCGAAACTCGAGGTGCAGCTTGAAGTCGCCGTAGGTCCCGTCCGTCACGAGATTGCCGCCGCGCTGCGTATTGGTCAGCACGCCGGCCACGGCATTCCACTGGTTCGTACCGCCTACGGCATGCCAGCCGGCGAGGTCCGTCCCATTGAAGAGCTTGACCGCCTGTCCCCACTGCACCGGGCCGCGCCGCTCGAGCGACGGGGCGCGGTGCGCGCTCCAGGCGAGCTGATGGCCGTCCGGAGCAATCACCGAGCCGGCCAGAGTATCGCTGGCAAACGCGCCGGTGAACTGAAAGGCGCCGTTGCCCGCCTCCCACTGCGGCGGTACGGAAAACCGCAGGGTGTCGTTCGCAAAATCGAGCCGCGAAATGGGCCGCACGCTCCCCACCACGCCGACGAACCGGCCCACCAGCACGCGGTTGCCCGACCAGTGGACCTCGAGCCAGGACGGGGCACGACGGCCCGCGTTCGTGACAATCGTGAGATCCCAGCGCCCAGTGACCGCCGGCCGAACGGGCTCCTGGGCAACCAGGGCGACCGATAGCAGGCAAGTCGTTACGGTGATTAACCAGGAGCGAACCATGTCGCCCTCCTACGGATGAAGGGCGCGATAAGACTGGACTTGATCCTCAATCAGCGCCTTTTGCATCGAATAGTTGTCAGGGTAACGATCGACAATACGAGCCTTAATACGCTCGAGGACATCCGCTGGCACTCCCGAGGGATGGTAGCTCGCGAGGTATTCATAGGATTGGACCTGATCGAGCAGGAGCACCTTCTGCATTGAGTAATTGTCCGGGTACCGCTCTTGATTGCGCTCCCTTATGCGCCGTAGCGAGGCGACGGGAACACTAGGTGGCGCGTACGATTGCAAGAACTTGTAGGCTTCCACCTGGTCGTCGATCAAAGCCCTCTGCATCGAGTAGTTGTCGGGATATCGTGCTTCGATGCGAGCCCGGATTCGGCTCAAGACGTCGGGTGAGATCTCCTGCGCGGGGGACTGCCCAGCTAGTACGCTAGTGCATAGCATGAGCAGCGCGAGGCGGTTCACAGTGTCATCCTCCGAACGAGTGCGCGGGTCTTGTTGACCTCAAAACTCCTCGAAGATGCAGCAACCGCTCCGGCCCCGCTGGCCTGAACGCCACCGTCCTCCTCTATGGAATATATTCCCCACCATGCGAATCGGCGCGCTGGTAGCGCTTCTGTGCGTGGCCGCGTGCCGGACGCGGTCGCTCGCCCGAATGGCGCAGCAAAGCGACTCGGCGGAATTCGCCCGGCTCGGGCCGCAGGACTCGACCCATGGCGCGTTGCTCGTCCCGCGCGTGGTCGCGCAGCCGAGCGTCGTGCTGTTTTGGCTGCGCGCGGCCGACACCATGGCCGCGGAAGACCGCGCCGACACCTTCGATGACCTGAAGTATTACACGGAGCAGATCGCGCCTGCGCTGGACGCGGGCGGGATCAACCTGCTGGCCACCAACGCCGACACGGTCTACGTCGAGCTCCCGAACCACACGCGCCGTGCCGTCCTGCTGTCGGGCCTCGACTATCCCTACGGATACCTGTTGATCGATCCCGGCGGACCGGAGCGCATCCTCACGGGCGTGTACGCCGACGACGACCTCTTGGAAGAGTTGCGCGTCTACTTCGACCTGCCGGACGATACGACCAGCGCCCAGCCGCGCGTCGCGACCTGAGGCCGTGCAGCAACCCCCGCCTACACCCGACCTGCTCCTCGTCGGCGGCGATGTGCTGCTGCACGACGGCGCATGGCGGGTGGAGCGGGCGGACGTCGCGGTGCGGAGTGGGAGGATTGAGGCGGTCGGGCGGACGGACCGACAGGCGGACCGGAAGGCCACGCCCGTGTCGGTGCGGGATTGCCGCGGCTGCTTGATCATCCCCGGTCTCATCCAGGCCCACGTCCACCTCTGTCAGACACTGTTTCGCGGGCTCGCCGACGACCTGCGGCTCGAGGACTGGCTGGTGCGCCGCATCTGGCCGCTCGAGGCCGCCCACACCGAGGAAACCGTCTACTGGTCCGCTATGCTCGGCGCCGCGGAGCTGCTGCTCGGTGGCACGACCGCGATCCTCGACATGGAGACGGTGCGGCACACCGGCGCGGCGTTCCAGGCGTTGGAGCAGATCGGCATCCGGGCGGCCGTGGGGAAGTGTCTCATGGACGCGCATCCCGAGGGCGCGCCGCTCGAGCTGGCGGAGTCGACCGACAACGCGCTCGCCGAGGCCGAGTCGCTGGCCAAGCGCTGGCACAACGGGGGGGACGCGGGCGGCCGGCTGCGGGTGTGCTTCGCCCCGCGCTTCGTGCCCAGCTGCTCGGGTCCGCTGCTCCGGGCCGCGAGCGAGCTGGCCGAGCGGTTCGACGCCCAGCTGCATACCCATGCCGCCGAGACGATCGTCGAGCGGGAGACGGTGCTGCGCACCACGGGGCTCGAGGAGATCGCCTACCTCGACTCGGTCGGGATCGCTGGCCCGCGCGCGGCACTCGCCCACTGTGTGTGGGTGGACGCGCACGAGACCGCTCGTCTCGCGCGTCAGGGCACCACGGTGGTGCACTGCCCGTCGTCCAACTTGAAGCTCGCGAGCGGCGTGGCGAAGGTGCCCGAGCTCCTGGCTGCGGGGTGCCACGTCGCCATCGGGGCGGACGGCGCTCCCTGCAACAACCGGCTCGACGTGTTCGCCGAGATGCGCCTCGCCGCCCTCATCCAGAAGCCACGGCTCGGCGCCGACGCGCTCCCCGCCGGTCGCGTGCTCGAGCTCGCCACGCTCGGTGGCGCCCGCGCGCTGGGACTCGAAGCCGAGATCGGCTCGATCGCCCCAGGCAAGCGCGCCGACCTGGTCGTCCTCGACCTGCGCGAGCCGCACCTCCACCCGGCGATGGGCGACCCCGTATCGCTCGTGGTGTACGCGGCGTGCGCGAGCGACGTGCGCGATGTGTTCGTGGATGGAAAACCGGTAGTGCTCGGCCACGAGCTCCTCACCGCGCCGATCGACGAAATCGTGCGGGAGGCCGACCGCTCTGCGGCCGAGCTTCACCGCATGGTCAACCCTTGAGGTGCGCTCTCACGGCCCCTTCGGCGTGCGATTCGACGAACCACAGCCACTTGTCGGTACCGCGCGAGATCTCCGTGCAGATGTCCGACGAGTCCACGTCGCCCAGATCCGCCGTCTGGTCGATGGCCCGGCGGATGCGCTCGCCAAAGTTGGACAGCGCGGAAGACAGCGCCCACACGTGCTCTTCGCCGGTCGAGATCGTGAGCGGATACTCGGGCAGCTCGGAGCGCTCGGCCACGACCCGCGCGGTTCCCTCGGCGGTCCCGCCGAGCTGAACGAC
>Ga0075424_100004614_pt1 | contig 13047 bp, 13 predicted proteins | sample SoiMethybrSBSTD3_FD_75301 | JGI IMG/M metagenome (GOLD analysis project Ga0075424, IMG submission 75301) | Bulk soil microbial communities from a Populus tree surrounding site in Tennessee, USA - Soil MetaG P. TD hybrid SBSTD3 | ecosystem: Environmental > Terrestrial > Soil > Tree plantation... | reverse complement strand
TCGAGAGCGAGCTCTTCGGCCACGTCAAAGGCGCCTTTACCGGCGCGGACAGGAACAAAAAAGGGTTGATCGAGGCCGCCGAGGGCGGGACGCTCTTTCTCGATGAGATCGGCGACCTGGCCCCCGCGCTCCAGATCAAGCTGCTCCGCTTTTTGGAAACGCGCGAATACTACCGCGTCGGCGAGTCCACTCCGACGAGCGCCGACGTGCGCATCATCGCCGCCACCAACCGGAACCTCGAGGAGGCGATCCTCGACGACTCGTTCCGTAAAGACCTTTACTATCGCCTCAACATGGCCCGCATCATCCTAACGCCGCTCCGCGAGCGCAAGGAAGACGTGCTGCCGCTGGTCGAGCACTTCGTCCGCCAGGCCGCCGGCCCCGAGGCCAAAGTCGTCAAGGGGCTCAGCAGCTCGATCAAGGCGCTGTTTCTGGATTATCCCTGGCCCGGCAACGTGCGCGAGCTCAAGAACGTCGTCGAGAGCGGGCTCATGGTCTGCGACGGTCCGTTCCTCACGATGAACGACCTGCCGATGCATTTGCAGCAATACGCCACAGGCCACCGCGGCACGATCGCGGCGCGCGCCATCCGCACGATCGAGGACGCCGAGCGCGAAGTCATCGAAGAGGCGATCCGCAAGTCCGACAACAACAAGGTCCGCGCCGCGGCACTCCTCGGCATCTCGCAGCGCACGCTCTACCGCAAGCTCGCGAAATTCGCCGCCGCCGAAGACGGCGGCGGTCTGGACTTCGCCAAAGCGGTTTAACTAGCGCGCAGCGCGCCATCGCGACCGGCTGCAATATTTCCTGTTTCGCGGTATTATCCCACATACGGCTTTTCCTCAACCGGACATGAGCGTAAAAACTCGTCTTTGGCTGCCTTCGATCACAGACGTTGTTTTTATTTGCGTCTTCCTGATCGCCGTCTTCAAAGGCGGTAATGAGCTTTTGGGGGATGCCGATACGGGCTATCACATCCGCACCGGCGAATATATTCTTCGGACCCACACCGTTCCTAGTTACGATATCTTCTCCTTCATCGCGCCGCCGCTGCCATGGTTCGCGCACGAGTGGCTTTCCGAAGTTATAATGGCGTGGGTGCATCAGCTCGGCGGGCTCACGGCCATCGCGATTTTTTTCTGTATCGCCATCGCCCTCTGCTACGCCTTGCTATTTAAATTTGTCGAATCGCTGCCGTGCAACCTGCTTGTCTGCCTGCTCGTTGTTGCGCTGGCAATCACGAGCTCATGGCTTCATTGGCTCGCGCGGCCGCACATCCTTTCGCTTATTTTGACAGTTGTTTGGTACCGCATTCTCGACGACTACCAGAACACCGGCCGGAACCGCCTCTTGCTTCTCCCGCCTTTAATGCTTCTCTGGGTGAACCTTCATGGAGGTTTTATTCTCGGCCTGCTGCTGTTGGCGATTTATCTGGCCGGAAATCTCGCCGCCTTTTTATTTGCGACCGGAGAGAATGCCGATCAAGCGAAGAGAAAACTCCGTAAACTCGCGATCTCTCTGCTCGCGTGTGTCGCGGTCTGCTTGATCAATCCCAGAGGTTACGAGGTCCTCCTCTACCCGTTCAAAATCGCTTCCAACAAGTTTGTCACGGCCAACGTCGTTGAATACTTTTCACCGAACTTCCATGACCCGTTGCCGTACAAGTACCTCCTGCTGATCGCCATCGGCGTCCTCGTCTTGTCGCGTTCCGTCGGCGCCATCGAATGGATGCTCTTGCTGTTGTTGACTTATATGTCGCTCTATTCCGTGCGATTCATCCCCTTATTTGCGATCGTCGTAACGCCCATTCTGGCGCGAGGCAGCCAGGCGATCATCGATCGGCTTTCCGACCGGCTAAGAAAGTTCTTCGCCGTCAGAGATGAAAATTTGCGAGAGAATAACGACATGGCCACAGGCTACGTCTGGCCGATCGTCTCGATTCTCGCCGTGTTCGCTCTCGCGGCCAGCGGCAAAGTCCACTTCGAATTCGACCCGTCGATCAAACCGGTGGCGGCGGTGGAGTTTTTAAAGAAGGAGCACATTAACGGGAAGGTGTTCAACGACGACGAATTCGGGGACTATCTCATCTACGCGGCCTCGCGGCAGTACAAAGTCTTCTTCGACGGGCGCTCCGATATGTATGGAGCGACATGGGGAAACCAATACATCGTTATCGCAAGACTTCAACCCGATTGGGAAGCGGTCATCGAGAAAAACGACTTTTCTTGGATTTTTTTCGGCGCCAAGACGCCGCTGAGCATGCTTCTGTTGGAAAAGAAGAACTGGCGGCTAATCTACGCCGACAAAGTCGCCAACATTTTCGTGAAGGACATCCCCGAAAATCGCGCCCTGATCGCGAAGTACCCTGAAGTCAGACCGGTTGCGGATCGGCAATAAGCGCGCGAATTCCCTACTGCCCGATGATCATCTTCGCGGTGTTGGAGTAGCTTATCGTCGGAAAAGCCGCGGAAAACCAAAAAACGGGCTGGAACGTGGCGCTTACTTTAACGCTGACGGTGGTGCCGGGATCCGGGGTTGCCGGCCAGGTAACGTCGACGGTAAACGCAGGCCATTGATTCTGCACGTACGTCTTGATATCAGCGCTCGTCACCTGGCAGGCGGGCAAGCCTAAGACGGTCTTGCAACTGGTTCCGTGCATGCTGCCGTACCGCGCCCCCTCTTCCGCCGCGTGCGCGACGATGCTGTACTCCAGAAACAAGCGACCAGCTTCGAAAATCGAGAAAACCATCACGAGGAAAATCGTCAAGACGAGCGCGAACTCGAGCGTCCCCTGACCTTCTTGTCGCCGTATTGACCCGCGCATCATTGCACCCGGATTTCCGCCGATCTGGTGACTGACCACGCCGATCCGCCGGCCCAGTGATAGTTGAATAGGGTGCCCATCGCTTTTGTGGCGATGACGCGGACATAGACGAGCGTCGTGTCGCCGGTGCAACTCCCCGCCGGTATCGGGAATGTCGTGCTCTTCGTGCTTGAAGTACCGCAGCGCCAGTACCGATCTGCCGTTGTGACATCTGCCGTCGCCAAGTCGATATTGGCCCCCGCGGCTACGGCAGAGCCCTTGATGTTGCTCTCGATCGTCGCGAAGGCTGTCGAGTTGGCTCCGACAATATTCTGGGCTATTCCATACTGCGCGCCGGCGCGGACGGCATGCGTCAGCGTCATACCGAAATAAAACAGCCGCCCGAGATCGACGAGGGGCAAAAATATCAACACGAGCACCGGCAGCATGAGCGCGAGCTCGAGGATCGCCTGGCCTTTTTCCGAAATGAACTTCATTCCACAAGGTGCGACTTGCCGTGAACTCGCGGAACAACGAGCGGAGACCCGATGCTAAAATTACCGGCAACCTGTATTGTATCGGCAATAAAGATTACGTTTGTCGTACAACTTCCGGTGCTGCCGCCGGCGCCGCCGAAGTCGATATCTGATTGTACGGCGTAGAAGATGCCGTTGAGCGCTTTGCAGTTTGTCGTACCGGCGCCGGTAAAAGTGGTCGCCGAGTTATTGCTGCGCCCCATAAAAAAGAGAATCCCGCCGTACGTCGTCGACTGCGCGGTGGTTGGCGCCGAAAAATTCATCGCCACCTGCGTCGAGACATTGACGCTTCCGCTAGCGACATAAAACATGATGTTTGTCGACGTAACGCTCGTTCCCGGACCTCCGGACAGGCTGAAACCCGTGCCGCCTACACCGTCTATGTAAATGACTCTACTCGTCGCGCCCGGTGTAAGGGCTAACGTCGTGGTACCTCCTCCGGTGATCGTAATGGTGCAGTAAGGCGTATTAGGGTTCAGCGTGATCGTCCCACTCACCGGAGCTGGAGTAGCACTACAGGCCCCAGACGGCCGAGTTGGGACTGGGAGACCCGCCAGCGGATCGTTGCTGGCCCCGGCGCCCGGCACCGGCGCAGGACTAAAGCCGCAGGCTAAGGATTCGCCTCCAACCACGTCGGTGCTCAGGTTCGTTACGCACTGACCGTTGGACCCGGAGCTCAACGCTGTCGTAGAGGTCGAATTCACGAAAATGCCGCAAGCCGGGGTGTTGATCGTCGCGTTCCCGCCGATAAAAAAGGCGCTGGCCGCAGTAGTATTCAGCGCCACAAAACACGCCAGGATTGAGGCCCTGCCCGCTACGGCGCGGGCCCTGACGGTCGGGCTGGCGACGCTGCCCGCGCCGACGAGAGAGAGCAGGTTCATGAAAATCGTCGGTTTTGTCCTTGCGATAATGACCTCGACATAGTCGCCATTTTGGAAATTTCCACTGGTCGGCGGGCTGTGTACCGTAACCGTGACATCGTCCACGCCGTCTTCGAAGCCGTTCGTTTTTGCGTCGGCCTTGGCGGCAACAGTGACGGATGTGAGCGTGCTCGTGCTGGACACCTGATCCAGCGATCCCGCGATTGCCGCGGTGTCGGCCGCTGTCTGCATCGCGCGTCTCGTGTAGAAGAGATAGCCGCTGTCCATGGCGATGCCGACCATGCCGAGGATCGGAACCATGAGAAGCGCAACCAGTAGGATAACCTGTCCGCGTTCGGATCGAATCCGCTCACGCAGCGGGGATCGCTTCATAGGTCACCTCAAGCGACTTCCTCGAGGGGGGTCTCGGTCAGGTCGGCTACAGCGGCGGATTCCGCCGAGGAAATGTCCAGGTGGTCCCCTGCTTCGGTCCGCGACTTCAAAATCGTTCCCTTCGGCAGCTCCAGAATGCTGTGCGCGCCGAGATAAAATCGCGTCGCGCGGTTCGGAGCCAGCGCCGACACGAGCGCGACGACTTTCTTGTCGCGGTCGATGAAGATCACGTCGATCGGAAACTTCATGCCGACCGTATGGACGGCCTTGCCGGGCACGAGCCACAGCGCCTCTTCCGGAGCAAGGCGCTTCCTACGCAAAAGTCCCAGCAAACGCGTCACAAATGTATCCGCCTTCGTGATCTTTGTCGCGAGCCAGGTTTTCTTATCCAAATTCGTGACCGGCATCCTAGCCCCCGATGGAAGAAAACATCTTCGAAATAGTAACTGTTACCGGCGCGAAGATCACGAGGAAAAGCGCCGGCAGGATGAATAGCACGACCGGGAACATCAGCTTGATGACCGCTTTCCTCGCCGCCTCTTCGGCCTTTTGTGTCCGCTTGTCGCGCATTGTGTCGGCATAAACTCTCAGCGACCGGGCGACGCTGCCGCCCAGTTCTTCGGTCTGCATCAGAAATGTGAGCAATCCCTTCATCTCTTCCACGCCGATGCGGTCGGCGAGCCGTGACATGGCCTCTTTGCGCACCACCCCCGCCTGGACTTCATTCGTCATCAGTTGCAGTTCTTGGCCGATTAACAGCCCTTGATCGCTTTGTTCTTTTGCGACGCGGACAAAGGCCGCATCCAAGCTCAAACCAGCTTCGACACAAACGACCAGCAGGTCGAGTGTATCGGGCAGCGCTTCCTGGATCTCCATTGTCCGCGCCGCGGCCTTTCGCTGGAGGTGAATTTTCGGCAGGGTATAGCCCATTGCGCTAAGTAGCGCCGTTAGCAGCAGCATCTGCGGCAGAGAGGCGGTCGACGAGGCACAGATCAAAAGCGCCGACGCGCCGAGTAGCAAAGCGAGAAATATTCGCACGCCCAAAAAGATCTTTAGCGCGCGCTCCCAGGGATATCCGGCGGCGTGCAGGAGCTGCCGCAACTTCGTATAGCCGGCAGGCAGCTCTTTATCGCCTAAAAAGAAGTTCGCTATCTTCTCCCAGACGGTGTTTTCGGGGCCGGCCAGGAGGCGAACGGTCCCCGGCGTTTTCGTCGTGGCGATCGCCTCGAGGCGCTGGCCGACGACCTCTTGTTCCGCGACGCCCCGCGGCGCGAGCAGGACATAGATCACGCTGGCGACGAAGCCGAAGACCCCGATAGTTAAAAGAAGTTCCATCGCAGTCACCTATATGTGAACCCGCACGAGCTTGCGGAAAACGAGAATGCCTAAAATCTCCACGCCGCAAGCCGCCAGCAGCATCGTTCTTCCGACGGGGCTGTGCCATGCGGCTTGCATCGATCTCGGATCCACTACGGAGACGAAAGCGGCGACGGCCGGAGGCAGCGAAGCGACGACCCAGACGCTCATCCGGTTTTGCGCCGTCAGCGTCTTAATCTGTCTTTCGATGCGGAAGCGGTCGCGAACAACATCGGCGAGCTTTGTCAGCAGCTCGGCCAGGCTGCCGCCGATCTCTTTTTGAACCAACATGGCCGTGCCGAGAAGGCGAACCTCGGCCAGAGGCATGCGGTTTTGCAGTCCCTTCAAAGCGTCATTCAACGGTAGCCCGAGCTTCATCTCCTCCATGAAGACGGAGAACTCGGTACCCATCGGATCGGGCATCTCTTTCGCCACGAAGACCATCGCCTGAGTGAGCCCCATGCCGGCCTTGAGTCCCTGGCTGATAAGGTCCAATCCATTCGGCAGTTGCTCCAAAAATCGCCGGAGCCTTCTGCGGCTTAAGAAACTCGCGTACACATAGGGGATAGTCGCCGTCGCAAGGCCACTTAGCAGTGAAAGGAAGAAATCCCATCCGAAGATGGACAGTAGAACCATGATGGCAATGCCGACGGAAACGGACAAAAGGATGAATACGCCGGGTGTTACGTCGAGATTCGCGCGTTCCAAAAGCATGGCGATTCGCCGGACAAAGTCCATGCGCGTCAGCGTGTTTTGCAGCCACGGGATCTCGCTGTAAGATGAGTCTTTCAGCAGAGCGCGCAGCTCTCTCTGTGACGCCATTGGGTTCGCCACCAATGTGCCGAGTCGCTTGCGAATGCGCGCCTGTGGAGACGTCTGCATCGCCGCAGCGAGCATAACCACCGTTACGACCAGGCTCGCGCTCGCGAGGAAGACGAAAAGAATGATAAAGAACAAGTTCATGGCGCTCTCTTTTGCGCTAATTGCGACGCAGGGACGAAATAGATATTGGGTATCTTGAAGCCGCGGCTTTCCAGCCGGTCCATAAAGCTCGGAAGCACGCCGGTCGCGCTGAATTCCCCGATAACGCGGCCGTATTCGACGCCTCTCTGCTTATACTGGAACAGCAGTTGGGTCGTGATGGTGGTTCCTTCCATCCCCGTCACCTCGCAGAATTCGACCAGGCGGCGGCTGCCGTCGGTGAGGCGCGACAGATGGATGACGATGTCCAACGCGGACGATATTTGCTCGCGCATGGCGCGCTCGGGCAGATTCACGCCCGACATCAGCATCATCGTTTCCACGCGCGACAACGCATCGCGCGCGCTGTTGGCGTGTACGGTGCTGAGCGACCCGTCGTGGCCCGTGTTCATCGCCTGCATCATGTCGAGCGCTTCGCCGCCGCGGACCTCGCCAAGAACGATCCGGTCCGGCCGCATACGCAGCGCGTTGCGCACGAGATCGCGCTGCGTCACCGTGCCTTTGTCCTCGATGTTCGGCGGCCGGGTCTCGAGACGCACCACATGCTGCTGCTGGAGCTTTAGCTCGGCGGAGTCCTCGATCGTGATGATCCGCTCGTCGTCGGGAATGAAGTTCGATAGACAGTTAAGCAGCGTGGTTTTCCCTGCCCCCGTGCCGCCGGAGACCAGGATGTTGAGACGCGACTTGACGCACGCTGCCAGCACCTCGGCGACCGGTTCGGACACCGAGCCGAAGTCGACGAGATTTTTCATCGTGAGCGGCTTGGCGCCGAAGCGCCGAATCGAAAGGATCGGCCCGTCGAGCGAAAGCGGCGGAATGATCGCGTTGACGCGCGATCCGTCCGGCAGCCGGGCATCGACCATCGGCGAGGCCTCGTCGACCCGCCGTCCCACCCGCGAGACGATGCGGTCGATGATCTGCATCAGGTGCGCGTCGTCGCGGAAAGAGACGTTCGCTTTTTCCAGCTTGCCGTAGCGCTCGACATAAACCTGATTGTGATTGTTGACCAGGATGTCGCTGATGTCCTGGTCTTTCATGAGCGATTCGAGCGGACCGAGCCCGAACGCTTCGTGCTGAACTTCGGTGACGAGCCGCTCGCGGTCCGCGCGGGAGAGCGGAAGCGACTCCGCCATCACCAACTCGCTCAGGATGCGCCGGATCTCGACCTTCACCAACTCGACTTCGAGGGTGGAAAGCTTGGTCAAGTCGAGTGTGTCGATGAGCTTCCGGTGGATGCGCAGCTTCAGCTCTTGAAAAAAATGATCCTGTGCGACCGGCGCTGTCGCGACCGGCTGTTTTCCGTCACCGGCGAATGTATAATTCTCGTTGATCGCCACTTCTCCTCCAACCGGCTTTAGCTGACTTCACGTTTTTTTGCTGTCGGAGCCTTGCGCGTCAGACCGGGAAGCCACTTGCGGAGCACGCCGCTTTTCTCCTCCTCTTGCGCCTTCGCTTGCGAGGAGGAACCCATCATATTGACGAGGCGCTCGGCGAGTCCGCGGTAGCCTCGGGCGAGATCGGATTTGGGCGCGCCGTCAACGATCGGAATACCCTGATTAATGGCCGAGACCGCCGTCGGGTAGTCGTTGGGCAGCGTCCAGAACACTTTTGTGCCGAGCGCCCTTTCCACCGATCCGACGTCGATGATCTTGCTCTTGATGTAACGGTTCAAAACGAGGCGAATGTTCGTTTGGGGAACTCCCACGCGCTGGAAAAGATCGATCGCGCGCCGGCTGTTCTTGAGCGACGGGATATCCATCTCCGTCACGAATAGAATCTGGTGAGATTTCTCGACGGCGACGGCGGCGATATCGTCGAAGTCCTTCGGCGCGTCCACGATCACGAAATCGAACGACTGTATTAAGGCATTTAAAATCTCGTCGACGTCGGCGTGCTTGACGGCGCTTGCATCCTCGGCGTGAAAGGGCTCCGCGAGCACACGCAGGCCGGATGCATGCCGCGCGAGAGAGCCCTCGACGAGCATCGGGTCGAGATGTTTTAAATTCTTGACGAGGTCGAGAATCGTATAGGATGCCTCGAGATTGAGGAAGCTCGTGACCGAGCCGAATTGCAGGACGAGATCGACGAGACAGACCAACTGCCGGTGCTCCGCTGCCAGGGCGACCGCCAGGTTAGTGGCCACGGTCGTCGTTCCGACGCCGCCCTTGTTGGAGAAGACGGTGATGATCCGGCCGCGGCCGATATTCTTCGCCGACTGGAGATTGATCTTCCCGCGAATTCTCTCGAGCGATTGCAGAACATTCGGCCAGTTGAACGGCTGTGAAAAAAACTCCTCGGCCCCCGAGCGCATCGCCTGGAGAATAATCTCCGTGTCGCTGGTGCCGGAGGTCGCAACCAGGTGGACATTCGGGAACTTCATTTTGATTTCCTGCGCGAGCCCAAGCATCCGACCGACGTCGCGGCTGAGATCGAAGATCGCGATGACGGGTCCGGTCTTGGTGCGCACGCTTTCGATCGCGTCGTCGAAGCCGCGGATCTTGTCGGCCGCGGAGAAATCGTTCTCCTTATCGATCTGCTGGCGCAACGAGACGAGCGACAGATTGTCGTGCCCAATGAGTACTACAGGAATCTTCATAGGATTTATTGGATGGTCTCCTCGATGATCGCTCCGGGATCCACAATCCCGGGAACCTGCGTCATGTCCGGATTGTCGTATTTCTGCGGCATCGGAATCACCGGCTTCTGGCCCGGCTTCAGCGGCCTCACGATCGTCGGCGTAATGACGAAGACGAGCTCCGTCTCCTGATCGCGGAAACGGGTGCTACGAAATATAGCGCCCAGGATCGGGATGTCCCCGAGGAACGGAAGCTTCGTCATGTCCCTAATCGTCCGGCGGTCTATCAGTCCGCCCATGATCAGAGTCTCGCCCTCGGCCAGCTCGACACGGTTAACGCTTCTGCGGACTTTAAGGCCGGGGACCGCAATATTATTGAGCCTGATCGAGACACTCTGGTCGATCTCGCTGACCTCCGGAAAGACCCTCAGATCGATTGTCTTCGACCAGGTGATGGTAGGCACAAAGTCGAGGCGTACGCCGAAGGGCTTGAACTCAATGTCGGTCTGATCCCGACCTGAGGGGACGGGAACAGGAAACTCGCCTCCGGCCAAAAAACCACCGGAGCGGCCGTTTTTCATGACGATACGGGGTTGAGCGAGGATCTGCGAGACATCGCGGTTCGCAAAGAGGCGAAAGACCTCGCTAATGGAGAAATTCTTGCTTACATACGCGAAAGCCGCGGACGCTCCCCCGCCGAACGTCGTTACCGGCGGAAAGGTTTTTGGGTCGTCGATCAAGTTGCCGGACGGGAAACCCCCCTGAGAGCCGCCCCGGCTGAGTGCGACGATCTGGTTGGTGGCAACCTGGAAGTCCACTCCAAGCTCGCGGAGCTTCGTCAGCGATATCTCGGCGACGGTTACATCGAGTTGAATCTGCTGGACTTCGCGTATGACCAGCATATCGATGATGCCTTCGATCGTGCGCCGGTTGCCCCACCGGCTTGAGTCCGTCATTGAGGATTCTTCGACGAACGCGAGCTGCCCGCCTCCGGCGAACGCCGTGCCGGTCTGCGGCAAGTGAATCGCCGGGGTCGTGACGGTAACCGATTGTGTCGGCGGGGCTACAGCCTTTGGCGGGGCGGGTGGCAAATAGGTCGCCGCCACCTCCAGGACCTTGTCGTAGACGACGTCGGTGGAGACTTCGCCGCGAAGGACTATGGAGGTGCCGGAGGTGGAAACCTGTATGTTTTCACCGGGGAAAAGCGTCTTGAACTGACTTTGGAGATTTACCGAATCGGGCACAACCACTAGGTCGAAATGGCTTGCGTTCCCCTGGGTATCGAGGACCACGAGGGAGGTTGACCCTATCGCCTTGCCGTTGACGAGGATCTGATCCGCGGCTATTACAGTCACGTCCGCGATGTCGGGCTGTGTGACGGATACTTTACTAGCTCGTTGGCGCAGCCGCAGGATTGTGGACTTATGCACAGTCACAGTGACCGTGGAACCGGGGCTCGGCGCCGTCGATTGCTGGGCCGCCGCCGCCGTTTCGATGAAGAATAGAGCGGCCAGGATAAGGCCGAGCAGTCTGACGGCAATCACATTCATCCCCTGACTATGCTGATTTTGCATGTCGTTTTCCCCTCCACCTTGTTTTAAAACCGTGAAGGGTCATTTTACTTCTAACGCTAGAATTCGGCAACAGATTTTTTCTGGCCGAGGTAGACCTCAACTTCTTGTTTATGCGGCACGGCCGTTTTGACGGCGGCCTTCGGCTGTGGCGCTCCGCCGAAGATCTCCCGCGCGCTGCTGCCGGCTGTCGTAACCTTTTTTTCGTCTCTGGCGGATCGGAGCGCGAGGCTCAAAGATCCTTCGTTTTGCGCGAGGGACAGCTTTTCCGCTTCTTCTGGCGTGACTTCCAGGGTGATCGACCGGGCAATTTGTCCCGTTGAGCCTTTCTGTTCTGTATTGCTGGCGACGGAGAGAACCCGCTTGTCTTGCAGCACGATCTTGGAAATTCTCTCGTTCGACCCCCCGGGAGCATTGACAGTCGCGATAACATCCACCCGGTCGTCGGGAGCGATAAAGCCGCTTACGCCGCTGATCTCGTCGACCTTCATCGCGAGCGCGCGGTAGCCCGCCGTTAAACGTCCCATAAGGCCCGCTTCGCCGTTAACGCGCGATGCGAGAATCGGCTCCCCGGCGACGAGCTTGATATTGACCGCCTTTCCTAACAGCTTGTCGGCGGAGGAAAAGGAGCCGGCCGGTATCGAATCTTTCGGCCAGGCGACTTCTTTTAAGAGGCCATCAGACAGAGCTTTTTCATCGATCATCGTCCCAGCGGGCAACTCTTTAGCTGCCACGACGACATTTTGCAGCGATTTTTTCATCGCCTCGGTCGCCGCGTTTTGCTGCCGCAGGTAGTTATAGCTGCCGGCGGCGGCGATGAAGCCGAAGATGATTGCTGCAACGACGGCGATCTTCAATCGGTAAGCCATTGATAGAAATCTCCTTTTCCTAGACTCCTGCCCACTTCCCCTGCGGGTCGAGGTAAAATGCGACTAATCCGGCCAAGCCGATGGCGACGCCGTAGGGTATCATGAGCTTTCGTTTAAACAGGCGGTATTGCAGCTCCTCGGTAAACGCGAGAGAGATCAGCGCGACGATTCCACCAAGCAGGGCGGAGTAGACGAAAAGACGCGGGATCCAACTAAGACCGAAGATCGCGCCGATCGCTCCGAAGAGCTTCACATCGCCAGCGCCCACCCAGCCGAAAGAAAACGGGATGAGTTGAAGCCCCAGACCGGCGGCGAGGCCGAGCAGGCTGCCGTAGAACTGCGAAGCTCCCAGCCCCGCGCTGAAAAGAAGGCCGCCCGCCATGCCGGCGAAATTGAGCCAGTTCGGTATGCGTCTTTGCGCGACATCGAAACCGATCGATAGCGCCGTAAAGAGCACAAGGAACAGATTGAATATGATGCTGTGATTCAGCACGCCCATTTCGCCTCAGGGTATTCGACATACCCGTTTGACTTTGCAAGAGTCCGCCTCGTCCCCCCTTGGGGACGAGGCGGACCTCAGAGTCCAGCCGACGACCTAGCTGATGACACTGCCCAGCTTAGACGAAACTTTGCTAAACGCGGTGCTCAACGCGTCGCCGAAGCCGGTGAAATTAGTGGCGATGTAAATAGCGCCGATAACCGCGGCGAGAATCAGCGCGTACTCAGTCATGCCCTGCGCCTCCTCACCGCGATACAGTTTTTTCAAAATCTCCATACACGTCACCTTTATTTGAGTTGGGAGGAGTCCGCCTCGTCCCCTATTTCCCCGGATCGGGGACGAGGCTTTCCCTCATAATCCAGTCGATGGCCTAGCTGATAACACTGCCCAGCTTGGACGCAACTTTGCTAAAAGCCGTGCTGAGCGCGGTGCCGAAGCCGCTAAAAGTAGCGGCGGCGTAAATAACGCCGATGACGGCGGCGAGGATCAATGCGTATTCCGTCATGCCCTGGGCCTCTTCTTCACGATACAGTTTCTTGATGAGCTCCATGTGTCTCACCCCCTTTCTCAACAGATAAAATTTGAATGCGTGGAACGGGTAGGT
>Ga0075424_100004612_pt1 | contig 13049 bp, 12 predicted proteins | sample SoiMethybrSBSTD3_FD_75301 | JGI IMG/M metagenome (GOLD analysis project Ga0075424, IMG submission 75301) | Bulk soil microbial communities from a Populus tree surrounding site in Tennessee, USA - Soil MetaG P. TD hybrid SBSTD3 | ecosystem: Environmental > Terrestrial > Soil > Tree plantation... | reverse complement strand
CTTCTTCTTTGGAGTGGGTTACTCTTTTACTGCTACCTGCGCCTCCATGTATCAATATTCCAAAATTCTTTGTAGTCATTTGTTTTATTTATTATTCCCTAAATAGTTGTACTTGCAATTCTAATAATGTAGCTGTGTAAACAATGACTCTAGCTTTGCAGCCATATTTATTATTTGACCATTCCGATTAACAATGAGGGTAAACAGATCGCCTAGATGTTTATTCTTCATTTGTTTAAGAATATCTCCAGCTCCATTGACTTTGTGTCCGTCTATTGATATAATGACATCTCCCTTTCTTATTAAATATCCATTTTTATCTACATCTAAGGTTGTACCTCTGATGCCAGCTTTATATGCAGGACTTCCCGGAATGACGGTATATGCTACAGCTCCTTTATAGTTTTTTGGTAATCCCATGTCTTCAGCTAAAGTGGGGGTTAAATCAAAAGTGCTAATCCCAAGTCTTGGAGTCGAGGGAGTTGAAGATGACATGATGCTCTTCTGATCACCATTACTTTTTCCATTCTTACTCTTGTCGTTGTTATGATGGCCATGATTCTTTAGAATTTGTTGTTGCTCCTGTTGTATAGTGGGAGGGATAGACTGATTATATATTCCGTATCGACTACTACTACTACTACTATTTTCATCCTTTGTTTGTAATCTTTCCATCATAGATACAAATGATATATATTCTGTATTGTTCAAGTTAGAAAGATAATCACTTATAACATGACTATTCGTATTGCGCCACACTACTATACCTTTAACAACTCCAGATTTGTTTGCTATTGCTAACGTAGATAATATAAGACGATCTGACGGTGGACTATAGTTTTGATCGATATATTTAGATGTTCTAGCAGTATAAACAACATATCTAATAGGTTTATTATTAAAAACTTTTGAGAAAACATTTAGGTTATGAGCTAATTCTGTTACGTTATAATAATCAGTACTTGCCAAAACTATTCCATCAGTATTGTTATAATAACGCCTTTTTACATCATTTGTTTTGACTCCTTCAAAGTAAAGAAGAGGGTAAAAGTGCAAGTCTTTTCTCTTTTTCTGTAGTGCTTCTTCAAGATTGGATTTAATCATAAAATTGACATTTTCTTTTGGGAATTTTGTTATATTATTATGGTCGTTCTTGGCGTGATTGTTAGCATTATCGTCATTATTGACCTTATTTTTATTTGTATGCCCGCTATTACTGAATAGGTTAAAGTCGTCTATAACAAATCCATCCAAGGATAATGGATGTTTTGCTTTAAGAGAATTGAGATATTCAATCCAACCATTCCAATCGAAGTTTCCTTTTGGTCCGGCTTCAGAAGGTGGAAACAATATTATTATTATCTTCAACCTGGTGCCGTCAGATGAATGTAGTAGACCTTCTGTTATTGATGTTGCTGTTTTAGACCTAAAATCTCTAACAGCGAAATAATATTCATCATATCCTTGCTTTAGAATCGCGTTTATTGCATTTTTTTGCTCAGTTGTATTTTTGATGGATTCAAGCGGTAGTTGATATGGGGCCCACATTCCAAAGGTTCTTATTTTTGTTGATTCATTGGTGGGAGCAACAGTATTCATATTATTAGTGTTGGATAATTCTTTCGCACGTACAGGAGCAATGAATAGAGATCCTAACAGTAATTGCAGTGATAGCAGAGTTATTGTGATCGTTCTTATTTCTGAAGTTTCTGCTAAAAAGATCCTTTGAAGCAACTAGAATAATATGTTCTTGTAACACTTTTATTTATAGGATCCATGTAGCTACAGATTCTATTTTTTAGACGTTCGAATCTCCAATTGAGCAGGAAGCGTTCATTTACAGAATCATTATTCTCCTTGTCAGTAATAGATGTATGCAAAAATAACAATAAATAACAACAACAATTGAATTATTTTTATTATATTAACGCTTATACTGCTCAACTCCTTGGAGGATTTGATTTTGCCATTTATGAGTTGTTCAAATGATTTTGAACAATCAAAATACAAATCATTGCGAAATTTGCTATCTATTCTACATGGTATAGTTAAATTAACATCACTATGACTAATGCCCACACTTCTATGTATGTCCAACAATACCCTTGTTATATTTTTAGCTTCAAGTCTTTAGTAATCCAAGACATGATAGTAGTCCCATCATCCACATACATATTCAATGCCACAGCAATCCTAAAATAAACCACATTCTTCGCTATCTCTTGGTGGCAAACGTTCGAGTGCTGCCTTCTCTACCAAAACTAATAGCTTCTGAGAAAATTTTTCAGTACATGCGCCACTCTAAACACTTAGGCAATGAGCACTGTAAAAAATTTAAAAATGAATCTATTTATGACTTCTGCAAACTGGGTGACGAATTTGTTTTACAAGATCTCCTATTGCTCTATAAAATGCATTCATATCCTTACTATTTATCTTAATATCACGCTTTATATTCATGTAGACAAGTATTTATAACAAATCCTGGTCTGTAATCGTTGTCACTCCGTAACCTTTTTGATTTTTCCAGCTTTGTTTTCAGTATTTCATGATTTAGTACTACCCGCATTGGAATTTCCAAAATGAACTATATTGACAATAGCGTTATCTGGAGTATGGTTGAGAGTCACTGAAATATTTTCCAATTCTTCATATGCCAAATTATTCCTTTGAGTACTATCATGCAAATTCTTTGCCTTGATGTAATTGTTCACAGTTTCCAAAGGATATTTACCAGCAGCACTTGTATTACAATCTTTGATGGTTGGATCACCTTGACATACTTCATATGCAAATGAGATCTTTGAATCGCAAACCGACCTAGGTGGGGGTGGTAAGAGAAATGAGGACATTATGGTATTGATGGGATCGTTAGCATTCATTCCCTGTTGTTGGTTTGGATTGCAGACATCTGCATTTATTTTCACCAGACTTTGAATATAGTTCCATGCACGGAGCTGGCTTACTGTGGCGTTCTGTCCTTTTGCTGCTGAGGATACCTTTGCCACATATTTATCAAATGGAATACCTAGATTATGAATAGCAACAATGTCTTTTATTGTAGTATCTGTATCAAAACGAATCTTGACTGAATCAGATGATGGTGATGATGAAGCCGGTTTATTGGACAACAATAACGATGACGGCATCACAACACTGGATACAGAAGGTGTCGCTATAGATGAAACCATAAGCATGGCTATGACAAAGGTGAGTGTAATTACTATGAGTAGGCTTTTCACTTTTTATCCCATGCAATTTCGAACCAATCGCTTAAGACCTTTTGTTAGCTTCTATCTATTACAAACTAACTTTCATATCTAATCATCAAAAACACTTGAATAATTCACTCTTCTTATTCTGCAATGTTAATGCTATTTGATACTACCAATTCTAGATCATACAAGTAAAAGTGTATGAAATAATAAGCAGATCATGATGAATTGATCATGAATGAATTTAGAAAAACAACCTATTCCTCTAAAAAAGTCTACCTGTTAAGATAATCATGTTTGTAATCACATTTAATTCGACTACTCTCACAAGCTAATCGCAAAGTAACGATTATAGTATTTTACGGCTCTTGATGCGGGGAGATGGTTAGTATACTGCATGATGTGGAGACGATGTTGTCCAAAAGTTTCAAACACTTCTGTAATCGGATAAAAACAGTACTTCCGTAATGATATTCACTTTAGCATGTAAATATCAAATCAACGATAGAGTATCTATTGTTAAAGCAATTAGACTTTGAACAAAGACATTTGGCAATATTATTAACGGTACCTGTTTTGATTTACACAACATTAATAATAAATCGAGTATATAAGTATCTGAATATAGATTGGGTTTTGCAAGTAGGCTCTCAAGTTTAGTACGGCAGAAGACATACTATCTATTTGATAGATTTGAAAATCCGGTACAATCCCTGGACTACTCTTTTGAAAAACACAAAGAAATGATAAATAATTTGCGAAGAGGGGTTGCGGAGGTAATATCTGCCAAAAGGCGGCTTGAAATACAAAAAGGAAAATTATTAGATAGCATTAATGCATGCGATGAGCAGGCTCGCCGCGCTGTTATGTATAATAAAGATGATATAGCAAGACATATGCTTGAACGCAAAAACTTAACCTTGTTGCAGATACAAAGACTGGATAAGCAGATATCTAGTCTGGATTCGGAGAAGAATAAACTTCAACAATTGGAAAAGAATTTGGCGGCCAAAGTTGAAGAACTCAGAACAAGAATAGAAATCATCAAGGCTCAATATTCAGCCGCAGAAGCTGAAGTTAGGATTAAGGAAAGCGTTACAGGAATATTAGATGAAGTATCTGATTTAGGAATAGCATTAAGCAAAGCAGAAGAAAAGCTCGAAAAATTGAAAGCAAAATCCCAAACATTGGATGAAATGATAGACTCTGGTATGCTAACTGACTATTCTTCAAATGAAGATAAAGTCGAAAAAGAACTAGAGAACATAACAGTACAAAAATCAATCGAAGACGAATTAATGAGGTTAAAGTCTAAAAGAAGAAAAAAAATATTAGAAGGATATGGACAACAAGAGCAAGAAGAAGAATATATAGCCTGATAACTAATCCGTCAGACTAGTTTCATATTTTATATTTTTGAACCGCCCATAGTCAGGGCTATAAATATAAAGTCGTTGGATTATGCTTACAACACAACATTTAAAATCAAAAAGTAGCAGATTCGATTCGTTGAACTTTAATCATCAGTAGCCTGTAAACTCTTCCACTTTTATTCTTTCTTTCGGAATTGTTAAATCTTCTTGGAGCAAAGCCTGCATAGCTTTTAGCATGCTAGGAGGACCACAGATATAAAATATTGAATTATTTAGCATATTAATATCGACGTACTTCAAAATCATTGCTTTGTCTATTCTGCCATACTCTCCTTTCCAATCATCATTTTTTGCAGTAGTTGACGATTGTTGTCCATGTTGATCTTCACTAATGATATAGATGATCTTCAGATTTTTATTGATGTTTGACCAGTCATCAAACTCTTTTTTGAATAATATGTTATCGCGATCCCTATTGGAATCAAACATTATTATTTTTAGTGGCAGCTGTTTGTCTGTAGCGTATTTTATCATAGTTCTAAATGGAGTAACACCTATCCCGCCAGAAAGAAATACAGCAGGCTTTGAATAATCTTGATGTAGCACAAATTGTCCTTCAGGACCTCTAACCTTGACTTTTGCTCCATGCTCTAAAGTTGAAAGTCTCCTTTTGTACGGGGAATCTCTGATTCTAGTGCTGAACATTATGAAATTCTCAGTTGGAGAGGACGAAATAGTAAAATGTCTGATTGGGCCTTTGGAATCATTATAGACTCCACCTATGTCAAAAAAGGCAAATTGCCCCGCAGTATAATCTAATAGTGTTTTGTCTGTTTTTCCTTCTCCTTGATCACCTTGCTTGCTAAACTTAAATGACATTACATCAGTACCCTCAACTTTAACTTTTTCCAATAGTGTTAGCTCAATCTGCGAAGAAGCTTTACGTTTACCTTGTTTCTTAACTAGTATGTTGCTGCCCTCTACTTTTACTTCATAGGCTGGTTCTGGTTCACTTGCAGGAGGGCTTGTCACCTCTCCTGTTCTTACATCAAACTTCGAACCATGCCAAGGACACTCAACTTCATAGCCCTCAAGCGTGCCATCAGCTAGGGGACCGCCTTCATGTGTGCAAATACTTCCAATTGCATGATATTTTCCCTCGATGTTAACTACACAGATATTTTCACCCTCAACTTCGACTTCTTTCATATGTGAAGGTTGAATATCCTTTGTATCAGCAACCTTAACAAAATCCTCACTCAATACAAAGATCGTCTTCATTACAAATCCACAGCCTATATGGTTTTCTATTTGAATGTCAGATTTTATGAAATAATGTATATATTTCAGGCAAACTATAAAATAATTCTCTCCTTGATTTTATTAAGCCAATACAATTCTAACTTTTTTGATCTTACCAGACATGATTACGGGCCTACGTTTTCAGCATTTATTTTCTTTTATAGTACGATCTAGTAGCGTGCGGACTAGCTCGTTTTGATTTCGTTTAGTTTCTTGTTAGTCTTTAATTCTCCATCCCTGATTGAATCTTTTACCGTTTGTAATGAAAAATCTGCGTTCTCATAGAGGGATGGAAATGGCTCGCTCCTAGTTATATAATAGACACCCTTTATTTCTGCTCCATGCTGTTCTGAAACTTTTTTGTATCTTGCCCGGATCCTTTCAAACCTCTCGTTATCTTCTTTTTTTTCAGAATTAAAATGATCTTCTAACATCGTGTAAAGATCTTCAATAAGCCTAAGATAGTAAGTAATTGCTTTTGACATTTGTATACTGTGAAAAGTTTTGTCGCTGAACATAATATCCCGCGCTCTATGCTGCACTTCCTGTATGTTGTCTGGCAGCGTATCGCATTTTTTGGGATAATTTTCGACAAGAAAAACTCGTTTATCTTTTACCGGGGAGGCTTCTATCACTTCTCTTAGCGGAGTATTGCTTAGCAAACTGCCATCCCACGCGTATACCCCTTCTTCTACTTCCACAGACTGGAAATAGTATGATGGATATCCTGTTGCAGCCAGTATATGCTTTGAAGTTATTTGTTGTCTGGCACTATCAAAAATTAGCGGTTCTGCAGTCAATACGTTAACTGCAGTTATAAGTAGACGTGAATTAGATTTACCATTGGGCTGCAATTTGTTGTAATCAATATATTTTTCAGCAGTCTTCACCAAAGGTGAGTGGTCATACAGATACGTCCACTTGTTAGGTGTAAAATACTGTGGATCAGTAAGGCAGTGTTCAGGTCTCCATCTTGGTACAAAGACCTTCTTATTTCCATAAACTGCTGAACTATAAAATGATAATGTTGATTTTGTTTGGGAAACAGGTGTCAGTGCGGGGAAGCCTGGAGTTGAAGTAGGGCATCCAGCCAACCATTCTATAAAAGGAGAATTTAAGTTTGCATTGCTGCCTTCAGCGAGTTCCAACCAGAATTGCTCCAGCGCCTTTTCAGGATGATCTTCCTTACTGCCGGCTATTATGGCGGCGTTTACCCCACCAATTGATGTGCCTGCGATTATGTCAATTTTTATATTACTATTTGCAAGTGCCTTGAAGACTCCGCAGCCAAAGGCACCCAAAGAACCACCTCCCTGAAGTATCAACACATTCTCAATATTAGACATTTAATTTTGTGCCCTGGATATCATTACTTACTATATCATTCTACGTAATGATTGTGAATTAACTTATCATAGAACCTAACTGACTTAATGTTGACGAACTCCAGCATCCCGTATCTTGACAACTCTCTACCAAAGCCACTCTTCTTTACTCCTCCAAATGGGACTCTTGGGTCAGAGGCGACTACATTATTGACAGATACTATGCCTGATTCTATACTATTTGACAATCTTTCGGCCTTACCGAGGTCTTGAGTCCACATGCTTGCTCCAAGACCATACTCCGAATCGTTAGCAAATTTCATAGCTTCGACTTCATCGTAGCTACAATAATCGGAGCCACTGGACCGAATACCTCCTCCTGTGCTATATGCATTTTTGGGGTAACATTCTTGAGAACTGTCGGTCTATAGAAATACCCCTTCCTTCCCTCCATCTGCTCTCCTCCTGTGAGGATTTCAGCACCTTCTTTAATCGATTCTTTAACCTGGGAATCTATTTTCTTCAGGCCGCCGGCGTTTACAAGAGGCCCTAGATCTGTATCATCGGCTAGAGGATCTCCTACATCGAGTCCCTCTACTTTTTGAACAAATTTTTCGATGAATTCATTCGCTATCTTCTTTACTACAATAAACCGCTTCGATGCTATGCAGCTCTGGCCACAATTAATAAATCTGCCTTTGACTGCACCATCGGATGCTTTATCGATATCGGCATCTTCGCACACTATAAAAGGATCGCTACCTCCTAACTCCAACACGGTTTTCTTTACTTGTGATGTGGCTCTTTGTGCAACTTTTGCACCTACTGGAACGCTTCCTGTAAATGTTACAGCGTTAACATCACTAGAATCAATGAGTGACTCTGCAATACTAGAATCTCCTACCAACGTTTGTAACACTCCATCTGGTAGCCCGACATTGTCGAAAGCTTTCTCTATTTCAATTCCACACTGCATGGTAGCACTGGATGGTTTTAATACAATGGTATTGCTAACCATTAAGGAAGGTGCTGCAAATCTTAATGCTTGCCAGTAAGGAAAATTCCAAGGCATTATACTACCTATTACTCCAATAGGTTGAAATTTTATCACCGTTTTCCTGGCATCGGTGTTGATAACTTCGTCTGTTGAAAGGATCTGTCCATTATTAGCATAATATTCCATTACCCATGCACATTTTTCAACTTCGGATCTGGATTCTTTTATCGCTTTTCCCATTTCATTTGTGGCTGTCCTGGCAAGTCTCTCCTTATCTTTCCTCAGTTGATTGGCAAAATCATGAAGGAGATCGATTCTCTTGTTTGCGTCTTTTTTCCATTCATCAAATGCATTTCGTGCATTTCTTGCCTTGTCATTTATCTGTTGTTTAGTCATAATCTGGTATTCATTAAGAACCTCTTCTGTTGCAGGATTTACCGTCTTCACTTTTCCTTGTTCATTCAAGGATTTATTACTCCCCTGCCAATAATTTTACCCTCTTTTAACAGTGTTAATGCTTCAGTTGCCTGATCAAGTTTAAATCGATTTGAGACAAGCGGCTTGATCACTCCTCTCCTTGCCAACGACACCAATTCTACCATATCGCTGAGTGTCCCAGTATACGATCCGATTAATCTGTATGCTCTTGTAGGCATGCTGACCAGACTTAATTTCAGTTCACCTCCAAAGAGCCCAACCAAAACTAGCTTCGCCCTTCTTCTAAGAAACTGCATGTCTGCTTCCACAGTCTTCGAAGCGTTGACAAAGTCAATCACTGCATCTGCACCAAGTTTGTTGGTTAATTCCATGACCGCTTTTACCGGGTCCTCTTTTTTTGAATTTATGATGCTATCTGCACCATTCTTTTTAGCAGCTCCTAGTTTTTCATCATCTAAATCCATGGCAATTACTTTAGAGCCTGTAACTGCCTTAGCCAGTTGCATGGCCATCAGGCCTAGTCCTCCTGCACCAACAATAACCACATTATCATCCGGTTTTAAATTGGTATTCTTTACCGCCCCGTATGCTGTAAGTGCAGAGCATGATAATGTCGCACTTGCATTAGTTTCCATCTGCTCGTCAATTTTTAATAAATATTTGTAGCTTGGTACCAAAACATACTCTGCATATCCACCATCTGTATACACTCCTAATGATCTGGGTTTATCACACAGGTTCTCTTGACCTATTCTGCACGCTGGACATAGCCCTTCACCAATCCATGGGTAGACTAGGACCTTGTCCTTCTTAGTAAATCCCTCCGCCTCTTCTCCCAAACTATCCACTATTCCTGCTATCTCATGCCCAGGAGTTAACGGGTACTTTACTCCTCTCTCGGTAGTCTTCAGAAGTTGACCTCCCGGTCCCTCATATCCTCCCTCCCATAGATGAATATCGCTATGACAAACACCTGATGATTCGACTCTGATGAGAACCTGTGAACCTCTGGGTTTTGGAGTTTCAAGTTGTTGTACTTCTAAAGATTCATTTGGCTTTACAATCCTTGCCGCTTTCATATATGTATCTGTCTCCATAAACTGTTGCTTACTCCTGCAGGAAAGCTACATTGCAAATATTTGCAGTTGTCAGATTGATTCATACTGTTCCATTCCGGACTCATACTACCCTTATTTAAGGAATTATTTGTTGTGGGCATACATTTATTCATCTGTTTCAATACTTAGTAGACCTCTCTACTTTTATATGCTCTTTTGGAATTTGGAGATGTTGGAGCAACTTTTGCGTGGCCTCCAATTATGATAGCCTAAACAGCCATTTTTCCTCCTTGCATTGAAGATTTGCATATTTTTAGCAAATAATTGGTACTATGTATATTCACTGTACACTGTAACTTAGGATTATGGCGATTTACCAGAATTTCCTAACGAATTTTCATTCTATCATAACAGCAAGTATGTCTTTATGCTCTTTCATTTTGTACAAAAGCTTTCTTTAGTTATTCTTCTTCTCTTAGCCCTGTCGTGGCTCGTCATTTTCATATTCTTGTCCCCCTTTTGGTGAATCCTTTTGTAGTTTTCCTTGTTGTTCTAATTCTTCAACTATATTTTCCTCCTTCTCTCCTCTTTGTAGCGATTCTAATATCTTTGCATCCACTCTATCTATATCCAAATTCGCTTTTAGATAACCAACAAAATCAGTTGGCGTCATAATACCTACTGGTTTGGTTATATCATTATTCTCTACTACAAGTAAGTGCCTTATTTTGTTCTGTATCATCGCATCAGCTGCCGCTTCGACTGGTGATCTGGAATCAATAGTAACTAATGGAAAAGAAGACATTATGTTTTTTGTTACGATGTTATTGCTACTTGTACCATCGGCACATACTTTTCTTACCAAATCGCGTTCTGTTATTATGCCTATGGGTTTGTTATTGTTATTATCAATTACCAGTAATGAACTTACATTCAACTCCTTCATTTTCTTTGATGCTTCCTGAGCTGAACTGAAGGTGTAAATTGTTTCAATCTTTTCAGTCATGAGTTCACCTATCAGTGTAGTTGACATACTCAAAATAGAATCTACTAATTGATATCTATAACGGTTGATGGTTGATGAAATTCCCAAGTTCTATTAATTTGAAACAGATATGAATTCCTTTTATATTTATGAGGAGTAGGAGTGAAGTTGTTTGAGAAAAGATTGTATGGAAAGTAAAAACTCCCTGAGAAACCAATGAACGGCTAGATACTGAATAGCATACATCAAATCATTCTTTTAATATTGGCACGTATTAAATCGAATTGTTTGGAATTTAGCTGTGGTCTTTCTCTAAACATTGAATGAACTGGTCCTGCTCCATCGCCGGTATTCCTGGGAATAATATGGACGTGGACATGCGGCACTTCCTGTCCAGATTCTCTACCATTGTGTATAGCTATAGTTGAAGCGTTAACTCCTATTGCTTTTTCTATTGCTCCAGCTACTTTCCACAATAGATTAAAGACGTCGAATGAGTGTACTTCATCCATATCCTGAACCTTTGAATAATGTGATTTTGGAATAATTAATGTATGTCCTGCTGACAAGGGGAAAGCATCCAGAAACGCAATGGCTCTCTCATTCTGAGCGATAACCCGTGCGGAAATTCTCCCACTGATAATTTTGCAGAAAACACAATTAACATCTACTGACATGCTCTAATAGATTATATCCATAATAATAAATAAAATGGAATGATGGATGGCTCTGGCGCCTGTTATGCTTTAAGCTCTGCCCTAAAGAATCTTTTACCATCAAGGAGAAATGCTGCCATTTAGAATTTTGATATCAGGTGCGCTTTTAGCTATTCTATTGATAATCTCATCTCTTCATTTCTGCATCATTTTCTTGTGAGGCCTTTATAGTATAATCAATAACTCTTATTGGGTTCATCCTTTCCATTGATTTATCTTCAAGAAGAAGGATTAGTGCCTGTCTCTTTATCTATACTGATAAATCTACAAGAACATGAGCTGCTTTTTTATGATCAGAACAGAAAATAATAAAACGAATCTACTAGAGAGTTTATCTTCTTACCCTAGTATTATTGGTGATATTGGAGTTAAAAACGGTTTGGAGTCATTACCTTTATCTAGAACTATTATTCATTCGATTTGCAAAAGAAGTGGGATAAAAGAGTGGCAGTGTCAAATACTCACTCACAACATCACCAGTAATAACAAATCAATTCTTGCGCTTGATGACGAATTTGACATTGTCACATTAATCACACTGTCTGCAAAAATACGGATACAGAGTATCTGCTTTTACAGATCCATTTGCAGCATTAGAATATTTGAATTCCAGCTTTAGGGGTTGCAGCATTGTTATCTCTGAAATAAGAATGCCAGGCATGAATGGTTATGAATTTGTGAAAAAAGTAAAGCAAATCAAAACAGAAGTCAAGGTAATACTAATGATTGCTTTTGAAATTAATGATGTAGAATTATCCCTCTTTTTTACAAACTACTAAGATAGACGCCTTTATCCAAGAACTATTCTCTATAAAGCAACTAGAAGATATAATTGAAAAACACGGATAAATTAAAGGCATAAGAAGAGTGACTGATTGAATTACATATCTATTAAAATTTGTTCTGCTCAAGTCAGATTGATAGGCTAATCGAAATATATATTAGCCCAACATAAATCGCCGCTTGGCGTATTCACATACTGCAAACTGCTAGCATAGATACGCTATACAGAGCATACGCAATAACAAATAAATAAATAAAGAAAAATCAACCTTCTGATTACTTTACAGCCATTTGTCTAGCTAATCTAGTACATAACGCAAGATGCTTCTTTTCATCTTTTAGAATCGTTCCTACTTTGGTTGAGAACTTTCTGTCTTTAACTATCTTTGCCATCGCGTTTAAAACCTCATAATGGGTTACTTCGCCTCCCTCAGCTAGACACAGGAATTCTATTGCTTCAGAGGAATCTGGTTCATCTCCAAGATATGTCTTCATCATTTCAGATGCTTTCTGTTCGGTTTCATTTGCTGCTGCTTGGATATTAGTGGAGTTCAATCCCTTTGATTCCGATAAGTTTTGAACTAGCTGCTCAAGCTGTGTTTGATGGTTGTTGGCTTCTTTTCTCATCCCTTCTAGTTTAGCCTTCATTCCTCCCTCGTCTAACAGCCCTTTTGAATCAAGTTCCTCTACTGCCTTTTGAGCAGCCATCTCCAAACCAAGAGCTTCACCTATTTTCTGTTCGATTTTTTGTTTATTATTATCCGAGGTGGTAGTAGTCATCTTCTGATGCTTTGTAAGACTGCTAAAAATAGTGTGGAGTAAGATAAAGTTTAGAACAAGCCTAATTATTATTCACA
>Ga0075424_100004611_pt1 | contig 13050 bp, 20 predicted proteins | sample SoiMethybrSBSTD3_FD_75301 | JGI IMG/M metagenome (GOLD analysis project Ga0075424, IMG submission 75301) | Bulk soil microbial communities from a Populus tree surrounding site in Tennessee, USA - Soil MetaG P. TD hybrid SBSTD3 | ecosystem: Environmental > Terrestrial > Soil > Tree plantation... | reverse complement strand
CGGGCCCGGCATCCCGGAAGCTGAAGGCTGGGTCGAGCGGCGGCAGAGGCACGCCAAAGAACAGTCGTCTCTGCAGGATCGGAAACAATCCCACCCTGATGGCGAGCGCCATCAGACGCGGGATAACCCAACGTATGATCCGACTGCGCGATCCCGTTCCGAGGAGCGTTGAGCCAGCAGTGCGTTGCAGCCGGTGCATGGTCCGGACGTCCTCCTCGCGCAACGCCTGCACTCGGGCGAGCGCGCTTTTGGGGATGGGGCCCGCACCGAGCCGCGGGAAAATCTCCTGTGCCGCGACTGCCGCAGTGGATAGCGCCACGTTTACGCCAATGGCCCCCGCCGGACTCATGGTGTGGGCTGCGTCGCCGATAAGCAGGAGCCCGTCGCGCGCCCACTCGCGGACCATCAAGATGACTCCAGGCAGTGGGAAGAATGGCCTCAGGTCGCGCAGTTCTGCGGCGAACTTGGTGAACAACGGGCTGAGCGAGCTGACGTGATTCCGCACCGCTTCGGGCCCCTTGCGGATCCAGTCGCGCCACTCGCCCACCCGCTGCACTAGGCCAACCTGGATCTGATTCGGGTATTTCGGCAGTAGCAGGAGCGGCGCCGTTCCGACGGAGAAATAGATCGTCCGGGACCAGTCCGGCGGTGGATCGACGACGAACCAGATCATATCGAAATCATGGTGCTCGTAATCGATCGCGAAATTGCCGAGCTTGCGGATCATCGAGTGGCGCCCGTCGGCCCCAACCACCACATCGGCCCGGATCGTGAACGGCACCTTCCCGTGGCGCAAGCCACGGACTCCGACCACCGCGTCGCCCTCCTGGACGAGTTCGGTTACATGCGCTCCCATCCAGAGGTGAAACCCGGGATACGGGGCCGCCTTCCTAGCTACAGCATCGAGGAATACCGGCTGGGGCATCCAGATGGCATAAGGATACTGGGGTGCGATCTTGTCGAAGCTGAATCCGGCCTTTTGCCGACCGTTGACGAGGAGTCGGCCCTCCCGCAGTAGGAGATGCGGCTGCTCGAGGATGTAGGGAAGCAGGCCGATCTGATCGAGGAGGCGTGCCGTGCTGGGCTGGAGGACTTCGCCGCGGAACTCGCGGTCGAAGGTCTCGTGCGCCTCGAGGACAACAACGTCGGCCCCGCGCTTGGCGAGGAGCAACCCGAGCATCAGTCCGGCCGGTCCTCCGCCCACGATGCACGCGCCGGTGCGCACCGCCGCCTCACCACCCGAGACTGTATCGCTTTGCGTTTGCATACCACCCCTAAGTAATTGTTATTCGCCCGCTATGTTGCTTCGCGCCGGCTTCCGATAGGCTAGTTGAAGCTCGATCGTTCCGAAGAGCTCTCCCTTCGGAGTGAGGCGGCGTGTACCGACGACGCCAACGATTAGTGCCACGATCGCGGCAGCCTGCGACTTTCGCGTTTGATCTCATTGTCTCCTCCTTATTACCCGATGAAGCGGGCATCCCGAGTTAGAGGATTGTCGCGGCAATGGCCGGGGCGTTTAACAGAGCCGTACGCAATCGCGTGCCACAATGTCGTAGGCTTGACGCGATTGCAGTGTGGGCCGCTTGCTCAGGAAGAATGAGGAGTCGGGAAGCGCACTCTGAAAAAAGAATGGAATTGCAACACTGGGAAAAATCGCCCGCCGAGAAGTTCGTATTGTAGTCGGATGGAGGCCGAACCAAGGCGATACAATCGACACCACGGTTACGACGAGCAGCACGAAGCTGACGAGCCCGATCAGGCATCGCCACATGGCACGCATCGTAACTGCTATTTCCAATGACCGTCAACTGCAATTACTGAAACCAAGCCATAGCGCTCAGAACCCTCAACGAGTGTTATGGCAATGCTACGTCAACAATCCCTGTGCAGGTATACTGCGCTGTTGCGTTCCACCGGATCAGCGGGGAATGACTCATCCAGGGAAGGCAGGTAGAGCCATGCGAGGCATCGTAACCTCAGCCCTCTTGCTGATAGTTATCCACAGCTCTGGAGTTGTCGCAGCGCAGAAGGACGCGGGTGAAAAATCTCTCTATCGAAGAGTCGGTGGCTATGACACCATCGCAGCCATTACCAACGATTTCGGCCGCCGGTTTGATGAAGATCCAGATCTCCATCTATTTGACATCGGATTCAGCTCGGATACCGGCAAACGTCAGATTCAGATGTTCATAGAGTTCGTTAACGCGGTGAAGATCCAGTACTACCAAGCTCTCGCGGCACAGGAGATGGTGGGTATGCGCAACGAAATCTCGCGCATCTCCTCTGAGACTGCGAAATACAGCCGCCAGCTCCTCAACATCGGCCAGCAGAACGAGAGCGAAGTCTTACAAGCAGAGGTGGCAGCGCAAGAGGCGGACCTGGCAGTTATTGCAGCGGAGCATGCGCGTCGTCGCGCGCTGACGTCGCTCGCTGTAGTTGTCGGTAACCCAACCGTCCGGGAGGCAACCTTGGGTGGCAGTCTGGCAGGAGAACCTCCCCGAACTGAACGAGCAGCAGCTCCTTGATGCCCTATTGCAGGACAGCCCGGCCGTGCGTATCGCCCGGGTCGGAGTCATGCGGGCGGAGGCAGCCCTGCGCGAGCGCGCCGCGAGCGAGTACCTGATCTTGTCCTGCGAGGAGGACTGGAACAGAACCTCGAACAGCAGGAGATGACCGGTCGTGCCGTTGGTCTCCAAGACTTTGCCGAAGTCGGCTTGCGGCTGAAACTGTTCGCTCACAATCAAGGCAATATCCAAGCGGCGCAGGCAGACCTGGAGCGCTCGCAGGCGGAGGTCAAGCGTATTGACTTGGTTCTGCGCGAGCGGTCGGCGTCGTTTGTAGAGAACTACCGCACCGCCAAGATTATGGCGGGCCGCTATCGTACGGAAACCCTGCCGCGAGCACAGCGGGCCTACGAATTGATTTACAAGCGATACGGCCTGTTGAAGGCCTCCTATCCCCAGGTCTTGCTTTCCGAGAATATGTTGTTCCAGGCCGAGACTGGCTATATCCGAAATCTGCCAACAGTGTGGGCAAGTGCAATTGGCCTCCAAGGCTTCCTGCTGACTGACGGTCTGGAAGCTCCGGCACGTCCAAGCGACGTGGACAGACCGGTGCGGGAAGTGAACGTGCCCTCCGCTATGAGTACCGCGATGCAGGAGAGGTGACCATGTCAAGAAAGACGAGGCTTATTGGGGTGATCGTTCTGCTTTTCATAGCCGGACATCCACCAGGCGACCACGCGATATCGATGTGTTAGCTCCATAATTTAGCTCTCCCTGAGCCGTGGCCGAACAAGTGGATGTGCCGCTGGGACTAGGCAGCCGTCACATTGCCGCCGCCAACATGAGTGCTGTTACCAAAGCGGTTGGTATTGTGGTTTCTGAGAGTTCGGTGGTGCACCTTTTCTGTCACGGACAACTGGTCGGCGAAATCATTCCCGAGGTTTGGATGATGGATCATGCCGCCCACCTGCGTGGTACCGTGAACAGGGAACAAGTCGCGAACTCATGATTCGTACACCAAATCTGCGACCAGCCTTGAAGTGAGCTTGACTAACCACGGATATGTGGAACTGAGCACCTGGCAACGATGCAGGAATTCAGGTGTGAAGTCTGTGTACTCGTTACCACTAATCCCATCCACTGGTTCGTAATTCGATGCGGAGATTCCGATCGTACCGTGTACCGGTGGAATTCTGAAACCGCCAACGCGGCCGGAGCCCGGTATTACTGCGGTGAAGCTCATGCCGAGGTATACATCAGTCGCTGGTTTGACTCAGTGTGCGCGCGCCGGCGAAGCCAAATTTTACCCCGCCAACCGGTACCGCTGCGTACAATCGCAGTGTGTTTGGAGCTCACAATACCTCCCAACTGATTCTCTAGTTGTTCGAGCGCTCGTGCTCGGAATTCCACTCACCTGTCGTTAAGATCGGGACGCCCTCCAGCCCTGTCCCCGAACCGTGGATGAGCGTATTCCGCATTCTGATTGCCACATGCAGGCCGGAAAGCAGAGTTAGCACCGCCACAACTTGAATTGCGGCCCGCATCCCCAGCAGGTCGGCGATAATGCCCGAGATCAGTGCGCCGACTGCGTATCCGAGGTCTCGCCAAAACCTATAAACTCCCATGGTGCTCGCGCGCCATTCAGGATGCGCAACATCGCTGATAGCGGCCAGCAGCGTCGGATACACCATTGCCGTGCCGACCCCCTGCAACAGAGCAGCTACGATCCAAGCTGGGTACTTCGGAACTGCGACCGTAAGCCAGATCGCACCGGCTTGCACGATCATCCCGCCCGCGATCAGCCACTTCCGTCCCCAGCGGTCGCTCAGCGGCCCGGTCAAGACTTGCAGAGCGCCCCAGGCCGCAGGATACACAGCTTTGATGGTCCCGATTGCAGATACTCCCAGCCCGAGGCCAGAGAAGAACAGTGGATAAATGCCCCACGACATTCCATCGTTAAGGTTGTTGACCAATCCGGCTTGGCTACACGAAAACAGATTCCGGTCTTTCCAAGATGCCTGGGCAAAGATCTCGCGCATGGAAGGCTGGGAAGTTGACGGGCCTTTCTCGCCTACCGAGACCGCGGCAACAGACGCGTGGTGCAGCCGAGCTTCCAGCTTGGCGTACTGCCGCGTTTCCTTCGCCAACAACAACGACAGCAGTAAGCCTGCAAAAGCTACGCCGATACCGAGATAAAACGGTTGCGGCCGAAGAGCGTAGACCGACGCGATGTAACCGGTAATCCAAGCTGTAAAGCCGACGGCAAGGTAGCCAGCGAACTCGTTCAGTCCTAGAGCCAACCCACGCCGCTTCGGGCCAACCAAGTCCACTTTCATAATCACCGTCATCGACCAACACAGGGCCTGGTTGACGCCAAGCAACACATTCGCCACATCAAACCAGAACCAACGATTGGCAAAAATAATGATGAACGGGACAGGAAGGCCAACCAGCCAGCCGACTACCAACACCTTCTTGCGGCCGACGGTTTCCGAAACCCGAGCGGCAAACAGGTTGCAGATGGCTTTCGTAACACCGAAGCTGACAATGAAGGAGACGATGGCGGTTTTGGAGACGAGCCCGAACTCCTTCTCGCCGATCAATGGAACGACGGTTCTTTCCAGCCCGACGATCATTCCTACGAACACATTGAGCAGGACCAGGAGCGAGAACTGGCCAACGTTCTCCCGCAGGCCTAACTTCATCTCGCCATGTAGCTCATCCATAGCTGGCTCTTCCTGGGAAACGCGGCTCTCGGCCGTAACTGACATTTTGAGGAGATCACTCACTTCCGCATGCAGCTGCGCCCAGATTGGTGGCTCGTATCTTGGCGGCTTCCGGAGGTGGCGTCGGTATGTTTTGCGTCATGTGGCGCACGAACTCGTCTTTGTCGTCGATCTGGAAGGCCTTGTTGAACCTGCGCTCGAAGCCAATCGTGGACATCGGCTTACCGCTCAAGGATCGCCCACAAACCGAGCCCGAAAAGGCTCCCGGTAAAACTTCCAGATAGTCAGGCAGTGATTTCAATTTCTGGACCGTTTCAAATAACGAGCGCGCTCCCGGCTCTGCACTAGAGGCCAGCTCGGTTCTTCCCAAATCGCCAACCATCAGAGTGTGCCCGCTGAGTAGGAACCAAGGCTCGAGCCCGCGAGTCTTGTCGGTAACCAAAAGAGAAATGTGTTCGGGAGTATGGCCCGGCGTGTGCAATATCCGGACCTGGACGTTGCCTAGATCCAGATTGTCACCGTCTCCGACAGGAAAGAACTCGTACCCGGCCCGGCAACTGGCGTGAAGCACATACTTGGCACCGGTCATCTCGGCCAGTCTGCGACCTCCGGAAACATGGTCGGCGTGTACGTGCGTATCCACGACGTAGCGGATTTTCATTCCGGATTGCTCGGCAGTCCGCAGATAGAGCTCAGGCTCATCAATGGGGTCGCACACGGCGGCCAAGCCTTTGCCTCCTCAACCGAAAACATAAGAGGCTGCTACGACTGGGTCGCGGTGAAGCAGTTGACGTAGGATCATCGGGCGCTCCTCTGTAGAGTTTTGGTTGAGCCTTGTTCCATACCGGTTGCCACGGGAAGTCCACGGGCTCGCCAGTCCTGAACGCTGGCTTCCAGCCGATGCGCCCGCAGCCCGCGCGCACGGAGAAGCCGGACCGCGTCAATTGCCAGCACGCAATACGGGCCGCGACAATACGCGACAATCTCTTTGTTGCGAGGCAGTTCAGACAAGCGCCGCTTCAGTTCATGCAACGGCAGGGCCAAGGCTCCGGGAATATGCGCCGTTTTGTATTCCTCGATAGGACGCACATCAATCGCGACAACTTCACCCTTTTGAACTCGATCGATCAGGGCTTCCGCATCCACTGGGTCGAGGTCCGCGACCGCTTCGAGGAACCGGCGTCGGAGTTGTTCAATCTCAGCCAAACGATCTTCTGCCAAGACACGGAACGCCCGGAAAAAGTCGCTGACCAACGCATCCGCCAGCGAATACACCACAAACCGCCCCTGCTTCTTTGCTCGTACCAGTCGCGCCGCCTCCATCACTTGAAGGTGCTGGGAGGTGTTCGCGGCGCTCATCTCGGTTTCACGAGCGAGAATCTCGACCGTTCTGTCCGTTTGGCAAAGCAGGTCGAGCAGCTCCAGCCGTTTCGGGCTAGACAGCGCCTTGCCAATACGGGCGAGCTGCCCGTAGGCCGAGTCCTTGAATCCGCGTTTGTCTACATAATTTGACATATTCAATCATTCGCTTGATTATTTGATAGTCTACCTGGGCGGTTATTGATGTCAAGCGCCGGGCGCCAAAAAACGAAGACACCCATGAGTCAGAAGGGCGTCACATGACGCAAGAGGGCTATAACGCCGTGGAGGGTACTCCTATGCTGAACCCATCAGCAGCGCCACGCATATATTTAGATTTCAATGCCAGCACGCCCATTGCGCCCGAGGTGGGGGATGCCATGCGCGGCGTCTTGGCTGAACCGTTCGGCAATCCTTCCAGCGAACACTGGGCTGGCGAACCAGCAACACGCGCCATCGAGAATGCACGCGCGCAGGTCGCCACGCTACTCAAGTGCAGGCCGAACGAGATCGTCTTCACCAGCGGGGGAAGCGAATCCAACAATCACGCGCTGAAGGGGGTGTTCTTCGCCAAGGAGACAACCAAAGCTCACCTCATCACAACGCAAGTGGAACATCCTGCTGTCATCAATCCGTGTCGGTTCCTCGAGCGGCTCGGCGCCACCGCAACGTACTTGCCCGTGGACGGATTCGGCCGCGTCGATCCTGATGACGTGCGCCGTGCGATTACCCCGGAGACCGTTCTGATTTCCGTGATGCACGCTAACAACGAGGTCGGCACGATTCAACCGATTCCTGACATTGCCCGTATTGCCCGTGAACATGGCATTCTTTTCCATACCGACGCAGCACAGTCAGTTGGCAAGGTCGCCATTCGCACCGACGAGCTTGGAGTCGATCTCTTATCGGTCGCAGGTCACAAGCTCTACGGACCAAAGGGAGTCGGAGCCCTCTTCGTGCGCGAGAATGTCCGATTGGAACCGCTGATCCACGGTGCAGGCCACGAATTGGGCCGCCGCGCCGGAACTGAAAATATTCTGCTCGACGTCGGCTTGGGCGCCGCCTGCGCGACAGCCCAGTCGTGGCTAGGCATGGAGTCCGCACGGCAACTACGCGATCTCTTCTGGAACATGTTGCAGGATGCCTTCGGCGACCGGATTGCTTTCAATGGGCATCCCACCGAGCGATTACCAAACACTCTGAATGTCAGCTTTATCGGGAGAGCCGGATCGGAGATTCTGGCTCGCATGGAAAACGTTGCCGCCTCCACTGGTTCTGCTTGCCATTCCGGTTCAGTAGAGCTATCGCCAGTATTGAAAGCGATGAAGATTCCACCACAAATTGGAATGGGCGCGATCCGCTTCAGCCTGGGGCGAACGACGACCCGCGCAGAGATAGAATCCACCGTCGCGCTACTTACTAAGGCGGCTCCAGATCATAAGCCGTCGCAAGAACAGTAGCGACGAACTTTCCCATGCCCTTCTACAAGGATCACGTCTATCCACACCTTGTGACTGTCTTGGGTAATCCCAAACCTATTCAACAAATACGTCAGCGTATTGTCCCTTTTGCTCAAGGAATGGTCCTCGAAATCGGCGTTGGAGCGGGAGTCAACTTCCCTCACTACGACCCACTGAAAGTAAGCAAGGTCTATGCACTCGAACCGAACCCAGGGATGATTCGACGCGCGCAAGAGCAACGGCACCGAACGAAGCTGGACATCGAATTCTTGGATTTACCTGGGGAACGCATTCCTCTGCCAGATAACAGCGTCGACACGGTGGTTAGCACGTTCACCCTATGCACAATTCCAGGCGTTGTCGATGCGATTCAAGGCATCGCGCGAGTCCTGAAGCCAAGTGGCCAGTTCATTTTCTTCGAACACGGTCTTGCTCCTGACCTTCGTGTGCGACGCTGGCAGGAAAGGACTGAACCTTTTTTTCAATGGGCGTTTGAGGGTTGCCACGTGACGCGCGACATCCCGTCCCTCATTAGGCAGGGCGGATTCCAGATCGATCAAATGGACACAGCCTACCTTGCTCCATTCCCAAAGTCAGGGTCGCATTGCTTTTGGGGCGTCGCACGCCAGGTCGCGGTTGTGAACGGTTGTGAAACGAGCAACCACTATACGGCTCGTTTCACAACCGTTCACAAAACCTCTGACGGGACACGCAAGTTCTCTTAGCCAAACCTCCTGCTCAACGAGCAGCACCCAGCGACCGTCCCGTCGCAACCAGATGTCGCCATGCCAGTAGCGACCAGAGATGTCACGGTCGCCGTAAGTTTCACGCATTGCCGCGACATCGTTACAGCACAACGTCAGGAGCCAGCAATTTCAAGTGGGGTGTCGAGACAACCTCATATTGGAGGAGGTGAATTTTGGGGAACTCCTGTTCCAATCTTGCACGATCGCCCTCGAAGCCCTCGGCATTTCCGTAGTAATCGGGAGCGAGCAGAGCTGATGCAGCCGCCCAGTGGCGATGAAGATAAGCCTGAGTATAACGATCCTCTGCCGCGATCACCTGCCCTGAGAGCGAGTTTGCGTCTGAGTAGGCTGTACCACTACGCGCGAGTTCGCGAACTGGGGATCGTACGCGGCTAACGCTGCGTCGTTTGGCAATCCTCCTTCTGCGGACGTGGACTTCCTCGACAGATAAACAATATCTTTGCCTTCGATGTTTCTTGTCCAATGGGGTGTGTCCCAGCCGGGATGATAATCAGATCACCTGGCGCGACGCTGCGCTCCTTGCTCCGATAATGCCGCGGCCACGAAGCTCTCCAGATTCGGTTTCAACAGCTTCAAGTAGCGAGCCTCCGGTAACGAGATTGCCGCTCCCTTCGATCACATACTGAACTTCTGTCACATCCTTGTGAACTTCGGAGTGGTCCGGAGCTGTGCGGCGAATCACGGTGGCTGTATATGGCGGCGTCAAGGTAATCCACCCATGAAATGGAGGGCCTTGGCTCTGGTGCCTTGCGAATTTCCGAGAGCAGCTGCTTTGCCGGTACGAACACGACTTCAGAAGTACGGTCCACGGCTGCACTCGTGGCCCTGTGCGTTTCGGAAGAGGATTGGGTCGAAGTCTCTTGCACGTCGCTTACCAATCAAACACAACCGAACGGCCAGAGAAGCCGCGTGTTGCCAATTCGCGTGGTCGGTAGGGGAAGGAGCGCGCATCGGCAATTGTTCGTAACTGAACTGAGTACAGTGAAACTCGTTCTGCGGATACAGCATTTGCCGTAGCGCAGATTTTCTCGACCGCCTCCCAAAAGTTCCGGTACCTAACCTTCTCGGCCCGTTAACTCGCGGCAAATGCAAATCTCGAATTGAGTGGCACGGGTCGTGCTGTTGGAAGGTCTACCGAGCTGGAGGAAGTCATGCTGGACGTACATACGGAGAACATCGGCGAGCTGGCCGTCGTTGAGTGCGAAGCTGGAGTCCTGCAGAACGAGGCTGCGTTCACATTGTGGGAAGCCGTCACCTCCCAACGAAACGCGCGCATCATTCTGCTTGATCTCTCCGAAGTACGCGCTGTGGAAGGCGCTGCTTTAGGCATGCTGGTGTTTCTGCAACGGTGGGCGCACGACCACGACATTCGATTTAAATTATTCAATCCAAGCAAATCTGTTCACGATCAGTTGGACTGCTTCAACTCGATGGCAGAGGTGGACATTGCCACTGTCGACGAAGCCGTGGCTCTGCTGGCCAGTGCAGATCGTCCTTACGGCCTTGCTGCCTGAAGCGGATCAGTCGAAGAACCAGCAGAGTGCATTCCAGTAAGCTGCAGTGAGCGGGATGATCGCAGCAAATGTTCAGCGTGCCACTTCAAGAATGCTTTATGGCTTCGTCTGAGGAGGCACTCCGAAATGCAGAAAAAGGACTGGCGCGAACTCGCCACACGAGCTTCTGCCGAACAAGACCCGAACAAACTTCTGGAGATCATTCAGGAGTTGAATGAACTCTTGGAGATTCGGGAAAGGCGAGAGCGCAACCTGCGAAAGGAAACATCGGGCAGGCGAATCCTATTAGTTGATGATGAGGATAGCATCCGGCTCACGCTTTCACTGATTCTGCGGGAGCGAGGTTTTGCGGTTACAGCGGCGGGCAGTGTTCTGGATGCGAAAAGGATTCTGAAGGTGCAGGATTTCGATGTGCTCCTCTGCGATCTCAACATCGAGCACGAAGGCGACGGGTTTGAAGTGCTTCAGGCAATGCGTGAGGTTAATCCTAAGTGCGTGTCGGTTTTCATCACGGCGTACCCTGCCTTGGAGACGGCCCACCGCGCAATTCAGCACGACATTGGTGGCTACGTGAGCAAGCCTGCGGATATCGAGGAATTAGTTGCGCTTCTAGAGCGCAAGCTGACGGCCCGAAATGCTTGCATCGGGGTGACACGGGCGGAAGAACCGAGGGTCAATACTGGGCAAAGCGAGCATTAACCTGTTACGGCAGCGACGATATGAAAATCCTCGCGTGCTAATTGATGAGACGGCACGTCCATGGGTGGGAATGTCAGGACTTGGTTGATCTCGATATTTGGAAGCAATTTGAAGAAGGATTCAGCAGCATCCAGCGCAATTCCAAAGTTAGACAAAACGACTGCCGCAGCCTGCACATCAGGGTAGATTCTTTCCGCTCTCGCGCTCGATTGCGGTTTCTGTACCTCGATACGTATCCCGCCGCCAAAGCATTGCGCTATTCCAACCGTTATCAACATGTACGGTACCTCCGACCAGAATCGACGAGCGCAAGAATTAGTGCATTGTGGTTCGGTACGTGTCCCAAAGAAAATAGACGATGCTCATCAGAAAAAGCGCGAAAAGAAAGAGAGATGCCGCTATCCACAAATCGCCTGCCGTCTTTCGCACACAAGAGATTTACTCACGCGATTGGCGCAGGCACAACTCACGCACGTAACGGAACACAGTGACTGGAGTTTTCCTGTGAACACACGTGGGCAGCGCCAAAGAATCGGCCCGACGCCTCGGTTGTCGGAACGGCTGAGCCGGAGCAATTCATCACTACAATTCGGGCAACATTTTTGGAATCTGCAATTTACTTGGCGTGATAAAAAGCAAGCTGCGCTATACTTCCAGCAGTCAGTTCCACATCCTTCGCCTCTTCGCCCTCTGGCGGTCTCTTGAGTAACTGATAATCGGGTACAGGAGATCACAGATGCCTCACTCAGACAGAAAGAGCGAAAAACCAAGTACGACTCTGCCCGGAACGGTTCAGAAGATCATCAACCCCGTGCACCCAAAAATGCCGGAGCAGGCTGAAATCACCGTAGAGAATGCAGAGGAGCTGTATCGAGAAATCCGCGTTGAAAATACTCTCGTGAATGAAAAGGGCGAGGAGGTTGGCCTCAAGCCCGGAGCGCCCGTTGAGGTGACCATCGAAGCAGACGGGAAAGACACTGTCAAGAAAGACACCGTAAAGAAAGAAAAGAGCGCGGGAACCTGAAATCACGCAGGGTTACCTATTCATCTGCCGCGAGTTCTTCTGCCAGTCTCCGAATGCGGTCACGCCTCTGCTCGTATTCCTCAAGCTGCATGTGCGTCCAGTCTTTTAAGGCGACATTGCTGTCTAAAGCCACGCTCTGCTGATCGAAGAGTCCTATCAGCTCGCGGGCGATCTCACTAATGCGAAGCTGGATCATCCGGTACTCCTGAATAGCAATTCTTTCCCACAGTCCGGTGACTGTCGATACCGGGCGCAGCGTATAACTTCGGCGATTACTGGCCCCACCCCAAAATTCGCGTAAGCCACGACAGAGCACCGAAGTAACCGCCCTTGGATACAGCACAGTCTGTAAACAGGCCCATGACGGCACTGCAGATTGCGGCACTAATAATAGACGAGGCTGCCAAAATTTCTACCTTCGAGCAGCCGCTTTGGAATCAGGCGCACTCTAAGCGGCTGCGAAATATGGTCGTGACTGTCAGCGTCGGCAAGCTGCACAACGGGTAGATTCAGTTAAGCGTGGCAAAGCCTCAACACAGTTCAAAGCCAGTTCAAAGCTATGCTTCCGAGAAAGAAGCTCGGGAGGTACTCGTGGGTCTTGGTGTTGCAGACGAAGCCGCAGACCTTTATCTGTTCAAACTGGTTCCGCAGCTATCAGGGAATCAGGAATTGACGTTCCCTCCGATGGATATTCCTCAGCATGTCCTCATTATCACGCGAATTCAAGCTATAGAAATGCACAAAAGCCAACTACGCAGCTTCAGAAATACTCATCTGCGTTTCAGACCACTTCAGACTGCGAATGCGAGTTGCGACATCTACTTGTTTCTGCTCTTCCGCAATCATCGCTGCTGCTTCGAGCGCCTCACTAATGGCCAGAATCGCCAATGAGCAGCCTCCATTTCTGAAACTTGTCAAAGCGTACTTTTTGCAAAGTGCTTCTCCCAATGTCATAAAGCACCCCCATCGTCTTTGAGCACTTCTACGGTGTGCAAGG
>Ga0075424_100004610_pt1 | contig 13051 bp, 10 predicted proteins | sample SoiMethybrSBSTD3_FD_75301 | JGI IMG/M metagenome (GOLD analysis project Ga0075424, IMG submission 75301) | Bulk soil microbial communities from a Populus tree surrounding site in Tennessee, USA - Soil MetaG P. TD hybrid SBSTD3 | ecosystem: Environmental > Terrestrial > Soil > Tree plantation... | reverse complement strand
TGCGCCTCGGGCACTTCGACGACGTGGACCTCGCGATGATGATTCACCTCACCTCGCGCCCCGAGGACGGGAAGGCCTCGGTGCCGCTGTCCAACAACGGCCGCGTCGGCAAGCTCGCGCGCTACGTCGGCAAGGCCGCGCACGCGGGCGGCGCGCCGCACCTCGGAATCAACGCGCTCTACGCCGCCCAGCTCGGGCTCATGGCGATCAACTGCCTGCGCGAGACCTTCCGCGACGAGGACTCGATCCGCGTGCACCCGATCCTCACCGCGGGCGGCTCGCAGGTGAACGTCATCCCCGCCGAGGCGCGCATCGAGACGTACGTGCGCGGGCGGACGCTGCCCGCCATCCTCGACGCCAACGCCAAGGTCGACCGCGCCCTCCGCGCCGGCGCCCTCGCCCTCGGGGCCACCGTGGAGATCGATACCTTCCCGGGCTATCTCCCGCTCGAGTGCGACACCACGATGGCGCGCTACTTCCGGCAGTCGGTGGAGTCTCTCTGGGGGGCCGAGCACTTCACGCAGCTGGGTCACCGCGGCGGGTCCACCGACATGGGCGATTTGAGCCAGGTGATCCCCTGCCTGCACCCCTACCTCGGCGGCGCCGCCGGCACCGGCCACGCTGCGGACTACCGCATCGCCGATCCCGATCTCGCCTACGTGGGCCAGGCCAAGGCCCTCGCGAGCATGGTGGTGGACATGCTGGCGGACGGCGCGGCGGGCGCGCGCGAAGTCCTCGGCAAGGCCAAGCGTCCCCTCACCCGCGCCGGCTACCTGGACCTCCAGCGGACGATGGGCCGGCGCGAAGTCTACGAGGGGCGCTAGCAGTGCCGCTCGCGACGATTCCCCTCGGTGCGCTCACGAAGAAGGGCGTGGGCCTCAAGCGCCCGGAGGACGTCGTGGTCGCGCGCGACGGCCGCGTGTGGGCCTCGGACGAGGCGAGCGCCTGCGCCGAGATCATGGCCGACGGAACGCTCCGGCGGGTCGGCAAGGCGGGCGGTAAGCCCAACGGCATCAACATGGACCGCGAGGGCCGCATCGTCATCGCCAACTTCGCCATCGACACCTCCGACCCGGGAGCGCTGCAGCGTTTGGACACGCGCACCGGCCGCATCGAGTTCCTCTGCGCGGAGATCAACGGGAAAATGCTCAAGGCCTCGAACTATCCCCTCGTCGATCGCGCGGGCAACGTCTGGTGCAGCCACTCGACCTGGGATCGCGCGGGATCCAGCGCGGGCTCGGGCGATGGCTTCGTCTATCGTGTGCGGCCCGACGGCCAGGCCGAGGTGATGGCCGAGGGCTTTCACTTCACCAACGGCCTCGCCATGGACCCGGACGAGCGCCATCTCTACGTGTGCCAGACGGTGGGCTGCGACGTGGTGCGTCTCTCTCTCCGCGCCGACGGGACGCTGGGCCCGCGCGAGCGCTACGGTCCCCTCCTCGGGGGGCCGGCCATCGAGAACCCGAGCGTGGCGGAGCGCGGCACGCAAGGCGCCACCGACGGCTGCGCCTTCGACCAGGAGGGAAATCTCTGGGTGACGCTGGTGCGCGCCAACAAGGTCATCGCGATCACGCCCGCGGGCACCGTGCAGGTGATCATCGAGGATCCCACCGGCGACCTGATGGACTGGCCCACCAATGTGTCCTTCGGCGGGGCGGATCTCCGCGACCTCTACATCGGCAGCGTGCGCAAGGACTACGTGCTCCACACGCGGAGCCCCATCCCGGGCGCCCCGCTCGTGCATCAGCGGTAGCCCACGGAGGGTAGCCCGATGACCCCCTCGCACCTCGCGCTGGCGACCGTCACGCTGCTGCTGGCCGTGCTCGCGGGGCGGCCGGCCGGAGCCCAGGTCCCCACCGACTGCGACTCGACGAAGATCACGGCGGCATTCGAGGGCTTCTTGCGTACGGGCAAGATGCCGCCGGCGCTCGGGCAGTGGCTGGTCGATCCCAAGGCCCAGACGGTCGAGCCCTATCGGGCATTCGACAATGTCTACTACGTGGGCGTGTGCTGGGTCTCGGCCTGGCTCATCACGACGAGCGACGGCGCCGTGCTGATCGATACCCTGCACGATCCGTTCGGCGATCTGCTCATCGCGAACATCCGCAAAGTCGGGGTGGATCCCGCGAGCATCAAGTACGTCCTCATGACCCATGGCCACTTCGATCACGTGGGGGGCGCCTACAAGGTCAAGTCCCTGACGAACGCGCGCTTCGCGATGACGGAGAAGGGCTGGGCCGAGGCGATGACGTCGGCCCAGGCCTCCCAGGGCACGCCCCGCCGGTGGACGATGATCGCCAAGGACCTCGTGGTGAAGGACGGCGACGTCATCACGGTGGGCGATACGACGTTCGGAGTGTACGAAACTCCTGGCCACACGTTCGGGACCGCCTCCTATTCCTTCCACGTCCGGGACGGCGCCGATTCGTACCATGCCTTCACCGTCGGCGGACTGGGGCTGAACGCCATACAGAGCTCGCAGCAGGTGGAAGCGTACATTGCCAGCGTGACGCGCATTGCCGAGCTCGTGCGGCAACCGACCGACCCGATCACCGTGCATCTGACCACGCACCCGTCCAGCAATGGGCTCACGGAGGCCGCTCAGCGACTCAAGTCCCGGCGACCGGGGGAGCCCCATCCCCTCGTGGACCCGGCGGGATTCACGAGCCAGCTCGAGATGCTGCGGAAGGACGCCGAGGAGCGGCTGGTCATCGAGAAGAACGCCGGGCGCTGACCGCGCCGGCGCCGTCCCCGTCCTACCGTTGCACCGCCGGCACCCACGCGGTGGTGCGGCCCGCCACCGTGGTGTACGTGATGCGCTCGCCGCGCGCGGTGCGCGCGTCGGCCTGCTTGCCCCAGCGGTAGTGAAAGAGCCAGCCGCGCGGGAAGTGGTCGCTGTCCGAGCGCGCGCCCACCGCTCGCCGCATGACCGCGCGGATCGTCACGCGGAGGCGCCGGGCCTCCGCCGCGCTGAGCATGTCGGCGCGGCGCGCGGGCGCGATGCGCGCCTGGTAGAGCACCTCGTCGGCGATCCAGTTCCCGACGCCGGCGGAGAAGCCCTGGTCGAGCAGCACCGCCTTGATGGGCGTCTTCCGCTCGCGGAGCGCGGCCACGAAGCGCGCGGGCGGCGGGACCTCGAGGAGCGCGTCCCAGCCGAGCAGGCTGATCGGCGGCTCGGAGGCAGGGTCCTCGCGCAGCCGAATGCGGCCGAGGCGCCGCCCATCGGTCATGACGAGCTCGCCCCCGTCGTCGAAGGTGAGGCGAAGCTTGGTGAAGCGCGGCGGCCAGTCCGCGAAGCGGTCCACGCCGCCGTGGGAGACGAGGCGCACGCCCCGCAGCACGGTGGAATGGAAGCCCCCCGCCATCCCGAAGTGGAACGTGGGCCAGGGCCGGCGGTCCAGCTCCATCCAGAGATGCTTGCCGCGCCGCCGCACCGCGAGCACGCGGCGCCCCTCGAGCGCGCGCACGAAGCGCGCGGGCGGGACGCCCTCGAACACGATGGGATCCTTCGCGCACGCCACCGCGACGATGCGGCGGCGCGCCGCGACCCGCTGGGCGATGACGCGGGCCGCGTCGACTTCGGGCAGCTCGGGCACTTACGGCTTGACGATGTCGAGCAGCTCGACCTCGAACACCAGGGTCGCGCCGGGCTTGATCCTGGGCGGGGCCCCCTGCTCACCGTAAGCGAGCGCGGGCGGGCATGTGAGGCGGCTCTTGCCGCCCACCTTCATCTTCTGAAGCCCCTCCGTCCAGCACGGAATCACCCGATTCAACGGAAACGTCGCGGGCTCTTTGCGCTCCACCGAGCTGTCGAACACGGTGCCGTCGGTGAGGGTGCCGTGATAGTGCACCTTCACGGTGTCGGTGGGCTTGGGCGAGGCGCCCGTGCCCGGCTTGATGGTCTGGACCACGAGCCCGGTGGGGCTGCGGGTCGCCCCCTGCTCTGACGCGGCCTTGGCGAGGTAGGCCTCACCCGCCTTCTTCTCGGCGTCAGCGGAGGCCCCCACCCGTGCGGCGTGGAGCGCCTGCACCTTCGGCCCGTAGGCCTGCAGGTCCACCTTGTCCGGCGCCTTGCGCACGCCGTCGCCGATGCCGGCGAGCACGGTGGCGAGCTCCGCCTCGGTCAGGTTGAAGTTGGCGAGGCTTCGGCTCACCAGGAGCCCGAGGGCATAGAGGGTCTTGTCGTCCTCCGTCTTGAGCGAGGGGGCCTGCGCGAGCGCGGGCGCACCGCCGAGCAGGATGACGAGCGCGCACGCGATCGCAGTTCGCATCGCGAGCCTAGACCATACCCGGCATGAACGCGTCCCGGCCGCGCTGATACGTCGGCTGGCGCTGGGCGGGATTGCGGTTCACGAGAGGGCGGAAGTACATGGGATGGGTGAGGCACCGCACCTCGTGCTCGATGGTGGCGAGCGGCGCCTTGGTGTCGAGGTCCACGATCTCCTGGAAGCGGTACTGGATGTCGCTCGACTCCTCGGAGACGAGCCCGCGCTCCTTCAGCTTCGCGTGGGGGCCGGAGAAGTCCGCAATGTAGACGGCGATGTGATGGCCGTCGTAGGGCGCGATCTCTCCCGCCGTCTCCTGAAACACCAGCTCCTGCCGGAGCTGACCGATCTTGATGCGCGCCGCCGTTCCGCCACCGTTTCCGGTGATGACGGAGGGCGCGCCGAAGACCTCCTTGTAGAAGCGGGCGATCCCGGACGCCGTCCCCGGCCGCACCGGCACCTCGAAGCGCGCGATGCCGAGCGTCACGTCACCGAACTCGGGGGCGGGCGCGTAGCAGCGGAACCGATTCCCCCAGGGGCACGTCACCAGCACGTGCTTGTCCTCGTTGGCGAACGCGAACTTCGTGCCCTCGAGCTTGGGCTTCACTTCCTCTAGCCGCTCGCGAAGCGCGCCGAGGTGCGGCATCACGAGGTCGGTGTAGCCCGGATAGACGTTGGGCGCGCCGGTGGGCAGGTGGAACTGGGACTGCCCGGCGTTGGCCCACATGTTCTCCGTCCCGATCATGATGTAGGGATCGCGCGTGAGGCCGAGCCCCTGGATGTAGAAACGCGTGGCGAGCACCTGGTCGGGGACGCGCACGTTGACGTGCTCGAGGAACAGGATGTTGCCCACGTCCTGAGTGGTCCGGTCGAAGTGTCCGCCTCGCATGGATGTCTCCTCTCTTACGTGAGGACCGCGATCTTCTGCCGATCGATCAGCGCGAAGTCGATGGTGGCGCCTAGCCCGGGCCCGTTCATCGCATGCACGAGCCCCACGCGGTCCACTTCGATGTCGTCCACGAGCCCGTACTTCTGCGCTCCCGCCGGAAGCAGAACTTCGAAGAACTCTGTATTTCGGATCGCCATGATCACATGCAGGTTCGCCACGTTGTTGAGCGAGTTGCCGCCGTGGTGGACCTCGAAGTTCATGTGGAACGCCTCGGCAAGATGCGCCGACTTGACGAGCGGCGTGATGCCGCCCTTCACCGCGGGATCCCCGCGAAGATAGTCGGTGGCCCGCTCGGTAATCCACGGAGCCAGCGCGGTGAAGCCGCCCGGCGTGTACTCGGTGGCGAGGATGGGGATCTCGAGCTGCTGCTTGAGCTTCACGTAGTTGTAGAGATCGTCATCCGCGAGCGGGTCCTCGTACCAGTGAAAGCCCAGCTCCTCGATGGCCTTCCCCACCCGCAGCGCCTCCGGGTACTGGTAGGCCCACGTCGAGTCGAGCATCACGGTGTAGTCGTCCCCGACCGCCTTGCGCACCGCCCGGCAGACCTTGATGTCGGTATCGGGGTCGGTGGGCGGATGGATCTTGTACGCGCGCCAGCCCTCCGCCTTGAAGCGCGCAGCTTCCTCCGCGTACGCCTCGGGCGAGGACAGCACCGCCGAGCTCGCGTACGCCGCGATGCTGTCCCGATATGTCCCGAGCAGCCGGTGAATGGGCAGGCCCGCGACCTTGCCGGCGATGTCCCACAGGGCCACGTCCACCGCACCGATGGCGCGCAGCGTGGTGTTGCGGTGCCGGCTCCACAGCGCGTGCCAGAGCCGCTCGCGGTCCAGCGGGTCCTGGCCCATCACCAGGGGCTTCAAGTAGTGGATCAGCGACTCCGCGTCGAAGCGCGCGCCGCGCATGGCCGAGCCGAGGAAGGCGTGGCCGACCACGCCGTCATCCGTGCGCACGGCGAGGAGACCGAGCTCGCTCTTGCCCGCGAAGGTCCCGGTGTGGCGTCCGTACTGGGTGGCCGGGATGCCGCCCCAGCCGAACAGGGTGAGCGTGACATCGCTGATCTTCATCTCGGTGGGGCCCCTCCCCGGGCCCCAGGGTACACCAGAATGCTGCTAGACTACCCGCCATGACGCGGAGCCGTCTCGTCTACTCCACCGACGGAGGGCGCCTGCCGAGCGCGCCGTCCGCGCCGCGTCCCACGTCGCCCGCCGGCGGCCACCGTCCGCCCGACGACGGCATCGTGCGCATCACGCGCGACCGCGGCAACCGCGGCGGCAAGGTCGTCACGGTGATTCACGGCCTGCGCGCGCGCGGCGCCGCCCTCGACGCGCTCGCCGCCGAGCTCAAGCGCTTCTGCGGCGCGGGCGGTACCGTGAGGGACGGCGTCATCGAGATCCAGGGCGATCATCGGGAGCGCGTCGCGGAGCGGCTGCGCGCCCTCGGACACACCGTCAAGCTCGCCGGAGGATAGAGTCATGGACTATCGCGTCATCTCCGCCGACTGCCACCTCGATCTGCCGTGGCTGCCGCCCGATCTCTTCACCAGCCAGGCCTCGGCGGCCATGCGCGACCGCATGCCCTTCGTGACCGACGGCCCCAAGGGTCCCATCTGGGTGTCGAAGAGGGGCAGCCAGTTCGGCTTGGTGAACGGGATGGGCTCGGCCGGCCGCGAGTACGTGCCCGGCGTCATCCATCGCTCGGACCGCATGGCGTCGACCGGGCTCTACGATGATGGCAAGCGCGGCATTCGCCGGCTGACTGATCCCGACCTTCGCCTGAAGGACCAGGCGCGCGACGGCGTGCAGGCCGAGGTCCTCTACGGCATCCTCGGCACGAGCGACCGTCTTCAGGATCCCGAGGCGGCGGTCGAGATGATGCGCATCTACAACGAGTGGCTCGCGGGCTTCTGCGCCACCCATCCCGACCGCTACGCGGGCCTCGCCTGCATTCCGAGCCTCTCCATCGAAGCCGCGGTCACCGAGATCGAGCGCGTGGCAAAACGTGGGATTGCGCGCGGCATCGAGATCGCGAACTCGCACGACATGCCGCGGCTCTGGGATCCCGTCTGGGAGCCGGTGTGGCGCGCCGCCGCCACCGCGGGGCTGCCCGTGCACTTCCACACCATCGGAGCCAAGCGGGCGGACTGGTCCATGATGCCCCCGCGCGTCCAGCGCGTGGCCTTCGCCACCCACATCACCGGCTTCCAGCTCCACATGGCCGACGTGCTCATGAGCGTGATCTTCGCCGGCGTGCTCGAGCGCTATCCCAATCTCAAGCTCGTCATCGGCGAGAGCGGCATCGGCTGGATCCCCTACGTGCTCGATCGCATGGACCTCGAGTGGGAAGACCAGTTCAAGGACCTCGACCTGACCATGCGCCCCAGCGAGTACTGGCGTCGCCAGTGCAAGGCCACCTACCAGAGCGACCGCATCGGCGTGGCCCTGCTCGAGGAGCTGGGGCCGGAGACCATCATGTGGGGCTCGGACTTCCCGCACCCGGACGGGGTGTGGCCCGACTCCCAGGAGTTCATCCAGAAGGAGCTGGGCCATCTAGCGCCTGCCACGCGACGCAAGGTGGTATGCGAGAACGCGGGCCGGCTCTACGGCTTCATCAACTGAGCGAGAGGAGCGAGCCATGAAGATCGGGGTCTGCATCTTCGCCACCGACTACGCGATCCGCATCGACGAGCTCGCCAAGGCCGCGGAGGCGCGCGGCTTCGAGTCCCTGTTCGTCCCCGAGCACACGCACATCCCCACGAGCCGGAAGACTCCCTTCCCCGCGGGCGGGCAGCTCCCCAAGGAGTACTCGCACACCTACGATCCGTTCGTCTCGTTGATGATGGCGGCGGCGGTGACCACGAAGCTCCGCGTCGGCACCGGCATCTGCCTGATCATCGAGCGCGACACCATCGTGACCGCCAAGGAGGTCGCGAGCCTGGACGCGCTCTCCGGCGGGCGCTTCGAGCTCGGCATCGGCGGCGGCTGGAACGTCGAAGAAATGAACAATCACGGCACCGAGCACAAGACGCGCTTCAAGAAGCTCCGCGAGCAGGTGCTCGCCATGAAGGAGATCTGGTCGAAGGAGGAGGCGCAGTACCACGGCGAGTTCGTCGACTTCGACCCCATCTGGTCCTGGCCCAAGCCCGCGCAGAAGCCGAACCCGCCGGTGCTGCTGGGCGGCGAGTCCGGCCACACGCTGCAGCGGGTGGTGGACTTCTGCGAGGGCTGGTTCCCGCGCGGCCGCTCGCCCGAGATGGTCATCAATGGGATGAAGGACCTTCGGGAGCGCGCGGCCAAGGCCGGCCGCGACATGAAGACGATCTCGGTGTCGGTCTTCGGGGCGCGGCCGGACGAGGGCGACCTCGCCCGGTACCAGGAGGCGGGCGTGACGCGCGCCATCCTGCGTCTGCCCCCGGACGGGCGGGACGTGGTGCTGCCGCTCCTCGATCAGTGGAGCAAGTTGATCGGCAAGTGAGCGCGCATCGCGCGGGTGTGTAACGGAATCGCTATGGTCTGACTTCCAGAAAGCACTATTTTTCAGAACAGTAAGGGCATATTTCGCTTGACGAGAGGGTCGGACTTACCTAGAGTCCCCCTTGGGCCAGCCGTCCGGGTGGCCCAGGGGGAATCACTGTTGGGCCTCGCCTCGTCGCTCCTCTGCTGGGTTCATTGGCGTGTCCGATACATGAGCATTCGGCACATCGGTCTCTTCCTCGCGTTTCTTCTCCTCACCGCAGCGCTCGCCGACGCGCAGCCGCTCGACGTTCAGGGCCAGCTCGCGGCAGGGCGCGCCGCGTACGCGCAGGGCACATTCGATCGCGCCATCGAGAGCTGGATGCTCGCCGCCGACATCGCTGAGCGGGCGGGCGATCGCGCGGGTCAGATCCAGGCGCTCGTGTACGCGGGCGAGGGCCAGGCCGCGCTGGGGCGCTACGGACAGGCCGCCGCCGTGCTCGACCGCGCGCTCAAGGTCGCGGAAGGCTCCCCCGATCGCTCGAACGTGCCATGGATCCTCTCGCGCCTCGGCAATATCCTGATCGCCACCGGACCGGCGGACGCCGCCGAGACCACCCTGCGCCGCGCCCTCCAGATGGCCCGCGAGGGCGGCGACGCGCCTCTCACCATCGCCGTGCTGAACGACCTCGGGAATTTCCTGACGATTCGACGGCAGAATGCCGAGGCGGTCGCCGCCTACCGGGAGAGCGTGACGATCGCCGAGCGGACGGGCGATACCGCGCAGGCCATGCGCGGCCGGGTCAATCTGGCCCGCGCCCTGCGCCTGTTCGGCGATGCCCCCGGGGCACGGCAGGCCCTGGACGCCGTGCTGGCTTCCGCCGAGGCATTGCCCCCTTCCCGAGATGCCTCGCTGCTCCTCATCAGCGTCGGCGTGGGCTATCGCGACCTGCGCGCGGCCGGCCGTGACCCGGGCAACGAGCTGCTGCTGCGCGCCGGGCGGGCCTTGAGCCGGGCCAAGGACGTGGCGGAGCAGATCGGGGACCGGCGCACGAGCTCCTACGCCACGGGCTATCTCGGCGCGCTCTACGAGGACGCGGGCCGGTACCCGGAGGCTCTGCAGCTCACGCGTGAGGCGATGTTCGATGCCCAGCAGGCCCAGGCCCCGGAGTCCCTCTACCGGTGGCAGTGGCAGCTGGCGCGGGTGCATCGCAAGATGGGCGCGATCGACGACGCGCTCGTCGCCTATCGCGCGGCCGTGCAGCAGGTCGGGGCGGTGCGGCCGGAGCTGACCGTGCGCTACGACGCGGCCACCACCTCGTTCCGCGAGTCCGTCGGCCCGCTCTACTTCGAGCTCGTCGATCTCCTCCTCCGCCGGGCGGCCGATCAGGGCGACCCCCCGCCCCTCCTCGTCGAAGCGCGTGACGTCGTGGAGTCGTTCAAGGTCGCCGAGCTGCGCGACTACTTCCGCGACGATTGCGTGGATGTCGCGCTGTCGAAGATCACCCAGCTCGACGTGGTGTCGCCGACCGCCGCGGTCGTCTACCCGATCGTCCTGCCCGATCGGGTCGAGCTGCTCGTCACGCTGCCGTCGGGGCTCCGGCGCTTCGTGGTGCCCGTCGGCGAGGCCCGGCTCACCCGCGAGGTCAATCAGTTCCGCCAGCTGCTCGAGCGGCGGACCACCCGCCAGTTCCTTCGTCCCTCGCGGCAGCTCTACGACTGGTTGATGAAGCCTCTGGAGGCCGAGCTGGAGGCCGCGAAGATCGACACCCTCGTCTTCGTGCCGGATGGTCCGCTCCGCACCATCCCGATGGCGGCGCTTCACGACGGCAAGCAGTTCGTGATCGCGAAGTACACCCTCGCCATCACGCCGGGCCTCAAGCTCACCGACCCGCGGCCGCTCGATCGCAGGCGCCTGCGCATCCTGGCGGTGGGGGTGACCGAGGCGGTCCAGGGGTTCGCCCCCCTCCCCGAGGTCGAGCGCGAGATCGCCAACGTGCGGGAGGTATTCGGGGGCACGACGCTGCTGAACGAGCAGTTCTCGGTCGAGCGCCTCGACCAGGAGCTGAAGAAGGGCGCGTATACGATCCTCCACGTCGCCTCGCACGGCGAGTTCGGCGGCGAGGTCGACAAGACCTTCCTCCTCGCCTTCGACGGCAAGGTCACCATGGACCGGCTCGACCGGCTGATCGGTGCCTTGAAGTATCGAGACGAACCTCTCGAGCTCTTGACCCTCAGCGCGTGCGACACCGCTGAGGGGGACGACCGGGCCGCGCTGGGGCTCGCGGGCGTCGCCGTCAAGGCGGGCGCCCGCAGCGCGGTGGCCACGCTGTGGAGCGTCAACGACGAGGCCTCCGCCGGCCTCATCGCGGACTTCTACCGCGAGCTCAAAGACCCCACTGTGTCGCGTGGCGTAGCGCTCCAGCGCGCTCAGATCAAGGTCCTCAGCGACCCCCGCTACGAGCACCCCGGATTTTGGTCGCCGTTTCTTCTCATCAACAACTGGCTGTAAGGAGGCTGAAGATGCGGAAGCTCTGGCTCACGATGCTGTGCACGCTGGCCTTCCTCGGGACGGCGACCGTCTCCGAGGCGCTCATCTCCGTGAAGATCTCGGACGGGACGACCACTCGCGATGGGGTAACGCTGGGCGGCCTCAAGCTCAGCCAGGCCATCAACCCCCCGATTCTGAACGCCGACACGACGACCACGCTGAACATCCTCACGTGCGCGACGCGGCCGTGCACGGTGTTCTTCCCGAGCGGGGCGGCCACCCAGCAGACGGGTGACACGTTCAAGATCGGGGACGTCGCATCCAACAATCTGGCGCGGATCGAGGTCCTGGATGCCGCCACGTCTTCCGACCGGGTCAGCTTCAAGGGAGTCAAGTTCACCTCGCTCGGCACCCTCAAGACCTTGACCGTTACCTACAGCACCGGGGCCGGCGACCTGCGAGCGCTCACCTCCACCCAGGCGGCGAGCTACTTCGTCAGCGCCGCGTTCAGCGGCTCCTTCAAGACGAGCACGGGCCTTCGTGCCACGGCATGCAAGGCGGGGACCGTCTCGACCGACATGGACACGGCGGGCGAGGCGTGTGCCCGGCTCGCGATCACTGTGAACGGCACGGGAGTGGACGGGCAAGGCAGCAGCGTAAGCGCGACGATCGCGGTGGCCTGCAACAACTCCTTCCCGACGGTGAACCCCTGCGGAACCGGCGGGAGCTGGACCGCGACGACTGGGGCCTTCACGGGGGTAAACGACGGCCGCAGCCTCAACTGCCCGAGCCTTTGCTCCCCCGTGCAGGTGGCCACGCTTACGGGTAAGTTCAACGGCGCCAACGAAGTGCTGCAGCTCACCGCCAGCCTCAACGGCGTCATGTCCAACGTAACCGATGAGAACGGCGGGGTGGAGGACGCCGCCATCGCCCTGGCCGACGAGATCCCCCTGAATCGCTGGATATCGACCTCCGCCACGCTCGAGCGGTGCAAGGCGGTGCCGAAGTCCCCCACGACCAACGACACGCGCAACATCGTGAACAACGCGAACCTGCCCGTCTCGTTCGAGTACTGGTGCGGACAGCCCTCGCCGGCAGGGCCCGCGGGCGTCCCGGTGGTCTCTCTCGGCGACACGCCGCTGCTGCCGGGCGCGGTGGGCACCCGCTACGCGGCCTCCCGCGTGACCTTCGTGCCCACTCCGGGCAGCCTCCTGTTCAAGAACGTCAGCTCGCTCAGCTTCAACTACGACGTCGCCGTCGGCACCGAGGCGACCCCCACCGAACCGCGCCTGGGGACTCTCACCTACGCTGATTGCCGGGACGGCTCCCTCCGGATCGAGATCCAGCTGGTGGACAGCAGCGGGGTCGACCAGGGCACCGTGAGGGTCAACCTGGGGAGCACGACCGCGGACTTCTTCAAGAACGGTTGCGACGCCGTGGCCGCGACCGTCGGCGCCGACATCGTTGGTAACCCCGACGCCCGGGTGGACCTCTCCGGGCTCGCCGGCAATCTCGCGACTCCCTGCTGCATCAAGTTCAGCGCGGCGAACAAGGGGAATGTCGGGAATCTAAGAGTTCGGCGGATCGCGTTCATCGTGAGCCGTCCCGTGTCGCCGCCCTCGGACCCGGCGGAAAACTACAAGGTGACGCTCTTTGATGCTAGCGTGAACGGAATCAGCGCCGGGTCATCGCTCCAGGTGATCACGAACTTCGTCCGCGTCACCGACTTGTCGACGAACGGTGTGAGCATCGTGATTCAGAAGCTCACAACCGCCATCCCCAACGGGAACACGGGCGTGGTCAAGGTCGTCCCGAGCTCGGGCATCATCATCAATGGAGGCAAGTTCACGACAAGCGTGAACGTCAACGACATACAAGCCGAGAGTCAGCAGTCGTA
>Ga0075424_100004604_pt1 | contig 13055 bp, 7 predicted proteins | sample SoiMethybrSBSTD3_FD_75301 | JGI IMG/M metagenome (GOLD analysis project Ga0075424, IMG submission 75301) | Bulk soil microbial communities from a Populus tree surrounding site in Tennessee, USA - Soil MetaG P. TD hybrid SBSTD3 | ecosystem: Environmental > Terrestrial > Soil > Tree plantation... | reverse complement strand
TCGTGCGGAATGGCGCCGAGATGGACGTGCCGACCGACAACGTGCAGGTCGGCGACTTCGTCCGCATTCGTCCGGGCGAGCGGGTCCCCGTCGACGGGGTCGTCACCGAGGGCGCGTCCACGGTCGACGAGTCGATGCTGACCGGCGAGAGCCTGCCCGTCGACAAAACGCTGGACTCGAAGGTGCTGGCGGGCACCGTCAACCGCACCGGGAGCTTCGTCTTCCGCGCGGCGCGTGTCGGCAGCGAGACGGCGCTGGCGCGGATCGTCAAGCTCGTCGCCGACGCGCAAGGCTCACGCGCCCCGATCCAGCGGCTGGCCGATCGAGTCGCCGCGGTCTTCGTCCCGATCGTGCTCGCGCTCGCGACCCTGACGTTTCTCGCGTGGTGGGTCTTCGGTCCCGCGCCATCGGCGCTCTACGCGCTCACCAACGCGGTGGCCGTTCTCGTCATCGCGTGCCCGTGTGCCATGGGGCTCGCGACTCCGACGGCCATCATGGTGGCCACGGGCCGCGGCGCCGAGCTCGGGATCCTCGTCAAGAACGCGACCGCTCTCGAGCTCCTCGATCGAGTGAACACGATCGTGTTCGACAAGACCGGCACCTTGACGGTCGGTCGGCTCGTCGTGACCGACGTGATCGCCGGGGCCGGCGGCGCGATGGGCGAGGACGAGATCCTGGCGCTCGCGGCGGCCGCGGAGCAAGGCTCCGAGCATCCGGTGGGCGAGGCGATCGTGGCGCGCGCGAAAGAGCGCGGCCTTGCGCTTCCGCCGATCAGCGAGTTCACGACGGTGCCGGGCCAGGGGATCGACGCGATGGCGCCCGACGGCCGCGTCCTTCTCGGCAACCATGCGCTGATGGACGCGCGGGGCATCGACGCCGAAGCCCTGAGCTCTCGCGCACGGACTCTTGCCGGCGAGGGCAAGACCGTGGTCTATCTGGCCCTCGCTGGACGCGCGCTCGGCGTCATCGCTGTCGCCGACGTGCTGAAGCCCGAGGCGCCCGACGCCGTCGCGGCGCTCGCCCGGCGCGGCATCGACGTCATGATGCTCACCGGCGACGCGCGGCCGACCGCGGAGGCGATCGCCGCCGGTGCCGGAATCCAGCGCGTTCTCGCGGAGGTCCTGCCCGAGGACAAGGCGCGAGAGATCGCCACGCTTCAGGCCGAAGGCCGCCGCGTCGCAATGGCGGGCGACGGCATCAACGACGCGCCGGCGCTCGCCCGCGCCGAGGTCGGGATCGCGATGGGCTCCGGCACCGACGTGGCGATCGAGGCCGCCGACGTGACCCTGGTCCGCGGCGACTTGCGCGGTGTGGTGGCCGCCGTCGATCTGTCGCGACAGACCATTCGCATCATCAAGCAGAATCTGATCTGGGCGTTCGGCTACAACGTGGTGCTGATTCCGGTGGCGGCGGGCGCGCTGTACCCGATCTGGGGCGTCTTGCTCTCGCCGATCCTGGCCGGCGCAGCAATGGCGTTTTCCTCGGTGTCGGTGGTCACGAACAGTCTCAGGCTCAAGAAATGGCGGAGCGAGGCCGACGCCGACAGGGCGCGGATCGATCGCTTCGGCTCCAAGGGAGGCAGGGAGATGGCGGTCGATCCCGTGTGCAAGATGACGGTCGAGCCCGCGCGGGCTGCCGCGCAGTCGAGCTACCGAGGGCAGACATACTATTTCTGCGCGGTCAGCTGCAAGCAGCAGTTCGACAAGGAGCCGGAGAAATATCTGGCCCGATGACGCCGTTGATCGCGCCGACGCTCCTCCAGGGCCGTGACCGCTACGAGCGCGTCATGGAGGGACGGGTCGACAATACTCACGCGGACGCGTTCACCCACACGGTCGTGCTGGGTGACGACGATCAGGCCGTCGAGCTGTCGGTGGTGGCCGAGCCATCGCCGAGCTATCTGATCCGGGAGGCACATTGCCGGCGCCTTGCCGGCGCGCTCGATCCGGCGCTCGTGGCGAGCATCGAGAAGCTCTCCGGAACGCCGATGGTCGGCGGGCTGAGCCGGCGGGTGGCCGAGCTGGCCGGCACGGGTCCGGGCGCCGCTTTCGTTCTCGGCGCGGTCGTCGAGGTCGCGCGCCTCGCGCGTCAGACCGCGAAGCTGCCCAGAGAGCGCGCGGAGCGCGCGGCCGGCGGCAACGCCTGGGAGTGCTGGCAGCTCGACATGGCCGGCTGGGTCGATTTGCCGAATTCGTGCTTCACGTACACCGACGCGGGGCGACGTCTCTTCGGCTCGCGCACCGTCGCGACGCCGATGCAGCCCGACCTCTACAGCTCGCGGCTGGGCCAGCGGCGTGTGTTCGAGCGGAAGAAGATCGCGCGACTCACGCGGCGCGATGGGCGCCTGGCCCTCTTCCACTCGATGCACGACAACGTCCACGGGTTCGAGATCACGTACGAGATCGATCTGGCGACCGGCACGATCGTGCGGGCCGAGCACCTGACCCCGCGGCTGCCGTACATGGGCATCTGCTCGGAGCCCCAGCGCAAGATCACGGCACTTCTCGGCGAGACCGTCGACGACGGCCTCCGGCGGCGAATCCAGAACCACCTCGGCGGCGAGACCGGCTGCGCCCAGCTCTACGACCTGACGTCGGATCTTCTGAAGCTCCTGGGCTGAGCGGTCACGTCGGGCCATGTATACTACCTGCCAGCATGCAGTCTCTGCCTATCGGCAAGCTTCGTGCCGAGACGCTGCAGGCGATCTTCGACAAGCACCACACCAAGGATCCCCGCGTCGTCGTCGGTCCCAAGGTCGGTGAAGACGCCGCCGTCATCGACATGGGCGATCGGTACCTCGTCGCCACGAGCGACCCGATCACGTTCGCGACCGCCGAGATCGGGTGGTACGCCCTGCACGTCAACGCCAACGACATCGCGGTCCGCGGCGCCCGGCCGCGATGGTTCCTGGCGACCCTGCTGCTGCCGGCCGGCGCCACCAGCGATGCCTCGGTCGAGGCGCTGTTCGCCGAGTTGCACTCGGCGTGCGAGGAGCTCGAAGTCGTTCTCGTCGGAGGCCACACCGAGATCACGCACGGCCTCGATCGTCCGATCATCGCCGGCACGATGCTGGGCGAGGTCGACAAGGACAAGCTCGTGACGACGGCCGGCGCTCGCGTGGGCGACGCCGTGGTGATGACGAAGGGCGTTCCGCTCGAGGGCGCGGCGATCATCGCGCGCGAGAAAGAGGCGGAGCTGCGAGAGCGCGGCGTGTCCCCGGCGGCGATTCGTCGGGCGAAGGGCTTTCTCAAGACTCCAGGGCTCAGTGTCCTGCCCGAGGCCGAGATCGCCTGCGAGCTGGCCACGGTGCACTCGATGCACGATCCCACCGAGGGCGGAATCGCCACCGCGCTCGTCGAGCTGGCCAACGCCGCCGGGGTCGGGCTTCGCATCGACCGCGATCGCATCATGGTGCTGCCGGAAGCGCGAGCGCTCTGCGACGCGTTCGGACTCGATCCTCTCGGCACGATCGCGTCGGGGGCTCTGCTGATGACCCTGGCGCCCGCCGATGCCGGCATCGTGATCCACGCCCTCGCCCGCGAGTCGATCGACTGTCACTTCATCGGCCAGGTCGTGCCGCGCGAGCAGGGCGTGACCCTGATGAGCGGGAGCCGTCAAGAGCCGATGCCCGTGTTTGCACAGGACGAGATCTCCCGGTTGTTCCAGGGCGGGTGACGGCATGCCCCTCGTTGGCTACTCGCATCGCCCCGTCGCGCTCGGGCGGCGGGGCATGGTCGCCTCGGCGCATTCCTACGCGACGGTCGCCGGCCTCGATGTCCTGAGGTCCGGCGGGACCGCGGCCGACGCCGCCGTCGCGGTGAACGCTGTCCTCGGGGTCATGCAGCCCGAGAACTGCGGCGTGGGCGGCGACATCTTCTGCCTCTACTACGAGGCCGCGACCGGCCGCATCCACTTCCTCAACGGAGCCGGCCGCTCGGGCTCACGCGCGAGCCTCGAGGAGCTGCGGCGTCGCGGCATGAACGGCCTCCCGGTCACGGGCCCCGCGACCGTCAGCGTCCCCGGCTGCGTGCGTGGATGGGCGATGCTCCTCGAGCGATTCGGCACGCGCCCGCTCGCCGAGCTTCTCCAGCCCGCGATCCAGTGGGCGTCTCGCGGATATCCGACGGGATCGCTCCTCAGTCAGACGATCCGCGAATTCACCCCGGTCCACACCGACCCGGAATGGCGGCGGATCTTCGTGCCGGGCGGGAAAAGCCCGGCGTTTGGCGAGCTCCTGGTTCAAGCCGATCTCGGTCGTACGCTCGCGGACCTGGCCGCCGAGGGCCCCGATCTTTTCTATCGCGGACGCGTCGGCCAGGCGATCGCGCGGCGCATGGAAGCCGACGGCTTCCTCACACCGGACGATCTCGCGGGGCACACCGGCGAATGGGGTGAGCCGATCTCGACCACCTATCGCGGCACGACCATCTACGAGACACCGCCGCCGACCCAGGGACTGGTCGCGCTGCTCGGCCTCAACATCCTGGAAGGTCTGTCGCTCGCCGACCATCCACCGCAGTCGCTCGAGCACCTGCACATGCTGGTGGAAGTCGCGAAGCTCGCGTATGCCGATCGTGATCGCTGGATCGGCGACCCGGCGCACGCGAAGGTGCCGGTGGCCGGGCTGCTCTCGAAGCCGTACGCGGCCCGGAGGCGGAGCGACTTCGATCCGTCGAAGGCCCGGGCCCACGCCTTTGGCAATCCGGAGGGCGACACGACGGGTTTCGTCGTGGCCGATGAGCGCGGTAACCTCATCAGTGTGATCCAGAGCCTCTTCAACGGCTTCGGCTCGGGGGTGGTCGCGCCCGGGACAGGCGTCGTGCTGCAGAACCGCGGCCGGCACTTCAGCATGGACCCGTCGCACCCGGCCGCCCTCGTGCCCGGCAAGCGCCCGTTCCACACCTTGATGGCGTGCATCGCGACCCGCGACAACCGGCCGGTGCTCGGCTTCGCGACGATGGGCGGCAACGGGCAGGCGATGTTCCACCTACAAGTTTTGACGAACCTGTACGACTACGGCATGGACATCCAGGAGGCGATCGAGCGGCCGCGCTTCCTGGTGGGCGCGTTCCTGCCCGGCGATTCGGACGACATGACGCACGTCGAGGCGCGCGTGTCGGCCGAGGTGCTCGCCGGTCTGGTCGCCAAAGGCCATCGCGTGAAGACAGCGCCGGAGCTCTTCTGGCGCTGCGGTCATGCTCACGGAATCGTTCTCCGCGACGGCACGCTGATGGGTGGCGCCGACCCGCGGGGAGACGGCGTGGCCCTGGGATACTAGCGATGCGCCGACTCTTCCTGCTGCTCGCGCTGCTCGTGCTGCTGGCGGCGCCGGCGACCGCGGCGGACTGGGGGCAGATCAAGCCCGGAGCGAGCACGCAAGCCGCAGTCCGCTCGCGCTACGGAGCGCCGACCCGGGAGACGCCGCAGAAAGTCGAAGGCTACGACACCGTGCAGTGGCTCTACGAGGGGCCGCAGGCGCCGGTCGGGATGACGAGGATGACCGTCGACTTCGGCCTGCTCACGCCGTCCGGTTATCGAAAGGACGTCGTGCGCACGTTCAGGCTCGAGCCCAAGCACGAGGTCTTCAACCGCAAGCTCGTGGTCGACGGCTGGGGGCCGCCGGCTCAGGTCGGCAAGGAAGGCGACCTCGAATTCTTCCTGTACGCGGAGGGCCTGCTGGTCTACTTCGGCAAGGATGAAAATGAGGTCCTGTCGATGATCTTCACCCCGCCCCAGAAGCTGCCGCCGCCGACGGCACCGCCGCCTCAGCGGTGAAGGACGAAGACCTGCGCGGGCTCGATCGTCGGGTGTAGCTCCACGTAGTTCCGCGCTCCGCGCCACTCGTACCACCGATCGCTGATCATCTCGTGCACGCGGTAGGTCTGGGTTGCGCCGATCCCGAGCTCCGCGATCGGCACGTCGACCGCGCTGGCGTGCACGGCGAAAGGATCGAGGTTGACCGCCACGAAGACGAGGTTGTCGCGCTCGGGAGTCATCTTGCCGTAGAACAGGATGTTCGGATCGTCGGCGCCGTAGAACCGGAGGTTCGTGTAGAGGTGGAGCGCACGGTTCTGGCGACGGATCCGGTTGATCCGCGTCACGTAGTCGACGAGGTTGCCGGGCGCATCCCAATCCCGTGCCTTGTACTCGTACTTCTCCGAGTTCAGGTACTCCTCCGACCCGGGCTCGCGCGGAACGTTCTCGCATAGCTCGTAGCCCGAATACATACCGTAGATGGACGAGAGCGTCGCCGCGAGGGCGAGCCGCGTCTTGAAGGCCGGGCGGCCGCCCAGCTGGAGGGCCTCGTGGAGGATGTCGGGGGTGTTCGGCCAGAGATTGCCGCGGAAGTACTCTGCCACCGGGGGCGTGGTGATCTCCGTGAGGTAGTCGATCAGCTCCTGCTTCGTGTTCCGCCAGGTGAAGTACGTGTAGGACTGCGTGAAGCCGGACTTGGCCAGCACCTTCATCATCTTGGGCCTCGTGAACGCCTCGGCCAGGAAGACGACGTCGGGGTGCGCGTCCTTGATCGCGCGAATCAGCCATTCCCAGAACTTCACCGGCTTCGTGTGGGGATTGTCCACACGGAACGTGCTGACGCCGTGGCCGATCCAGAACTCGAGGATGCGCCGCATCTCCTCCCAGAGGGCCGGCGCCGCCTCGCTCTGGAAGTTCACCGGATAGATGTCCTGGTACTTCTTCGGCGGGTTCTCCGCGTACTTGATCGTGCCGTCGGGCCGGTGGAAGAACCACTCCGGATGCTCCTGGACCCAGGGATGATCCGGGGAGCACTGGATCGCGAAGTCCAGCGCGACCTCGAGCCTGAGCCGCTGCGCCGCCTCGACGAAGCGGTCGAAGTCCTCGAGCGTGCCGAGATCGGGGTGGACCGAGGTGTAGCCGCCATCGGCGCTGCCGATGGCCCACGGGCTCCCGGGATCGCCGGCGGCTGCGACCAGCTCGTTGTTGCGGCCCTTCCGGTGCGCCCGGCCGATCGGATGGATCGGCGGCAGGTAGACGACGTCGAAACCCATCGCCGCCGCGCGCGCGAGCTGCGCCTCGGCTTCCTTGAACGTGGCGCTCCGATCGGCGGCCGTGCCCGAGCGAGGGAAGAACTCGTACCACGCGGCGAACCGCGCGCGCTCCGGGTCGACGATCGCCTCGAGCTCGCGGTCGGCCCACGTCGCTTCGGTTCGATCGAGATACCGGGTCATCAAGGTCGCCAGCGCCGGATCGGAAGCCACCGCCACCGCGTCCGACGCGGCCGGCGCCCGCTCGATCCGATCGGCGTAGCCGGCGAGCGCCGTGCGGTCGGCCGCCGCGCTGGCGCGAGCCGCCGCGGCGCGGATCAGGGCCAGCCCTTCGCCGAGCGCGCTCGAAAGATCCTGGCCCCCGGTGTGGCGCTTCTCGAGGTCGGCGAGCCAGGAAAGGAAGGGCTCGGGCAGCGCTTCCACCGTGTAGCGATAGCGCCCGGTCGCGGCGAGGGTGAACGCGCCCGCCCAGCGGTCATTGTCGACGAAGCGCATCGGCGTCTCGAGCCACGCACGATCGCCGTCCCGTCGATAGCGCAGATAGGCGACCAGCACCTCGTGGCCGTCCTTGAAGATGTCGGCCGAGACCTCGAGGACCGCGCCGACCTCGCGCTTAACCGGATAGCGCCCGCCGTCCACGGCCGGCTCGACGCTTTCGATGACGACGGTGCGCCGAGGACCCTCGATCGCGCGCGCGCTCACGGCCGGGTCACGCGGCCAGGCTGAAGCCCAGCGCGTTCGCGAGCGGCAGCAGCTCAGCCCGCGTGTCCGGCCGCTCGGTCCAGATCTGGAAGAATCGGTTCTGGGTCGCCCAGTGACCATATCGGATGCCCAGACGCCGCGCGCCCTCGACCAGCGCGGTCGCCTGCGCGACGCGTTCGCGCGAGGGCGACTCCGCGACCAGGGCGAGCGCGCGGGTGACCGCGTGCTGCATGATGAATCGCTGGGGCATGAGGTCGAGCGTCAGGCCGAGCGCCTTGGCCTCGTCGACGATGGCGACGACCCGGTCGGGGATTGCGGTCAGGTTCGGCGGGGACTGGAGCTCGACGCTCACCTGTTGCTCGAGCACGTGACGCGCGATGATCGCGAGGGCTTCGGGAATCGGCGCGTCGACGTCGCGCAGGTAGTGAACGAGCTTTCGGTTCTCTTCCCAGATCTCCCGGTACGTCTCCTCGTGGCGCTCGAGCGTCGCCCGGATGACGTTGGCCAGAACTCGCCGGCGCTCGTCGAGGAAGAGATGGCTCAGGGACGAGAGGCCGCCGGGGAAGTACTCGTCGAGACCGCGGACGAGATCGGCCACGCTCTGCCGCGCGCAGCGGGCCAGCAGGTCGGTTTTCAGCGCGTCGTACGTCGCCTGATCGTCCCAGCTGCGGACGCCGCACGAGAAATCGTGCCCGCCGAAGTAGGTGAGCGCGTAGACCATCTCGCGCGTCTCGCCCGTCATCTCCGAGCTGACCCGCACGTGCGCGACGGCGACGGTCGTGCCGTCGGCCGTCTCGCGCGCCTCGTCGAGCCGCTCGACGCGGTAGGCGTAGATGCGCGCGTCGGCGGGATATTCGTCGAAGAGCCCGGTGATCGCGTAGTGAGCCACGACACGGTTCAGGTTGACCGCGGTCGGCCGGATCAGACGGCGGTAGACCTCGGCGCCGTCGCGCATCTCGGGGACATTGCTCGGCGCCGCCGCCAGCCGCCGGACGAACTCGTCCTCGAGCCGCCCGCCGCCGAGGTCGTTCATGTACTGCAGCGCCATCGCCGCGTAGCGGAGGATCTGCACAGGCTCGATCGCCGAGATCTCGTCGAAGAACCAGCCGCACGAGGTGTACATGAGGAGCCGGTTACGCTCGAGCTCGAGAAGCCGGCGCGCCTCGACACGAGCGGCGGGGTCGAGCTGTCCGCGGGCGTGCGTCGCGAAGAACGCGTCGAGTCGCTCGGGGCTCCGATCGAGGAGCACGGCGGCGTAGTCGTCGCGGGCCGCCCACGGGTCCTTGAGATGCGCGGAGGCGCGCGCCTCGAAAAATGGGTCGATCTGGTCGCGCAGCCAGTCGAGCGCTTCCCGGAGCGGAGCCCGCCAGCGCTGGTGCCAGTCGCCGCGGGTGCGGCAGCCGCAATCGGCGCGCCAGCGCTCGATGCCGTGGGCGCAGCTCCACGAGGTCTGCTCGCGGATCTCGACCTCGTGCGTGGGCGGATTGGCGGCCAGGAACGCCGCGTAGTTCGTGAGGGTCACGGTCCCTTCGGCTTCGATCTGCTGCGCCGCGGCGGCCAGCGCCATCTCGCCGAAACGGCTGTGATGGCCGTACGTTTCGCCGTCGGTCGCGCAGTGCACCAGCTGCGGCCACGTGCGTGTCTCCGAGAATGCGGCGTTGAGCCACGCCACGAGGTTCTCGGCGCGCTCGAGCAGACGCTCGAAGGCGATGGCCCGCGAGATGTGGCCGTCGTAGAAGAAGACGGCCAGGCTGAGGCCGCGCGGGCCCTGCCAGCGATACGCGCGGCTCGGATCGATCCCGCCGCCCGCGTCCTCCCAGGCTTCGGTATCGATCGGCCGGACGCGGAGCGCCTGGTAGGGCGCCAGGATCGTGAACTTCACGCCGGCCTCGGCCAGCACCTCGAGCGATTCGTTGTCGACCGCCGTCTCCGGGAGCCAGAGCCCCTCCGGCTCGCGCCCGAAGCGCGCGCGGAAGTCTTCGATCCCCCAGCGCACCTGCGTGACCTTGTCGCGGCGCGTGGCGAGCGGCATGATCATGTGGTTGAAGACCTGGCCGCACGCGTTGCCGTGACCGCGCGCCTCGACGCTGGCGCGATCGGCCTCGATGATCTTGGCGTACACGTCGGGCCGGTGGCGCTCGAGCCAGGCGAAGAGCGTCGGCCCGATGTTGAACGAGATCTTCTCGAAGTTGTTGCCGATGTCGAGCACGCGGTTCTTGTCGTCGACGCGCCGCGCCGCCGTGTTCGGCGCGTAGCACTCCGCGGTCACGCGCTCGTTCCAGTCGTGGAACGGCGCCGCCGAGTCCTGCACCTCCACCGACTCGAGCCACGGATTCTCGCGCGGCGGCTGGTAGAAGTGCCCGTGGATGACGATCGCGCGGTTCAAAATTCCTCCAGGCCTCGGAGAAACTCGCGGCGGCCGCCGCGGGGCACGACGACCAGCCCGGAGGCGTCGACGTGATACTGGCGCCGGTCCGCGCCAAGGTCGTGACCGATCTCGACGTCGGCCGGGATGATGTTGAACCGGTCGACGATGGCGCGCCGCAAGCGGGCGCCCTTTCCGACGGTGGTGTGGTCCATCACGATCGAGTCCTCGATCACCGCGCCCTCGTTGACCCACACGGACCGGCCCAGGATCGAGTTGCGAATCGTCGCGCGCTTGACCAAGGACGACTCGCCGATCTGCGCGTTGTCGATGTCGGCGGCGATGAACCGGGCCGCGGGCCCGGCGTGATGCTCACTGCGGATCGGCCAGAGCCGGTTGTCGAGGTCGAAGCGCGGGGACTCGCCCAGGAGATCCATGTGAGCTTCCCAGTAGGAAGAGATGGTGCCGACGTCGCGCCAGTACGCCTGTTCTTCGTACGGCTTTTCGCCGGGCACCTCGTTCTTCTGGAAGTCGTACGCGAAGACTCTTCCGCCCGGCACGAGCTCGGGGATGATCGAGCGGCCGAAGTCGTGGTCGGTCGATCGCCGCGCGTCGGCTACCAGGGCGTCGACGAGCGGCTGACGGGAGAAGATGTAGTTTCCCATCGACACGAGCGCGCGCTCGGGGTCGTCCGGCAGCGACGCCGGGTTCGCGGGCTTCTCGTCGAACTGGACTACCCGCCCCACGCGATCGACGGCCAGCACGCCGAACTGGCGCGCGTCGGCCAGCGGCACCGGCCGGGCCGCGATGGTCACGTCGGCGCCCGACTCCTGGTGGAACGCGAGCATTTGATTCACGTCCATGCGATAGACGTGGTCGGACCCGAAGACCGCGATGACGTCGGCGTTGAAGTCGTCGATCAGGTTCAGGTTCTGGAGGACCGCATCGGCGGTGCCGCGGTACCAGGCGGCGCTGACGCGCATCTGCGGCGGGACGACGGTGACGAAGAAGTCCGGCAGCATGCCGCTCGTGCGCCAGGCCAGGCGCAGGTGCTCGATCAGCGACTGCGCCTTGTACTGCACGAGGACGTAGAGCGACGGCATGTCCGAGTTCACGAAGTTCGACAGGACGAAGTCGATCAGGCGATGGCGGCCCCCGAAGGGCACCGCCGACTTCGAGCGCTCGCGCGTCAGCGGCTGCAGGCGATCGCCTCGGCCGCCGGCCATGACCATTGCGAGCACACGCGCGCGCCTCGGCATTCGGCTCAGCTCGCGGCGGGCGCCCCGAGACCCCAGCTGGGGTCGAGGTCCGGGAAACAGAAGTCGTCGCGCTCGAGGCGCCCGAGCGAGTGCGCCGCGTCGGGCGAGAGGGTGTCGCCGGCCTCGAGCGCGCGCGCCATCTCGCAGAGGCGCTTGAACTCGGCGTAGTGCTCGGCGACCCGGCGTTCGGCGTAGTCGGCCGCGGTTCCGGTGGTGATCAGGAACTGCCAGTCGGAGGACTGGAGCAGCAGGAGCTCGCGCGTGGCTTGCGCGATGACGCGGTGGAGCTCGGGGCGGCCGTCGAGCCGGCCGAGATGGCCGACCCACTCGGCTTCGGCGCTGTAGATTCGGTCCCAGGTCCACTCGGTGCCGCGGTTGAGCCACACCCGATGGTCGCCGCCTTCGCCCCACGAGCCCTCCGGGAGCGACACGGACGTGCGCGCCGGCACCGACTCGAGCGACTCGCCGAGCGTCATGCGCGGAACCTTGCGGCGCTCCATCTCGCGCGCGACGTGCTCGAGCCACAGCGGGCCTTCGAACCACCAGTGCCCGAAGAGCTCCGCGTCGTACGGCGAGCACACCACAGACGGTCCCTTGCCGGCGCGTGCGACCGTGTCCACCACCAGATCGACGAAGTGGGCCGCCTGGAGCCCGACCTTCTGCGCCGCAATGTCCGGGTTGTAGACCGCCTTGGTACCGAGATCGCCCTGGTTGTCGGTGATGCGCCAGAACCGCAGACCGCCCGGGAAGTGCTTCTTGTGAAACTCGAGGAAGGCGTATTCCCCGGGGTAGCCGTGCTCGCGACTCCACACCTGGAGCGTGGTCTTCGGGTCGCGGAAGAAGGCGATGGCCTGGCCCTGCCCACCCCTCGAAGCGACCCGATAGGGCAGGTAGGGGGACTTTGCCTGACTCGTGGGCATGGCCGGTGGTGCATCGCTCTTGGCAATCTTGCCCGCCGGAAGGAAGTCGCGGTAGAGGAACAGCGGCTGACTTGCCGAGATCAGGTGGGCGTCCGCGACGAAGTACTCGAGGTCGTATTTCGCGAGCATTTCCTCGATGCCCGGCCGGACGCGCCGCTCGCGGCCAGTCTCCGGCCCGGTCGGGGGCGTCCATTCGTATCGGGGGCGGTAGGCGCACTCCGGCAGCCAGATGCCCCGTGGCGCACGGCCAAAATGCCGGCGGTGGGTCTCGACGGCGGTGCGAAGCTGCAGGTGGATCGACTCGTCCCGGGCGAGCAGCGGCAAGTAGCCGTGGGTCGCCGCGCAGGTAATGATCTCTACGTGGCCGGCCCGCTGCAGATCGGCGAAGGTGCCGGGAATATCCCCCCCGATTCTCCGGTGCATTTCCCACATGCGCTCGAAGAACTCTTCCCAGAAGTGGGTCAGCCGGACGATTTCCTTTTGCCCGGCCTTCGTGAAGTGCTCCCGCGACTCGGCGCAGGCGCGCCGGACGTTATCGTGGTAAAAAGATAGCTCCTTCTGAAATTCAGGCGAGGCGAGCTGCTCGGTCAGTACCGGCGACAGGTTGATCGTCCATTTGGGCGAGATCCCATCGGCGACCAAGCGGTGGGCCGTTTCAAGCAGCGGCAGGTAGCACTCGAAGGCCGCCTCGCAGAGCCAGTCGCTGCCATGGGGCCAGCGGCCGTGATTGACCACCATCGGAAGATGGGTGTGAAGTACCAGGGCAAATGGTGAGGCCATGGGG
>Ga0075424_100004603_pt1 | contig 13055 bp, 13 predicted proteins | sample SoiMethybrSBSTD3_FD_75301 | JGI IMG/M metagenome (GOLD analysis project Ga0075424, IMG submission 75301) | Bulk soil microbial communities from a Populus tree surrounding site in Tennessee, USA - Soil MetaG P. TD hybrid SBSTD3 | ecosystem: Environmental > Terrestrial > Soil > Tree plantation... | reverse complement strand
GCACCTCGGGCACGTCGATCCCGGCGCTCAGCTCGCGTCGATGTAGACGGCGTTGATCCCCTGGCGGATCAGGGCCCTTCGGAACTCGGGGGTGACGGCGGTCTCGGCCCGAAGCAGCGGCGCATGCTCGGCCGCACCGGTGCGCACGTCGCGCCCAAGGAGCGCGCCGTCGGGAACCCTCGATGTCGCCATCAGCCGCATGGCCCGCCGTTCACTTTCCAGCTAGACAACACACCACCCCGAGTCATCGGCGGCGCGCGAGGGCGGTTGAGGCTGGGCGGCCGGGGAGCTAGTGCCCGAGAGCGGCGACGAAGATCGTTGGCCCCGCCAGGAACATCGCGGCGCCGCCGACAACGAGGCTCGCCCGGGCATTCCGGAACGCCAGAGCCGCCGCAGCGACCGCCAGCGCCGCCACGAGCACGATCCACCAGCCCGGCAGGATGCCGCCTTCGGACATGCGCCTGTGCAGCGGGGCGTAGTAGGGGTCGTACGCGAAGAACCTGGCAACGACGGCAGCCGCGGTGGCCAGCTCGGCGGTGGCGAGCCGCGGCCGGAGGAGGTCCGCGAACGGCGTGGCCGCCGCCACGGCGAACGCGGGTCCGGCGAAGAACAGCGTGACCGCGGCCGCGACGACGGCGAGTCCCCTGAGGTCAAGGTCGCCCGTAGACGGATGCAGGCCAACGATCCCGAGCGCGACCGCCCCCTCGGAGATCGCAGCCCCCAGAGCCACAATGGTGACGACCGTCGTGGCGAGCCGCGCAACCCACGGGGCGGTTCCGTGGCCGGTTCGCGCGGGCAGAGCGGTCATATCACACATGCTATACAACGCGGGCTTGGCCGTCAAGGCGGGCGCATGCAAATCGCCCCCCGAACCCGTTGGGCCCGAGGGGCGATTGGAGGCGAAGTGCGGTGGTGCTAGGCGGCGCGGCGGAGGGTGGTGGCGCCCATCGAGTCGTAGCTCTCGATGTGCTCCTTCAGCGTGCGCCGGATGGAGCTCAGGATCTGCGAGACGCGCGACTCGGAGACGCCCAGGAGGCGGCCGATCTCGGCACCCTGCAGGTGCTTGACGTAGAGCAGGACGAGGATCGTCTGCTCGCGCTCGGTGAGCGAGGCGATGGCGTCGCGCAGCACCTGCGCGCGCTCGTTGGCGAGCGCCGCCATCTCGGGATCGTGCTCGCCCGAAGGCGCCTCGATCGTGTCGCCGACCTCGACCGGCATGGACTCCTCGGCGCCGCGCGCCGGGGTGTTCAGCGAGAGGAGGTCAGCCCGGGCGAGGCCCTCGAGCTGGCCGCGCAGGTCGCCCACGCCGATCTCGAGCTCGTTGGCGAGCTCGCCGTCGGAGGGCAGCCGGCCGGTCTTGGCCTGCCACTCGTCCCGGGCGCGCTCGATGGCGCGGCCCGAGCGGCGCAGCGAGCGGGGCGCCCAGTCCTGGCGCCGCAGCTCGTCCATGATCGCGCCGGAGACGCGAGTCCACGCGTACTGCTCGAACGTGGCGCCCTTGGCCGGGTCGAACCGGTCGACGGCGGCGATCAGCGCGAGCAGGCCGCACGACACGAGGTCGTCGAGCTCGCAGTGGGCGGGAAGCTCGCGGACCTTGCGGCACGCGAGGTACTTGACCATCGGGGCGTACGACAGCACGAGGCGGTCGCGCGCGGCGACGTCACCATTCTGAATCCAGGCGCGCCAGAGCGCCTCTGCGGTGGACGCAGTCGGGCGCTGGGCCGAAGTGGCGGTTTCCACGGAACTCAACCTCCGCATTTACAGGGACGACGACGGGAGCGAACAACTTGGGGTCATATCATTCGAAAGATGTGCAAACACTTTTCGAACAAAGGACGTATCGGCAGCACAACGGGGGGCTGCCTCCTCGTTTTGTGGTAATTCCGCAGGTGCCTCCAGGTACCGCGAAATCCCTCCTTCGGTGCCCCTCAAGCGGCTCCGGGCCGAGCCGATTACGGGTGCGCCTTGCGTTCCCCCCAACGTCTCCGTCTCCGCTCGGGTCTCTTGCGGACGGCCGTCGCAGTGGCCGCCATCCTGCTCCTGCAGGCGGCGCCCGCATGGGCCGACGCGTCGAGCCAGTCGGACACGTCCGGGCAGACGGCCACCAAGCAGGCGCCCGCGTTCAAGAAGGACACCACGCCGCTTCCGGCAGATGTGACCGGTGGGTCGGCCAACACGGACTCGGGGAGCACCGGCGTGTCGTCGACCTCGGGCGCCGTCGCCCGCACGATCGTCGGCCTGGCGATCGTCCTCGCCGTCGTCTACGGGCTCTACTGGTTGCTCAAGTCCACCGCCAAGTCGCGCGCCGCCCAGAGCGACGAGCGGATCGCGGTGGTCGCGACGACCACGCTGGCGCCCAACCGGGCGCTGCACCTGATCCGGTCGGGTGACGAGCTGATCCTGGTCGGCGCGACCGAGCATTCGGTGACGCCGATCAGGGTGTACTCCGCCAACGAGGCCCGGGCGATGGACATCGAGCTTGCCGCCGCCGCCCAGCTCGCTCAGAACCCGGGCGCGCAGCCGGCGCCGTCGGGCATGATCGAGGCCTTGAGGCGGAGAACCGCGCGGTGAGCATGCTCCCCCTCCTCGCCGACCACGCGACGAACATCAACCTGGTCGGCGGCGGGAAGGCCGTCTCGGCGCCCGTCCAGATCTTCCTCCTGCTCACACTGCTCGCCGTGCTCCCGGGCGCGCTGCTCATGCTCACGGGGTTCACGCGCATCCTGATCGTGCTCGGCTTCGTGCGAAGCGCGCTGGGCACGCCGACCACGCCGCCGACCCAGGTGCTGGTCGGCATGTCGATCTTCCTGTCGCTCTTCGTCATGGCGCCGACGCTGAAGCAGGTGAACGAGGTCGCCGTGCAGCCCTACACCCACCACGAGATCGGCATCCAGTCGGCGATCGACCGCGGCCAGGAGCCGCTGCGGACGTTCATGTTCAAGCAGACGCGCGACTCCGATCTCGCGCTCTTCGTGTCGATGGCCGACCTGCCGCGCCCCAAGACGCGGGCCGACATCCCGACGTACGTCCTCATCCCCTCCTTCATGATCTCGGAGCTGAAGACGGCGTTCCAGATCGGCTTCCTGATCTACCTGCCGTTCCTGATCATCGACATGGTCGTCTCGTCGACCCTGATGTCGATGGGCATGATGATGCTCCCGCCCGTCCTGATCTCGCTGCCGTTCAAGATCATGCTCTTCGTGCTCGTGGACGGCTGGCACCTCGTGGTCCAGAGCCTGGTCCAGTCCTTCCACACCTGACGAGGATCCGCATGAACGCCGACACCGTCACAAGCCTTGCGATGCAGGCCCTCACGATCACCCTCGAGGTGTCGATGCCGTTCCTGCTCACGGGCCTCGCCGTGGGCCTCGTCGTGTCGGTGCTCCAGGCCGTCACGTCGATCCAGGAGCCGACGCTCACCTTCATCCCCAAGATCCTCGCGACCGGGGCGGTCATGGCGATCGGCGGGCCGTGGATGCTCGACCAGATGCTGGTCTACGTGCACAACCTGTACGTGTCGATCCCGTCCATGGTCGGCCCGTGACCGTCGACCTGCCGGCGCTCGTCTCCGGCCAGCTGCTCGGGTTCACGCTGGTGCTCGCGCGGCTGGGCGGCCTCTTCGTCCTGGCGCCCGTCTTCTCGGCGCACATGATCCCGATCCGCGTCCGGGCCCTGATCGCGATGGCGATCGCGCTCGCGATGATGCCGGTCGCCCTGCACGGCCAGCACGTGCCGACGAACACCGGGGAGTACACGATCCTGCTTCTGAAGGAGGCCGGCGTCGGCCTCGCGTTCGCGTTCCCGATGGCCATCCTGTCGGCCGCCGTCACGGCCGGCGCGGGACTCCTCGACACGGTGATCGGCTTCTCGTTCGCCCACCTGGTCGACCCGGTGAACAACACGCAGAATGCGATCCTGGGCCAGTTCTACTCGCTGTTCGCGGTCATGGTGTTCCTGCTCGCCGGCGGCGACCACATCATGCTCCAGGGCCTCGCGGCCAGCTACACGGCGCTCCCCATCACGGCGTTCCCGGAGATGACGAGCATCTCGGCGCACGCCGCGGCCGCATTCGGCCAGCTCTGGGTGATCGGCCTCGAGATCGTCGCGCCGGCGCTCGTCGCGCTCCTGATCACCGACGCGGCCCTCGGTCTCGTCTCGCGCGCCGTGCCGCAGATGAACGTGTTCGTCGTCGGCCTGCCGGCGAAGCTCCTCGTCGGCTTCACCGTCATCGCCGCCTCGCTGCCGTTCCTGAGCTCCCGCCTGGGCGACGCGATGCAGCAGTCCGTCGCGCAGGCCGTGCGCACCCTCGGGGGGTGAGCATCTGATGTCTGAGAACCGCACCGAGAAGCCGACTCCCAAGCGACGGGAGGAGTCGCGCAAGAAGGGCCAGATGGCCCGGTCGATGGATCTCAACTCCGCGACCGTGCTCCTGGTCGGGGTCGCCACGCTCGCGATCGTCGCGCCGAACATGCTGCACCAGCTCACCGACGTCGTCCGCCAGGGGATCGCCCAGGCCGGCGACCCCAGCCTCGCGTCGAAGGGCGAGGGCGGCGCGATCGCCGGATGGGCGATGCGCTCGACGCTCACGATCATCGCCCCGATCCTCTTCGCCGCTGCTGCGGCGGGTGTGACCGCCAGCGTGCTCCAGAACCGGCCGCGCATCACGGCCACCGCGATCAAGCCGCAGTGGTCGCGCGTCAACCCGCGCACGGGGCTCAAGCGGCTCGCGCCGCCGCAGCTCCTGTTCGAGTCGGGGAAGGCGCTGGCGAAGGCGGCCGTCGTCTCGATCGCGGCGTTCCTTGCGATCTGGCCCCGGCTGCCGCAGCTCGCGGCGCTCACCGGCGTCCCGCCGGGCGCGATGCTGATCGCGCTCGCCCGCACCGTGCTCACCCTGTCGCTCTACGTCGGGGGCGCGTTCATGGCGCTCGCCGCCGTCGACTATGCCTGGCAGCGGCGCCGGCATGAGAAGTCGCTCAAGATGTCCAAGGACGAGGTCAAGCAGGAGTCGCGCCAGAGCGATCTCGCCCCCGAGGTGCGCGGCGCGATCCGGCGGCGCCAGTTCGCCCAGGCCAGGAAGCGCATGATCGCCGACGTCGCGACCGCCGACGTCGTCGTCACGAACCCGACCCATTTCGCGGTCGCGCTGCGCTACGACGGCACGAAGCCCGCCCCGGACGTCATCGCCAAGGGCGCCGACCTCGTCGCGAAGGCGATCCGCGAGGCCGCCGAGGCCGCCTCCGTCCCGGTGCTCACCAACCCGCCGCTGGCGCGCGCCCTCCACAAGGAGGTCGAGATCGGCCAGCAGATCCCCGAGGAGTTCTTCCAGGCGGTCGCCGAGGTGCTGGCGTTCGTCTACCGCGCCGCCGGCCGCCGCCGGGCGGCATAGCGCACGTCGAACCACCCGGCCCGAAAGATTGGTGCCTGGCACCGATTTTTCACCCAACTATCGTGCGGGTGTGGGTCGTGCGCTCGTCCGGATCAGCCGCATCGCCGCCCGGCGGCCGTGGACCTTCGTGCTCGCGTGGGTCGCGCTCCTCGTCCTGGCGCTGCCGTTCGCCGGCCACGCGCAGGCCAAGCTCTCGAACGGCGGCTTCGAGGTGCCCGGCGCCGAGTCCCAGCGCAACCTCGCCTACTTCGAGAACCTGCCCCGCTACGGCGCCCAGCCGTTCACGCTGCTCGTGTCGGCGCCCACGGCGCAGGCGGCGGCCGCCCGGCTCGACCAGGTGCGGCACGAGGCGCTCGCCGTGGACGGCCGCATCCGGTTCACGACCCCGCCCGAGGGGGCGCCCGACGGGCGCACGCGCGAGATCACCGGCTACGCCTCCGTCTCGCAGAACGAGGCGCTCGAGATCTCGCGCCGGCTGGCCGACCGCATGCAGGTGACCGACGGGCCGACCCGCGTCTACGTGCTCGGCGCGCCCGCCCTCTACGCATCGTTCCAGCGCATCATCGAGCAGGACCTGGCGCGCGCCGAGACGCTGACCGCGCCGTTCATCGCGATCGTGCTGGTCGCCCTCTTTGGAGCGCTCGTCGCGGCGACGCTCCCGATCGCCCTCGCCGTCGCCGCCGTCGTCATCACCTTCGGCGCGGTCTTCTTCGCGGCGTCGGCGACCGAGATGTCGGTCTTCGTGACCACGATGGTCTCGATGATCGGGATCGGGGTCGCCGTCGACTACTCGATGTTCGTCCTGGCCCGGTTCCGGGAGGAGCTCGAGGCCGGGGCCGAGCCGCACGCGGCGGTCGACACCGCGATGCGGACGTCCGGCACCGCCGTGGTCTTCTCGGGCCTCACGGTCGTCCTGGCCCTGCTCGCGCTGTGGCTCGTGCCGGTGCGGGCGGTGCAGTCGATGGCGGCGGGGGCGATGATGGTGGTCGCGATCGCGGTGCTGGCGTCCTCGACGCTGCTCCCGGCGCTCCTTCACCTTCTCGGTCGTCGCGTCGACCGCGGCCGTCTGCGCCGGCGCTCGCGGCCCGGACGCGAGCGGCGCGGCGAGTTCTGGGCCCGCTGGGTCGGGGGGATCATGCGCCGCCCGCTCCTGTGGTTCTGCGCCTCGGCCGGGCTCCTCGTCGCGCTCACGCTGCCGGCGATCGCGCTCGAGACCGACAACCGCACGCTCGAGCAGATGCCGCGCTCGTCGCCGATCGTCGTCGGGAACGGCATCCTCTCCGCGCGGATCACCGGCCCCGGGCAGGGCCCGGCCGGAGCGGTCTCGATCCTTCTTCGCCCGCGCACGGGCGACGCGTCGGCGCTCGCGCCGGACGCCCGCCGGATCGCGGCCAAGGTCGAGCGCGACCCGCTCGTTCAGGGCACCACCATCCGCCGACTGGGAAACGCGCTCAACGTCCAGGCGCAGATCCGCGTCGACCCCGAGTCCGAGCAGGCCGAGAACGAGCTCGTCCCCCGCCTGCGCACGCTCATCCATGCCGACCCCGTCGAGCGGCGCGCGACCGTCAACGCCGGCGGCGTCTCGGCGTTCAATTACGACCTGAACCAGGAGGTCGGCTCCGACCTGTGGATGGTGATCGCCGCCGTCGTCGTGCTGGCGTACCTCGTCCTGCTCGTGCTGCTGCGCTCGGTGCTCCTGCCGCTCAAGGCCGTCGTCATGAACCTGCTCTCGGTGGGGGCCGCCTACGGCGTGATCGTGGCGATCTTCCAGTGGGGCTGGCTCGACTTCACCGGCTTTCACCACCTCGGCCACCTGAACACGATCAACCCGTCGCTGATCCTGGCCATCACGTTCGGGCTCTCCATGGACTACGAGGTGTTCCTGCTCACCCGCATCCGCGAGCGCTACGAGATCCACGGGTCGAACGAGCGGGCGGTGGCCGAGGGGATCGCGAGCTCGGCCCGGATCATCACGTCGGCGGCCGCGATCATGGTGGTCGTCTTCGGCTCGTTCGCGCTCACCGGCGTGCCGACGATCAAGGAGGTCGGGGTCGGCCTGGCGTCGGCGATCGCGATCGACGCCACCCTCACGAGGCTCGTGCTGGTGCCGGCCACGATGCGCCTCCTGGGCGACTGGAACTGGTGGCTTCCGCACTGGCTCGACCGCCGCCTGCCGCAGCTCGCCCACGAGGCGCCGGCGGCCGGCGACTGACGAGCAACACGTGTCTGCGCGGTGGGGTGAGTCGTCATCGACGGATGAGGAGAACGCGTATGAGGCATCCCTCAGCGCTCGCAGGCGGACATCCCTGATCGCGGGACCCACCACGCCCACGGCTGGTGGACATCCAGGTCGCGATCCTCCCGCCTCGGGGACCCCTCGACCGCGTCGCTACGGAGTGCAGGAGACGCCCACGCACTGACGCGGGTCGCCGTTCCGCCCCGCACGGTTTCGACCTCCGTCGATTGCGCCGGCCGCGTCGATCCCGAGCTGTGTGTTGGCGTATGCGCGGTTCGCACGGAGGAAGTTCGCGGTCTCATGGCCGCCGATCAGAATGCCGTCGCCGTGGTTTGCCAACGCGGCGTTTCGGACGATCCGGTTTCCATCGGAGGTCTGCGAGACGTCGTCGGGCAGCGGGATGACGGAGATCCCGCCGGCCGGGTCGGCCCAGCCGTTTCCGGCTACCCGGTTTCGCGCGATGAGGTTGCCGTCGCTCCCCACGACCGCGATGCCCTCGAACATGCTTCCTCCGACAACGTTGTGGACGACGCGGTTTCGGCTGGTGCCGACGTCGAGGACGACGCCGCTGTCGTTACGGCGGACCGTGTTGCCGGCGATCAGGTTGGACGCGGATCCATCGGCTGCAACGATGCCGGCTCCGTTACGCGACACCCGGTTTCGCCTGACCACAGCGTGCGACGAGCCGCTAAGGAGGCCGATGCCCACATCGGTGCGACACCTCGTCACGCTGTTGTGCGCGATCACGACGCGCCGCGAGTCGAACACGGGGATGCCGCCGAACGTGCTTCCCGAGACGTGGTTCCGGACGATGCGCACACGGGCGGCGCGGGTGACGATGATGCCGGCGCCGGATCGCCACACCACGTTCTCGGCGATCGTCACGTCGCGCGCGCCGTCAACCAGGATCCCGCCATGGCCCTGCCCGACGCTTGTGACATGCCGGACCGCGATGTCCTCTCCGCCAAGCACGAACACGCCTTCGGAGAACTCACGGACGGTTCCGTTCTCGATCGTCACATCCCGGTGTCCCTCGACATCGATGCCGACACCATGGCCTGACGAGCTGCCGTCCACCCGGTGCCCGTTGAGATCGAGGGTGATGCCGTCACGGCGGATCACAAGGCCGACCTTCGGGCAGTCGACCAGGTCAGCAGTGAGGCGCGTGCTACGGGTGATCGTGTCACCGCAGCTGGGCGGGCCGCGGTCGGAAGCGGCGATGGCGGGCGTGGCAGCGCCCAGCATCATCACGGCGAACAGGGGGGCGAGACGGGCGGCGACGTGCGGTGTCATGCGCTCCCTGACGAACCTACACGAACCCGCCCGCGGCGCGGTCGTTGAACCGCTGTGGCCAAGTGGGCGCGTGGTGAGTGCGATTTGCCTTCCATGACGCCGAAGAGAGCGGGAGACGAAGCCCCCGAATAGCCCTTAAGAGGGAGTCAGAGACGCCGATTACGTGGCCGTGCACCGCGGCGTCGTCCCCCGTGTCCGCGACCTGACCCCATCAATCGACGGGTCGGCCGCGTCATGAACGACGGGGGCCTGAAGACGCTTCTCAAGCACTCCGACCTGCTCGGCGCGGTCGCGGTCGTCGTCATCGTCGCGATGATGCTCGTCCCCATGCCGACGCCGTTGATCGACCTGTTCATCACGATCAACATCTGCGCCGCGCTGATGATCCTGATCACCACGATGTACGTGCCGCAGGCGCTCGACTTCTCGGTCTTCCCGTCGCTGCTTCTGATCACGACGCTCTTCCGCCTCGGGATCAACATCTCGGTGACGAGGCTCGTCCTGCTCCACGCGGACGCCGGCGGAGTCATCCATGCGTTCGGGTCGTTCGTGGTCGGCGGCAACGTGCTCGTCGGCCTCGTCGTGTTCCTGATCATCGTCGTCATCCAGTTCGTCGTCATCACGAACGGCGCCGGCCGCGTGGCCGAGGTCGCCGCCCGCTTCACCCTGGACGCCATGCCCGGCAAGCAGATGGCCATCGACGCCGACCTGAACGCCGGCCAGATCACCGACCAGGAGGCGCGCCGCCGCCGCGAGCAGATCTCGCGCGAGGCCGACTTCTACGGCGCGATGGACGGCGCCTCGAAGTTCGTGAAGGGCGACGCGATGGCCGGCATCATGATCGTCGCGATCAACCTGCTCGGCGGCATCGGCGTCGGAGTGCTCCAGAGGGGGATGGGCTTCGGGGACGCCGCCCACACCTTCCCGCTGCTCACGATCGGGGACGGACTTGCCGCCCAGACGCCGGCGCTTCTCATCTCGACCGCCATGGGCATCATCGTCACGCGCTCGTCGAGCGAGGCCGACCTCGGCACCGACATCTCGACCCAGATCCTGCGCCAGCCGCGGGCCCCGATGATCGCGGGCGGCATCATCGCCCTCATGGGCCTCGTCCCCGGCCTGCCCAAGCTGCCGTTCTTCGTGATCGGCGGCATCTTCTTCATGCTCGGCCGGGCGATGAAGGCCCAGATCGCCCGCGAGGAGGTCGCCGCCGCGACCGCCGCCGGAACCACCCCGGCGCCGCAGCCGGGCGACGTGGCGGTCGGGGCGCTCTCGATCGACCCGCTCGAGCTGACCATCGGATTCGGGCTCGTCCCGCTCGTCGACCAGAAGGCCGGCGGCACGCTGCTCGCCCGCGTGGGCGTCGTGCGCCGCCAGATCGCCTCCGACCTCGGCATGGTGATCGCGCCGGTGCGGATCCACGACGACGTCACGCTCGACTCGCACGAGTACGCGATCAAGGTGCGTGGCGGCGAGGTGGCCCGCACCCGGATCGTCCCCGGCCACCGGCTCGCGATGAACCCGGGCGACGCGGTGCCCGGCATCGCGGGGATCCAGACCGTGGAGCCGGCGTTCGGCCTCCCGGCCGTGTGGATCGAGGAGGGCGCTCGCGCCGAGGCCGAGGCGCTCGGCTACACGGTCGTCGACCCCGAGTCGGTCATCGTCACCCACCTCACCGAGACCATCCGCCGGCATGCGGATGAGCTCCTGACGCGCCAGGAGACGAAGAAGCTGCTCGACACCCTCAAGGAGCAGAACGCTGCTGCCGTTGAGGAGGTTGTGCCAGACAAGCTCGGGGTCGGTGAGGTTCAGCGGGTGCTCCAGCACCTCCTCCGGGAGGGCGTGTCGATCCGCGACCTCGGCACCGTGCTCGAGTCGATCGGCGACCGGGCGGCGATCACGCGCGATCCGGCGCTGCTCGCCGAGTACGCGCGCCAGTCGCTGGCCCGCAACATCACGGCGGGCTACGTCGACGAGACCAAGACGCTGCGCGCCATCTCGCTCGATCCGTCGCTCGAGCAGGAGATCGCCGAGTCCGTCACGCAGACACACGAGGGGGAGTACCTGGCGATGGAGCCGACCCGCGCCCAGGCGGTCGTGGGGTCGCTCTCCGGCCAGGTCGAGCAGGCCACCGGCATGGGCGTCCGGCCCGTGCTCGTCTGCTCGAGCCGCATCCGCCGGCACCTGCGCCGGCTTGTCGAGCAGGCGCTGCCGCAGCTGCCGGTGGTGTCCTACAACGAAATCGTGCCCGGGATCCGGGTTGAGACCACAGGGGTGGTGAGGACGTGACCGAGACCAAGACGTACCGCGGGAAGACCCTGGACGAGGTGCTGCCTCAGATCCGGGCCGAGCTGGGAGACGACGCGATCATCCTGCGCCGGCGCGAGGGCATCGTCGGCGGCATCGGCGGGTTCTTCGGCCGCCGCTGCGTGGAGGTCGACGCGATCCCCTCCCCCGCCGCGGCGAGCCGCACCGTCGCCCTCCCCGCGCGCACCGTGTTCGACGCGTACGACTCGCACCACGACGACGCCGGCGACGACGCCGAGAACCCGGTCATCCGCACGATGCTCGACCAGGCCCACCCCTTCGCCCAGGCCCTCCAGGCCGCCGAGCTGCGGGCCGAGGGCCCGGCGCCGACCGCCACCATCGCGGAGGCCGAGGACGAGGACGAGGGCGCAGAAGAGTTCCAGGCGATCGAGTTTCCTCCGATCGCCGGGGACGGCGACTGGGAGGCCGCCGCGGCTCACGCCGTCGCGGCGGGCCTTCCGGCAGCCGTCGTAGAGGCGCTGGCACGCGACGCCCGCCGGGCGATGCAGCCGTTCGCCCAGAGCACGAGCCCGCTCGACCTGCTCGAGCGCGCGCTCGCCCGCCAGATCAAGGTCGAGCACAGCTGGAAGACCAAGCGCCGCACGATCGCGCTGGTCGGCGCCGCGGGCGCCGGCAAGACCCTGACCGCGGCCAAGCTGTGCCACGCGTACGCGACGGGCTCCACGCTCGCCGTGCGCACGCTCAGCCTCGAGCCGCCCGCCGACGCCTACCGGCTGGGCGCCCTCACAGAGCATCTCGACATCGGCGTGCGGGTCGCCCAGACTCCCGACACGGCCGCCCGCGCCGCCGCCCGCATGTCGGGCGAGAGCCTGATCGTGGTCGACACGCCGCCCGTCTCGGCCACCGACCCGGACGGCATCGCCGACCTCGCTGCCATGCTCGAGGCCGTGCGGCCCGACGAGACCCACCTGGTCGTCCCGGCGTGGGCCGACGCCCGCGCCACCGTCGCGCTGCACGAGGCGATCACGGCCCACTTCCCCGTGACGCGGATCACGATCACTCGCCTCGACGAGGTCGGCTCGGTCGCCGCAGCGGTCGGCCTCTCGTTCACGCTGAAGCGCCCGCTCGCGTACGTCACCGACGGCCGCCGCGCCATCGGCGGCCTGCGCCCGGCCGATGCGGCTGAGCTCGCCGGCCTGGCGCTCTCCACCGTCGAGCTCGAGGCCGCCGCCTGATGGCAGACGTGAACCCGTCGCTCGTGAGCCTCTCGGACCACCCGCGGGCCGCGCGCGGCATCCGCACGGCCAAGGCGGCCGGTGGGCTGGTGGGGTTCGCAGTGGTGGCGGTCGGAAGCTGGATGCATCACACGCCGCTTCCGGACACGCTGCTTCGAGCGGTCGTCGGCGGCATCGGCGGCAACATGCTGGCCTGGTTCGGCGCCATCGTCGTGTGGCAGCACATGCTCGAGGGCGAGGCGATCGCCGCCGTCCGCCGCGCGGCCGCTGAGCGCCGTGCGCGGGCCGAGCGGGCCGCAGTCGGCAACTGAGCGCTCGGCTCCACTTGTAGTCTTTACGGTTTGCTAAAGACTGGAAGCCGCGAGCCGATGACACGGTGTGCAGCACCACGGATGGTGCGGCACCACCCGCAGGACGCAGGTGGGGAAATGCAAGACCGTCTTCAAGGAGGAAGATCGTGTCTCTTCGCATCCAGAACAACATCGAGGCGTTCAACGCGCATCGCCAGCTCGTCGAGACGGGCTCGGCGCTCTCCAAGTCGATGGAGAAGCTCTCCAGCGGCTACCGCATCAACCGCGCGGCGGACGACTCGGCCGGCCTGGCGATCAGCGAGAAGCTGCGCGCCGAGATCGGCGGC
>Ga0075424_100004602_pt1 | contig 13057 bp, 9 predicted proteins | sample SoiMethybrSBSTD3_FD_75301 | JGI IMG/M metagenome (GOLD analysis project Ga0075424, IMG submission 75301) | Bulk soil microbial communities from a Populus tree surrounding site in Tennessee, USA - Soil MetaG P. TD hybrid SBSTD3 | ecosystem: Environmental > Terrestrial > Soil > Tree plantation... | reverse complement strand
GCTGCTCGGGATCGAGGTCGGCGAACCGATCACGGTAATTGTCTAGAATTCCGATTACTGCGCGCAGGCCCCGGCCGCGAGAGTGCGCGTATCGCGATCACTCGCTCATTTCGCGCGCAGAGAGCAGTATCTAGGTCGAGCTGCGCCAAACATCATCGGGCGCTGGATTGAGCGCTTCGTAAAAAGTCTTGAGCCTGTGCAGCTCTTCGCGCACATCCGCGGGAAAGCCCGTCCGGCCGCCTCTTCCGTCGGTGAGCATCGTCGAAGTAGCGCGTCGTCGTATCGCGATCGTGCCATCCAGCCGCCAGGCCATTGGCGATTCGCGGGAAACGCGCGCGGAGTACCTCCGGTTGGACAACCGTTGGTAAGCTCGTGTACCACCTTCCGGTCGTGGTGAGCAACTCTTCGCACGGATTTGCCTTGCGTCGGGCAAGCCATTCAATCTCCGGGCGAGAGGCGAGTTCATGCGAGGCACCGTGTTGCGTCGAAAAATAGTGAAGATCGTCGCGAGGAGCACTCTTGAACTTGCGGTAGATTGACATCGATTGATTGTGGCAGGAAATACCGCAGCATGATCTTTGTCGCAGACCGTTCGTCATCGCAACAAAGCCGCGCGGCAGCCCGCTGGATCGTGGAGCACAATTTGTCTGAGTTATGCGGTGGGTCAAAGTGTCGATCTACTTTACAGTGACGATCTACCGGCGCTCGACCGATCCGCATAACCCTCTGAACCTTCGTAACGATTGCAAACAGGAACGACTCTTGCATGCAACGTGCAGAGGAAAAGCGTATATCGCGCAAACGAGAATAGGAGATTCCATGAAATCTATCCTCGATCCTTCATTCCGCTACACGAAGAGCGTCGACACGGACCTCCGCAAGACCTTCGCGAGGATTCGCCGCGAACAGCAAAGACAAGTCCGAATGCACGCCGCCGATGCCGGCACAGGCGTCGTATTGGCGCTCGGCCAGCGCAAAGTGCGCGCAGCGGCATAGCGCCCTGTTTTAGCGCCGTTCGATTCGCGCGAGAGGTTGCGAGAACGCGCCACTGAACGCCCTGGAGACCGCCGGACGCCGGCTGCCGCACGTGCTCAGGAATCCGCCTGGAGCGCGGGGGCTCGGCGACAAGCGCCTCGCGTCTGGTGCTCCTGGGCGACCGTACCAGCCTTTCCGGCTGCGGATCGAAATGTCAAATGACGGCATTCCTTACAATGGCGTCGGTGTCCACCCGCAGGCGATCAGCTAACACGCGGGAAAATAACCAAAAAGCATAGATGGCTCGACGATTGCTTTAGCAAGGCCGCGAATATGAATTCGCGGGAGAGGAATAGCCATGGGGGAAGAGCGCGAGATCGCGCCGGTGACCGAGCCGGTTCACCTGAGCTTCAGCGAGCAAAGACAACCGGTTCTTCGGGGCGAACGCCGCCATTACCTGCTGGCCCGCGGCGACCAACTCGCGTTTGCAGCGGAAGTCGTGCGCTTTGGATTTGCTCCCGATGATTTCGCGCTCGACGTCGAGCGCATACGCGGCATTAGCGCTCCCGCGTCAGGAGGGGCTACTTTCGCTGTCCGTGTTGAAAATATTCACAATGGGCGCACGGCAACCTACCTCGGCGGACCGGGCAGAGCATGGGTCGCGGAGTTTCTCGTGGGTCTCACCGCCGGGGACTTCGGTCAGCCGTAGGCATCGATGCGAACAGGGCTGACAGGTTTGCTATCTCGGCGGACCTCTTCTTTGCATTCCACCCGATCCCGAGCAGGCGCGCACGATCAAATGCTCGCGGAGTGGCTGTAGCGATACCGCACGGTCGTCCTGCCGGCCTTGGATCCGGAACAATCGGCCCGGGCGAAATGTGCGGCCGCCGCTGATCGTCATCGCTGACTTCTCGCGCGCCTGATTCCGTTATTCTCGGCCCGATCCGCCGGGGCCGCTTTTGTCCTCAAGCATTGCCCTTCACAATAGTACCCGCAGACGGGTCGGCGATCGATCGACGTCTCGCCGCGACGAATGTCAGAAACACGCCCAACCTTCGTGTACGACGGCGACTGCGGCATCTGCCGTTACTGGGTGAACTATTGGCAAGGGCTGACGGACGACCGCGTGCTTTACCGGCCGTACCAGGAGGCGGCGGCGGATTTCCCTGAGATTCCGCGCGAAGCATTTCCCCACGCCGTCCAGTTGATCGAGCCCGACCGGCAAGTGTATTCAGGCGCGGCCGCAACGTATCGCGTGCTGCGCCATGCTCCGGGACGCGCCGCCTGGTGGTGGCTGTACTCTCACCTGCCGGGCTTTTCGATGGCGAGTGAATGGGCCTACGCGTTCTTCGCTCGCCGTCGAGGCTTGCTCAACCGTGTCTCCAGGCTCCTGTGGGGGCCCGCGCTCGAGCCGGAGCGCTATGAGCTCGTGACCTGGATGTTCCTGCGCTTGCTCGGCGGGATCTATGTTGCGGCGTTCGCGTCGCTCGCGGTTCAGATACAGGGGTTGGTGGGCCACTCCGGAATTCTGCCGCTGGACGATTACCTCGATGCGGCGCACCAGGTGCTCGGCCGCACGGCCTATCGGACCCTGCCTACGCTGTTCTGGCTCAACTCGGGCGACACCGCGTTGATCGCGGGCACCGTCGCCGGCGTGCTACTGGGATTGCTCGTCATCCTCGATCGATGGACGCGACCCGCGCTCATCGCCTTATTCGCGCTGTACCTGTCGTATGTTTACGCCGGACAGGACTTCATGAGCTTCCAGTGGGATCTTCTGCTGCTGGAGACGGGATTTCTGGCCATATTCCTTGCGGGCGGATCCCGGATCGCGGTCTGGCTTTATCGCTGGTTGGTCTTCCGCTATTTTCTCCTGGCGGGCGCGGTAAAGCTTCTCTCGGGCGATCCGACGTGGCACAACCTGACGGCGCTCGAATCTCATTTCTGGACGCAGCCCCTGCCCACTCCGCTTGCGTGGTATGCCGCGCAACTGCCGCCCTGGTTTCTGGTCGCCGGCACAGCCGCCACGCTCGGCGTCGAGCTCGGGAGTGTCGTCCTCATTTTTCTGCCGCGGCGCCCGCGCGCCGCCGCGGCCTGGTGTTTGTTGGTATTCCAGGCGCTGATCCTCTTTACCGGAAACTACAACTTTTTCAACCTGCTCAGCATGGCGGTGTGCATCTTCCTGTTCGATGACGCGGCATTGCGCCGCCTCATTCCGCAGCGGCTTGAATCGTGGGTGCGAAGCCGGACACCGAAACCGGAACGCGCAGCGACCGTGGTGGCAATGGTGGTGGCGCTGGTGGTGGTGCCGGTCGGACTGAACCGCATTTGGGAGGTTTTCACGCATACCGAGCTGCCCGTCGCGGGGATCATTTCCCAGGCCGTCTCACCTCTGCTGATCGTCAATCCGTATGGGCTGTTCGCCGTCATGACGACCGCACGGCCCGAGATCGTGATCGAGGGCTCGACCGACGGGCAGGTGTGGCGCGAGTACGTTTTCCGCTACAAGCCTGGCCCGATCACGCGCCCCCCGCCATGGAACATCCCGCACCAGCCGCGTCTCGACTGGCAGATGTGGTTCGCCGCGCTCGGCGACGCCCGGGCAAATCCCTGGTTCCAAAACCTCATGCTGCGCCTGCTCGAAGGCAGCCCGCCGGTGCTGGCGCTTCTGGATTCCAATCCCTTTCCCGATCGTCCCCCGAAGTATGTCGCGGCCAAGCTCTACGACTATCGTTTCGCCGAGCGGAGCACTCACGCCGCGACCGGTCAGTGGTGGGTGCGGCAGCTGGAGGGGATGTACTTTCCTCGGGTCAGTTTGGCCGATTTCGGGCGCGCTGCCGACTCCGAGGTCGCGCCAGCGCCAAGTGCGACCGTCTCCGGACGATGAACTGCATTGCGGATCGTGGCTTGACCGCGCGCACAGCGACGAAGATACTTTCCGCAGCAGGCGCGGTTTGCCTCGCCGGGAAAGGAAACGTCAGATGAAAAACTGGGGTGTCCTGCTGTTCTCCGTGATGCTCGTTGCCTGCGCGACCGCCCCGGTGCCACCGCGGAGTGAGGCTCTGTTCAGAGATCATTTGTTTGCCGCTCCCTCAGAGCGCATCAGCGCCGATGATGTGTTTGCGCTCAGCGCTGATATGAAGCAGTACCTGAGCGCGGAGATCGCCGGCCAATTGCGCGCCAAGGGCCCGCAAAGGGGGCTTATCGACGCGCTCTATGACAAGACCCAGCTCAAGCTCGAATACGACTCTGAGATGACCCGAAATGCATCGCAGACGTTCGACGCACGAGCCGGAAATTGTCTTTCCCTGGTCATCATGACCGCCGCGTTCGCGAAGGAGATCGGTCTGCCGATTCGATACCAGAAGGTTCTTGTGGACGATGCCTGGAGTCGCAGCGGCGACATGTATTTCGCCAGCTCGCACGTCAATCTGACGCTGGGCATAGGACACATCGGCGACCGGGTAATCGACTACGAAAGTGCCCCGATGACGATCGATTTTCTCCCGCCGGAAGATATCCGTGGCCGGCGTATGCGCGTAATCGCAGAGGAAACCATTGTCGCGATGTATATGAACAACCGCGCGGTCGAGTCGCTCGCTCAGGCACACCTAAACAACGCGTATTGGTGGGCGCGCGAGGCCATCGAACGTGATCCCAGATTCCTGGCCTCCTACAATACGCTGGGCATTATTTACCGACATCACGGGAATCTGCAGGAGGCGGAGCAGATACTCAAACACGTTCTCGAGCTCGAACCTGGGAATATTGAGGTCATGTCGAATCTGGCACTCGTTTTAAACGACGAGGGTCGAGGTGCGGAGTCTAAAGCTCTGACCCGCAAGCTGGAGCAGTTGCAGCCCTATCCGCCGTTCCATTTCTTCAACCTTGGCCTGACAGCCATGCGCAATGGCGATTACAAGGTGGCAAAAGACCTGTTCGCGAAGGAAGTCGATCGCGATGCGTACTACCACGAATTCCGTTTCTGGCTTGCGGCCGCCTACCTCGGCCTCGGCGAAGTCGAGCAGGCACGCACACAACTGACTGTCGCGCTGGAAAACAGTACGACCCGCAAGGAACACGAGCTGTATGCGGCGAAACTCGATCGGATCAGGTCATACCGGATGCATTAGCGGTACGGCGGTATTCGAGGACCGGTAACCAAGCTCAAGGAATGCGTTCATGAAGCCAGAAGACGAACTCCAGGCGACGATCGCCGATATGACAAAACCCGGCAAGGGCATTCTCGCGGCGGATGAGAGCCTGCCGACCATAGCCAAGCGGTTCAAGGCTGTCGGCATCGATTGCACCGACGAAACCCGCCGCGCCTATCGGTCGCTGCTGATAACAACCCCGGGCGCCGAACAATTCCTGAGCGGAGTGATTTTGTTCGAGGAAACGCTCGGACAGAGCGCCGAGGACGGCACGCTGCTACCGCAGGTCCTGGCCCGCCGAGGCATCATGCCCGGTATCAAGGTGGACAAAGGCACGACAGCGCTTCCCGGCGCGCCGGGCGACCTGATCACTCAAGGATTGGATGGATTGGCAGATCGCCTCAAGGCTTACAAATCTCAGGGCATGCGCTTTGCCAAATGGCGCGAGGTCTATGGCATCACCGAGCATAATCCGACGCCGCTCGGCATCGAAGCCAATGCGGAGGTGCTGGCCCGTTACGCTGCCCTATGTCAGGCAGAGGGCATCGTCCCGATCGTCGAGCCGGAGGTACTCATCGATGGCGAGCACAGCATCGAACGCTGCTATGAAGTTACCGAAGCGGTATTGCACGCGGTGTTCCAAGCACTGTACCGACATCGCGTCATCCTGGAATACATGGTGCTCAAGCCCAACATGGTGATCCCCGGCAAGGACCACCGGCCCAAGGCAAGCCCGGAAGAGGTCGCCGCGGCGACGGTCAAGGTGCTGCGTCGCACGGTGCCCGCGGCGGTTCCCAGCATCAACTTCCTCTCCGGCGGCCAGGCCCCCGAGGAAGCAACGGCCAACCTCAACGCAATCAATGTCACGTATCCGCGTGCCCCGTGGGTGCTGTCGTTCTCCTATGCCCGCGCGTTGCAGGACCCCGTAATGCATTCCTGGGCGGGCCGTCCGGAGAACGGACCGGCGGCGCAACAGGCGTTTTCCAGACGCATCAAGATGAACAGCCTCGCGCGCCACGGCAAGTGGACCCCGGAGATGGAACGCGCGGCCTGATCACCCGACGGCGCCCACCGTCTTGCGCAAGGGCGCGTGGAAAACCTGCAAACCTATCTGCACCACGCTGGCTTTGCGCCCAGCGTGGCGCTGGTGGTTATCTTCTACGCGCTGCTGCGCAGTGTGCGCGACACGATGTGGCGTGTCGCGTTGCTCTCGCTTCCCGGCACGATCGCCCACGAGCTGACACATCTTGTCGTCGGCTTTCTCCTTCATGCGAAGCCGCACGGATTTTCGATCTGGCCGCGGAGAAGCGGCAATGGCTGGATGCTGGGTTCGGTGTCCTTTCGCAACATCGGTCTTCTCAACGGCGCGTTCGTCGCGTTCGCTCCGCTGCTGCTCCTGCCCCTTGCATGGCTTTGCCTCATCCACGTTCTCGTGCCGCTCTGGATCGACGGCCAATGGGGATGGTGGTTGCTTGCCGGCTATCTGACCGCTACCGCGCTTTTCGCGGCGTTGCCCTCGTTCCAGGACATCAAGCTCGGCGGCCTGTCGCTTCTGCTCTATGCGGCGCTGAGCGCGCTGTTGTGGTGGGCTTATGCGCGCGTCCTCTAATGCACTCTTCCCGGCAAAGCAATCTGCGGCAGTTATTCTAATTAGTCCCCACGCGAAATGACCCCAGCGCCTCATCATCGTTCGCGATTTGACGCACCGAAGGGATGCGCGTACAAGAGAGGAGCGGGTTCCTCAAGCGAACTGCCGGTCATCGCAGCCGCCCAAGCGGTACTCCCCTGATCCTCGTATTTTCTCCTTGATGTTCCCGCGGGCAGGAAAGCCCGCGTTTGATATTTCAATGGAGAACGAATCTGCCGGTAGCGATCCCGGACAAGCGAATCCGCTTGCGACCCGGCGCGACCTCAGACCAAGGCAATGGTCAAGCGGCCCATACTCGGCTTAGCACTCGGAAGCGGTTCGGCGCGCGGGTGGGCGCACGTCGGCGTTCTGCAGGCGCTTGCCGAAGAGCAGATTGTTCCCGATCTCGTCGCCGGTTGCTCCATGGGGGCAATGATCGGAGCGGCCTTCGCCGCCGGACGCATCGACCAGCTCGAAATGTGGGCGCTTGCGCTCGACTGGAAGGGTGTCGTCGGCCTGCTCGATATCGGATTGCGGGGCGGGCTCATCAAAGGCGATCGGCTGCTCGATTTTTTTCACGGGCAGTGCACTACGTGCCAGTTTTCCGAGTTGCCGCTGCCGTTTGCGGCAGTTGCTACCGATCTCGCATCCGGCCAGGAGATCTGGTTGCGCGATGGCAAAGTCTCAGACGCGGTGCGCGCCTCGTGTACCGTGCCGGGACTGTTCCGACCCGTGTTGCACAACGGCCGTTATCTCGTCGATGGCAGCGTAGTCAACCCCGTACCGGTTTCGCTCTGTCGTGCCATGGGCGCGGACGTAGTCATCGCCGTCGATCTCGGTTCGGACAGGGAACGGCGTTTTTTGCCCAACCATCGAGTCACGCCGATCAACCCCGGTCGAAAATGGCTGATCAACACGCTGGTGCCCTGGCGTGGCAATGGCGGCGATGCCGTGGAGCATCGCGCAGTGCTGCCATCGCCGTCCATGGTCGACACGCTGCTGGGCGCGATCGACATCATGCAGGAAGCGATCGCACAAAGACGTTTCGCCAGCGAGCCGCCCGATGTGCTGCTCACACCGCGTCTGGGGTCTTTCGGGCCGTTCGAGTATTATCGCGCGGCCGCAGCGATCGCCGAAGGACGCAGCGCAGTCGCGCAGATGCTCCCCGCCATTCGCATTGCACTGGCTGCCTAGGATCTTCTCGTTTCCGCTAGGCGCCGCCCGGTTGTCCCGGCCAAGCATCGGCAGTCGCTTGGTTATCTCCAAGCGGTAATGCTCGGGCGCCTGACAGACGCTGATGCTCCGGATGGTCGCGGTGGCGAGCCTTGTAGAGCCACATTGCGAACAGGACGCCCAGGCAACCGCCTATCCAGGGAGCCGCCAGCAACCACCAACCGGAAACCATGAACGCCACTGTCAGAGTTCTGCTGTCTTCGAGACAGACGCCTAAAGGGGCCTTCCGGGCGCCAGGCCAAACGTTACTGGCCAAGCGCTTGCGCGTCTGTCCGTTGACGGACTTATCCGTGCCGTCACGGGACCTTCGCTGGGATATGACTATGGCATGAAGTAGGTTGCCACCCGGGCGCTCGGTGGAAACCAGGCGTGCTCCCAAGCCACCCAGTTGTGCCGGCGGGAACCCGCTCCACGCTTGGCGGTCATAGAAATATATGATCTATAATGTGCGATGAAGCTGACAAAGGAGTTTGCAGGCATTTAAGTGGGTAGTTCGCAATGCCAGAGCCCCCTACTCCCCTGCAGAATCATCTGCTGGCGGCCCTGCCTCAAGCAGTCTACGAAAGACTGCTGCCGAATCTTGAACTCGTTTCGATGCCGCTCGGCGAGGTCATGTACACCTCCGGTAGCGAGTTGCCGTACCTTTATTTCCCCACAACCTGCATCGTCTCGCTTGTCTACGTCATGGCGAATGGTGCGTCGGCGGAGATCGCGGTGACAGGATACGAAGGCTTGCTCGGCGTCTCGCTGTTCCTTGGCGGGCACACTGCGCCGAACCAGGCGGTCGTACAAAGCGGCGGTCACGCGTATCGGATCGGCGCGAAGGTAGTCAAACATGAATTCGAACAGGGCGGCCCGCTGCAGCACCTGCTGCTGCTCTACACACAGGCCTTGATTGCGCAGATGGCGCAAACCGCCGTCTGCAATCGGCATCATTCGCTGGACAAGCAATTGTGTCGCTGGCTGCTATTGAGTCTGGACCGACTGCGCTCAGGCGAGCTGACGATGACGCAGGAATTGATCGCCAACATGCTCGGCGTCCGACGGCAGGGCGTTGCAGAGGCAGCCGGAAATCTGCAGAAAGCGGGCCTGATCGACTATCGACGCGGTCACATCAAAGTGCTCGATCGTCCGGGGTTGGAAGCGCGCGTTTGCGAGTGTTATGCGGTCGTCAAACGGGAATACGACCGCTTGCTCCCGGAGTAAGTCACCCCGCTGGCGCCATCTTCGCCGCACACCGGTGGTGCGGGCGACGCGCGTTTTCGGCCCCAGTCCCACCCCCGATCGTTATGTGCGTTACCGGATAGACCGCGATCGTTATGTACGCTACCGGATAGACGACAATCGCTAGGGCCGCCCATCATCGGCGCACCATGAACTGGCCAACGTACGTCCCGAGCAGCTCGACGCTGGTTATTCTTTTCAAAATCGCGCGGGCGCGGCTGATGGCCAGCAGTCACAACGTGGCATTGCTTCCGGACTCACGACTCATTTCCGCGACTGAGGAAATGAACAAGATATCGGACGACATCAGAGGGGCGGGGGAACGGGTTGCGCCGTGGCAAACAGAGAAGGTCCCCCCTGGACAGATAAGGTGGTCCAGTGACGCTGAGCTGCCCGTCTCTGACCTGACCATCTTAGCGAAGGTCGCCGCGTGGGCGGGGATCAGGCACGCTGTCAACAGTGGAACTGAAGCACTCCATTCGCATCCGCGGAGTCCAAGCTAACAGTTCCACCGGTTTCAGCTCCAAGCAAGTCCTTAGCAAAAAAGATATCGCGCTTGACGCTTCCGCGCGCGCCTTTATGAGGCGCCAAGGGCTGAGACTGGCCGCGATGCGAGCGGCGGGCGCAGCGGGGCGCCAAGCAACTCCGCAAACTCTTCAGCGACCACCGGGCGGCCGAAATAGTAACCCTGTCCCTCGTCGCAGAATCGCGTCTTCAGGAAGGCAAGCTGTTCGCGCGTTTCCACGCCCTCGGCAACGACCCGTTGGCGGAGGCTCCTTCCCAGGCTGATCGCTGCGCTGACGATGGCTGCATCATTGGGATTGACAGTGCTCTTGTGCACGAATTTTTGGTCGATCTTCAGAGCGTCGATTGGAAATTCTCTCAGGTAGTTGAGGCCGGAATAGCCGGTGCCAAAGTCGTCGACGGCGACCCGCACACCCATTGACCTTAGAACCTGCAACACGGCGACGGTCGATTCGACATCCTGCATGAGTATGCTCTCGGTTACTTCGAGCTCGAGATAGCGCGGCTGCAGCCGAGTTTCCGCCAGAATCGCGCGAACGCTGGCGAGAAAGTCCTTGTGCCGGAATTCCAGGGAGGAGATGTTCACGGCGACCGGCACCGGCGGCAGGCCGGCCGTCTGCCACGCTTGAGCCTGTCGGCAGGCTTCACGTAACACCCATTGACCGATCGGCACAATGAGACCGCAGTCCTCGGCGATGGGCACCAAATGCGCCGGAGGGAGCAGGCCGCGCACCGGATGCACCCAGCGAATCAATGCCTCCGCGCCCGAGATCGCTCCGGTCCCGAGATTTTTCCGCACCTGATAATGCAACACGAACTCCCGTTGCTCCAGCGCACGACTCAAGCGGGCTTCGAGCGATTGCCGCTCTGCCGCCCGAGCGTTCATGTCAGGCTTGAAGAACTGGTAAGTGTTGCGTCCATTTTCTTTGGCGTGGTACATCGCGATGTCCGCGCACTTAAGCAGCGTTCCGGCGTCCTGCCCATCATCGGGAAAGATGCTCATCCCGATGCTTACGTCAATATGCAGATCATGCTGCGCTATCGCATGTGGCGGCGACAACGCCGCATGAATCTTTTCGGCATGTCGCGCCGCATTTCTGGCGTGTTCGACTTCGGAGAGCACGACCACGAACTCATCCCCGCCCTGACGACTGACGGTGTCCGAGCCACGGACGGCGGCCACCAGCCGCTTGGCCACCCCTTCGAGCACTTTGTCGCCGATCGCATGCCCCAGCGAGTCGTTGACATGTTTGAAGCGATCCAGGTCGAGAAACAGCACCGCGACCTTTTTCCTGTGGCGCCGGGCCAATGCGATCGCCTGATTGAGGCGGTCGTTCAATAGCATCCGATTCGGTAGACCAGTGAGAGAGTCATGGAGGGCAAGATGTGAGAGCTTCAGCTCCAACACGCGCGCCTCGCTCACGTCGCGGAAAACCATCACCGCGCCGGTGACCCGCCCGTCCTGGCCGTGGATCGGGGCCACCGAGTCTTCGATCGCCGATTCAAGCCCGTCCCGACGGATGAGCACAGAGTTGACGGCAAGGCCGACGGTATCGTCCCGCTGAGCCGCCAATTTCATGGGATCCGGAGCAGTTCGGCGCGTGTCGCCGTCGATGATGCGGAACACTTCGGCAAACATCCGGCCGAACGCCTCTGCGCGCGACCAGCCCGTCATTCTTTCCGCGACCGGATTGAGATACGCGACCTTGCCGTCCATGTCGGTGCTGATGACGCCGTCGCCGATGGAATTGAGCATGACCTGCGCCCGTTCTCGCTCCGCAAACAACGCGTTGTCCACCGCCGTGCGTTCGAGTACGTGTCGCAGAATCAGAGGAAAGGAGTATCTGTCGATGTGCTCCTTCAGTACGCGATCCTTCGCGCCGCGCTGGACCGCTTGCCGGGCGTTGTCTTCTTCATCCCGGCTCGTGAGGACCAGGATCGGGACGCGGCGGGCAGCCAGGAAAATGTCGTCAAAGGTGGCGATACCCTGGCTATCGGGAAGAGACAGGTCGAGCAGAATGGCGTCTATGCCCCCCTTGCTCACTCGAGCGAGCCCGGCGCGGAGGTCGCGGACCCAGAGGGTCGCATAAGGATTCTCGGCCGGCGCGGCGAGCGCCGCACGAATCGTCGCCGCGGTAACGGGATCGTTGCCGATGAGAAGAACGCGATGAGCGTTGCCGTCCATGCTTGCTTTGCGACGCTACAATCCGTCGGATACAAGGTCTGTCCGCTACCGTACATAGAACGATCCGAGGGGTCCGGCCGTCGTGGGCACGCAACAGCGCAGCCTCGAGCACCTCTCCGGCAGTCAATGCCCCGCAGCTTGAGGCAGTTGTCGTCGCGGCGTGTCGCGCCAACAACGTCATCTCCACGAATATTGGGCGGTGCTTGCACACGTGTGCATCAGGGGCGTAGGATGATGCACACGTGTGCAAAACCGGGGTTCGAGGTGGTCCAGGAATCGGCGCGTCGAGCATTCGTCACCGCAGCGGACGTCGCGAGACGCGCCGGCGTTTCCCGCTCCGCGGTGTCGCGCGCCTTCACGCCTGGCGCCAGCGTTTCGACCAAGGCGCGCGAGCGCATTCTGCGCGCCGCCGATCATCTCGGGTATCGCGTCAACCGCCTCGCGCAGAGCCTGACCAATGCCCGCTCGAACCTGATCGGTCTGGTGGGCACCGATCTCCAGCAGCCATTCCACGCCGAGTTCCTGACGACGCTCTCCGCCGCGCTGTTGGCGGACGGATTTCAATGCATGTTGCTTAACGCAGCCAACGCACAACGCGACATGAGTGCGTTGATCGCGCGCGTGCTCGAGTATCGCATCTTCGCGATCGTCGTGATGACGGGGACCCCGCCCGCGCGCATTGTCGAGGAGTGCCTCGGCAACAGCGTGCCGGTGATCCTGGTGAACAAGCTGTTGCCGGGACTGGCGGTGGACACCGTCGTTGCCGACCACGCGGCGGGCGGGCGACTCGCCGCGGAACACCTGCTGACCGCGGGTTGCCGACGGCTCCTGGTCGTCTCGAGCGCGGCGCGCACCGCGAGCCTGGTGGGGCGCATCGACGCATTTCGCACCCGCGTGGCCGGCGCCGGCGTGCCGGTACGCCTCTGGGAAGACGGCCCGACCGACTATCGCAGCGGGTGGGATGCGGCGTTGGCACTGCTCGCGGAAGAGCCCTTCGATGGCGTTTTTTGCGTTACCGATTTGCTCGCGCTCGGCTTCCTCGACGCTGCGCGAGCGAAATTCGGTCGCCGCGTACCTGACGACCTCTCGGTGATCGGCTTTGACGACATCCCGCAGGCCGGCTGGGATGCCTAT